>Ga0209355_1000417_pt1 | contig 25929 bp, 23 predicted proteins | sample LauGreSBDMM110SN_3_FD_187563 | JGI IMG/M metagenome (GOLD analysis project Ga0209355, IMG submission 187563) | Freshwater lake microbial communities from Lake Michigan, USA - Sp13.BD.MM110.SN (SPAdes) (version 2) | ecosystem: Environmental > Aquatic > Freshwater > Lake | place: Lake Michigan... | reverse complement strand
CGCACGCGCATTGCCTGGTGTGCCGTTTGATGAAGACAACATCCTCTCCAATGATGGTGCGTTGCGCGTGGGTGCAGTGCCAAAAAAACTGGCCTTGATTGGTTCAGGTGTTATTGGCTTAGAGATGGGATCAGTGTGGAGACGATTGGGCTCGGAAGTCACTATTTTGGAAGGCTTGCCTACATTTCTAGGTGCGGTGGATGAGCAAATCGCCAAAGAAGCCAAAAAGATTTTCGATAAACAAGGTTTAAATATCCAACTCGGTGTGAAAGTCGGTGATATCAAGAGCAGCAAAAAAGGCGTCAGCGTCAACTACAGCAACGCCAAAGGCGAAGCGCAAACACTGGACGTGGATAAGTTGATCATCAGCATCGGAAGGGTGCCCAACACCACCGGTTTGAATGTTGAAGCGGTGGGTTTGAAACTGGACGAGCGCGGCGCGATTGTGGTGGACGTCGATTGCAAAACCGCTTTGCTGGGTGTGTGGGCAGTGGGTGACGTGGTGCGTGGTCCTATGCTGGCGCACAAGGCGGAAGAAGAGGGCGTGGCTGTGGCTGAGCGCATTGCCGGTCAACACGGCCATGTCGACTTCAACCTCGTGCCTTGGGTCATTTACACCAGCCCCGAAATAGCCTGGGTCGGACGCACCGAGCAACAACTCAAAGCCGACGGCGTGGCCTACAAAGCAGGCACATTCCCGTTTTTAGCTAACGGGCGCGCACGCGCTTTGGGCGACACCACCGGCATGGTCAAGATGCTGGCAGACGCGAAAACAGATGAAATTTTGGGCGTTCACATCATCGGGCCGCAAGCCAGCGAGTTGATCTCAGAAGCCACTGTGGCGATGGCCTTCAAAGCCAGCGCAGAGGACATCGCGCGTATTTGCCATGCGCATCCGTCTTTGAGTGAATCCACCAAAGAAGCAGCATTGGCTGTAGACAAGCGCACCTTGAATTTCTAAGCTTTTAATTACCTCGACATGCCTTGACTTCCATGCAACTGCGTCAGTCACACAACTCGGCTCAAACCATTTCTGCCACCAAGGCCGCCGCCATGGTCAAGTCCGGCATGTGGATCGACTACGGTGCCACCTTGTGTCAACCCGATGTGTTCGATCATGCATTGGCATTGCGCAAAGAAGAATTGCATGACGTGAAGTTCCGCTCCTGCATCACCATGCGTCCGCGCGCAGTGCTGGATCAGGATCCCGAGGGCAAACACTTTCATTTGTTCAGCATGCATTTCTCCGGCTACGACCGCAAAATGCACGACGCTGGGCGCGTGCACTACCTGCCTGTCAATCTCGGCGAAATACCAGACTATTACAAGCGTTTCATCGCGCCGGTAGACATTGTTGTCCTGAAGACTTGCCGGATGGACGAGAACGGTTATTTCAATTTCAGCGCCGCCAATTTGTGGCACCGCGACATCATTGAGCGGGCGCTTATCGTCATGGTTGAAATCACCGATGGCCTGCCGTATGTCTTTGGCGTTAACAACGGCGTACACATCAGCGAAGTGGACTTCATCATTGAAGGCGACAACCAGCCCGCGCCTGTGCTGCCAAATCCACCGGCCTCTGAGGTGGACATTGCAGTCGGTAAATTGATAGCCGCAGAAATTGAAGACGGTTCTTGTTTGCAAATCGGTATTGGAGGCATGCCGAATGCGGTTTGCGAACAATTGCTGCACAGCAACGCACGCGACTTGGGTGTGCATTCAGAGATGCTGACCGAAGGCATGATGGCTCTTTACCGCGCTGGAAAAATCACCAACGCACGCAAGCAACTTCACACCGGGAAAATGGCGTTTTCATTCGGCTTGGGCTCGCAGGCGTATTACGACAGTTTGCACCGCAACCCGGATATGGCTTGCCTGCCGGTGGCAGACACCAATTTGCCGCATGAAATCATGCGCAACCACCGCGTGGTCGCTATCAACAACACCACGCAAATGGACTTGCAAGGGCAAGCGGCTTCTGAGTCTGACGGTTTGCGTCACATCAGCGGCACCGGTGGCCAATTGCAGTTTGTGCGTGGTGCTTATGCATCCGAGGGTGGCAAGTCCTTTATGTGCTTATCGTCTACGTTTGAAAAACGTGGCGAGCGTAAAAGCCGCATCGCTTTGTCCTTGACTCCTGGCAACATGGTGACCACACCGCGCACCGACATGATGTATGTAGTCACCGAATATGGCATTGTCAATCTCAAGGGTAAATCTGTGCCGGAACGGGCTTTGGCCCTGATATCTATCGCTCACCCCGATTACCGCGAAGAACTCACACGCCAGGCCTATGAACACAGGCTGATTCCAAGAGGCTTTAGCTTCAATTGAGAGACGTTGTGGCTGACACTTTCAATTCCGCTGGTTCAAACACGTGGTTTTTGATGACCAGGTTTTTTTTCAATCTCTTGGGCACTCACACTGCTCAATCCTGTGACTGAAAGCGCCAGCCCGAATGCGGTCATCAAAACAAGTCGGCGAGACATGAATAAGAACATGCTGTTTGCTTTGTTGATGTGTGTGATTTATTGATTCTAATTACGAATTATTATTATTTACATTGACTGAGATAAACAACTTCTTAAATCAACAACTGGTAAAGTTTGAAAGTGCCTCATATTTAGTCAAAATCCATTAAAGTGCACAATACGCAGGCCATGTCCGTACTTGAAACTTACCAGCAGGAACTGAGAAACCGGGGATTTATTGCCGATCCGGCCCAAATGGGTGCGGTGACAGTACTTGATCGCTGCGCCTCTGAGTGGGATCAATACAAACACAAACGGGGCAACAAACTCAAAAAGCTGATCAATCACCCGGACATACCTAAAGGTGTGTATTTGTACGGGGGTGTTGGCCGCGGCAAAAGCTTTTTGATGGATTGCTTTTACCAGTCGGTGCCGATAGAGCGCAAAACCCGTTTGCATTTCCACGAATTCATGCGCGAAGTCCACCGCGAATTGCGAGAATTACAGGGCACTGTTAACCCCTTAGATGAACTCGGCGTGCGCATGGCAAAACGCTTTAAGCTGATTTGCTTTGATGAATTTCATATCGCCGACATAACAGATGCGATGATTCTGCACCGGCTGTTGATGGCCATGCAGCGCAACGACATTGGTTTTGTCACCACATCGAATTTCCGCCCGGATGAGCTGTACCCTGACGGCTTGCACCGCGACCGGCTTTTACCGGCCATTGATTTGCTCAACGCCAGCATGGATGTTGTCAATGTAGACCACGGGGTCGACTACCGGGGAAGAATGCTTGAGCAGGCGCAGTTGTACTTAACGCCTTGCAACGAAACCACCGAAGCGCTCATGCAGGACACCTTCAACCGGTTGGCAGAATCGCCGGATCAGGACGGGCTGTTGACCATTGAAGAACGGAAATTGTGGGCCAAGCGGCGGGCAGGTGGCATGGTCTGGTTTGATTTCAAGGTGTTGTGCGGCGGTCCGCGCTCGCAAAACGATTTTCTGGAGATTGCCAGCCAGTTTCACACGGTGTTTCTGAGCGGCGTGCCCAGAATGGAAGTTCGTATGTCCTCCGAGGCGCGGCGCTTTACCTGGTTGATCGACGTTTTGTATGACAGACGTGTCAAACTGGTGATTCAGGCTGAGGTTGAACCCGAGGCCTTGTACACCGAAGGCCCCATGTCTCACGAATTTCCCCGAACGGCTTCACGTTTGCGTGAAATGCAGTCGGCCAGTTTTTTGGCGCTGGGACGCCGTATGGTGGATACTTCATTGACATAAGCATGGACTTGAATATGAATAAAACGCTGATTCTTTCCGGCTTTTGCCTGGGCATTGCCTTTCCATTGCAAGCCTGGCAGGCCGTCAATACCCCGGTCGTACTTCCCTCTGAACAAAGCCTGCAAGGCGTTAACGTCGAGGAAGAGCGTGCGCGTATCAAAACCGCCCGCGATGCAGCTTTAAAAGAATACAAAGATACGGTCAAAGCGTGTTATCAGCAAATCGTGGTGAGCAATTGCAAGATGGACGCTCAACAGAAAAAAATTGAAATAGACAACGATTTGCGTCGCAAAGAGATTTTGCTCAATGCCTACCAGCGCCAACAGACTACTGACAAAGCTTTGCAGCGAATAGAAGAAAAACAAAGCGTCGACAAGCAAATCGATAACGAAGAAAAACGTATCGAATTTCACAACATCTACCTGGACAAATTACAAGAAAACCTAGATAAAAATGAAAAACACCTGCAGCAACAGGAAGAGATTGAAGCCAACCGCGAAAAGTTTGAAAAACGCATGCAAGAGATCAAAGAACGCCAGCGCAGGCAGCAGGAAAAAGCAGCCGAGGTAGCCAAAAAACGCGCTGATTACCAACGCAAATTAGATGAAGCTGAAAAACACCGCCAACAAGTTGAAGGTGACAGTGCGAAACGAACGCAACCGCCCGAGCCGCCCATGCCTAAACCCCGCCCCGAAGACATGCCCAAATGACGGGGGAATGCCTTGCCTGATAGTCTGAGCGATGTGGTGCGGGAAATGTTCACCCCGCAGGGGCCGTTGGCGCGAGCCACCGCTTTTTTTCAACCGAGACAAGGACAAACTGACATGGCCTTGGCCGTGGCCCACACGCTGGAGAACGGCGGATCTCTGGTGGTCGAAGCCGGCACCGGTGTTGGCAAGACATTCGCCTATCTGGTACCCGCTTTGCTCAGCGGCGAGCGGGTCTTGCTGTCAACCGCCACTAAAACCTTGCAAGACCAATTGTTTGCCCGCGATATTCCTGATGTTTTGAAGGCGCTGGGTCTGCCCTTGAAACTGGCCATGCTCAAAGGTCGCGGCAGTTACCTGTGTCAGCAACGGCTTGAACTGGCGTTGCAATCAGCCACTTTGCCAGATCGCCCGTCGGTCAAAACCCTGGCTGTTGTGCAGAAATGGTCGCGCACCACCATGAACGGCGACCTGGCCGAGGTACCTACGCTGGATGAGCGTTCGGCTCTGATTCCCTTGATCACCTCCAGCCGGGACAACTGCCTCGGCTCGCCGTGTCCCCACTGGCGGGATTGCCATGTCAATCAAGCACGTCGCGAAGCCATGGCCGCCGATGTGGTGGTCATCAATCACCATTTGTTTTTTGCCGACATGGCGGTGCGTGAATCCGGCATGGCCGAACTGTTGCCATCGGTGCGCGTGGTGATTTTTGATGAAGCCCATCAGTTGAATGAAACCGGCATACAGTTTCTGGGTAAGCAACTTGGCAGCGGGCAACTGCTGGATTTGACACGGGATGTGCTGACCGCCGGACTGCAACTCGCGCGCGGTCTGGTGGATTGGCAATCGGTCACTGGTGCGTTTGAAAAAACCATACGCGACTGGCGCTTGGTGGTCGGTAAACAGCCTGCCAATGCCAAACTGCGCTGGAACCAGCCGCAGCCCCAGGGCCTGGATGAGCAAGACTGGCAACAGGCCTTGCAGGATGTCAAAAATACCGCCATCAATTTGCAATCAGCCTTGGAAACGGTGATAGATGCTGCACCGGATTTTCAACGGCTCCACGAGCGCCTGGAAGAGGTCACCGGACTAATAGACCATTTCTCCCAAGCCTGCGCTAGCGGTTCTGTGCGCTGGCTGGATGTCGGGGCACAACTGCGTTGCATGGAAGCGCCGCTGGACATTGCAGATGTGGTGCAAAGCAAATTACTCGATTCGCAAGTGCTGACCGTGCCCAACGCAGACCGCGAGCCCGTCGCCTTGCCACGCAGTTGGATTTTCACCTCGGCCACCTTGGGTACGGATGACACTTTGAGCTGGTTCACCGAACCCTGCGGTTTGCAAAACGCACAGGTATTGAGGGTGCAAAGCCCGTTTGATTATGAAAACCAGGCTTGGATGTACGTGCCTCGCCTCATGGTCTCGCCCAAGGATCCGGGCCACAGCGCCGAAGTCGGCGATTTGTCGCTGTTGGTGGCGCGGGCGCTTGGCGGTCGCACGCTGGTGCTGACCACCACCACCCGTGCTTTGCGGGCTATAGGTGAGCAATTGCAGGCCGCCATCGGCGACACCGGTGAGTTGGATATTCTGGTGCAGGGGCAGCACCCAAAGCGCGAACTGATGCAACGTTTTCGCCAGGCCATAGAACCGGGCAGCACCGGTGCGGTATTGGTGGCGACAGCCAGTTTTTGGGAAGGTTTTGATGTGCCCGGCGACGCCTTGCAGGCCGTGGTCATCGATAAGCTGCCGTTTCCTCCGCCGAATGACCCCTTGGTCGAGGCGCGCAGCCAGCGCCTGGAGTCACAAGGGCGCAGTTCTTTCAATGATTATTTTTTGCCGGAAGCGGCAGTGTCTTTGAAACAAGGGGCAGGGCGTTTGATACGCCGTGAATCGGACCGTGGCGCTTTGGTGGTGTGCGACAACCGGCTGGTCAGCACGCCTTATGGACGCAGACTGCTGGCCGGTTTGCCGCCGATGAAACGCCTGGATCAGTTACTGCAATTGATACAGGCGTTGGAAAGTATCACCAGAACTTAAACCAGCTTTTCTTTTCAACTGGTGCCACAGGTGCCGGTTTGGGAAAGAATTTGCTCTCGGGGAAAGAGGCTTGCAACACCCTTTGTGTGTCGTCACGCAACTGGGTGAGGCCCAGTGCCTGGTAGGACTCAATAAGAATAATGAGCGCGGTTTCCGCAGCCTCGCTGTTGGGGTAATCGTTCAAGGTGGCCTGAGCACGGTTGACCGCTGCAACATACGCACCTTTTTTGTAATAAAACCTGGCAACTTTCAACTCGGACTTGGCCAGCAGGTTGATGATGTGGCGCATGCGCAAAGAAGCGTCTTCTGCGTATTTGGACTGGGGAAAGCGTGTGACCAGTTCCCTGTAGGCCTCAAAGGAGTCGCGCGCAGCCATTTGGTCGCGCTCGGCCAGATCTTGTTTGAACCACTTGGACATCAGTCCCATGTCGTCATTGAAATTGATGGTGCCCTTGAGGTAGAGCGCGTAGTCAACAGCAGGGTTGGCAGGATTGAGCTTCATGAACCGGTCCAGCGTCATCAGCGCACCGATGCGGTCTCCGTTTTTCAATTGCGCATAAGCCTTGTCGAGTTGCGCCTGTTGCGCCAGCACGGTACCTGCCGCGCGACCTTCGAGCTTGTCAAACAAGTTGATGGACTTATCGTACAAGTTGCCTCGCATATTGTCCTTGGCCTCGGTATAAATCTCCTCAGGTGTCATTTTGGCGGTGGGGTCTTTTTCTTCGGTAGCGCAACCGGCAAGCAACAGACCCGCGAACAAGAACGATAATGAAAAAAATCTCAACACATTGAACCTTAGAACATTGAACTGAACCGATTATCAACGATGCATCCTGACACCCGTAGCAATACCCTTTCGCCAATTGCAGCAGAGGTGGACGCCGATGAACTGGATGCCGAGGTAGAAGAACGTCGCCTGGAAATCCCGCCGCAACTACACCGCGAGCGTTTGGACCGCGCGCTAGTGCAATTAATGCCCGAATTTTCGCGCAATCACCTCAAGCACCTGATCGAGCAAGCCTGTGTCAGCACCAATGCACTGGCCGTACCGATCGCCAAGGTGGCCTACTTGGTCAAGGCGGCCGAAACCATCACTGTGCGTTTGCAGCCTACCGCCATGTCGCAGGCGTATGTGCCGCAGGCCATGCCGCTGGATATTGTGTATGAGGATGCGCATTTGCGCGTGATTCACAAACCGGTCGGGTTGGTGGTGCATCCGGCACCGGGTAATTGGAGCGGTACCTTGCTCAATGGTTTGCTGGCACTTGACGCATCTGCCGCGCATGTGCCGCGGGCTGGCATTGTTCACCGATTGGACAAAGACACCAGTGGTTTGATGGTGGTCGCGCGCACCCGGGCCTGCATGGACGCGCTGGTTCTAATGATTGCCGCACGCGAGGTAGCGCGCGAATACCTGGCCATCAGCCAGCGCCCCTGGCGCGGCGAGTTACAGCGTGAAGTTGAATTGCCCATAGGCCGGGATCCGCGACAAAGACTGCGCATGGCGGTGATTGATCTTGAGCGTCAATCGGGCAAAACCGCACACACCAGCCTGGAATGTCTGGACAACAACGACCAGGGCTGCTTGGTGCACTGCACCTTGCATACCGGCCGTACCCACCAGATCCGGGTTCACATGGCCGCCATCGGTTTGCCCTTGCTGGCAGATGGTTTGTACGGCGGTGCGGGCAGCCCGGACATACAGCGCCAGGCCTTGCATGCTTTTAGCCTGGCTTTTGTGCACCCCTTTAGTGCGGAATCCTTGCATTTTCAGGTCGCCCTGCCAGCGGACATGCAAGCCGCGTTGGCCGGTATGGGACTGCACTACCCCCTCAGTTAGAATATCCGGTTAATTTCCCCCGGAATAAGACTATGAACACCCTGGATGCCAAGCGTGTCCTTGAGACGGCTTTGTTGTGCGCCTCCCAGCCCCTACAGGTGCGGGAATTGCGTCAACTGTTTCATGACGAACTAGGCGCTGACACTCTTAAACACCTGCTGGAATCGATACAGCAGGATTGGCAGCAACGCGGGCTTGAACTGGTCAACGTGGCCAGCGGTTGGCGTATGCAAAGCCGCCCTGAAATGCGAGATTTTCTCGACCGGCTACACCCCGAAAAACCGCCTAAATATTCCCGCGCCGCCATGGAAACCCTGGCCATCATTGCTTACCGTCAGCCGGTCACACGCGGTGACATGGAAGACATACGCGGCGTGACGGTGAATTCACTGGTCATCAAACAACTCGAAGACCGCGGCTGGGTGGAAGTCATAGGCCACCGCGAAACGGTCGGTAGGCCCATGCTTTTCGCGACTACGCGCCAGTTTTTGGACGACCTTGGCATTGCCTCTTTAGACCAGTTGCCGCCGCTGGAAACACAAGGCGCGAGCGAAGGGTTTTTTCAGCAACTGGAAGTGGCTGAAGAAGCTGACCCGGCCCAAATGCTCATGTCTTTAGACGCAGACGACACGGATGTCGAGGCGCAGTCTATGGACTTGCCTTTGACAGACACCACTTCTCAGGAAGTTGACCACCAAGCGGACAAAACTCAGTGACCAAACCCGGTATTCAGTTTGACGAAATAGTCTCCGGCGCCTACGACGATCAAGCGCTTTCCCCCGCACATGCTGAGCCTGTCAAACGCGTGCTCAGCGCACAACCCGACACGCCCAAACTGCACAAAGTGCTGGCCCAGTCCGGACTGGGTTCGCGCTTGGACATGGAGCAACTCATCGCAGACGGCAAAGTGCTGGTGAATGACGAGCCCGCACACGTCGGTCAACGTATCCAATATGGCGACCGCATCAAAGTCAACGGCAAGCCGCTCTTTGTCCGTATTGAACCGCCGCCGCCGCGTGTCATCGCCTATCACAAGCCGGCCGGTGAAATCGTCAGCCGGGACGACCCGCAAAGCCGCCCGACGGTGTTTCGCAAATTGCCGCGCTTGCAAACTGGTAAATGGCAGTCTGTCGGTCGTCTTGACTTGAACACCGAAGGCTTGCTGCTGTTCACCAATTCCGGTGAACTGGCTAATAAATTGATGCACCCGCGCTTCGGCCTAGAACGTGAATACGCGGTGCGCGTTTTGGGCCACTTAAGCAATATCGAAAAGGCCAAACTGCTGGAAGGTGTGCATCTCGAGGACGGGGAAGCGCGTTTCGGTAGCCTGGAGGAGGGCGGCGGCGAGGGTGCGAATTGCTGGTACCGGGTGACCATCCAAGAAGGCCGTAACCGTGAGGTGCGCCGCATGTTCGAAGCGGTGGGTCATGCGGTCAGCCGCCTTATTCGTATCCGTTACGGAAAAATGTTGCTGCCGCGCGGCTTGAAGCGCGGCGAATGCATGGAACTTGACGGCGCCGACACCGAGCAGTTGATCCGCAGCGCCGGGCTGGGTCGGGTGTCTGCCAAAACTGCCGGTGTCCGCCAATCCACGCCCGCACCCGCGCCTGCACGTAAAACCCGTTCCAACAACCCGGTTACCGCAGCCAAACCCGATTTCATCGGCGCTGACAGTCTGTCAAGGCAGCGGCGCGACCAAAAAACACAAGCCTCACGTAAAAAGGCTTTACCGCGCAGGGCTAAAATCAGCTGATATTGGTTATTCGCCATTATTTTTGTCAACTTTCTGGAAACTTTTCTCATGGCTATCGAACGCACACTCTCCATCATCAAACCCGACGCAGTCGCCAAAAACGTCATCGGCCAAATCTACAGCCGTTTTGAAGGCGCAGGTCTGAAAATCATCGCTTCCCGCATGGCGCATCTCAGCCGTGGCGAAGCCGAAGCTTTTTACGGTGTCCACAAAGCGCGCCCTTTCTTCAAAGACCTGGTCGATTTCATGATCTCCGGTCCTGTCATGATTCAGGTGCTGGAAGGCGAAAACGCCATTCTGAAAAACCGCGATCTGATGGGCGCTACCGACCCGAAAAAGGCCGACAAAGGCACCATCCGCGCTGACTTTGCCGACAGCATCGACGCGAATGCGGTTCACGGCTCTGACGGCCCTGAAACCGCAGCGCACGAAATCGGCTTTTTCTTTGCCGGCCTGAACGTTTTCAACCGTTGATGGCGGCTCGCCCCGCCTGCCCATGAAAACCAATCTGCTGGATTTCGATCTCGACGGTTTGGTGGCCTGGTGCGAGGCGCAGGGCGAGAAAAAATTCCGTGCGGTGCAACTGTTCCGCTGGATACACCACAAAGGTGTGTCTGATTTTTCGCAAATGACCGATCTGGCGCAAAGCCTGCGCCTGATGTTGCAGGACAAGGCCGAGGTTCTCGCCTTGCCCGTGGTCACCCGACATGACTCTGCTGACGGCACCATCAAATGGATGTTTGATGTCGGTCAAGGCAACGCGATTGAAACCGTTTTCATCCCCGAAACCGACCGCGGTACCTTGTGTGTGTCATCTCAGGCCGGATGTGCCGTCGGTTGCCCGTTTTGTTCTACCGGCGCGCAAGGCTTTAGCCGAAATCTCAGCACAGCAGAAATACTGGCGCAACTCTGGTTTGCAGAAACCACATTGCGCCGCGAATTTGGCACCGATGAACGCGTTATCTCCAATGTGGTGATGATGGGGATGGGCGAGCCCTTGCAAAACTATGCAGCTTTGGTCCCGGTTTTGAAAACCATGCTCGACGATCACGGCTACGGCATGTCGCGCCGCCGGGTGACGGTGTCCACCTCCGGGGTGGTTCCTATGATCGAGCGGCTCAGCCAGGATTGCCCGGTGGCTTTGGCGGTTTCATTGCACGCCCCTGACGATCTGCTTCGCGACCGATTGGTTCCGCTGAACCAGAAATACCCGCTGGCCGAGTTGTTGCAAGCCTGCCGTGACTATTTGGCGTATGCGCCCCGGGACTTCATCACATTCGAGTATTGCATGCTTGATGGCGTGAACGACTCTGATGCGCATGCCCGCGCTTTGGTCGCGTTGGTGCGCCCGCAGCACAGCGAGCCACTGCCGTGCAAATTCAATCTCATTCCCTTCAATCCGTTTCCGGCCTCTGGCTTGTTGCGCTCGCCGCCCGTGCGCGTCAAAGCGTTTGCAGCACTTTTGTCTGAAGCAGGCATCGTCACCACTGTGCGTAAGACGCGCGGGGACGACATTGCCGCCGCCTGCGGTCAACTGGCCGGTGACATACAAGACCGCACAGATATTGCGGGCAGACGCGCCAAAACCATTCGCATACACGCCTAATTACGGCAAAATCTCTTCATGAATCAACCTATCCCTTTCTCCAAGCCGCACCGTCAGCGCAGTTTGCAAGCGCGTGTGAGTTGGGGCGATCAGGTGGTCACCGTTGGCGGCGACGCGCCGGTACGGGTTCAATCCATGACAAACACTGACACTGCTGACGCCATCGGTACGGCTATTCAGGTCAAAGAGTTGGCGCTGGCCGGTTCGGAGTTGGTGCGTATCACGGTGGACACGCCCGAGTCCGCCAAAGCGGTTCCTTATATCCGCGAGCAGTTGGACAAAATGGGCGTGCATGTGCCGCTCATCGGCGACTTTCATTACAACGGACACCGTTTACTGACCGATTTTCCGGACTGCGCCAAGGCACTTTCTAAGTACCGCATCAACCCCGGCAATGTGGGCAAGGGCGACAAGCACGACAAGCAGTTTGCCCAGATGATCGAGGCGGCCGTACGTTATGACAAGGTGGTGCGTATTGGTGTCAACTGGGGCAGCTTGGACCAAGAATTGTTGGCGCGTTTGATGGACATCAATGCCGGGCGCGATTTGCCGTGGGACGCCAAGCAGGTGATGTACGAAGCTTTGGTTACCTCCGCGTTGGAGTCCGCTGAATTGGCTGAACGCTTGGGCTTGGCGCGGCACCAAATTATTTTGAGTTGCAAGATGAGCGGCGTACAAGACTTGATCGCCGTCTACCGCGAACTGGCGCGTTGTACTGACCATTCATTGCATTTGGGCTTGACCGAAGCTGGCATGGGCACCAAAGGCACGGCAGCGTCCAGTGTGGCTCTCGGTGTGTTGCTGCAAGAGGGCATAGGCGACACCATCCGCGTGTCCTTGACACCGCAACCCGGTGAAGCGCGGACACAGGAAGTGCTGATTGCCACAGAAATTTTGCAAGCTTTGGGGCTGCGTACATTTGTGCCCAGCGTGACCGCCTGTCCAGGCTGCGGACGCACCACCAGCACCACGTTCCAGGAACTCGCCATGCAAATTGACGACTACCTGCGCTACCAAATGCCAGTGTGGCGTAAGCAATACCCGGGTGTGGAAAACCTCAAAGTCGCGGTCATGGGTTGCATCGTCAATGGACCGGGCGAAAGCAAGCACGCCGATGTCGGCATCAGCCTGCCGGGCAATGGCGAAGCGCCAGCCGCGCCGGTGTTTATCGACGGCGAAAAGGCCCTCACCTTGCGCGGCGACAATATCGCCAAAGAATTCCACGACATTGTCGAAAATTACGTACACAAGAAATACGCGGTCAAGGCCTAAGTGCTGACTGCTGCTGAAAAACATGGCTGACAAATTAACCGCCGTCAAAGGCATGAACGACATATTGCCGCCCGAGTCTGCGCGCTGGGAGGCATTGGAAACCGCTGTGCGCGAGGTGATGCGACTGCACGCCTACCGCAACATACGCACGCCCATCGTCGAACCCACGGCCTTGTTCGTGCGGGGCTTGGGCGAAGTGACCGACATTGTGGAGAAGGAAATGTATTCCTTTGAAGATCGGTTGAACGGCGAACAACTGACGCTGCGCCCCGAGTCCACCGCCGGTGTGGTGCGCGCGGTCGTTGAGCACAACTTGTTGTACGAAGGCGGCAAGCGCTTGTATTACATGGGGCCGATGTTTAGGCATGAGCGCCCGCAACGTGGCCGCTACCGCCAGTTTCACCAGATCGGCGCCGAGGCGCTGGGTTTTGGCGGCGCAGAAGTCGACGCCGAACTGATTTTGCTGGCCTGCGCTTTGTGGAAAGCCATCGGTTTGCAGGACGTGCGTTTAGAGCTCAACAGCCTAGGTCAGCCGCCGGAGCGCTTGCAGCACCGTGCTGCTTTGATTGCTTATTTTGAACAACACGCCGATCAGTTGGACGAAGACGCCAAACGCCGTTTGCACACCAACCCCTTGCGCATATTGGATAGCAAGAATCCGGCGATGAAAGCTTTGAACGAGGCTGCACCCAAGTTGCTGGATTTTTTGGGCGCTGACAGCTTGACTCATTTCAACGCAGTGCGCGCCATTCTGGATGCGAATGGCGTGGCCTACAGCATCAACCCGCGCCTGGTGCGCGGCATGGACTACTACAACCTGACTGTGTTTGAGTTCATCACCGAGCGACTCGGCTCACAAGGCACGGTCTGCGGCGGCGGGCGCTACGACTACCTGATAGGCGAAATCGGCGGTAAGCACGCGCCTGCCGTGGGTTGGGCGCTGGGTGTTGAGCGCGTGCTTGAATTGCTCAAAGAGCATGGCAGTGCCTCCCCTGAGGTTGCGCCGGACGCTTACGCCATCATTCCAGATGCAGACTTCTTGCCTTTGGTGACACCCGTATTGCAAACTTTGCGCAACATGGGCGTGTCGGTGCAAATGCACGCTCCCGCGGATTCCACAGGCGGCATGGGCAGCATGAAATCTCAGTTCAAAAAGGCAGACGCCAGCGGAGCGCGTTTTGCACTCATCTTCGGCCCCGACGAACTGGCGCAGCAACTGGTTACCGTCAAGGCTTTGCGTGACGGCGAGGGTGCACAACGCACCGAAGCACTCGAACATATTGCCGGTTGGGGTCACAGCCTACAATCAACTTTTTGACATTCATACATTTGGAAACGCATGGCTACGCATCTTGACCTCGAAGAACAAGAACAACTTGACCAGTTCAAGCATTTCTGGAACCGCTGGGGCAGCCTGATCACCGGCTTGCTCACCGTCGTTTTACTCATTTACGCAGGCTGGAACGGCTGGAATTACTGGCAGCAGCGCCAGGCGACGCAAGCCGCAGTGTTGTATGACACCTTTGAAAAGGCAGTGCGCGAAAAAGACGATGCCTTGATGGCCCGCTCCTTGTCCGATTTACAAGACCAGTTCTCCCGTTCAGTCGTCACCCAACAAGCCGCGTTGTTGGCTGCCCGCATTTATGCAGATAAAAACCAGTTGCCTGAAGTAGAAAAATCGCTGCAATGGGTGATCACACAAGACCGCGATCCGGGTTTTGTTGCTGTGGCCAGACTGCGTTTATCGGCTTTGGAAATTGAGCGCAAAAATCTGGACAAGGCAGCCGCCCTGGTCCAAGGTCAAAAGGCACCGGCGGGTTTTCAACCCCTGTTTGAAGACCGCCTGGGCGATATCGCTGTGTTGCAAAAGAAAAACGATAACGCAAAAACACATTTCCTGGCAGCCTGGAAAGGCATGGAGGAAACCAATGAATACCGCCGCCTGATCGAGATCAAGCTGGCAGCATTGGGCGTCAATCCCAAAGAATCAGGCTCATGAATCACAGCTCGCGCCAGTCCCTTGTCTTGATTGCCTGGGCAAGTGGCCTCATTTTTTTAACGGGCTGCGGCTACGGTTCGCCCAAACCTGTTGCGCCACCCATAGGCGAAGTCAAAGTACTTCAGCCCATCTCGCAGTCATGGGCGCTAAAGCTACCGCCTCCGATTCAGCTGACCCAGAGTTTGCAGGTCATCAACCAGAAAGTTGCCGTGTCGGGTGTTACCGGACAGGTAACGCTGGTGGATTTGAGTCAGGGTAAACAGCTATGGCAAATCGATCTTGGCAAGCCCCTGCAAACTGGCGCCGGTTTCGACGGCGACAGTGTCGCCGTGGTCAGCGTTGCCAATGAACTTAATTTGTTGCAGGACGGCAAACAAGTTTGGCAAAAGAGCCTGCCTGCGCAATCCTTCACCAACCCTGTGTTAGCGGGCGAACGTGTTTTTGTTTTGTTGGCCGACCGCTCAGTGGTGGCTTTTGACAAAGCCGACGGCAAGCGTCTGTGGACACAACAACGCCCCGGCGAACCACTGGTGCTTAAGCAAAACGGCGTTTTACTTCCTTTTCAGAACACCTTGCTGGCCAGCCTGGGCGGACGTTTCGTCGCACTCAACCCAGACAACGGCCAGGTACTTTGGGATGTAGGCATTGCCAATCCGCGCGGGCTGAACGACCTTGAGCGCTTGGTCGATCTGGTCGGTACCGCTTCGCGCTATAACAATTCAGTATGTGTGCGTGCCTTTCAGGCGCAACTGGGTTGCGTGAATGCTGTCCGGGGTTCTCTGGTATGGAGCAGGGCTTCAGTCGGTAACAAAGGCATTAGCGGAGACGAAACCACTTTGGTGGGTGCCGAGTCCAATGGTGTGGTGCGAGCCTGGAGTCGCGGCAGCGGCGAAAGACTCTGGGACACTGACCGGCTCAAATACCGTGACTTGAGTCAACCTTTATGGACCGCCAAAGGCGTGGTCATCACCGATGAAGGTGGTTGGTTGTATCTGTTGTCCGGCAAGGACGGTAGCCTGCTGAACCGATTGCAATCACCTGCCACGGGGTTTGCCTCTGCCCCGACCGCCTTGGATAACGGAAGCTTTGTGGTTCTTGCCCGCAATGGTCTGTTGCTGGCCTACCAACTGCCCTGAGCGGCGGGAAATTCTGTGAAACCTGTACTGGCCATTGTCGGCCGTCCCAATGTCGGTAAATCAACGCTGTTTAACCGCATCACCAAAACCCGCGACGCCATCGTCGCCGACTATGCAGGACTGACACGCGACAGGCACTACGGCAACGCCAAACACGGCAAGCACGAGTTCATCGTGATTGACACCGGTGGTTTTGAGCCGGATGCCGAAAGCGGCATCTTCAAGGAAATGGCCAAACAAACCCGTCAGGCCGTGGCCGAGTCTGATGCCGTCATTTTTGTCGTCGATGCGCGCGAAGGTGTGTCGGCGCAAGACCACGACATTGGCAATTACCTGCGCAGACTCGGCAAGCCCTGCCTGCTGGTGGCCAACAAGGCCGAAGGCATGCAAAACGGCGTCAAACTGGGCGAGTTTTTTGAACTCGGTCTGGGCGAGGTCATGCCTGTGTCGGCCTCTCACGGCCAGGGCATACGCAGCATGATTGAGGCGGCTCTCCAACCCTTGCATTTGCCCGACGAGGACGAGGAAGAACTGGACGACGGCACCCTCAAGCCCATGAAGCTGGCCGTGGTCGGTCGCCCTAACGTCGGCAAATCCACGCTGATTAACACCTGGCTGGGCGAAGAGCGTCTGGTGGCCTTTGATCTGCCGGGCACCACCCGGGACGCCATCAGTATTCCATTCGAGCGCAACGGCCAGCAGTTTGAATTGATAGACACTGCAGGCTTGCGCCGGCGCGGCAAAGTGTTTGAGGCGATAGAAAAATTTTCCGTGGTCAAAACCTTGCAAGCCATCGAATCCGCCAACGTTGCCCTGCTTTTACTCGACGCCACCCAGGGCGTGACCGACCAGGATGCGCATATTGCCGGGTACATACTTGAGACCGGACGCGCAGTCGTGTTGGCGGTCAACAAATGGGACGCGGTCGACGCTTACCAGCGCGAATTGCTGGCGCGCTCGATTGAAAGCCGGCTCGCTTTTTTGAAATTTGCCAAGCTCCACCATATTTCAGCCGCCAAACGTCAAGGCTTGGGCCCGGTGTGGCTGTCTATTGCCCAGGCGCATCAATCGGCCATGTGCAAAATGTCTACGCCTTTGCTCACGCGCCTGTTGCTTGAGGCGGTGCAGTTCCAGGCGCCCAAGCGCGGCGGTATGTTCAGACCCAAATTGCGCTATGCCCATCAAGGCGGTATGAATCCTCCGGTCATTGTGGTGCATGGCAATTCGCTGGAACACGTTACCGATTCCTACAAACGCTACCTGGAAGGGCGTTTTCGCAAGGCTTTTTCGCTTGAAGGCACGCCGCTGCGCATCGAAATGAAAACCTCGACTAACCCTTACACGGATAAAGATTGAGTATCAACCCGTCACAAACCCCGGCTATTTCAGCTGTGGTATGTTATTTACCTTATCACCAAACACGGAGAATATCGTGAATCAAAAAGGGCAACTCTTACAAGATCCGTTCCTTAACATTCTGCGCAAAGAGCATGTACCGGTGTCCATTTACCTGGTCAACGGTATCAAATTACAAGGCCAGATCGAGTCTTTTGATCAGTACGTTGTCTTGTTGCGCAATACCGTCACGCAAATGGTTTATAAACACGCAATTTCCACCATTGTTCCCGGTCGTCCGGTGAATTTCGCCCAGGCCGATGGCGTCGAATCTGCTGATTGATTTTTTGACCTACAACCCCTTCATCCACTCCGTTGACGAACACTGATCAAGCACCCCAGGCCACGGCGTTGCTGATTGGCGTCGATTTCGGCTTGCCTCATTTTGATAACGAACTTGATGAATTGGCTCAACTCGCCTTGACCGCCGGTCTGGAGCCTGTGGCTCGTTTAACTTGTAACCGTAAAGCACCTGATGCAGCATTGTTCGTGGGCTCAGGTAAAGCCGAGGAAATCAAGGAACTCGCTTTGTTACACGGTGCCACAGAGGTCTTGTTTGACCAATCGCTATCACCCGCACAGCAGCGCAACTTAGAGCGTCACCTGGGATTGCCGGTGAACGATCGCACCATGTTGATTCTGCAAATATTCGCCCAGCGCGCCCGCAGCCACGAAGGCAAATTGCAGGTAGAGTTGGCGCGCTTGCAATACCTCAGCACCCGGCTGGTCAGACGCTGGTCTCACCTTGAACGCCAGCGCGGCGGTATCGGTAACCGCGGCGGCCCCGGTGAAACGCAGATCGAATTGGACAAACGAATGATCGGTGAATCGATCAAACGCACCAAAGAACGTTTGTCCAAAGTCAAACGCCAACGCAACACCCAGCGCAAGCAGCGCCAGCGTAACCAAGTGTTCAATGTGTCCCTGGTCGGTTATACCAATGCGGGTAAATCCACCTTGTTCAACGCCCTGGTTAAGGCGCGCGCCTATGCAGCCGATCAGCTCTTCGCCACGCTGGACACCACCACACGACAGCTGTATTTGCCGCACGACGGCGGCGGTGGCAGCCATTTGTCTTTGTCTGATACGGTTGGCTTTATTCGCGATCTGCCGCACGGATTGGTGGATGCGTTTGAGGCCACCTTGCAAGAGGCTACGTCGGCGGATTTGTTGTTGCACGTGGTGGACGCCTCTCACCCGGGTTACCCGGAACAAATAGAACAAGTCATGTCGGTGCTGAAAGACATAGGTGCAAGCGAAGTGCCGCAGTGGCTGGTGTTCAACAAAATCGACGCTTTGTCAGCTGAACAAATGCCGCGCCTGATGCAGGACATGTACCTGTACGATGGTTTGGCTATTCCCCGCATGTTTCTGAGTGCGAGCACCGGTTTGAATCTGGACAGTCTGCGTCAGCGTTTGCTGCAGCATGCCCAGCAACACGCCGATGAACGCTTAACCCTTCTTCCCGCTGATGAACCTGTATGAAGAATCAGCGACCTTTGCCGCTTTAGGCACAATACCGTCTTGCAACATTTTTTGACCGATTGCACATGAACAATAAAATCTGGGCTTGGCCTATGACAAACTGGTTATCCCACCTACAGTGGTTTTTCCTTTGGATGCGTTCGGTTTGCGTCGCCGTTTGGCTGCGCCTGCTGGGTATGTTTAATTTGAATGACGGCCGCTGGGGCCGTGGCGATGAGCAACCGAGCAACACCGCGAACGGCTCAGATCCCGGGCAACCAACACCGCCACCTGAAGGCAATCGCCGCCCGCCGCCTTCGAAAGGTCCACCTGATCTGGACGAACTCTGGCAAGAGTTGAACCGCAAACTTGGCCAACTGTTCGGCGGCAAAGGCGGACCCGGCAGCAACCCGCCGGGCTCTGGCGGCGGTTTTCAGCCTCCATTTAAAAATGCCGGTTTAGGCTTGGGTCTTGTCGTAGGCGTGTTGGCGCTTGTCTGGCTGGCGTCCGGTTTTTTCATCGTGCAAGAGGGTCAGCAAGCGGTTATTACCCAGTTCGGCCGTTACCACAGCACTGCTGGCGCCGGTATCAACTGGCGCATGCCCTACCCGATACAACGCCACGAAGTCGTGTTTGTGACTCAGATTCGATCATTGGACATCGGGCGTGATACCGTCATCAAGGCCACCGGTTTACGCGAATCAGCCATGCTGACCGAGGATGAAAACATTGTCGAAATCAAATTCGCTGTGCAATACCGCTTAACCGATGCACGCGCTTATTTGTTTGAAAGTAAAAACCCGACCGATGCGGTGATGCAAGCGGCTGAAACAGCGGTGCGAGAAGTGGTGGGCAAGATGCGCATGGATGCGGCCTTGTCGGAAGACCGGGAGCAAATCGCACCCCGTGTTCGCAAAATCATGCAAACCATACTCGACAATTACAACGTTGGTATCGAAGTGGTCGGTATTAACTTGCAGCAAGGTGGCGTGCGTCCGCCCGAGCAGGTCCAAGCGGCGTTTGACGATGTGCTCAAAGCCGGTCAGGAGCGCGAACGTGCCAAAAATGAAGCAGAAGCGTATGCTAATGACGTGATTCCCCGCGCTGTCGGTTCCGCCTCGCGCCTCAAACAAGAAGCCGATGCCTACAAGTCCCGCATCGTGGCGCAGGCGCAAGGTGATGCCCAACGTTTCCGTTCGCTTTACAGCGAATACCAGAAAGCCCCTCAAGTCACTCGTGACCGTTTGTACATCAATGCTATGAAAGAGATGTATAGCAACGTGACCAAGGTGTTGGTGGAGACCCGACAGGGCTCCAACATGCTTTACCTGCCGCTTGACAAGATCATGCAAATGAACGGCGTGAATGCTCCAGAGGCTCCGCTACTGCCCCCGCCCTCTAGTGACTCTTCTTCCTCCGGCGCTTTGCCTGTTGCCCCTGGCGGCGACAGCAGAGGACGTGACAGCCGCCAACGTGACCGCGACCTACGCTAAGGTGATATCGATATGAACAAAATAGGTTTTTACATTTCCACTCTGTTGCTGGCGTTGCTGATTTTCAGTTCCACCATTTTTGTAGTAGATCAACGCCAGTTCGGTGTAGTCTATTCATTGGGTCAGATCAAAAAAGTTATCACTGAGCCCGGTCTGAATTTCAAACTTCCACCGCCGCTGCAAAACGTGAACTTCATTGACAAGCGCTTGCTGACCCTTGACAACGTTGACTCTGAACCCATGCTCACTGCTGAGAAGCAGCGCATGGTGATTGACTGGTATGTGCGTTGGCGCATTTCCGATCCTTCACAGTACATCCGCAACGTCGGTCTGGATGAAAAAGCCGGAGCACAGCAACTCACCCGCGTTGTTCGCAATGCGTTCCAAGAAGAAATTAACAAGCGCACCGTCAAAGACCTGCTGTCTCTCAAGCGTGAGGATTTGATGGTGGATGTCAAGCGCGAAGTGATTGAAATCGTCAAAGGCTCAAACCCGTGGGGCATTGACGTGGTTGACGTGCGCATCACCCGCGCAGATTATGTGGACACCATCACCGAGTCTGTGTATCGCCGCATGGAAGCCGAGCGCAAACGCGTGGCCAATGAATTGCGTTCTACCGGTGGGGCTGAGGGAGAAAAAATCCGAGCCGATGCTGACCGCCAGCGCGAAGTCACTTTGGCCAATGCTTACCGTGACGCTCAGAAAATAAAAGGCGAGGGCGATGCTGAAGCTGCGCGTTTGTATGCCGATGCCTTTGGTAAAGACGCTCAGTTTGCGCAGTTCTACCAAAGCATTGAAGCCTATAAGTCCAGCTTTAATAAAAAATCCGATGTCATGGTGCTGGACCCGAGCAGCGATTTCTTCAAGGCCATGCGGGGCGGCGGATCGTCTGGGTCTGCCAAAAAATAAGCGTTGGCAGTAGCCCATGGACAGCCACAGTGTGTGGACTGCAATCGTCCTGGTCTTGATCGTCGAGGGCTTGCTGCCGTTTATTTCACCGCGCATCTGGCGCAAGACTTTTTTGCAATTAATGCAATTGAATGACGGCCAGATCCGCTTTATCGGACTGGGATGCATTGTTTTTGGAATGTTGCTTTTGGAATGGTTGTTGTGAGCCTGTCGCCTGTTGTCAGCAGCAATCGGCATACGGCTGTCACAGACCGGTAGAATCTCTTTTTTAACAGTACTTCATACTCATGGCTGCCTGGGTTTTGCCAGATCATATTGCGGACGTTTTGCCTTCAGAGGCCCGGCACATCGAAGAATTACGTCGTTTGTGCGTGGACACGGCCAGGGGCTTTGGCTATGAGCTTGTCATGCCGCCCTTGCTCGAGCATGTCGATTCTTTGTTGTCTGCCCCCGGCAGCGCGCAGGATCTGCAAACTTTCAAAATGGTGGATCAGCTCAGCGGTCGAAGTCTGGGCTTGCGCATAGACACCACGCCTCAGGTAGCACGCATAGACGCGCACTTGCTCAACCGCAGCGGAGTCACCCGGCTTTGTTATTGCGGTCCAGTGGTGCACACCCTGCCTGCCAGTCCTTACGCCACCCGCGAGCCCTTGCAGTTCGGCGCGGAAATTTATGGCCACACCGGTCTTGAAGCCGACCTTGAAATACTTCAACTGGCTTTGCAAAGTCTGCGTACCGCCGGACTTTCAAATTTCCACGTAGACCTGAGTGATGCACGGATTCTCTCAGCTTTGCTCAAAGGACATGCGATCAGCCATGAACTGTCTGCGACCATCAGCGATACCTTGTCGCATAAAAATGTCAGCGGCATGCGCGAACTGGGAAAGCATTTGCCCCAGCCGCTTGCCAAAGCCTTGCAGTCGCTGGTGCAGATGTACGGCGATATCAGCGTTCTTGCGCAAGCCAGGCAAGAGTTTTCTTCGTGGCCTGAGGTGCTGCATGCTTTAGATCAGCTTGAATGGCTTGCCTCGCATGTCAAGCACCCGGTCAGCATAGACCTGGCTGATTTGCGCGGTTTTGCCTATTACAGCGGTCCGCGTTTTTCTATTTTTGTGCCTGAGACCAGCGATGCATTGGCGCGCGGCGGCCGCTATGACGAAGTTGGTGCTGTGTTCGGGCGCAAACGCCCGGCTGCCGGTTTCAGTATGGATATCAAAGCCCTGGTCAGCTTGCTTGCACACCCGCTACCTCAAGCGGCGATACGCGCGCCTTGGGGCGAGGACGAGGCGCTCAGCCAAACCATTGCGCAATTGAGGTTACAAGGCCATACCGTGGTCTGTATGTTGCCGGGTCACGAAAGCGAAGTTGACGAATTTCATTGCGACCGTGAATTGATTAACCATCAGGGCGTTTGGACAGTCCGCCCTTTGAAAACCAACTGAGACAAAGACGATAAAGCTATGAGTACCAAGCAGGCAAGACACGTGGTGGTGGTCGGCACCCAATGGGGTGACGAAGGCAAGGGAAAGCTTGTCGACTGGCTGACTGAACGCGCACAAGGCGTGGTGCGTTTTCAAGGCGGCCACAACGCTGGTCACACCCTGGTCATCAATGGCGTCAAAACCGCTTTGCATTTGATTCCCAGCGGCATCATGCGCCCCGGTATCCGTTGCTACATAGGCAACGGCGTGGTCTTGTCGGCAGGTAAGTTGTTTGAAGAAATTGAAGGCCTGGAAAAAGCTGGTGTTGAAGTGCGTTCACGCCTGCGCATCAGCGAAGCTTGTCCCTTGATCTTGCCTTTTCATGCCGCCATTGATGTTGCGCGCGAAGCAGCACGCGAGCAAGGCGGCGTAGAAAAAATTGGCACCACCGGGCGCGGCATCGGGCCGGCTTACGAAGACAAAATCGCCCGGCGCGCGTTGCGTGTGCAGGATTTGAAATACCCCGAGCGTTTTGCCGCTAAATTGCGAGAATTACTGACACTGCACAACCATGTGTTAACGACCTTCCTTGGTTCGCGCAGCTTTTCTTTCGGCGATGCCTTAACCCCTTATGTTCTCAACGGAGAAGTCCAGTTCCAACCGGTGTATGACGAAGCCATGCGCCATGCCGCTTTGCTCAAACCCATGATGGCCGATGTGTCGCGCGAATTGAACGACGCACACACCGCCGGTTCAAATCTGCTGTTTGAAGGCGCACAAGGTACTTTGCTGGATGTGGATCACGGCACCTACCCTTTCGTTACCTCCAGCAATTGCGTGGCCGGTAATGCCTCGGCCGGTGCAGGCGTAGGCCCCGGATTTTTGCACTACATCCTGGGTATCACCAAAGCCTATTGCACGCGTGTAGGCGGCGGCCCATTCCCGACTGAGCTTGAGTGGGCGGTCGAGGGCACCCCGGGCTGGCACATGAGCACGGTCGGGGCTGAAAAAGGCACGACCACTGGCCGTTATCGACGTTGCGGCTGGTTTGATGCGGCATTGCTCAAACGCAGCGCACAAGTCAATGGCTTGAGCGGTTTATGCATCACCAAGCTTGATGTGCTTGACGGTCTGAGCGAACTCAAGCTGTGTACCGGCTACAATTTGCACGGCGTGCACACCGACATCCTGCCCAACGGGGCAGAAGACATTGCCGATTGCCAACCGGTTTACGAAACCATGTCCGGTTGGAGCGTGAGTACCGTCGGCATCACTGATTACCACAAGCTGCCGCCGCAAGCGCAGGCTTATCTCAAGCGCATAGAAGAAGTCACCGGCGTGCCTATTCACATGATTTCCACCAGCCCTGACCGGGACCACACCATCCTGATCCGTGACCCGTTTCAACCTTGAACTGCGAGCATTGCCATGCTGACTGAAGATGGAAAACATTTGTACGTGTCGTATGACGAGTACAACAACCTGCTCGAGAAACTGGCCATCAAAATCCACCAGTCAGGCTGGGAATTCGACACTATTTTGTGTCTGGCGCGCGGTGGTATGCGACCCGGCGATGTGTTGTCCCGCATATTTGACAAACCGCTGGCCATCATGTCCACCAGTTCTTACCGCTCTGAAGGCGGCACCGTGCAAGGCCATCTGGACATAGCCAGGTACATCACCACACCTCAGGGTGAAATTGCAGGGCGCGTGTTGCTGGTTGATGACCTGGCCGATTCCGGCCATACCTTGAGTGCTGTCATGGACTTGTTGAAAAACAATTACGCACCTATCACCGAGTTGCGCAGTGCAGTCATCTGGACCAAAGGTGTGTCTGCTTTCACCCCTGACTTTTCAGTCGAATACCTGTCAACCAACCCTTGGATACACCAGCCTTTCGAGGCCTATGACACCATGCGCCCGCTGCAGTTGCTGGAGAAATGGCGGGTTTGAAGCATGAAGCCTGATACCGCGCTCATACACCATGCTTACCAGCCACCTGGGGCTTTCGCGTCCCCGCAAATAGCTGTTCACAAAGCGTCTTCTGTGTTTTTTCCGGATGTCAAAGCCATGCGCGAGCGCAACTGGTTAGACAAAACCGGCTACACCTACGGCTTGCACGGTACGCCGACAACTTTCACGCTGGAAGAAAGAATCTGCCAGCTTGAAGGCGCAAAACATTGCGTCTTGCTGCCCAGCGGTTTGGCGGCCCTGGCTCAAGTCAATTTGGCTTTGCTGAAAACCGGCGACGGTATTTTGATTCCGGACAATGCCTACGGGCCTTTGAAATCTCTGGCAGAAGCTGAATTACAGCAATGGGGCATCAGCCACCGGTATTACGACCCCATGGATCCGCAGTCGCTGGCCGACAACATACAAGCTGACACTCGACTGGTTTGGCTGGAAGCGCCGGGCTCTGTGACTTTGGAATTTCCTGATTTGCCTGCACTTGTGCGCCTCTGTCAATCGCGCAATGTATGGACTGCATTGGACAACACCTGGGGTGCCGGTGTGGCATTCCAGCCCTTTGATTTATTGCCTCAGACGGCCGGTAGCCGGCTCGGTGCCGATGTGTGCGTGCATGCCCTGACCAAATACCCCAGCGGCGGCGGTGATGTGTTGATGGGCAGCGTCACCACTTGCAGCGATGAACTCGCGCGCAGCTTGAAACTCAGCCACATGCGCCTGGGTTTTGGCGTGGCCGGCAATGATGCAGAGCTGGTGTTGCGGTCTTTGCCAAGCATAGTATTGCGCTACAAAACGCAAGATGAGACATGCCGCAAACTGGCCGCCTGGTGTTTACAACAGCCTGCTTTTGCCCAGGTTTTGCACCCTGCGATTGTTGCTTCGCCCGGCCATGCGCATTGGCGGGATTTGTGTGCCGGTGGTGTTGCTGCTGACGCAGATGTGCACAGCGGCGGGGCAGCGGCCAGCTTGCTGAGTCTGCGTTTTGATCCCGCGTTCAGTCAGGCGCAGACAGACCGTTTCTGCAACGCACTCAAGCTTTTCAAGCTGGGCTTTAGCTGGGCCGGGCCGGTCAGTCTGGCGGTACCCTACGATTTGAAAAAAATGCGTCAATACGCGCCTGCTGAACTGCTGCAAGCCGGCTTTGTTCGCCTCGCTATTGGACTTGAGTCGC
>Ga0209355_1000414_pt1 | contig 26012 bp, 45 predicted proteins | sample LauGreSBDMM110SN_3_FD_187563 | JGI IMG/M metagenome (GOLD analysis project Ga0209355, IMG submission 187563) | Freshwater lake microbial communities from Lake Michigan, USA - Sp13.BD.MM110.SN (SPAdes) (version 2) | ecosystem: Environmental > Aquatic > Freshwater > Lake | place: Lake Michigan... | reverse complement strand
GAGAAAGCTGCAGCTGAGAAAGCTGCAGCTGAGAAAGCTGCAGCTGAGAAAAAGGCTGCAGCTGAGAAAGCTGCAGCTGAGAAAAAGGCTGCAGCTGAGAAAGCTGCAGCTGAGAAAAAAGCAGCGGAAGAAGAAAAGAAAAGGTTAGCTGAAGCGGAAAAGAAAAGGTTAGATGAAGAAAAAGCTCGTACAGCTGAAAAAGTTCCAGAAACAAAACCTCCGGCAAAACCAGAAACTGCAACACCTAAACCAGAAACTGCAAAACCAGAAACTGCAACAAAGCCTGCACCAGGAACTGCAAAACCAGATGCAGGAACAGCTACAAATATACCTAAAGCTGGTGTTGGTCTTGCAACTGTTACCGTAGGATCAGCAATCGCTGCTGCCGAGTCAAAAGGTAATTATGATGTTTCATTTGGTGATTCATATGATGAAAAACTTCGTAAATATGTTAATTATGCAACAGATCCAAAAACAAAAGAACGATTAAAATTAAAAACTCCTGAAGAATTTTCTGGAAAAAAATTAACAGAAATGACTCTTGCAGAAGTTAAGGCTTTTGGTGAATATCGGTCACAAGGTGGTGCAGGAGCAGGTGCTGTAGGTGCATATCAATTTATGCCATCAACTCTTTTTGGCACATGGAGAACAAACCGTAAAGGTAAACGTGTTTGGCACGATGGGTTGGTCCAGCGGCTAAACAAGCCGATGGATACCGTATTCAATAAAGATTTACAACAAGAATTTTTTGAATTGTTACATTCTGATGATGTTAAAATGTTAAAAAAATTAGGTTTACCTATAACACCGGGTTATGAATATATGGCACATTATCTTGGTGCTGGTGGTGCCAAAATTGTTTTTGATGCAATAAAAAATAAAGAAAATATAACTGTTGATGAAGCTCTTATAAAAGCAGGCAAAGAAGTTGGAAACAATCCCGACCTCAAAAAATGGAAAGTACAAGAGTTTGAAAAAGAATTGGAAAGAAGATTAGTGGAAAAAGGTGGATTCAAAATACCCTCAGCTGATTTGAATAAACCAACAAATAATAACGGTATTAATTTAGACCAAGAATCCACAGTAAACAAAAATATAAAGAGTAATTTGAATAACTCAAACAATAAAAATTCCGATAGTTCTGTAGGAGGGTTCTTCAGTAATTTTTTTGGCGGTGAATCAAATACAGCACCAACAGTTAAAGACGGACCAATACACTTAAGAAAATAAGAAAAGGCAAATAAATGGCCAATAAGTTAAACTATCAACAATCGAGAGAAATCAGAAAAACAAAATTTTCTGATTTATTTCTTGACACACTGGCTCGAAAAGAAACGGGTGTACTTGGTTCTGTTGGCAAGGCCATTTCACTAAATGCTCAGGCCAGAATTAAAGGTATCAAAGAGAAATTTGATCCATTAAACATCGTAAAATTCCTCACATTCGGTTCAAAACTTGGGCCTGCTTTGTATGGTAAAATGGCTGGCCGTGACCAAAAAGACATTGACTACTTTACTGGTAGAAGTAGACACATCACTGGTGGGAGAAATACTGCCGATAAAATCAAAGGCAAAGGTGGTGGTGATAACGAAGGTATCAATGAACAATTGGCCAAAATATTTACATTTCTAAAATCAAATAGGGAAGATGATGTAAAGTTAAAACAACAGGCGAAGAATAGTGAAGAAGAAATCAATATGGAGAAAGACAGACGCCATAAAGAATTACTTAAGACGCTTGAAAAATTAATGAAACAAATCGGTGGCGGCAGTGCCACAGCAACAAAAGAAGGAGATCGTAGTTTTCTGGATGGTATACTTGCCTCAATAAAAGCTATGAAGGATCAACTTTCAAATTTTATGTCACTTCTCGGTGGATTAGATAATGCAAAATGGTTACGTGCTCTGAGTGGCGGGCCCGTCTTATTAATACCAGCTTTGGTTGCCGGCGGCATTTGGTATGCCATCAAAGAATTTAAAGATAATGATGAAGCAATTAATGAAGCAGCAGCAAAAGGTGATGTTAAAACCTTGAGGGAAAAAATAACGGCCGGATTAGGTGATGAAGGTATAATGTATGCCGGCACAGATGAAATGGTTAAGAATGCATTAACAAAAGCTGGCACACCAGAAGCATTAAACGCTCTGAAAACAATTCAAGAAGGTGAAAGACCAAAAACCACTGCTGACAAATATGACCAATTCCTTGCTGATAAAGGTTATTATAAGTCGATGGGTTATAAGAATCTAAAGGGACAAATGGTACCTGATGATTTGAAAAAGGCTGCTGAAGAATATGCCGGTATTCAATCGGCATCACCAGTACCATCAGCTGCACCTACAGGTGCAGAAAAAGAAACAGCGGTACCTGTAGCACCAGCTGGCCAGGAGTTTGATTCAGATGGTGGTTTAATTAAATCTCCTGTTCCTAAAACCCCGGTATCAGTTTCATCACCAGCCTCTGCACCAGTTTCAAACTTAACAAATACGAATGTTGACTTGAATATGCCATCGGATAACTCAGGTAATTCTGGAGAGAGAATGTCCAAAACCAACAACGTTGCCATGAATTCACGCAGTAAGGGAAGAAGTGGATTAATGCCTAGTCAAATATCGGTGAGAAATGAAGAACCAACATATAATGAATTGATTGCTGCTTCTACTAGGATGTTATAAACAAAAAACCCCGCACTAGGCGGGGTCTAAACGGTCAGGGAATCGTTTTAATCTTCAGCCAACTTGGCAAAGTATTCCATATCATCAACATCAGTATCTGCAATATCAATTGCTGGAACTGGCTTGTTAAGTACAGACCTTGCTTGTTCAACTGTGGTACGTGCTCGAGGAGCATCACCTTCATCACTAGCATTCAAACCAAGTACTTTATCCAAACGTGATTTCAAAGTATCATATGACTTGAATTCTTTGTCAGCCGTCAACTCAGTCAATGAGTATTGTGACTTCCAAATTTTCTCCATCTGTTCATCGTCATCCAACAATACAGATGATGACATGAATTCGGATTTGTCGTAGTTCTGATAACCAGCAACCTTAGTGATACGCAACTTGAAGTTGGCACCTTTCCACAAATCAAACGGATTGATTGGTGTTTCATCTTCAAAGGCCGGATTCATCGCACCAGTAATCTTCTCAAAAATCTTGGCACCGAACTTGAACAATTTAACTTGTCCTTCATTCTCTGGATGCTTAGGATCAGATACGATATACACGTTACAAATGTAATTCAGTTTACGTTTTTGTTTACGTACAATGTCCTTGTTTGCTTCAATGCCTGAGTTCCACAATTTGCTGTTGTGTTCACATACAGGACATTGTTGGTTCTTAGTTGTCAAACAGTTGTCAATAAGCCAACCACCTGGTCCCTGAAAACCATGACCAAAGATTTTGGCCCAAGGAAGACCATCTTCACCATCAACTGCTGCTGCGGGGAGAAAACGGATTGTAGCCATGCCGTTGCCGGCTTTGTCTACTTCTGGTCGCCAATAATTTTCTTTATCGGACTTACCTTCTGTGGAGGCGTTGAGCTCTGCCACTTTTGATTTCAATTTGTCCAGATTGCCTGAACTCTTTTTAAGATTTGAAAAATCTACCATGATTTACCTTTCTAGTATTAACGGAATATAAACGGATTGTCCACATGATGCATTATATAATATTATTTAGGTCTCGTCAAGTATAAACTTCAACTGGACCAAGGTGTCAGCAACATTCTTGTGTAAGATTGCCACACCACCTGCAGCACGCCAATCATCAATAATACTTTCGGTATCGTCAATGATTAACGTATCTATTCTTGCATATCTTTTCTTTAGTTCCTTACCTGGAACGAAGTTACGTTGGAAGTCAATTCCTTGCGTTTCCAACCATTGAATCTTTTGTTTAGAGATTGCTTCATGCCTGTCAGTACTAGCCGTGGAGGATAGAATCTGAGTGGGTGGCAATGCATTCCGCAGTGCCCGAACTAAGTCCATTGCATCAGGTATCAAATCCAGTGTTGTAAAGTTGTTACCTTCAATGAATTTATTAAAGAAACCACCAAACTCTTTGTTGTTTCTGGTTTGTTGTGGTGTTACACCATACAATTCCAGATATCTCTTTTCAAAATCTGCAATAACGCCATCCATATCCAAATAGATGCAATTAATTTTAGGCATGTTCTCTCAAACTTTCTTTTAAAATAGTCTTAAACTTATCTTTATCGTAAACAAGAAACGGTGTGTACTTTTCAATTTTTCTTTTCCATGTAGGCCAGATAACATCATCTGTTATCTTTTTGTTCCACATAGGTAAAAAATTCATAATGTTATTAAGTATACACACCGTCTCAATGTTAATGTTGCCATAAGTCATCTCTCTCAACAACAATGGATATTGTCCATCTACAACTACCAACATTTCGTTAGGTGATTGTGTTGCTGCGAATAGACCCATTATATCTTGTTCGAACCTATAAGTCAAGCTCTGGTTTCTTTTTTGCCATTTTTTGTAATTTTCTTCACCTTCAATGCCAGATATGTCACCAATCCAATTTACGTTGGTTTCCAAAAAGTTGGCAATATAGAAGTACTTCAATTCATCTACGTTATATTTTCTGGAAAGCTTGTAAAAGGAATACTTGGCTTTGTTATTTGCAAAGTTGTCCTTTGATACGTTGGTTTTTCCGTTATAGCGAAAAAAATCGTAAGAATCAGAAGTAAAATGAAGTTTAATGCTTTGGTAGATGGCATACGCTTCAAATCCTGTCGTTTCGGTCATAGGGGCAATTGAGAACTTCTTTTCAATAGATTTAGGTCTTGGGCTTCTTCTCTGATTTTGGCTTTCAGAGCACTGGAGACTAATGTTGATGCAACATCGACCTCCATACCCGTCTGTTCACAATGATGTATGATTGCATCCATATGTGTGGTACCAAGAGTATATGATAGTTTGGCTATCAAGTCACTAAATTCACTAATCTCATTCTTTGTAGGCATCAGGATCTCGTATAAAATAAATGGTTACCAATCTTTGCAACGTACTTCAATTTCCAACCTGGATTTACCGAGGTGTTATGGTAGTACATTGATTTCGTTCTGTAGATTGTATCATGTAACTTTGCTTGTGTCAAGGCCTTTTTGGCGACAATCAGGCATTCTTCCCATGCATATTTGTTTCTGACTTCGCTTACCTTTTCACCAACCCAACTGAATTGATATGTTTTACCTGTTTTTTGATATACTACATCACATACGTTGGATGGAAATAGAGAACTGTTTGCACGATTCATGGTAACTTGTGCTACTGCCAATTTACCTTCAAAAGATTCACTTGCAGCTTCATAATATATGTTTTTGGCCATGCAAAGAACTTGCTTGCCGAGGTCTTGTGCAACGATTTGTTCAAACGCAAAGGTTTGTTGTTGTGATGATATAGGAAAAACAATTAACAATGATACTAAAACAGATGATAATAATTTACTCATCTTTACTCCTTGTGTGTGTTAAAAGGGGGAAACCCCCTTTAACCCTCAGGTAGTTTTTCTGGTGACCTTGACTTCAGGTACCGAAATATTAGACACGAAACCATTTAAGGTATGAGCCTTGTTGATAATGTCTTGTTCTGAGGGGATTGTTGGCAGTGCCGGATGTTCAGGTGGTGTTTCACCCTTAGACTTTGCCGATTCGCATTGCATGTGCCAGCCTTGAGATATGCGGTCACGCTCTGCGTTGTAAGAATCATATAACATGTCTCTGGCCATTTTTAATAGTTCAAGACGGATTTCAAAAGGTGTCATGTTTGACATAGTTTTCTCCTGTGATGTGTAAGTGTGGCGGTGGTTTTTTGAATGGGCCCCACCGAACCCATATAATTATTTATCCAATTAGAAACTACAAATGACCTCGATATATCTAAAATATAAATCAGCCTTCTTTTATTAGTATTATTATATGCACTATGCAATTCAGCATTATCAAATGCAAATAAGTTCGACCAATCCTGTTTTATACCACCAACCTCAAGAGCAATATCACCTTCTGGTATGATTAATGGTATATGAATTCTTACTGTCTTACGTGAACTATTCTCAATATCCACATGAGGTTTAATAATTCCTGCGGCATCTAATACACTGTAACCACTGCAACCAACATGTGCAATATATTTTTGTGTTAATGATGAGGCCGTTGGAAAAATCATCCTTGTTTTTGGTTGTAAAAACATATTTTGTTCTATGTTTTTCTCCGGCAAAGAGTACCGTAAACCTTCTACTTTCCATACATCTTTTTCATGTTCATCCAAAATTGCTTCTGGATTGGATGCGGCATAGGAAATGCCACCACTAAAGGTTGTATCAAAATCTTTGTGATACTCTAAAAATTCTTGTGTTAATTTAGGTGCCAATTCCATTAACTCATCTGCTATGGAAATCTCACCTCTTGACCAAATTGTTTGTTTCATAATAAAAAGAAGGGTGGGCTGTATACAACCCACCGGTTTGATTAACGATTAGCGATATACATTGTGATTTCGAAACCGAAACGCATGTCGCTTGCTGCTGGTGTAGTCCACTTCATAAAATACTCCTTAATGTGTTACAACAAAATGTTGCAACTGCTTTATATATGGTGATATCACTATTTCTTAGGTAGAGATAATCATGAATATGTAGTAGTTTAATTCTGTTACGAGGATAAACTACCAAAAACCCTAAGCAGTGTTTAGGCTGCTAATGCGTACTCATAAGAGCTATCGTTTGCATTTACGTTTGTTTTAGTTTTAACATCTTCTCTGATGAGCTGTCCACTTCTATACTATTTGCCCTGTCGAAACTATGCAGGCCCGTCAAATGGTCTTTAAGGAAATAAATCTATACCCCAATTCTTCAATAAAATTTTTAGCCTCAAGTTTGGTCTTAAAAATTTTAAAAAAAGATAACGGAGATTCATCTAAACTAAAATTTATTTTATACATTATTTAATCCTTAAAAAACATTTGGTGGACCTGGGGGGATTCGCACCCCCGTCCAGAACACATTTCTAGTTGCTTCATACAACCATAACTTCACATTATACATGAAATTATTTAGTCTGTCAACTGTTTTTATGGTAATAATCAATTGCTTTAACCAGGCCTTCAATGTGGTCTTGTGTCTTTTCTTGGAAAATCATTGGTGATTCATTGTCCACGGCCATAATGATAATCAAATCATCAATAGGTGTACCAACTAATTCTTCATACATCAATGCATATGCAGTACATTGCCAGAAATAATCCAAAATATCTTCACGTTTTTTAATCTTTTTTGATGTTTTAAAATCAATGACTGATAACTTACCTTCATACTCACCAATACAATCAACACGGCCTGCCAATCCTAGTTGTGCGGACCATAATCCGACCTCTTGGTAGTGTATGTTATTGATTTTGTTTAGATATGGTTTGATTGATATGAACATCTCTTTGGCATCAGGCATAACTGTGCCTGGTGGTTTTGTTTCATTGTTCAGATAGTATTCACACATGGTGTGCATATTGGTACCACGGGACGTGGCATGTTTGGAGATTTTGTTTGCAACCTCCTCACCAACTCGGCGGCGCCATGCCATGATGGCCTCTTTTTTCTGAGCACCCACCACTGTGGTCACCGATGGTAATTTTTTACCATCAGGTGTGACATAATATCTTTTTCCGTCTGGAAAAGTTTGAGATTCGATTTTTGGAATCTCTTTTGGTGGGCAATAAATGAACATTATAATCCTAACTTCAGTTTCTTGTAATTTAGTATATCATTTTTTGATTGTTTTATTTTTCCAAATAACGTTTTTTTGTCGATTGTTCCATCCACAATTTCTTTTGGTGTAAATCCTAAACCTATGAGTTCATGTGGCAGAAGTGCAATTTGTCCCCATGTGTTATTGTGTTCACCTATTGGTAGGTCAGTGTATCTCATACCACGTTCCAATCTAAATCTTTCAACTTCCTTGTTCAAAATCTCAGCAATGGAATTTGCTTGAAAAAAATTGGTGTATTTATTTTTCCAATACATCGTCTTTTCATTTCCAAAATGTATTATAAGATTATTTAAATCCATATATCCTTTTTTTAATTCAGTTACATCCATTTCAGAATAACCGTATTTTTCATGTTCTTTCTCAAATTCACTTAAACGTGTCATTCCTTTTTTTCTGAGTGTTAAAGAAAACCAAAACCATTGGTTTAACACTTCAAAATTTTCATTCATTTTAAGGAGTGTTTTCTGGGATTCGAAAATACTGGCCAATGGTTCTTCAGGCAATCCAACAATCATTCCAGTTTGTGTCCATATGGGAGCAAGTTTTTTTAGTTGTCTGATGGCATCAAACTGTCTTTCAGAATCTTGTCCTTTTCCAACAATTTTTTTGGCCAAGGGGTGTAACGTTTCTATACCAAAAACAGCTGAAGCTAAACCTGTGTCCGCTAACATTGAAATAGTTTCGGGAAATCTGGCCATTAAGTCTGCTCGTAAAAATGCACTATATGTTATTTTCACTCCACTCTTTTCAATAGCTTCAGCAATATATTCCAGTTTAACAATATTATCATTGAGTGTATCATCATTGAACCAATAATTTGTTACTCCAAACATTTCATAATTTCTGCGAATCTCATCAGTTAGGTTATCAACATGCCTAATGTAATCACTTTTTTTCTTACCCAATAAAGGGAATTGGCAAAATTTACATTTAAAAATACAACCTCTACTTATTTCTATTGGTAGAAAATTTGTTTTAATTAAATCAGATTCTAACCATTTAATAGTCAAATCAGTGTCATCATTTTTATATGATGATTCTGCATTAATAGCATATGTACCATGATAAGGTTCCCATTTCAAATCATCAAGTCTTTTTCTTTGTAAGAATTTCAAATAATGTAGAACAGCCTGTTCAGAATAACCCCATATAAATCTATCAATCAATGTTCCATCTAAGGCTTCAACTGAACCCTCTGATCCACCAATCACCGTTTTTACCTTAGGATATTTTGTCTTAATATGATTAAATAGTTTGTTGACTTTATCATTTTCGTAAATGAAAGTGATACTTACACCAACAAACAAGGTTGTTTCATCTATAAAGTTATCACAAGCAGCACAAAGTTCATCAGATGTAAACTCATAAAAAAAATCTACAACCTCAATATCATAATTGTGTTGGCCAAGAAATGTTCTTAATCTAGCCGCTCCAGCTGGTCTATTATTTGTTGTACTGTTCTGCGTACCAGTAAAAATTATACCATCAATTTTTCTCATTTTTTAGTTAAGTATCTACTTCTAATAGCCTCAAAGAAATCAATATCTTCCTGTGTCAATTCCACAGAATCAATTTGTTCTCTTTGGCCACGGACCCAATCTTCAAACATAAGAAAATCACCTTCATATTTAAAGTTGTTTGTGATTTTTTTAGTATCATATGCATCCATAATGATATGATATCTATCTTCATTAGAGTCATTTCTAATTTGGTGCCATCTGTTTGTCCAAATCATCCAAACTGACCCATCAGCTGGCATATGTAAATTTTTACCCTCACAAATATGCACACATTTTTTATTTGTCCATAAAGGTATATGAATACGTGCCATATATTCCGTTTCATCAGCATCTTTGTGTACTAAACTTTTTGAACCGGCTTTTAAACAAGCAACTCTTGCTCTGGTTGGATGGAATCCTATATCACGTATTTCATCAATCACTTTTTTAATTTCACCAACGTAAGCTTCTGTTGGTTTGTCATGTTCCAATTGCTGTGATATATTGAAATGTTTGTAAGCTTTAAAAATCAATTCTTGTGTTGGTAAAAAGGATTCCAGTGAATCACCAGTTTCTAATTGTATGGCTTCCCATCCATCTGTCCAAGTGGCCTGTCTACTCATCAAACTCCATCCACCAAAACCGTGATACTTTGGTGTTTCGTATTCTTCGCCTTGGACAACTTTGTCTCCTAAAGTGAAAACACTTTCTCGCACCTCATGTTTCAATTTCTCAATGTCTACTGTATAATTCAATTTTTCAAAAAACATTTTATTTCCTTTATAGATTACCGGTTTCTTCTAGCATTTCATATACTTCTCTATAATCATACTTAGTTGTTCTCAAAGCAAAAGCCTTTCTCAATTTTGGGCCATTCAACGGTTCAACATTGTGTATTTCTCTGACATCCAATAGATATGCTTCATTCGCATTGGCTATAAAACTACCTGTTTCATATACATCTTCATAACTATACACTGCATCAACATATGAGATTTCTTCAACTGTTGGCATATTTTTCTTATCTTTTATGTATTCTTTCAGAGATACTTTAAGTTCTTCAAAAGGAATATCCGACTCCTTCATTTCATCTAATTTTTGTAATTGTTTTTCTTCAGTTTTCCAACTACGTGTATTTGGTTTTGCTTTATAAAAAATGGTTCTGTAATCTTCTGGCTGAAAATAGAAATTAATTGTTGTTATTAAATCATTATCTACATGAGGTATCAATACACTATTGATAGACATACGTGTAAGTTTAAAATCTTTGTTATATCTTTCGGGAATAACCTTAAATATTTTTTCTGGTTCTGGTGTCCAGATTCTATTATGTTGAACACCCAATCCATGAAACCCAGCAAACGATTCTAATCCATTTACTGGTGCAAATATTGGTTGTTCATAAAGTTGTTTCAATTTAACAAATGACATTACCGGTTTCCTTTAACATTTCAATCACATTCTCATACTTATGAACAAAAGTTCCGAGTGTGATTGCTGTTCTCAAATTAATTTGACCTTTAACACCATGTATTTGACTTACATCAAGTAACCATATTTCATTATCTTTGGCCACAAAACTATCAATCTCAATTAAATCTTCTTCAAAAAATATATGGCCGTTGGTTTGATTTTCTACTTGAACAGTTCTTGGATTTTCAACCTTTGGCCTATAAAATGTAGTTGTACAATTATCTGTTTTGAGATAAAAATTTATAGAGGTAATAATTTCTGTGTCTGTATGTGGAGGGATTATACAATTAATTGTCATAACTGTCAAGTGAAAATCTTTATGGTATCTTTCTGGTATTATACCATAAAAATTCTCAGATTCTGGTGACCATATCTTTCTATAAGCAATACCTTTACCATCATGTTTGAAAGATTTTAGTGTATCGGTAATTGCATATATTGGTTTCTGAAATGTTGTTGATAGTTTTGTAAACATTACTTCCATTCTCTAATCTTAGCCATTCTACCTGCCCAAGATTTCAAAATAACGGTATTTGATGCATTTTTTTCTACCACTTTTCTGAGGTCTGTGGATAATGATATACGTAGGTCATCAGACTTGTTTTCATCTACACCATGCAATACATATGACGGGAAGAAAATCAAACGACCCTCAACTGGTTTATATCTACGTTCACGCATAAACGGACTGCCACTAAGTTTATTGTTTTCCCAATCAATTGAATGTGATGAATCAAAACACACAAGGTCACCGCAACCATCTTTTGCTTTCAGATAGTATGTTGCTGCAATAGCAGATTCGGTGTGGCCATGCACCTCTAGGCGTTCGCCTGGTTCACGTACATTAATCCAACCCATGAAGTGTTCACAACCACGAATGTTTAACATCCTCAGTTGAGGAATATTCTGTGTAATTTTCTTGGTTACTATGTCTGTGATTTCTTGTTTTAGTATATCTAAGTTGGGTCTACTGTAATCCCATATACTATTATTAGGGTCTTTGTCTTTACCCAATACGATATCTTTGCCTATACCATAGATTTCATCCAATAATACTTCATTGAATTCTTCATCAAATTTTGTTTGCACTTCCCATATTGGACTTTGCCAAAACATATTCTGTGCATTTTGATACCAATGGTATCTATCTCTATCTTCTTTTGTTGTCATAATAAAATTACATTTTCATTCTTGTTTTTGTAACCACTCTTTATATTCAAGTAATAGTGAATTATCACCAATTTCTTCATTATCACTTTGTGCAGATTCATGTAGTGAAACTTGTTGGCCCATAACATTTTTAATTGCTTCTGTACTACAAATTTTGTTAATTAAATCATCATTTTCTTTGTGCATATTAAACCAAATTTCTTTTTCTTCTATGGACAATGACATGGTATTATCATATACAGTATGATTAAAAAAATTATAAATGTGATTGATATCATAAACCACAGTATTTCCATCATGTGTTTTGATGGTTGGTAATTGTGTGTAAAAAGGTTTAAACATTTTGTTTATCCAGCCATTCTTTATATTGATTTACTAATATATTATCTACACCATTCTCCAATGCTGTTGGTAAAAAAACTACTGAATTGATAATCTCATTTAAATTTCCATGAACTTTAATAAACAACAACTCATAGTTTTTCTGCATATTAAACCAAATTTCTTTTTCTTCGGTGGACAATGACATGATATTATTATATACTTCATTGTCAAAGAAATGTTTCAGATGGTCGTTTCTGTATTTTTCATTGCTTCCGTCTGCGGTTACTCTAACCGGTCTTTGGTAAGAATATGTTGGCATTATGTGGCCTTTTTCTTTGGAATAAGTCTCTCAATAAACCTACCAAATTCTACAACCAATTTGAACATGACGAAAATTGCAACAAGGATTGACCCTTTAATAAAGCCAGGTTCTTTTTTACTTGGTCCAAACCAACGTTGCCATACACCAACAACTTTACAGATTGGTGCACCAAATGCAAACAACAGTTTACCTGTAATGCTTCCTGTTTGTTTTTCACCCATCATGTAGGCCATTTCTTCAGCCCAAGGTGTTGCAATATCGTAAGCCCATGTAATAGACCATCTTTTTACATCACCACTAAATTCTTCATCGGACATCCAAGGCATTATCTTAGGACCTTTGCCGCCCATCCAATCAACAACAATTTCTGCCCATGCACGATAACCATTATAGATATCTGGATGAGTTTCGATAAGTTTTTCACCAAATGCTTGGTCGGCTTCAAAGATGTTTTTCTTCATTAGACCAAGGTCAAACAATTTAGTACAAATAATCTTTGAACAATTACAATTGAAAGTAAAACAGTTTGCGTTACTGGTGCAATTATATACTGGTGTGGTCGCCGCTTGACAATTACCTGTCTGTAACCATTTCTGTGTATCACAATTTGCACAATTAATAGCTGTACAATTGTTTGTGGCATTACATTGACGAGCTGTGCCACCCGCACTCTGGCATTGTCCACACTGAGTTTTGCTACTATTACAGTTGCAGTTTGTAATATTTGTATTATTGCAATTACCGGCATTGTTTCTTTGAAAGTATGTTAAACCGCCACGATATACACCCAAATCCAATGGATTGGCCTGCCTTTGTGGACTAGGCGCTGTTACTGTACCCCCAGCAATTGCTGGCGATGTACCAGCAGGTTTTAAATAACCATTTAAGAAATTTAAGTCGGTGGAAGGTTTGGCCGCAGCTCTACCCACTTCGGTATTAATTTGAGAAACCGCAATTGAACTGTTTGTATCTGGTGTTGCCATTTTTTCTCTATCTTTAAAATATTGTTATTACTATTTATGATTTCACGTAGGATTTACCATACACTTCAATATCATTAACGGTACCAATAATCTCTTTAACCACCTTGATTGGTATGACTTTTTTCATTTTTTCTTCTTCTGGATGGTCAAAAATTGTACCAAAAACATCTTGTCTATCAAGTGGTAATGTGTCACTCTTAATTAAAGTTGGTATATAACCATTTGTTATCATAGTGAATGCTGCAGAAAACAATGCCACATTATCAGAATATGCATTGGCACAGGAAATGTCCCAGAATTTTTTATCCAAGAACATACAGGCACCTTTACAAATATGTAAAACTGGACATTCTGGACATTCCTTACGATTGGACCAATGTGTAACTGAGGTCAATGAAACATTTGAATAATCATCCAATGTACCGCCATGATGTGGTTCATCATTTTTCGAAATTTCCAGTGAACTAACATTCTGACATGTCATAACATTACCACGCAAATCCACTGATATTGTGTGTTCATCATCCATGCCACATTTTTGTCCCAAATATTTGGATTCATCATGGTTTAAAATTGAATGAATTAATCCTTCAACTTTAGCTAATTGGCCACCGAATCCAATAGTTGGTCCTTCACTGTATAATTCACCAAAGGACTTTTGTCTAAATTGAAAATGTTCTTGTTTGGTGTTTAATGAGTTTGAAATTCCTTCTTCATCATAAGCATCAACTAAAGAACCTTCACCCAACGAAACATTCTTATCACCAGTTAAGTTTATAAACCAATCACGAATTTCTTTTCTACTTTGGTTTTTAGCATTCAACATAGAATTAAAACTTATGTTTTTTCCGAGTCTTGTCATCATTCTATAGAATCCAAGAATTCGTTCTTTTTGTTCTGGATCATCAAATGGATCAGGTCCACGTACAAACTGTCCAGGTCCATCATGTGAAATGGATACAGAAAAATCCATCATCATCAACCAATCAATTATTTCATCAGTTAGAATAGAACCATTAGTGATAATACTAAAAACTGGTTTTGTTTTCCAACTATCAAACTTTTCTGCCATGGCTTCCGCCAATGGTTTTAATGTTTTCCAATAAACTAATGGCTCACCACCCCAAAATTCAATCTTTAGTCCAACATCCTCATCAAACTGTAAGTTTTCCAATTTTTTCATGAAAACATCAATGTCTTTCTTGGAGGTTTCTGGTGCTCGTTCAACAAACTTCTGTGAACAATAATCACACGAATAGTTACAACTTAACCCCATTTGAATTTTCAACCAACTAATTAATTTTGATTTTTTCAGTGGTCGGTTTTTGTCAAATGGTTTGTGTGGTTTTAGAAAATTGTCTGTACGTTGGTCCTCTGGATACTCAAACACGTTACCATCAGTATCTTTCAACACATTGGTCATGTTATCATAGTGAAAAACCTTTTTGTCACCATCTTCAAATCGTGTGGCTTCAATCTCAAAAATCATTTCATTTCCTCTTATTGTTGGAGTAGTATTTATCCTAGTAACCTAGTTGCTCACAGGCCACAATCCATTGCTTAACCAGACTGGAACGGACAATATCATCTGGTGTAAAATAAATTTCTTGGAATGATGGCATCTTACGTGCCACTTCTAAGAAACTATGGAATGCCGTTTGGTCTTTGTTACTTTTAATCAAATCTGTCTGTTTAAAATCACCTGAGAATATGATTTTGGACCTATGTCCAACACGGGTGATAATTGTATTTACTTCCGACCAATTCAAATTCTGATTCTCATCAACTATAATAATAGCGTCATCAATAGAAATACCACGAATGGCAGTAGTAGAAATAAATCGTACATGATTTTGTTCCTTTAATCTATCCCATGCATCTGAACGACCAAATAATGTGGCCGCAATCTCTTTGTATGGTAATTCATAGATTTCTTGTTTTTCTTCAAGATTGCCTGGTAAATATCCAACGTCACGTAATTGAACCAGTGACCTTACCACTACCACTTGTTTAAAAGAATTGGATTTATCCAATACTTCTTCTAATGACTTATATAGTGCCAAAAAAGTTTTGCCCACTCCAGGACTACCGAATAGTCCCATGAAGTAGGCACCGCCCTTATACATTTCAAAGAATAATCTTTGATTTTCTGTTAATGGGTCAAACGTCTTTAGATGGTCTGGTTTAATCTTTAATGAATTATTTACTGCTGGTTGATGCCTTGTTTTATTCTCATCGTCCTGCTCCGCTGCGTATCTGGCTGTTGTTTTTCTTGTAACCATCAATTTCCCCCTGAAATAATATTGAAACACTTTTAGGACTATCGGACTTCTTTTTCTTCCGACTGTTTCCTGAATTTTTTACTTGAGGCTTTTGTTCCTCGACCTTTTTCTTAGGTAAAAATAGAGCAGGCACCTGTGCCATTACCATTCCCTTTGCATTTTGGTCTTGTGGCCACCCATAGTGTTTCCTGGTATGGTTTCTTTCATGCGATTGATGACATACTTTTCAAATGCGGAGTCGGCCTTACCAACTCCTGGTGTGTCCATACGCATACCATCACCAAAACCAGGAAGGCCATTGGGTGCAAAATATCTTTGTAGCTGGGGATTCTTTTCTTTGAACTCATCATACTCAGCGAGGCGCATGGTATGTTCTTCAACTTTATTTGTATCTAAATTGAGAAATGTATAAATCATGTAGGTTGAAACCAGTTTGGTACTGGCCGTGAGTTGATTTTTCCTTGCCAAGAAGCGAGGTGCTGTTTATTATTTATATAGTAATTGTGATACGATGCCATAGAATCACCGGCAATCTTTACCTCATCTGGCATGGCAGGTGTAGGACCTGTGAATTCACCTTTAGGTATGTTATTAGGAATTCTTGCAAGGTCAGGCACCAGTCTAGCACAGGCATGAGTTTTGCCATAACGATATGTAAATTCTTCAAGTAGTTCGCACCACAAAGTGTACAGCCATACATAGTTTTTATCTGATTGACGAGACCAGATTGCAGATGGATGGTTCTGCATAGTTGGTTTCATCAAACGAGTTTCACGACCATCAGGTAGTCGCCATGCTTTAATTGACCTGTTGTTTGCTGTCAGTCTACGATATTCTTCGCCGTCAAGTACACGGTGAGATGTACATAACAGTTGAGCATACTCAATGACCATTTTGCAAACATGTTTATCAACGTGCATTTCTGCACACACTTTTGGATCATTGTCGAGATAAAAAATATTCATAGTTTCATTTGTATTCGTGGTACTTCTTGCCAAAAACCAGCAGTTTTAACATTTCCAAATTGGTCATGTATGTTTTTTTTAACCTGTAAAGCAACTTTAGCAACTCTATCACCTTCCATATACTCAACCACTTGAAACTCATAACTGATTGGATCAGGCATTGTAAATGTAGGTGCTGATGGCGTTGCAGGTGTAATATACGGAAGAACACCAGTAAATGTACTTACAGTTAATATACTCATGTTAACATCCTAATTAAACCGACTGAATCAATAGTTACCAACAAGATGTAGTTAGCCAACATGCCAGATGATTTCCTAGTGTAAGCAGCCCAAGCGTACATAGCGCAACCAGTAATCCATATAGGATAGAGAACAAGTAGTGGTGGATTTGGTACCGTGGCAGCCATCGTAATAGCACACCCGATAGATAAAGCCCAAGCAAGCAACTCAACACAAAAGCGAAAATGATTTGAAACATAATCTTTTTTTATCCATTCAAAAATACCATAAACAATATTATTCATCGTGCGGCACTACATCCAATCTACCATCAATAGTATAACCACAACCACGCAGGAACATGGCAAATTCTTCTAGAATATCATCTAGTGAGTCGCCATCGAATTCGATAGTAGTTTTTGTTCCCGGAGTTTTATCACTTAATGACAAGTAATTGTAGTGCTGACCTGAAAGGTAAAATCTCATTTTTATTCACCAAATTTAGGGATTTCTAATTTACCTGATTTTTTAGGTGCAGGTGCTTCTACCTTAGGAAAACGGCGTGCAATATCTTCTACTGTTACAGTCTGCATAGCAAATTGCTTGAATAGTTCATAATTGTCGGAAACTTTCATGGCATTTTTAGAATTCATACCTGCACCATCAAGTGTGAACAGAGCACAACCACCTGAGGCCAATGGTGCAATTTCAATAATGTGGTCCAAATTGATAATAACTGGACAACCTTTTTCAATAGAATTAACTTCAACAAACAAGCTCATATATTTCCTCTTATTTTCTATCACAATCAGCCACACGAATTAAATAAACTGTTGTCTCTGTGTGTGGACGTACAAAGAAACATTCACCTTTAATAGACCATACAAGGTGGTTTTGAATACCATCTTTAAAGTCTTTCAATACATCTGGTGTTGGTGTGAGTTTGACATAGTATGCTAAAAAAGGCAATGACAAAATCAGAACACATCCAAGTATAATCCAAAATTTTTCTTTTAACCAAAGTAACCAATTATTCATATCATTCCTAAGTGTTTTAGTAGATTATACAGGCCAATGGCGCTTATGGCAACAGCCACCAATATGAATGACAATTTGGTGGATTCCTCACCATAATAGTCAACCTCCAACTTAATCATGTCTCTTTGAGCACAGAGCATCTGCGAGGATTCTACCTCACCACCCATCATATGGATGGTTTTCTCAGACTCTTTCAACCTGCGTTTAGCTGAAATGTAATGTATGTATGAAATCATATTAATCCCATAAGTTTTGATAATATTTTCCGAACAAACGGAAGCCATTTTGAATTCGGTTTTGTACGACCTTCATTCCTTCATAATCACATTTATATGTGTGATTTGGTCCATCAACCATTTCGTACATTGTGGCTTTACCAAGCATATCCCATTTGCAAGCAACTGTTTTATGGTCGATTTTACCTGAACGGAAGGCATCTTGCCATGAATCATCATTGTGACATTCAAATGCAAAAATCATTTCATCAAGTGCCCAATCCCAACGCTTGAAGTGGTTTTCATCGGTATCATACTCATTTTCTTTTGCTGGTGCTGATGTAGACTTCACTTCTTCTGGTACATCTTCATCATCAACAAAAGGTGCACCGTGTTTAGTTGCTTTCAACTGTTTCAACATAGGCAAAACAATTTTGGCCAAGGTATGGTCCATTGACCATGTATCCCATTTGTCAATCTTTACATAATCAATTTTGGGGTGTACAAGGTCAAGGAATTTTGAAATGGCACCACAAATAGGTGACAAACGATTAATCCATTTTTCATACTTTTTGTTAGGATCATCCTCATGGTTGTAGAATACATCAGTATCTTTTTCCCAAAAGCAAATTTTCTCCAAAATTGTATATGGAGAAATCCAATGATAACGATAACTACTAATATAAACTTTCATCAATCAACCCTTAGTTTTTCCCAAATTGTATAATCTTGTTCCATGTATGATGAAACGTCATGTAATACTGACACAGGCAAATCACCTTTTCTACGAGGCATTTCATTTACTTTGAAGTCACACTTGTTTGCGGTTTTAAAGTATTCGATAATTTCTCTTACTGTGTAACCTTGGCCTGTGCCTAAGTTCTCGACCAATAAGTTAGATGGTTGCTCGATAGCACGTTTAATGGCCTCACATACTTCCAATACGTGTATGTAATCCCTAATGGCGGTGCCATCATCTGTATCATAATCATTGCCATATAAATTGAATTCACCTGTGTCTCTCGCCTTCATTAAGTTATACATCAAACCATCAACATTTGTTGGGTCATAACCACCAGAACCAATAACATTGTAGAATCTGAAAATTGTACAGTCTCTGTCACTCAATGAACAATAGTTACTAACCAAAGATTCAGTAACTCTTTTAGATAGAGCATAAGGACTATCACCATTGAATGCAGCACCAGTAGATGCAAAGATGAAATGCTTGTATGTAACATTTTCAAGCATTTTCAATGTACCCGTTACATTGGTGTCATAGTACCGCATTGGATTCTTTACAGAATCACCAACATTAACCAATCCGGCCAAATGCACCACAGCATCAAATTCACCCTCAACCATCTTATCCTCTAAGATATTTTGTAGAATGAAATTGTCTGTTGATTGTGGTTTGAACACACGGTCCAAACCAACAGTATAATAACCGTGCAATATATCAAGCAGATGCCTGCCGATATAACCAGAACTACCCGTTACTAGAATCTTTTTCATCTTCGTATGTAATTGTGTTAATGAATTTCATTTTGTCTTTGTCAGTCCATGATTTCAAATAGTCATTGTCTGTATCAAACAAATTCATGTAATCAGTTGCTGACAATTCCCGTGTTGAAACAATTACTTCATCAACGTGCTTCTGTGAGAATTCTTGGAACTCATGATTACCGACTTCACAAACCACTTCATCAGAAGCATGGCCTTCTTCACGAGCCTCAACAACATAACGCATACGAAACATTGATATAGTTTCAACCAAGTATAATTTCTTTTCCATTTCTTTCACCTCACTCCAATATGTATATGAATCCGATTTACCAAAATTTTCTTCCATCAATGCATGAAAGTCACAATAAGGATGGTCACCCGCAAATTGTGTTGTACGTTCCCATCTAGCATCTTCATAACAATTCATGCATTGTAACCGCATATCAAATCTCCACAAATTTCAATTTAAAATTATCAGCACGATCCTCATATACATCATAACCTCTAGGGTTACATACAATACGAGTAGAACCAATCATATAGTCAAAATCTTCGTGTGTATGACCGTGAGTCCACAATTTGATTTGTGGATGATCCATGATAAACTCACTCAAATCTGAACTGTAACCACCATTCATAATCACTTCATCCGCATAACGTGGATGTGTTGATGCTTTGCTTGGTGCATGATGGCCAACGACCACAAACTTCTGTTCGAATTTACCTTCAATCATTATTCGTATATATTCAAGCATTTCTTTGTGGTCAACAACGGTATCATCAGGTGAAAACTTAGCAGTACGAGTTGCAAATTTACCTTCATGGTCTTTGAAATTCACCACACGATTACTATTCATAATGCAACGGAAGTCATTCATCATACCAGTCATGTGCAACAGTGTAATTGGATCTTCCTTGTTCATGTCAGTCCACAATGTACCACCAATGAATGATACACCACCCAACTGAACCATCTGTTTATCTAGTATGTGTAGATTAACCAAATAACCAAGCTTATCACGTAAATGTTTAATAGTGTTCCTAAAATCACCGTGATAATGTTCGTGGTTTCCAACGATGTAGATAACATGAGGGAATCTTGCACAGCATTCTTGAAAGAATTGATGACACGCTTCAGAGCGGCCAAATCGGTCCATAATTGCATACTCATCCCTTTTGTTTAAATCTTTGGCAACACAGATATCACCACCAAGAATAAGTACATTAGCACCTTCGGTATTTTCGAGGCTGATAGTACCAAATTCTAGGTGAATGTCTGAGCAAACCGCAATCTTCATTGTTATTCCTTGTGTTTATGATGGTATTATATCACAAATAGGTATATATGTCAAGCCTTGTTATGGATCCTGAGGAGTCTTATTTGGCCATCAGGCACAACAAACATCCTAGCTGTATACTGAGTTCCACCAGTAACAGGATCTTCGTCCATTCTTGTGAATTCAATATATCTTTCTTTCATCAGTTCGTCTGCCAGTTTTTGTGTCAACACCTTCTTAACATGTTCTTTCCATTGATTCTCATCACCAGTAAACTGAAGTTTTTCAAACTCTGATACAGTATAAAATGATTTAAACATTCGTCCTTCAATAGCATAAGTGTTTATATTTACTGCACTCGAAATATTACCATTAGTACCGATGGTACCATAGTTATCAACACTTATGGTACCACCAGCACCAGCAGAACCAGTGGCATAATTGCCAAAATTTGCAGGACGACCTACGCCACCGGCACTGATACTAATACCGGTATTAGGATCATATGATGTATTAATGATAGCCATTACTATCCATTCCCGTAATGAGGGTTTGTTGCATATGAGGAAGCATCTTCAGCATAATTTCTTCACCACCAGATATTTGTGCTAAGGTGACCATTCTGGCCATAATAATGCCAACCAAACCGGCATAACTGACATCATAGTTTGCAACAACTTTTTTCAGAAAATCATCAAAATCTTCTGTAATATCCATTAGTTTTTGGTCAATCATTTTTTCTCCTTGATTGGTTTAACTTCTGCAACAGGCACAATAGTTTCATCCATTTTAGGTTCATTGTAATCCATTGGATGTGGTTCACTATACTTTGGCACCACACCCACAAAAGCCTTACGCATAGCATTCAATGGAAAGAATAGAATGGCCAATATGATTGACATTAGAATACCAATACCAACAAACGTTTTCACATAAAAGATGTAGGTTGTTTCGAGCAACAGATTCCAAAACCCTGATGTACCAAGGCCTGAGTCTGGATCACCATCATTGAAGGTGCGAATGTGTTTCATCAATTGTTTATTCAAAATCTCTGTATGTGTAATCAAAATGTCCACAATACCACGGTATAAATTAATCATCATCATTGCACCTCATAGGTTATATCATATCCGCCTTTACGGTCGGTCCACCAGTCATCTTCATTCAACCAATCCCAATCAATGTCAACCTCACCAAAGGCAGCACTCATAATTTCTTCAAGGTCGGCTTCACCATCCGCAATTTCTTGCAGCATAGTTGCAATTTCATCTTCATCCATATTTGGATAAATTTCACTCAATAAACTTTCATCAATCTCGGCACCATAACGTTTCTCAACAGAATGCCATTCTGATTTAACAATCCAAACCATATCAACTCCTTAGCTTCGTTTAAAATGTGTCTTTTGCATTTGCAATAGTTCTGGTTCACTTACATCATCTTTGTCCCAAATATTTTCACACTGTTGTTTAGTGTAATCTGAATAGTTTAGGCAATCTTCAATGAAAGATTTTCTGTGTTCATCAGTTTTAACCACCTCTTCTTTGATGGTCAAATCAACAGGTGGTTCCGACTTCTTCTCATCCAATTCAATGTGTATTGGATTCTCAGGCACCACTATCTTCTCAATGATAATTTGTTCTTGTTCCACTTTTGGAACGATTGGTGTTTTTGGTCGATGGTTTGCAAGCACAACGATTGCACCCAAGGTCAAAGCACCAATCATAATCTGTTTCCACCAAAGGAAGAAAACAAGACCAAGAACGAATATGCCAAATCCACCCAACACAATAATTTCCATTGTGTTTTGAGAAATACCAGATTCATTGACAATTTCAGAATACATTTAAATCACCTATCAAGGACGGTTATAAGTCTCACACGATACAGAAACGGGGTACATGATAACACCATGGTCCGTTTTTTGTGGCAGTGATTGAATCACTGGTTTCAAACGAGCATTAAGACAATCTTTCGATGCCTGAATTACTTCGTTACGTTCAATAACTTTTGCTTTATCAAAACCATCAAGTTTTGGTGCAGCACAACCCACAACGCAGGTTGTTATCACATACATTAGTATTGAAAACATACTATATCTTCCTTTAAACACTTTTAATCCTCTCAATCAATTTATTGGCCTCAGCAAAATTGGAAATATCATCAGTCAATTCCATTTCTTGAACCATCAGTTCTGTTTTAGCTAAACGAATCAAAGATAGTGCATAATTGATATCGTCATTGTCGGCTTGATCCAGCCATTCATCAAAACCATCTTCAGAACAATTCATAATAAAATCTAGGTTATCACGGTCCCATTCATTCATACAATTTTACCTAACACTGTAAAAATCAATTGGTCTAACTCATGTGAAAAGTCTTTACCGTTTCTACGATTCTGGTAAATGGCTTCTACGATTTCTTTAGAAGCGATGTCAGGCATATGACCACGATTTTCCAATTCATCAATCAAATCTTCGGTTTCAAAATCACGGAGGTCAACATCAACCTCAACTTCAGTACAAATTGTTTTATACATATCATTCTTTCGTTGAAAGTCTACTCTTAAACAAGAAACCGGATAACAAACTCAAACCCCATGCCTGTAACCAACCAATTTCATTGGCGCCTGCAATGGCACCAACAAGGCAGTTATTCCATAGAATCATAATAGGGTAACTAACAATGAGACCTAGTAATACACCAAGAAAAATAGCAGTAAGGAACGCAGGAATAATTCTATGTAAAATCATATTAGACCTCAGTGGTTTCTACAGCAGGTGTGGTTTCTACAGTAGGGGTGGTTTTACCTTGTGTAGGTCCAACATAACGGCCATTGGCATCAAACTCGGTGAAATTCACCAACTGATATGCTGTTACAGCACGGCCAGTTTTATGCACCTTAACAATGCCGCCATCTTTGCGGATGTTATAGATGTTTGTGGATAGGCGATAGAGAACCGATTCTTGGTCTGTGCCTTTGAAACAAGCCTTAATCTCATCGGGAGATACAGGTTTGCCTGACAGCAAGGTAACGGTGATTTTTTCGTGACGATTTTGTTTGCCTGAGCGAACAGTGTTTGACATTTTAAGTCCTTTCAATATAACATGGTAAAAGTACCAACATATGGATTATAACACATGGGTGGCATGTTGGCAACCATCCATGTGTTGTTTTTTACATCAGAACGGGATTTCATCTCTGATTATCTCTGTGGGTGCTTTTCCTACAGGAGCATTCACTTTGGCATCCACCTTGGAGTACAGGTCAAGGAACGCCAGTTTGGTGTCTGTATCAAACCTGGACACACACAATTCAATGGCCTTCATACGGTCACCAAAGATTTTAAATGCCTTGGCAATGTGGACCAAACGGCGTGTGGAGATAATTTCATCAACAGCACCTTGGTTAAACGATTGGCGAACAATATCAGCCCATTGAACCAGCATATTAACAAAATCTTGGTCATCAATCAATGGTGCAAGAATTTTCTTTTCTGTTTTAGTATCAGGAAATTCCTGTTCAACAGTAATAGGGAAACGTTCCAAGAATGCATCATCAAGAATCTGTGACAAGTAACGGCCTTCTTCTGAACCACGGCCTTTGGTGTTTGCAGTAGCAATCACATTGAAGCCATTCTTTGGATGAACCAACTCGCCATTCTTTTTGTTGTAATATGGTTTGCCTTCTAAGATACCTTGCAAACACATTAACTTATTAGAACCACGGTCAGCTTCGTCCATCAATAAGATGGCACCACGTTTCATAGCAATGATAACAGGTCCATCACGATTAACGATATTGCCGTTGACAAGAGTAGGACCACCCAACAAATCACTTTCATCAGTCTCAATCGAAATGTTAACACGAATGCATTCCCGCATAAGAGATGCACAAGCCTGCTCGACCATAAGTGTCTTTCCGTTTCCAGAAAGACCAGTAACAAACACAGGATAAAACAATTTAGACTTGATAATATTAGTAAGGTCTTTATAGAATCCAAATGGAACATAATCAGGGTACTTTGTTGGAATGGATACATCAGATTCATCAACCAGTTTAGGTTGTTTGAACTCTAACACTTGTGCAGCCAACGCAACCTCAAACTCAGGTTCTTGTACTTTAGGCTTGGTACCAATATCAGGCAATTTGTATTGACCACGACCAAGACGATATTGAGACTTGGTTACAAACCAGTGTGGGAAAGAAAGATTGGCCTCATCAACAACGTGTTGGATGTTATCACGGCTGAGAATAGAACCTGTAGAATACAATTCTTCAGCAGCCTTCACGAATGCAATTTGATTGCGATTTAAACTCATTACAAAACTCCAGTTAATTTGTCCATAGGTGTGTATTATACATCAAAACCAATTCAATGGCAAGTACTACTAAAGTAATCATTCTCCGTTCCATTTCTCTGTTTGTTTAAAAGATTTTTCCTGTATTGTCAATGAATCCTTGTGGGTTTTCCTAGGATTACCACAAAGAAAGCATGCTGGATTTCCACAATCCATGGCATGATGTTTGACAAATTTATGTGGTTCTTTCACCGTCATGCCTGCGGCCTTGGCAATCTTAACCTGTTTCTTAATAGCGTTCTCATCCTTCAACAGGCGTTTTGAACGTTTGATTTTATCTTCTTCTGTACTCATTATGTTATGTCCAGTAAAATTAAAACACCTAAAACTACCAACCAAACAGACCCATCAATATTGTGTTCATAGCCCCAAAAGGCTAATGCAATACATCCGAGGCCTGCTATTGCTTTACTTAGGTTACTCACTTTGGCAACATCAATGCATTGAAGTTGCTAGGCACAACGATTGTCTGCACTTGACCGTTCTTGATACCTTCGGAGATATTCAACATAGCCTGTGCTTGCATGAATGCAATACTCGCCCCTGAGTTATTAGCCAATGCTGCCATTCTGCGACTTTCTGC
>Ga0209355_1000412_pt1 | contig 26028 bp, 17 predicted proteins | sample LauGreSBDMM110SN_3_FD_187563 | JGI IMG/M metagenome (GOLD analysis project Ga0209355, IMG submission 187563) | Freshwater lake microbial communities from Lake Michigan, USA - Sp13.BD.MM110.SN (SPAdes) (version 2) | ecosystem: Environmental > Aquatic > Freshwater > Lake | place: Lake Michigan... | reverse complement strand
TCCAAAAAGCGTATTGTTTATGGTAGTTGGCACCAAGCTACCACTGGTTACGATACTCAATCCTCCACCTATTGGTCCTCCATTAATTCGAATATCGGGAACTGGGATTATGCCATATCCTTGAATGTCCAACCAATATGGATTTTCATCGGAATCGTTACTAAAAATATTAATTCGAGCGGTGTGTAGTCCTTGAAAACTTGGGTCAAACGTAATGGTTAAAGACAAATAACTGATGGTTGCACTGGCAGCCGGAACGTTTCCTATGGGGACAATGCCTAATATGGTAAAATTGGCGGCATTGACTCCTGTAATTGTTACGCTGGTAGTGCTTAAAGGCAATGCTCCTAAATTTTGTATAAAATAAGTAATAGATTGAACCGTATTTAAGGTAGAAATTGGCGCGGTTACCGGCGCATAGTCGGTGCCTTCTCCTACCGTAGGGGTAGTATCTCCCGAGAACACGCTGCTTCCATAGGCCGTAATGTTTATTTCTGGCGCTGGCGTCCCATAGGCCGCGGTAATGTTGATGTCGTCTAAGCCAAACTCATCGCTATTGCTAGTCCCCGAAATGATTTCAGGCGTCCATCGAATGTAGTAGAATGCTCCTGGAGCTAAATTTAAACTCCCAATTATTATTACTCTAGACGGAGCAAGTGTCTCAACATGTACCCACTGAAATTCATCGGGAACATCGGGGGAAGCATAATTTAAGGCCGGTTCGCTGGTAAAGGCAATGTTGTTTGGAGAATGTGAAAAAGTTAACGAGGAAGAGTTTATCTCGTCATTTCGGACAAATAAATCATACGAAATAGTTAATTGTGTGATGTTGGAGGTGCCGTTGTTCTTAATTTTTAAGGTGATCGTTCCCGGATCAAAATCAGAAAGACCCGGCTGAATGAGCAAAGCGGGGTTTACATCTGAACTCGGCGTGTCGGTATAGGCATAAATTCCGGGTGTAATTACAGCTGTTGGAGAAGGGCCTCGTGCAAAATCATCCAAGGTTTGTGTGCCCCCAAAAAGCAAATTTCCGTAACTCCAGCCCTTTACTTCCCATGCATTTGAATTGAGTCTGCCTGGCAAAACCGGATTGGGCTGAAACCCTGCTGCAGTAAAAGCAGTGCTCGGGGCGGATCCAACGGTGGGTTGCATGGAATTAGAAAAATCAATAAGCGCCGATGGGGCAGTATTACTCACCAACACTTGAGATTGAATCTCCGTGATTCCAAAAAGGAAAGCCGTGAAAAGTAGTACGTAATTAATTCTCATTTGTACCCGAATAGTGAGCGCTTCGTAATTTGTATCTAATATGCGCCAAAACAAACATACAAAGAAAACAAATACAGCGAATTAGCAACTATTCTTAATCGATAATTTGATGAAAAAAGTCGACAAAAAGTAAAAAAATTAACTGATTGCTTAGAAGCCAATTTTTTTGGTGCACGACAAGCCCGATTTTAGATACACGCGAACCAACACAACCGACAGATTTATGGGTTCTTGGACGGTGAATTGAGTTGCATTAATTCCCACTTTCTCAAAGCATTTTCTACCCAGCAAATCATAAATCTCCACGCGCTCAATTTCTTCTTGGGTTGATACAACTTCAAGTTGATTATTGCGCTTGAAAATCTGTACTGTTTTTGCCGCAGTATCGAATGGATTTACTGCCAAATTAGGCATGTATCGAATCGCGAATCGTTGGTCAAATCTGCCTGAATTTGTGGTGAACGAATACGGCGATTGGCTCAAATCATGCAGGATGTTTAGTTCGCGATCTTCCAAATAAATGGGTTGATTTTGTTGGACAAAGATGCCTTCTGTTGCATCCAGTTCGATGGTAAATTGGCCCGAAACAGCCGCAAAATAGCCCAAGGGCACTTCATCAGTTTCGGTAAAAGTAGGTCGCGCCTGAATGCGGTAATTGGATTCGCCAATAGTCGAATAGAAACTCAGGTAATTTTTGGTTTGAGCAACCAAGGCATCATAGGCAAAATCGGTTGCATAAGTGGCTTGATCTACATAGCCTATGAGTTGCTGGCTAAACATGCCGTCGCTATTTTTTAAGTTTAACCAGTAACGATTCTTCGAATTTTGCTCGGCTGTTTCGGCAGTGGTTGCGGGTCTAAAAAACTGAGAATTCGAATAGGTTTTGTTGCGCATGCTGTTGGTAAACTGCACGTTGGTTGCGGTGATCGCTTCTACCATAAACGCTTGACCTGTGCCAATTTTTCCGTTTGGCAAAGCGCTGCCGGTATAACTGGTGCGTGTACCACCTGTTTTGTTATAGACGGCATAATCATCAGAAATAAAATTTTGTGCATCCGGTCCGGGATTCGATACCGAAATATCGCCTACATGTGTCCAAAAATACAAGGATCCGCTGGTGTTGAGATTGGCGTCAATAAAGGCGGAGGCATCAATTGATGAGGGATAGGGATTCCCGATTAAATTATAGTCGTCGGTCGCATCGGCTGCATTGGCACTCAAACTTAAAGGCGTAAGTATCGTTCCGGTGTTTACCGTTCCAGTAAAGGAAACCGAAATGGGCGCCGAAGGATAGGACGCTTGAGCGGTAGGCATCATAATGGCATACCCTTTTCCTGGGGCTAGTGTTGCGGCTGTACCGGCAAATGTCCATGCAAAAGGAGCGGCGTCATCAAATCCGTCAGGCACATTGGCAGTAACCACGCCTAAATTATTTATGGTTTGGGTATCTGAGAAATTGGCCGTTGTAAAGCCAAACGAATAATCGCTACGCCAGTTGGGAAAAGCAGTGCCCAAATTGGCTGCCGTAACTGGCGAAGACCAATAGGTGTAATCATATTTATCAAAGGACGAAGTGTTGCGGGATACTTGAATTGTTCCGTTGTTGCTTACCAGTCCTGCATTTTCTATCATGACCAATGATCCACTGTCTTCTATTTGCAACGAGGCATTGGCTTGAACGGTGAGGTCATTTTGAATATTGATGTAGTTATTAGAAGCAAGTACGGCTGTAACGCCTGAATTTATGGTTAAACTACACGCATCGATATTGCCGTGCGTGGTGGTATTGTAATTGCCCGCCAAAATAGCCGCAGTAGAAATTGTTGGGGAAGTTGGCGTCCAAGACGAGCCATTCCAAGTTACGGCAGCAGTGGCGGTTACCTTTACGGCATTAGAAGCTGTATAACAAGTGGCCGAATTTTCCCGCACTTGGCAATAAAACTGATAGCCGTCAATTCCTGTCACATCGCTCAGGAGTAGAGTAGCCGTAGTTGTACCTGCATAAATTCCGGTATTGGTTAAGGCCGTCCAAGTAGTTGTATTGGGCGCCACTGCATACCATTGATAAGCCAGTTCTTGCAAATCTCCTGGCTCGTTATATCCCTCATTTGCCGTCACACTGATACTGGCTGATTTACAAGTGGGTGTATAGGTAGGTTGTGTGATAATTACAGGAGGTAAATTGGTCGAGGTAAATACTGATAACCCAATGTTGGAATAGTCATTGGTACTGCAAGAAACCAATCCGGTTCCCGCCCAATTAAGAATAGTCCAATTTGTTGTATTAAAACTTGGCGAAGGTAGCATTCCTGATGAATTTCGTCTAAAGGTTGCCCCTCGATCGCCCAATCCTAAAGCATCCGCCCAATTGTTAGATCCGAACACCCCAAAGGAATCGATTAAATTTCCATTATTGAACAAGCCAATGTGGTCATTTCCGTTTACATCAAAATTGATCCCGCCCGAAATAGATCCCGTCTGATTGGCAAGCGAGCCATCTCCACCTGGTGTTGTGCAAGACCCGTCACTTCCGATCGAAACTACAAACGTACTGCCGTTGGCCAAATTAAAATTGGTCAGCGCGAGTGTACTTGAATACGCTCCGCCATTACTGGCTGTTTTAAGGCTGTAATTGGCTAAGTTGACAGTCGCTCCAGTGCCATTGTAAATTTCAATATAGGTAAGTTCTCCAAAAGTAGCGTCGGTTACTTCGCTCAGAAATAACTCGAGGGCTAGGAGACTGCCTTGGCAACTGCTGCTATTTAGGTCAATAACAGTAAATGGCGTTGAAGCAGTACAACCTAACGCATTGGTGAGTACAATTGTTCCGCTTGCCGCAGCGTTAGGGACTGTAATTTTTACTTGGGTTGGCGAAACGGTTGAAAGTGTCGTGGCTAATCCATTTACGGCAGCACTACTAGCAGACGAAAATGCTGCCGAATTGGTGAGCGTAACCTCGGTTCCCACAGGCCCTGATATTGGAGTAGCTGTGAGCGTTTCAGCTGCGCAAAACCCTGTTCCTGAAAAATTGATTACATAAGGATTTTCAGCGCCAGAGGCATCGTTATTGGGAATGCTAATAGAAGCGACAAAAGTTCCTGCTGTAAGTGGATAAAATCGAATGATAAATGTAGTAGTTCCGATACCCAAAACAGGGCTGCTGTAGTCAGATAGAATAGTGAATTCTGAAGCATCTGTGAGCGTTGCTTCTACTAAATTCAAATTTTGTTGGCCTAAATTTTGAATGGTAAATACCACATCGGTAAAATTTCCTAGACCCATGTTGGCAAAGGTATAGGTCGAGGAGTTAAGGTAATTGGTTGCTCCTTGAGTCACATTTATTTCTGGATCGCGGTAGCCTTTGGTTACGCGGGTGGTAGCAACCAATTGGGTGCAATCTATAGTTAGTGTATTGGCTGCAGAAGTCACTCCGTTGTTGTACCACAAGCTTCCACTCCATTGGTTGGACAAACACACGTTTTCATTTCCAACGACATCCGTTGCATAGTAGGTTGCATTTATTTGGTAGCTAGTTGGATTCAAATTAGTAAGCGTGCGTTTCATTTCCCAATAGCGCGTAATATAATCGTTGGTAGCATCGAGATTGGGCTCTTTTACATCATTGACTGAAAAAGTCATGTAGCCCGTGCCCGGGTATGTTCCGCCGTTTAGGGTGATGGAAACGGGAGAATATTGCATGCCATCGGCTGAGGCAGCGTTGTCACCAATTGGAAAGGTATAGGTTCCGGGTGCATTTACAAATTTTCTTACTCCAGCAAATGTTCCCGCAGAACTATCGGCAATGATAAAATTGGAAGCCGATCCGCCAATTATGGTTGCGTTTGCTCCAATGGCCAATGCATTATTTCCTACATCCAAAATTCCATTTGTCAAAACTAAAGCGGAATTAATCGTTAGGGTTGAACCCATTAGGGCGGCTATCGAACCAGCAGTTCTGTTTATGGTGAGGGAAGCTAAATTTGGAAATGGCGTTGTGGTGAAAAATTTTAACGTACCGATGCTTCCGGTTCCCAATAAAGTAAGATTGGAAGTAGCGCTTCCTCTGAAAGTTCCCGTGCCAAAAATGGTATTGGTTAATCCCGGAGTTCCAATTATAAGTGAATTTCCGTTGATATCAAAACTGTCTAAAGTGGCGCTAAAACTGATGGCATTTCCACCCAAGGGCGCCGAAACCGTTAAGCTGCTCAGTAATTGCACTAGTGTATTTCCGACGCTGGGCTGAAACACCACATAAGGAATGGTTAGTGCAGAACTAGAGAAAATCGTTTGGGTTCCTGTTTTAGTGAAAAATACCGCACGGTTATTGCCGTTAAAGGTACCCGTATTGCTAAAATTTCCTGCTATTTTCAAGTCGTCTCCGCTCGACTCTCCCAAGGTAAGCGTACCGGCATTACTCAAATTTCCGCCCAGTATCAATGTGCCTCCAGCCGAAACCGCACCAAAATTCATGTGCATAGCTGATCCAGAATCAATAATCAAATTGGTAGCGATTGCTTTGGCTCCCACTGCGCCAGCTGCCGCGCCATTGATGTAATTTAAGGTTGTATTGTTGCTTATTTGAACCACATTGGGATATCCGGCTGTAGTGCCAATTGTTCCAACTCCTAATGCGCTCCACTCAAATCCGCGGCCATACAGTCCGGAAGCATTGTAGACCAAGGTAGATGCTGCTCCATAAAGCGGTGCGGTATTGAAAAATCCGCCTGCATCAATGCGGCAAATTCCATTTAACGTTAGTGTAGATGTGGTCAAACTTACCCCAGCAGCTGTAGAAAATGTACCTCCTACTGTGCGATTGGCCGAGGTTAAGGATATTCCTCCTGCTAAGACAGCCACGTTATTTGGTCCATTGGCTACAGGCCAATAGACATGGTTGTTGACCACTCCATAAACAGCTGAAGTATTGAAATTCAAGGCTGCTGTGGTATTCATATAAGTAAAATCAGTCCCCGAAGCGAATCCTCCGTTGCGCAATTCAAAGGCGCCATATACTTTGGTGGTTCCGGTGCGGGTTAACGCTGTATTGGTATATACGGTATGGCCCAGCGAAATAATCACGTTGTCGGTAGCCGTTGGAACCGCATTGGTTGACCACGTACTTGCCACATTCCAATCGCCAGAGGTAACAGAGACTGGGCCTAAACTTTGGGTAGTTCCGTTTAATTGTGCATTGACAATTCCGGGAGAAAGCGTTCCGTTGGCCATGTCAAATCCACCAGTTCCGAATGGACCCGTTCCCCCATAGCCATACAGTCTAAAAGTAGTTGCGGTACTGAGATTGGTTAAACCTGTTATAGTTATGGTGTTTCCGTTGCTTAAAAAAGTTAGTGCGGTAAGCGCGCCCAAATTTGCAGTATAGCCATCAACAGATGAGCGCAAGGCAACATTAAGTGGTCCTGTGCTCGAACGGCCCCAACTGAATACAAAGGAAGTGGGCGTGAATGCATAATTAAAATTGGGCGTGACTACAAATTGTATGTAATTATTTCCGGCAATGGCTTCAAAAATCGTACTTCCTGCCACAGTATTTCCAGTGTCAAACCAACTGGTGCCTCCAAAACGTAACCCATTTCCTGCAGGTACAATTCCAGCTCCAAAGGTAAGATCAGCCGTTGTTATATTTGTATTATTAAAAACACTGGGTTCTGTGAGTTCTGTACCCGTATTGCCATAGGTATTCCATTGCAACAATTGCGCATAGCCACCAGTCGTGATGCATAACAGCAAAAAAACTACGAAAAATTTGAGTTTCATGTACAGGTATTCGGATGTCTTTGTGTTAATCGAATTGGGGAAAACAAAAATAAAGTTAATTTGGGCTAATTCAGTACTTTTATGTTATTTTATTACAAACAATCAACCTCCCTATTTTGAATTCAACACCCCCAATTTCCTATAAAGAAGCGCTGCGCAAAACAGAACACTTTTGTGCCTATCAGGAACGTTGTCACCAAGAAGTGGAAGCCAAACTCTACAGCTACAAACTGAGCAGTCACGAAATAGCCGAAGCCATTGCACACTTAATTGCCCAAAATTACTTGAACGAAGAGCGGTTTGCTTGTTTGTTTGCCATCAGTAAATTTCACCAAAAAAATTGGGGGAAAAACAGAATAAGCCAAGAATTGAAACAGCGAAAGATATCGAGCTATCTCATAAATAAAGGCCTCAAAGAAATACCCGAGCACGAATACGCAAACACCTTTGAGCAAATTACCTTGCGGTTTTGGGCATCGTTGTCGGAAAGAAACAGCCTGAAAAAACGAAAGAAATTTTGTGATTATTTCCTGCGCAAAGGCTGGGAAAGCGATTGGATTTATGAAAAAGCAATCGAATTAGAAAAGCAAAACTAAGGTTTACCTACCAAAATACTCACGGCGTTGCCGCCAAAACCTACCGCATTGATCAAGATTTTCTGGAGCGGTTTAGCTGTATTGTTTACTGGCAAATACGGAACCGGCACAAACAGCTGTTGTTCTAGCATCATTACCGCCAACTCCAAACTCAGTAAACCCGAAGCGCCCAGGCTGTGGCCAATTTTCCACTTATTTGAGGTGAGCAAAGGAAGTTGAGTGCCAAATACTTTTTGTACAGCCTTGAATTCTGCACTATCGCCTTTAAGAGTTCCTGGCGCATGCATAATAATCGCATCTATCGATTGGGAATCATGCCCTTGCATGGCCATTTGCATGGATTTTTGAAAACAATCGGCTTCGGCTGTAATCGATACATTGTGCGCCAGCAATTCGGTAGCGTAGCCTATGCCTTCAATAACCGCCAATGCATGGGGTTTTATACCCAATTCCAAACAACAGGCCACAGCACCTTCGCCCAAGACCATCGAGTTGGTTGTTTTGGCTAAATCCATCGCACGGCAAGGATACTCCTGATTTTCGCGGGCATATATTTTCATGGCCTGCATTTGTGCAACCGTAAACTCGGTGAGCGGCGCTTCACTGGCTCCAATTAAAAATTGATTGGCCATGCCAGCACGCAACCAAGCAATCCCGTTGAGTAGTGCATGAAAACCGGTTGAACAGGTAATCGAATGGGATATTTCGGGACCTTGGGTTTGCAAATCTTGGGCAATCCAAGAAGATATGTTTCCTAAAGTTGTGGTGGGCGAACTCAAGGTATGGGCTGATTTATTTTGTAAAAAATCAGTGTGGTAGTTTTCAAACAAGGTGGTCGCGCCCCGTGACGATCCAAAATTTACGCCAAATGAATGGGCCGAATTCCATTGCGCGTTTTGCACTGCTTGTCGCCCAACAGCTAGCGCATTGATTACCGATTTGTCTAGCAATTTATACTGTGGATTTTCTTCGCGCAGTTGATTTACCCACAATTGACTTGCCGAATTCAAAAAACCCGCATACGCTTTTCTGGTGCCAAAATCAGCTAATGTGAGGTGGTGTTTGGGTAAAAGATAGGCTTGCCAGATTTCTTCGGGACGATGTCCCAAAGGAGAAACAGAGGCTAAAGCAGTTATAGAAACAGGTGTGTGCACAGGAACTATTTGTGGCAAAGGTCGCAAAGTTTTGGACGTAGCCGAAATAAAAAATTAGAATACGTTACTCCAGTACTTCAACCAACGCAGCTTCAATGACTTGGTAAATTTTTTGCAGCTGTTGCGGCGTAATCACATAGGGCGGTAAAATGTAAATTGTGGCGCCAACAGGTCGCAAAATAACGCCATTGGCCAAAAAATAGGCATACAACTTATTGCGCAACGCACCATAATAAGCTTGATCGCTTTCGGTTTTAACTTCTAAAGCAAAAATTACGCCCAAAACTCGTGTGGTTTTTACTCGGGGATGAGTTGCAATTCGTTGCTGAAACGCCAAATGCTGTTGATTAATTTGTTGTATTTGCTGCTGAATCTCAGCTGATTCCAACAATTCCAAACTGGCAATTGCCGCCGCACAACCCGTAGGATTGGCCGTGAAGGTGTGTCCATGAAATAAGGCTTTATTCGTGTCATCGCTATAAAACGCATCAAAAAGTTCTTGCGTAAATGCGGTGATGGCCATGGGAATGGTTCCGCCGGTCAAGGCTTTAGACAAACACAGCATATCGGGTTGTTGGCTAAGGTAATCACAGGCAAAGTTTCGGCCGGTTTTGCCAAAGCCCGTCATGACCTCGTCGGCGATAGTCAGCAATTGATGTTGTTTACATAAACTCAAATAACGATCCAAGACAGTGGCTTCATACATAAGCATGCCGGCTGCACCTTGCACTAAGGGTTCAAAGATAAAAGCGGCAAATTCGCCGGTTTGTACCTGCTTTTCAAAAAGTGCATATGCCTCCGTTTGGTTTGCTGCTGTGGGCAAGGGCACGCGCACCACTTCGAGCAAAGAACCTTGAAAGGCTTCAGTAAAAAACGAAATCCCACTGGCTGCCATGGCTGCAAAGGTATCGCCGTGAAAGGCATTTTCGAAAGCCAAAATTTTCTTTTTCGGGTTGCCTTGGTTGTAATGAAATTGCAACGCCACTTTGATGGCTACCTCTACAGCTGTGGAGCCGTTATCGGAATAAAACAATTTGGCTTGATTGGACGGTAGAATTCGCATCAATTTCTCTGACAAGACTACGGCAGGTTCATGCGTAAATCCCCCAAACAACACATGTTCTAAGGTGGTGAGTTGCTTATATATGGCATCGGCCAAGTAGCGGTTGCTGTGCCCATAGGGATTCACCCACCAGGAAGCAATGGCATCAATGTATTCCTTGCCTTCTTCGTCCCACAATAAGGCGCCTTCGCCTTTCACAATTGCCACCGCCGGCAAACTCGTTTTGTGTTGGGTGTAGGGATGCCAATTGTGTTGCTGGTCGCGTTGGGAAAGGGTCATGGGATTAGCGATTGTTGATTTTTTATTTTTGATTTTTGAATTGGAATTGGTCCCGAAGTCTCGGGATTGGTCCCGAAGTCTCGGGATTAAAACTACATACTGGTGAGCGCCTCTTTAAATTTATCTGCATAGTAGGCAATTACATTGGCGTCAAAATAGGGTTCATTTTCAATTCGGCCGAGGAATTTCACGCCCGATTTGGCGAGAATTATGGATTCGGTTGCTTGGTTTTCGTCGCCCGAAAAAATGATGCCGGCACAAGGAATGTTTCTGCTTTTTAGGGCTTCCAAACTCAATAAGCTGTGGTTGATGCTTCCCAAATAATGCCGGGAAACCAAGATGACTTCGTAGTCTTTTTGGATTAAATCGATGATGCAATCGGTGTCGTTGAGCGGAACCAATAATCCGCCAGCGCCCTCAATCACCATATGATTGCTAGTTTTGGGTTCTTTAATTTGGTTGAGATCAATCGTTATGCCATCCAATTGGGCCGCATAATGTGGACTGGCTGGTGTATTCAGTTTGTAACTGTTCTCTAAAATTTGTCCCGAAGTCTCGGGATTGGTCCCGAAGTCTCGGGATGAAATTAGGAATTTTATTTTACTACTATCCGAATGATCCAAATCGCCGGCCTGAATGGGTTTCCAGTAATCGGCTTGTAAGGCCTCGACAAGTATAGCCGAAGCAATGGTTTTGCCTACGTCGGTGCCAATGCCGGTTACAAATAGTTTACGTTGTTTTGGTGCCATAATTAAAATTTATGCAGCTGTAAAAGTACACATCAAATGGGAAAATTGTATCCTATTCAAAAACCAAATGACTCAACTGCTGCAATACGGCTTTGATTTCGCTTGGCGTGTTGTAGGCGTGCAAGCAAAACCGCAACCGCTCTTGGCCCTCGGGCACGGTGGGCGAAAGGATCGCACGCACGTCAAACCCATTATTTTGGAGTTGATTGGCGATGCTTTTCACCTTTTGATTCCCCGGGATAATGGCCGATTGAATGGCCGATTTGCTGTATACAAACAACGGTTTGAGTCCCAATTGCAGCTTTTCTTGGTTAAAAAATTGAATGTTATCACGCAATTTTTCTACTTCGGGGGAGGAATGTGACAGTAATTGATACGCTTTATAAATGGTAGCCACCGCATGTGGGGGAAGTCCGGTGGTGTAGATGAAACTTCGGGCATAATTGACCAAATATTGCTGTAAATCGGTGCTACCCAAAATGGCTGCGCCGTGACAACCCATTCCTTTGCCAAAGGTAACTAAGCGGGCAAATATTTTATCTTGGAGTTGCAATTGCTGCGCCAATCCTTGCCCCTGATTTCCAACTACGCCCAAGGCATGGGCTTCGTCTACTACCAAATAGGCGGCGTGTTTTTCGGCCAATTGAACCAGTTCTTCTAGATTGGGCGAATCACCATCCATTGAAAAAACAGACTCCGTAACTATGTAAATGGTTGGAATTTGGAATTTGGAATTTGGAATTTGGAATTTGGAAATTAATCGATCTAAATCCTCGGTGTCGTTGTGTTGAAATTTATACGCTTTGGCGTGCGACAAACGAATGCCGTCGCGGATGGAGGCATGGCATAATTCATCATATAAAATAAAATCGCCTTTTTGAGGCACGGCACTAAAAAAACCAACATTGGCATCGTAACCCGAATTGAACAACAAAGCCGATTCGGCCTGATGAAACTGGGCTATTTTTTGCTCAGCAACGGCATATAATTCGTGGTTTCCCGTGAGCAAACGCGAGCCCGTGGCGCCATTTTGTGTATAGCCTTGATCGACTAAGAATTGGTGCGTGTCAGTAAAAAGTTGAGCATTGGTGGAAAATCCTATATAATCGTTGGAAGCAAAATCTACGCCGGTTTTGGGTGCCGACAACACGCGTAAGGCATTGTTGGCTTGGCGTTGCTCGAGTTTTTGTTGGAGAGATTTTGGAAGTTTCATGAGGCAAATTTACCGAATTCAAACCAAAGCTGATGGAAATATTATTTCTAGCCCGGATTGCCGTGGATATCCTTTTTCCTGGGCGTTCCAGGAAAAAGATAGGAACAGAAAGCCGGAAAAGCTTCCGCAAAAAAAAACGCCCAACAAGTGCTGGGCGTATTTTTTATGTGAGGAAGAAATTAGTCAACCAAGACAATTACTTTATTGTCTTTCATTTCGATGGTTCCCGAACTGATCGCCAAGCTGTAATTTTGCTCGTTGATTTTGGCAAATTTGCCTTCGCTTTCTTTGTTGAACTGAAATTGAGCTGCCGTGATTTTTACGTTTCCTTCTTTGAGGGTAGAAACGATGGGCGCGTGTTGGTTTAACAACTGGAAACTTCCGTCTACGCCGGGCAAGGAAACCGAAGTAACTTCGCCTTGGAACAATTTGGCTTCGGGTGATACTATTTCTAAAAACATGTTTCTTAGTTATGAGTTATAAGTTATGGGTTATGAGTTATAAGTTGAGCCGAAACTCATAATTTATAATTCAAAATTCATAACTATTTTAAGCTTCTGCCAACATTTTTTCTCCGGCTTCGATCGCGTCTTCGATGGTTCCTTTCAAGTTGAAAGCCGCTTCTGGCAAGTGATCCAATTCGCCGTCAATGATCATGTTGAATCCTTTGATGGTGTCTTTGATGTCTACCAATACGCCTGGAATACCAGTAAATTGCTCGGCCACGTGGAACGGTTGTGACAAGAAACGTTGCACGCGACGCGCTCTTGATACCGATAATTTATCTTCTTCTGACAATTCCTCCATCCCTAAGATGGCGATGATGTCTTGCAATTGTTTGTATTTCTGAAGGATCTCTTTTACGCGTTGAGCGCAATCGTAATGCTCAGCACCTAAGATTTGTGGCGTTAGGATACGAGAAGTAGAATCCAATGGATCTACTGCAGGATAAATACCCAACTCAGCAATTTTACGAGACAATACCGTTGTGGCATCTAAGTGAGCAAAGGTAGTTGCCGGTGCCGGATCGGTTAAATCATCTGCAGGAACGTAAACCGCTTGTACAGAAGTAATAGATCCTTTGTTGGTAGAGGTAATACGCTCTTGCATGGCTCCCATCTCGGTAGCCAAGGTTGGTTGGTACCCTACCGCTGATGGCATACGACCCAAAAGGGCAGATACCTCAGATCCTGCTTGAGTAAAACGAAAGATGTTATCTACGAAAAACAATACGTCTTTTCCTTGATCAGATCCTGCTCCATCACGGAAATACTCGGCAATTGATAAGCCAGAAAGGGCCACACGTGCACGAGCTCCTGGTGGTTCGTTCATTTGTCCAAACACGAAAGTCGCTTTAGACTCGCGCATGCCTGGTTTGTCTACTTTGGTTAAGTCCCAGCCTCCATTTTCCATAGAGTGCATGAATTCTTCGCCATATTTGATAATGCCTGACTCTAACATCTCACGAAGTAAGTCATTTCCTTCACGGGTGCGTTCTCCTACACCTGCGAATACAGAAAGACCTCCGTGACCTTTGGCGATATTGTTGATTAATTCTTGAATCAATACGGTTTTTCCTACTCCAGCTCCACCAAACAAACCAATTTTTCCTCCTTTTGAATAAGGCTCTATCAAATCGATTACTTTAATCCCGGTGAACAATACTTCTGACGAAGTTGATAAATCTTCAAATTTTGGAGCCGCGCGGTGTATCGACATTCCGTTTTCGCCTGTTTTTGGCAAATCACCTAAGCCGTCAATCGCATCGCCAATTACATTAAACAAACGTCCGTAAACATCTGGACCGATAGGCATTTGGATAGGATTTCCTGTACCTACTACTTCGTATCCTCTGCTCAATCCGTCGGTTGAATCCATAGAGATGGTACGAACTGTGTTTTCACCAATGTGTGATTGCACTTCTAATACCAATAAGGTACCGTCTTTTTTAGTGATTTCTAACGAATCATAAATTTTTGGAAGTTCTACATCTTTTCCGTTGAACACTACGTCAACTACTGGACCAATGATTTGGGCAACTTTTCCGATTACTTTTGACATTGCTTATGTATTTATTAAATAGCTAATTAGGTTTGGTTTTGAAAAAACAGAAACGGGTCTTTTTTTCGTGTGCAAAGATAAATTTTAAAACTTGAAAATCAAGACAAATTTTATAAAAAAATTATGGCTAATGGGTAACATCCTAATTTGTGGGGATCGCTTATTGGCAGGAGATAGTATCCACAAAAAAACCATCCCTTTTGAGGATGGTTTTCTATATATTATCTGGCTAATCTTAGTTGATTACCGCAGGAAATTGAATCGGGTATTCGGCTAAATCTAATGGCTTAAAGGTAGAACCATATTTAGCGTTGATCGCTTCGGCAAATTTATTCGCAATTAAAGCTGCGCCACGTGCTGATGGATGTACTCCATCCATAGAGAATGCACCTCCAGTTACATATCCAGCCGATAAGTGGTAGTTGCCATAACGAATTCCTCCGTTAAATACTTGACTCATTACCGCATTGGCGTCTACAAAAGCCAATCCTTTAGCTTCAGCAATCGACTTAATCGATGCATTGTAGGCGTCAACGGCTACTTTAATTTCTGCGATTTCATCTTTAGAAAGCACCCAGTTGTCGGCCAATGGCACAGACACCCCATTCACTTGCTGTGGATTTCCACCCACTGCTGTTCCAATAAATGAACGAGAAGGCAATACCATTAAATCAGCAGCAGTAGCTTGACGATAGGATGGCAATCCCAAAAGGGCAAGCGAAGTTAAATAGCTATCTACCATTACAACGGCATTGTTTCCGGCTTGGAACGTGATGGTTCTTTGTGCTTTTTCGGCAGCCGAAATTAAACCGGCGTTTAGTGCAGCCGCTAAACCCCCATTGTAAGCCGCATACCCTGCACTTAATTGCGCAGCGGTTGCTGCATCAAGTGGTACCGGGTTGAAAGGCACAGTAGTAAAGAAAGGAATTGTAGTAACATAAGGAATATTTGCAACAACACCTTTTGCGCCATTAGCGGTCATGGCATCGACTAATCCGCTATACACATTTGCGAAAACGGCCGGATCGGTAATGTCATTCGCCCCATAGGTCGCAGGATTTATATTTCCTAGTTGATTAACCCCAGCACCTCCAGAGGTAGCGTAGCCTAATACGTCATTGTTTCCTATCCACAAAGAGAAGAAGGTAGCGTTTTGCGCTACTGCATCGTCAATGATACGAGCAGAAGACGAAGACGCAAAACGTGCATAATACGGATTGGCTTGTCCGGTAGGAACTCCTGCCACGTTTCCGTAACCAGGTGCTGCCAAATGATAGCTTTTTGCGCCAGGAACACCCATATTGTTAAATGGGCCTGTTAATAAATTGGTGATTTCAGTAACCGGAGTTCCTGGCACGTTTACTGGGGCAGCCCCATTAAAATATAAACGGGTACCTTGTATAGGAATCCCTCCTAGTAATAATCCACCGAGATTATCATCTCCACAAAAAGGAATGGTGAATTCACCTCCCCCAACTTGGGCAAATTGTTGTGCCAATAAATTTGGATATGATCCTTCTTGACCTCTTTTGAAGAGTGCACCATCACTGTAACCCGCTGTAAGCGAATTTCCTAATGAAACGTATTTTGAGAAATCAGCGGTCCCCGCAGATACTGGCACATCTACAGGCGCAGTATCGTCATTTGTACATGCCGCAAAGGTTAACGAAACCAATAACAGCCATTTGAAATTTTTTATCATGATGCTATATTTTTATTACGAATGAGAGAATTAAGGATTAATTGTCCAGGAAGCATACCAAAGTTGACCAATGGCTCCTGCTCCGACTACTTGTATGTAATCTTTGCCCATTAGGTTGTTGGCTCCCAATTTAAATACCGATTTCATAGAAGGAATTCCGTAGGTAATTTGTGCATCCACAACTGTATTTTCTGGGACATCTCCGTCAATAAATGACGACTGCCAAGTGTAGGCCGTGTTCCAACGTACATTGGTATTGAATCCAAAATTTTTGAACAATCTTGGATTCCCAATAGATGCTTTTACACGGTGTTTTGGGGTGTTGAATGAGGTTTCAAATCCAGCTTCGTTTGCGTCATCATAGATAAAACCGGCATAGTTGTAATTGGCATTAAGCTCATAGTCGCCAAATATTTTTTTGCCTAAGCCCAATCCCACTCCGTAGGATTCTATCGAAGCTTTTGAGTTGGTATATACTTGATACACACGACGGTCGCCATTGCTCAATGCGCTCAACGGGCCTAGAGTAGTTGCGTCTTGCAAATTAATTGGCGTATTTACATCTCCATATAAAGGCGTAATTACGTTAGCATTATTCAACATGTCAGAATACATATTGTAGTACCCATTGATGTCTACTGACACGTCTTCAATGAATGAACGGTAGCCCAATTCAACCGCTTGAACTTGTTCTGGCTTAACCAATCCTGGTGTAGCAACTTGTAATAAATTGGCCGCTGCTTGCAGTTCTAAAGGAGTAGTTTTGGGAGCCGCAGCAAATGCAGCTACAGATGTGCTGGTGTAGGAATTGTAGTAAGCGTCTTGTCCGCTCAATGAAACACTAGTTGCACCACCTGTAAAGGCTTGACCAGCAGCGCTCACAGTCCTGGTTTCTACATATCGATCTAAATTGTCTGGTGCAGAACCAATTAGTGCAAATGGCCCTAAATCCAATCCGATATATTGGTCTTGTGTAGTTGGATTTCTAAAACCCGTTTGGTAAGACAAACGAATGTTGTGATTTTTATTGGCTCCAGCCGAATACACAAATGCTAAACGTGGAGAAAAATTTCCATCAAAATTTTGAGATTTATCATAGCGAACTGATCCCGTAAATTTTAATCGATCGTTTAGTAATTTCTTTTGTACTTGCGAATAAAATCCCAATTCAGTATAGGTAATTGGCGCATCGTAGTCGGTGAAAATTGATCCTTCAGAATCCATAACATATTGACGAAAAGAACCACCCACTTGAACATCAGCTACTTTAATTACATCTCTAAGGTTATAATTTACATCACTGTGATACAATTTAGAACGGTCGGTAAACTTAGCTCCTTTTGTAAAATCTGGGTCTTGTGCAATGGTGCTCAAGGCATTTTTGAACTCCGGTGATCCTGCCAAGAATCTAGGCGATGTTGGAGCCGATGGATTGTTAGGGTCTACAGATGGAGTTAAATTTAAAATAGGTGAAATATTTGTATCGGCGAAGGTTCTAGCATAATTGGAAGCGTCGTACCCGTTCAATCCTAAAACAGCACTAGACAATTGATAAGCTCTCGCATAATCGGTAAACCAGTTCGTGTCGGCCTTAGCAGCTCTATTTACGTTCCAAGCAGCAAAACGCATGTCATAGGAATCTCCGGCATCTTCAGCCGTCATGTAGGCTCTAGCAAAGAAATTTTTTCCTTTTACTTCGATGCGGTTTTGGTTCATGTAAAAGTTTTTCAACGCATAGCGGTTGGCACCCTGATAGATGGTGTTTCCTGTACCAAATTTGCTTTGTAAAATAATTTCAAAATCGTTGTCAAACGGCTTGAAGTGCAAAGAAAAATCGGCTTTCACGTTTCTGATGGTGTTGTCGTTCAAGTCTTTTTCCATGTATCCTGTTCGGCTCACTTGACCCACATTGGCAATAAAGGTACTCACCTCATCCCCATAGGAGTTTAATCCATCGTAGTTTTGATTGACATCGTGTCCAATGTTACTTGGATCTGTATAAAGTCCACCACCCACAACATTTCGTTTGTCATTGGCAATCCACTCGGTTGCTTTCATGAACGTGAAATTTGTTTTGGCAGCAAAATACTTGTTAAATACATGTGCGGCACGAATACCTACATCAAAATAATCATTAACTCCAGCGGCTTCTTGCGATGTTTGTCCGTATTTAAAGTAGGTGCTTAAGCCTTGGCTAGTAAATGGGCTCTTGCTGTTCATAAACAAAATTCCATTAAAGGCATTTGCGCCATACAGCGCAGAAGATGCGCCTGGCAATAATTCCACACTTGCCACATCTAATTCTGAAATTCCGATTAAGTTACCCAATACAAAATTCAAGGCTGGAGAGGAATTGTCCATTCCGTCTACCAATTGCATAAAGCGAGTGTTGGAAACCGTGGCAAATCCGCGGGTGTTGATTGATTTGAAAGAGAAACTACTGGTGTTAAAATGAACTTCTTTTAAGTTCTCCAAGCCGTCGTAGTAGGTGGATGCAGTAGTGTTTTTGATTTGCGCCAAGCCCATTCGTTCTATGGTTACTGGCGATTCTAACACGCGTTCTGGTGTTCTAGACGCCGAAACAACGATTTCATTTAATTGTGTTTCTTCGGCTATCAAGCTCACCGAAATGGCTTGAGAAGCAGAGGAAACAGAAACTGTCTGTGGTGCATAGCCCACACTGGTGATTTCCAGCTTGCAAGGCAAATTCACGGCATTTAAGGTAAATTTACCGTTAACATCAGTACTTGCGCTGTTTGAAGCTCCCGCAATTTTTACATTGGCTCCAGGAATTGGCTGTTTTTTTGCGTCAGACACTACGCCTGATAGGGCTGTTTGTGCAAAGGTAAGACTGCAAAAAAACAACGTCAAAATAACTAAATAGCTCTTCATTGGTTTTAAATTTTGTTGGTTTAGAAAGCCAAAATACAACTATTTTTAATATTACTAAAAAAAGGCCTGAAAATTTTATTATTCGCATTTAAGACCGGTGTTTTTTAGTGAAATTTAAATTTAAATTTTTACCGTTTTAAACAAAAAAAGCGAGTTGTTTCCAACTCGCTTTTTGCGTCTATTTTGATTTTGCTTATTCTACGGTAACTGATTTGGCTAAATTTCTAGGCTGATCTACGTTACAACCGCGCAATACAGCGATGTGGTAAGACAATAATTGTAATGGAATCGTAGTCAATAAAGGCGATAAGGCATCTGAAGTTTCTGGAATTTCAATCACGTAATCGGCCAAATCACGCACTTGTACATCGCCTTTGGTAACCACGGCTATGATTTTTCCACTTCGGGATTTGATCTCCTGAATGTTACTCACCACTTTGTCGTAATGGCCTTGTTTGGGAGCAATTACAATTACTGGCATGTGTTCGTCAATCAAGGCGATTGGCCCATGTTTCATTTCGGCGGCAGGATAACCCTCGGCGTGGATGTAGGAAATCTCTTTGAGTTTCAATGCGCCTTCTAGAGCAACCGGGAAATTATATCCGCGACCCAAGTACAAACAATTGGTAGATTCTTTAAATCGTTCGGCAATCACTTTGGCCACTTCATTTGTTTCTAGCGCTTCGGCTACTTTTTCCGGGATCAATTCCAATTCTTGCAAATAGCGGTGGTAATCGGAATTGTTCATGGTTCCTTTGGCTTTTGCCAAACGCAAGGCCAACATAGTCAATACGGTGATTTGTGTGGTAAATGCTTTGGTAGAAGCCACGCCAATTTCTGGTCCGGCATGAGTGTAAGCACCCGCGTGGGTTTCTCTAGAAATGGAAGAACCCACCACATTACAAACGCCAAACACAAAAGCGCCATGTTCTTTGGCCAACTTGATCGCTGCCAAGGAATCAGCGGTTTCTCCCGATTGTGAAATGGCAATGACCACATCTTTTTTATTGATAATAGGATTTCGGTAACGGAATTCAGAAGCGTATTCAACCTCAACGGGTATGCGTGCAAATTCTTCAATTACATATTCGGCAACTAATCCGGCATGCCAAGAAGTGCCACAAGCCACAATGATGATGCGTTCGGCATTCAAAAATTTCTCTAAATTGTCTTCTACACCCGCCATTTGGATGATTCCTTGGTTGGCGAGCAAACGACCTCTGTAGGTATCTTTAATTACACTCGGCTGCTCGAAGATTTCTTTCATCATGAAATGATCGTAGCCACCTTTTTCTATTTGTTCCAAATTCATTTGAAGTTCCTGAACATAAGGATCTACCAACGAATCGTCTTTAATTTTTCTGATTTTTAAGGGTTTATGCAAGCGTACAATCGCCATTTCTTCGTCTTCCAAATAAATCGCGTTTGACGTGTATTCTATAAATGGAGAGGCATCCGAAGCAATAAAAAACTCATCTACGCCCACCCCAATTGCCAAGGGACTTCCTAGGCGGGCAACAATTATTTCGTCGGGTTTTTTCACGTCAAAAACGCAAATAGCATAGGCGCCCACCACTTGATTAAGGGCTACCTGAACCGCTTTTCCTAGTTTTAGATTGTGTGTTTTTTGAACATCTTCTATCAAATTAATCAACACTTCGGTATCGGTGTCTGATTTAAAGACATAGCCGCGGTTCATCAATTCCTTTTTTAAAGGCGCATAGTTTTCGATAATTCCGTTGTGTATGATGGCTAATTCTCCCGAATTGGATAAATGCGGGTGCGAATTTACATCATTCGGAACGCCGTGGGTGGCCCAGCGCGTGTGGCCCATTCCAATCGATCCGTTTATGGTGATTTCTGTGGCCGATTTTTCTTCTAGATCTGAAACTTTTCCTTTGGTTTTAGACAATTTCATGTCTTGGCCGTCGTATAACATGATTCCCGCACTGTCATAGCCGCGGTATTCTAAACGTTTCAATCCTTTAATTATAATGGGATAGGCTTCTCTCTTTCCGATATATCCAACAATTCCACACATATCTATATATTATTTGGGTTCTGTATAATAGATGGTTAATTTCAATTTTTTGTCTTCGTTTGGGTCTCCAGCAGGCAGGTTCGATCCGTATAAAACAGTGCCCAATAAATTGGTTACACTCATAGTAGGCGCTTCAGAAACGGTTTGTGTGCCGGTAATGAAGGAATTTTTTAAGCGTTTGTTGGTTACTACCCCGATGTTTTCGGTGACCACCACGCCCAATTTTACATTGGTTGAATCGGTATATTTAATCAAGTTGCGCAAGTGATTGGTGATCCTGATTTTATATTGTGTGCCTCGGCCATCAGCGTCTTTGGTAATGATTCCTCCGTGCACATTTTTGGCTAATTTGGGTTGTAGGGAATTGACGTATTGGTCGGTATAATAGTCCAAAACCGGGCGTTTATTTTTTATGTCATACAGGTAAATTCGGTTGGGCTCATAGGCAGCTGGACTTCCTGTGTTCATGGTCTGGTTGTCGATGGTAAAGGTTATAGCCGCATCATTCACTACCAATTCTTTACGGCGAAACTTTTCGCGCAATTCGTCCAATTCGTCAGGAACATTGTTTGGTGTATTTACTTGTACACCGTCGGTATAGCGAAATAAATCTGCAGGATTAAATAAATTGATAATCGCCATAGATCCTTCGGCACCACCTTTTACATACAATTTTGCGTCGCCAGTAGATGAATTTCCTGGCAAAGCTGCTGTATAATTGGGCGAGTTCGTTTGCTCCAATAAACTCACCGAATTTCCGGCTATATTTAATACAACTGATTTTTGAACTTTATCGGGTAAGGGAGTTACAGGATCGTTATCGGGAACGCTTTCGTATTCCGAATAGCTTATGGTAATTGATCCGCCTTTAAAGTTGAGTAAGGCCAAATTTCCGGGGGAAGTTCCTGCATTGTCTACTTTGAAATAAAGTCCTCTAAAGTATTCTTTGAAAATGTTGTTGTTGAGTAATTTTCCAGCGGGCGCTTCAAATATCTTATTTTTAAAGAATGTTTTGTTCAGTTTTAAGTGCATGGCGGGCACTTTGCGCACAATTGATTCGACACCCTCAGCAGAAGTTTTCAATTCGTTGTATTCGGAGTTACTAAACAAAAAAGCAGTATTTTGATTGTCTGCAGGATCATCATTTAGTAAGGTTCCTTTTACTGCATCAAAATCGCCATTTTGGTTGGTGTAATAACTTTGAACCGATTGGGTGCTGCTGGTTGGATCTAAGTCGCGAATATAATACCCTGATTCGTATACTTTTAAATCAAAATTGGAATCGGATGGCCCATAAATTGAATCCAATTCGTAGGTGCCTACACCTGTAGAACTGGTTTCTGTTTTGGTGCTAAAATAGGGGATAGTCAAGTAAACACTATCAATTTCAGGACTTAAAGCCACATTAAAAGTTGGATTTAATACCGCCAATTGAATTTGCGTAGCAAAATGTGCTTTAGTCAATCCAAAAACGGGATTATTGTATATTCCCAAGGCATTTATTGGTAAATTCTTGGAGTCAATTGCGCCCAATCCTTGGTTGTAGGCCAATGCCTCATAGGTGGCAGGCGTTCCAAACTCAAAACTAGTATCCCCTACAATATCTGATCCCACTTCGTTGTAGGTATTGTCACAGGAAATTTGAGTAAAACCAAAAATAAGAACAAGAAAATAGGGGACTAAAATTCGTGTATTCATGTGTGTTTAAAAAGAGATTATAGAACCAAATCTTTGTAAAAATTAGTGTAGGCTTGCGCAAATTCGTCTTTCGTGGCGAAAGGTAAAAAAGGTTTCCCCGACGATTCTATAAATTTTGTTAAACTTGAAGACAGGTTTTCTGAGGCAATAATCACGGCATCTGAATGATTTATCGAGGCTTTGATGATGTTGTCGTAGGAGGGCTCGGCCAATTCGGAAATGGCTGAACTTGGCACGCCGTCAAATTGAATTTTATTGCTCAGTTCACTATTTAAATTGCCTTCAAACGATTGACTGTAGACCGAAGTAACAATTTTAGTATCGGCAAACAAGGCTTCATCTTTGTAGTAATGTTTCATGTAGATGGGCAACAAAGCAGCCATCCAACCGTGTACGTGAATAATATCAGGCACCCAGTTTAATTTTTTTACTGTCTCAACCACGCCTTTGGCAAAGAAAATGGCACGCTCATCGTTATCGGCAAACAAGACCCCTTCTTCGTCGGTAAAGGTGGCTTTGCGTTTGAAGTATTCGTCATTATCGATAAAATATACTTGGATGCGCTCTTTGGGAATGGAGGCCACTTTGATAATCAATGGCATGTCTAAGTCATTGACAACTAGGTTCATACCCGACAAACGAATTACCTCGTGTAACTGATGCCTGCGCTCGTTAATGTTTCCGTAGCGGGGCATGAAAATTCGAATTTGTCCTCCTTGATCATTGACCATTTTGGGAACATCATAAGACATCAAAGACACCTCGTTTTCTGCTAGATAAGGCACCACTTCAGATGATACGTATAATATCCTCTTTTCCTCCATAAGATTGTTACTTTATTTGTTGTCAATAAAAATCACGCAAAATTACAAAAATTTATGCAGTTATGAACTAATAACTTAAGTTTGCCTCTTATTTTTAAGGATTTACACATGTTGATTTTTGACAAACAAGCCGATTTGGTTGCACACCTTAAAGCACATTCAAATCCAAAATCTTCGATTGGTTTTGTTCCCACCATGGGCGCGCTTCATGAAGGTCATTTATCTCTTTTGGACGCTTCGTTGCAAAACAATACACATACTGTGATTAGTATTTTTGTGAATCCCACACAGTTTAACAATCCCGAAGACCTGAATAAATACCCCCGGACACTCGAAAACGACGTGAAACTCATAGAAGGCGTTTCTCCCGAAATCCTAGTATACGCGCCTGCTGTTGAGGACATATACAACGGCAACACCACGTGCGAATCCTATAATTTTGATGGGTTGGAACTGGTAATGGAAGGCGCGTTTAGACCCGGACATTTTGATGGTGTAGGCACAGTGGTAAAACGGCTGTTTGAAATTATACAGCCCCAAAACGCCTATTTTGGCGAAAAAGATTTTCAACAGCTGCAAATTGTGAAGAAATTAGTCGAAAAACTTCAGCTTCCAGTAACCATCGTTCCTTGCCCAATCTACCGAGAAGCCAATGGCCTCGCGATGAGTTCCCGCAACGAAAGACTTTCGGTAGAAGAGCGAAAACAAGCTGCATTTATTTATAAAACCTTGCTTTTGGCCAAAACACAATTTGAGCAACACGAGCCACAAACGGTGATTGATTGGGTGAAAAGTCAATTTGAAGCCCAGTCGCTTTTTGAATTGGAATATTTTACGATCGCCGATGAAAGCCAGTTATTGCCTTGTATTGCAAAAGAAGCAGGCAAAAAGTATCGCGCATTTATTGCTGTTTTTGCCAACAAAATTCGATTGATCGATACGATATCATTAAATTAATTTTACCTTTGCGCCCATGCAAATTCAAGTAGTAAAATCAAAAATACACCGGGTAGTTGTAACCGGAGCCGATTTAAATTATATCGGCAGCATTACCATTGACGAAGCACTCATCGAGGCAGCCAATCTAATTGAAGGCGAAAAAGTTTCTATTGTGAACATTAACAACGGCGAACGTCTCGAAACCTATGTGATAAAAGGCAACCGCAACAGCGGAGAAATTACCCTAAACGGCCCCGCGGCACGCAAAGTGCAAAAAGGCGACATTATTATTATTATCGCCTACGGCATACTCGATTTTGAAGAAGCCAAAACCTTCAAACCTTCGTTGGTTTTTCCAAACGAACTCAACAATTCCCTGACTTAATCAACGTGAAAAAGCAATTGAGTAAATGGATTTCTGTTCTCCTTCCTGTTGCTTTGGGAGTTTATTTAACCTATCACACCTACAACCAATTTTCAAGCCAACAACTGCAAGAAATTAAAGGGTATTTTCAGGATGCCAACTACAACTTTATCGTTTTGGGCCTACTAATTGCTATATTAGGAAATATGTCAAGGGCCTATCGTTGGAAGTACTCCTTAGACCATTTGGGGTATCCCACCAATTTTGCCACCAATTATATGGCCATCAATATTTGTAATTTACTCAATTTGACCGTGCCCAAATCGGGTGAAATTTCTCGGGCGGTTATCCTTAAAAAATACAATAGCATCCCTTTTGATAAAGGATTTGGAACCGTTGTCGCCGAGCGAATCTTAGACGTTTTGGTGTTATTGTTGTTTATTATCACTGCTTTTTTTATACAATTCTCGGTAGTTAAATCATTTATTTTAGATAAAATTCCTGCCGAAAAAGCCTTGATTACGTTGGGGGTTTTAGTTGTTTTTGGTCTGGGAATTGCGGCGCTTTTTTATTATTCGAAAAATAAATTTATTTTGAAGATTAAAGGAAGATTAGCCGGCTTGCGCGAAGGGGTTAGCACGCTCATCTACATGAAAAACAAGGGCTGGTATTTGGCGCATACCTTATTTATTTGGCTATCCTATGTACTCATGTTTTATTGCACCTTATTTGCCTTGCCAGAAACCAGCAGCATTCCCTTTGGCGCGGTAGTTACGGCCTTTGTTGTGGGTAGTATCGCCATTGCATTTACCAACAGTGGGTTTGGATCTTACCCGTTTATGATTGCAAAAATTTTGGCCGTTTATGGCATAGCCGAAACAGCAGGAAATGCCTTTGGTTGGATTGTTTGGAGCTCCCAAATGTTTTTTGTTTTGCTTCTTGGCCTGCTGTCTTTTTTATTTTTACCCCTCGCCAATCGCAGCCGATAATTTTTATATCTTGCTTCGCGTTTATCACCCTCTAAATTTTATTTTCAGTTTATGAAAAACATAGTCATTGCTGGTATTTGTCTTTGTTTTAGCAGCGCATTTGCCCAAAAAATAACCGACACCTTGGTGTCCAAAAAACTCAATCAAGAGCGAGAAATTACCATTGGTTTGCCGGCTTCGTATGCCCAAAACCCCACTAAAAAATATCCGCTTGTGGTGGTGCTCGACGGCGATTATTTGTTTGATGCCTTTCAAGGCACGCTCAATTATGGCGCCTATTGGGATGATTTCCCTGAAACCATTTTGGTGGGCATTACCCAAAACAAAAACGACGAACGCAGCTACGATTGTGGTGCAGATGATCTCACCGGTTTGCCCGATGCCGAAAGCAAAAAATTCTTTGAGTTTATAGGGCTTGAA
>Ga0209355_1000409_pt1 | contig 26159 bp, 36 predicted proteins | sample LauGreSBDMM110SN_3_FD_187563 | JGI IMG/M metagenome (GOLD analysis project Ga0209355, IMG submission 187563) | Freshwater lake microbial communities from Lake Michigan, USA - Sp13.BD.MM110.SN (SPAdes) (version 2) | ecosystem: Environmental > Aquatic > Freshwater > Lake | place: Lake Michigan... | reverse complement strand
ATGCATACGACACAGCTAGAATTTTTATGATGAAAGAGTGGAATGATTGTTGGGTATTTGATGAAGTAAGAAAAGAAATTAAAAATAAACATCCTGAATGGCGTTGGAATGATTGGGCTCAAGGAATTATTAAAGATGAAGGACATCCATTGATCAATACAGAATGGGGAGAATATTTGGATCATCTCAAAGGTGCTCGCAAAACAGCGGGCAAGAGCTCGCAAAGAGATTTGATTGTCAAAAGAAAAAATACCAACTATTGGTCTTAAAATTATTTTTGTAAAATTACTTCATAGGTCAGTACGTTTATGATAGGACCCTTTTTACTCTGAAAAGAGTAATCATTTATTTTTTCATCCAATAATTTCCAATCCAATATTGTTTTAAACTTATTGCGCCAATATTCAGGTTTTTCTATAATCAAGTGAGCGTTTCTGCCATCTGGTAAAAATTTTTTTGCTGGATAGCATGCAATGAGATGATACATGATTTTATCAGTGAGTTGAGCTAGGTTAATGATGGTAGCATCAATTTGATCTGGTTCCACATGTTCCAATACATCAGTGCTGTACAGTAAATCAAAAGTTTGATTGGGTAAAGCACTATGAGTATCTACCGCTGGATCATAACCTTGCATCTGTATGTTTGAATAAATTGTTTTGACTTCATTCATCACATTGCCTTTGCCGCAGCCATAGTCCAACGCTGTCTTAATGCTATATGAATCCAAACATTTTTTTAATAATTCTGGCACATGACTTTTGTTGCCAAAACTCGGTTTATCTTTGTGCAATTGTTTTAATTTTTCAATGTATTCTTTGGATATTAAGTTTTCCATATTTTTAATTTTTTTCCAATATCATAAAACCACAATCATCAAAATCTTGATACTTTAATTTCCATTCAGGATGATCTTTCCACCAAAGATTAATACCAGCCAAAGTACCGAATCTTGGTTGCGTAACATCATGAAACACAAGATATTTAGAAACTTTATCTGCATGACGCTGCAACTCTTGATAGGTATGTTCTTCTGTATGCACAGTGTCTATAAACAGTAATTCACATGGTTCAATATCGATTCCAAGATCACTGCCTTGGATAAACTGAAAATCAACGTTAATTTCTTCAGCTGCTTTTTTATAAAGATTCACATCTAATGAAACACCCTGATCCACTGTGACAAATTTCTTTGGACGCAGGCTCAACCATGCTGCTGTGGAACATCCTTGAAATGGGCCAAATTCAGTGATAGTCTGCACACCTGTGAATGTTTGTTGAATAAAATCTATCCTTCTATACATATCTCCCACCATTTTCCATCTAATGTCGGGTCTGGTGCGATTTTTAAAACTTTCACAAATATCATCTATCAACATTTGCTACCTCAAGTTTTGCTTTCATTATACAATCCATATTAGGATTTCTTCTTTTGCCACCTCCCCAAGCATGACAAAAATATGCATCGGGCCAATTCTTTGCATTGAACATCACATCCATGGTCTGCACTGAAACATTTGAATGTTTCACACAATCCACTAATGCTTCATTATCATGAAATTTGTATGGAGGATTTTTTTTGTAGTTTAGAAAAGGCAACATAATATCTCTAGAATATTTTGTTAGTATGAAAACTCCAGCGTTGAATCCAACTGTTCCGGGCAGTACTCCTTTGTGTTTAAATCTGTGTTCGTCCCAATGCTGACACACTTTAAAATTGTTTAGATCAGGATACATTTCAAATATGTTGGGAGCATTATTATAAACAAACACGTCTGAATCTAAATACAGCACTTGCGAATATTCTTGCGTCCATTTTATTTCTTCAAAAAGCCTAAATCTTTCATAGGTAGGATGTAGAAAATTTATATAAGAATCTGTGAGTAAAAAATAGTCGGCACCAATTCTTTTGGCATAATTTTTAGCGGACATGATAGATATTTTACTGATTTCATCAGATTGAGGTATCCAGTCTGGAAAACTGTAACCTTCTAATGAAACATATATTTGTACAATCGCATTCTTCATATTAATTGCAAACTGCTGCTATGGAATGATTTTGTAACCAATATAATTTGCAGTTTTTTTTCTTAGAATATTTTTGAATTGTATTATATAGAGTCCATGGAGTGTACCAACAGTTGTGATCGGTATGATTGTGTTCAACCCAATTCCAAGAATTTTCTTTTTTTGATCCTTCTGTTTCTTCCATTCTATCACGCATTAGATATGCATCGGGCGCTGTAATAATTGTGGTGCCATTAAATTTATCTAACGTTTCTAAAAAATTCTGTACATTGCCCACATGTTCTATAACTTCAGGTACTAAGATAATATCGTAATCATTGGGTACTAAAGACCAATCATGATATATCACACCATTGGAGACTTTTAATAATTCTGCTCCTTGAGTATTTGGGTCAACACCATCTAGTGTTTTGCAATATGGAGAAAGTATCAAATGTAAATTCTTTTCTGGTCTGGTTTTAGGCCAATCAACAAATCCTACATGCAGTACTTTTTTACCTTCAACAAAAGATCGAAAAAAATCTAAACGTTGACCGTCTTTATAAGTTTTGTCAACCCACAATCTAAAACTAGCCATATATTTGATTTATTTTTTAAACCCAACAGTTTCTCTTTGGATGTCATCGTGATTGAATTCAGCCCAGTACAACTCAAATGCCACTCCGTCTTCTATGCCTTCAAACTGATGCATGTAGCCTGGTTTGACTCTGGTGAAGTCGCCTGGTCCCAATATGGTTTCATCCACAAGGTCCTGCTGATCCTTCTGCCACACACTGACCTTCATGCGACCGCTCATCACATAGAATCCATTCCATTTGAATTGGTGCTTATGTTTAGAACATACTCCGCCTGCTCGAAAATCTATTCTGTGAAATTCCAACACACCATTGGCGTGTATCAGTTCTGTTTGACCCCACACTTTGCCTGCTATCATGATGCATTCACTCCTATTGATTTGGTATTAAATACACACATATTTATCCATATGAAATTTGGTTTACTGAAAAAAAACGGCGCACTCAACAGCACAGACATCTTTTACTATGTGGCCGATGGACTGCAGCAATTGGGTCACACAGTGACTTATGACACTGTGGAAGATGTGGATGTGCCTGTGATATGGTCATTGTTGTGGCATGGTAGAATGCAGGCCAATCAGTCAATCTATCAATCATACAGAAGTCGTGGCAAGAATGTGCTGGTGTTGGAAGTGGGTGGCATACATAGAAATCACACTTGGAAAGTGGCATTGAATGGCATCAATCGTGCTGCTGATTTTGGTTCAGGTGCGATGGATTCCAATAGACCCCAAAAATTAAAATTAAAATTAAAACCTTGGCGCACTGATGGTGAACATATTTTGATTTGTGCTCAACACAACAAAAGTGAGCAGTGGCGAGACATGCCCACTGTGGAACGTTGGTTGCACAACACCATAATGGAAATCCGTAAACATTCTCAAAGACCCATTGTGATCAGACCGCATCCGCGCTGTCCTGTTGGAAACAATTTTAAAATGTTTGGTGATGTGAGTATCCAGAATCCTGTGCAATTGGACAACACCTATGACGATTTCAATTTGGATTTCCACAACTGTTGGGCAGTGGTCAGTTGGAGCAGCAATCCTGGACCACAAGCAGTGATTGCAGGCATACCCGTGTTTGTGGGTCCAGACAGTTTGGCCTATGATGTGGCCAATCTAGATTTGGCAAACATAGAATCACCACACATGCCTGCTCGTGAGAATTGGTTGGTGAATTACGCTCACACTGAGTGGACTGTGGATGAAATCAGATCTGGTATTCCTTTTAAACGCTTGACTTTTTGATATCTGCCGCATATAATTAGCGTATGCTAATTTCTAATACATCACCCATGATATACACAGTGGAAGACTGCTTAGAGATCATGACAGCCTACAGTGAAATTTTGGTATCTCCTCCTTTTGAGTTATTGGAGCGTGACAAGAAAATTTTACAAAGCATTGCTTCTAAAACATTCAAGGGCATAGGACTCACTGATAAACAGTTGGCTGTGGTAAAAAAAATATTATTGGCCAATTACATTGAACAGTTTGAAAACAGAGGCATTGATTTGTTAAAATCTTTAGAACAAATGCGAGGTCCTTTGAGAGAATTGGATCGTTCCACATATCTTAAAATTAAAAAAGTCAGTGATGTGCCTGAACTGAATGATGTTATTAACAGAGGCAATTTTGGGATTGAGTACAAAGTGATTGTGTTGCGTTTTCCTTTCAACATGTCTTATGCTAGATTGGTCAACGATATTAAAAAAAAGTTCAAGTATGACAGTAGATATTTAAACTATGACAATCACTATCTATTTCCCTATGAAGAAAAATATGTGTATCAATTGGTTCAAAGTTTCAAAAATAAAATCAAAGACATTGATCCTGAACTGTTGAGTGTGTATGAAAAACTTTGTGAAATACAAGTGAACAATAACCTTTATATTCCAGGAGTCTATGATTATAAAATACGCAATGTGCCAGAGCAGTTTGTAAATTTCTTACATCAAAACATTGGTGTACCCACCAAAGCTAATTTGTACATGTACAAAGATCGCAGCAAAGCATTATCCTTGGAGCATCTAGATGAGATTGCTGTGCAGGAATCTTTGAAAGGCATAGACATACTCAGTCAAAAAATTGCATGCAGAGGCACTTATATTGTGAACATTAATAAAGAAAAATGGACTTTGGATCAAGTGCTTGGCAGTTTGCACACACTGCGTAGGTTTCCGTTGCTGGTGGTGATCAATGAAAAAAATGCACTGGATGACTATCATACTCTTTTTGGCAAGTTGCGACTGTTGTATCCGGCCGCAGCACACGCAGTGCTGTTTAGATTGCCCAATCATGGTGACCAAAACATCGAATTCAATAAGTTGGTGGCAGAGCACAAAACCAATAATCCGATTGATGAAAACACAAAAATAGTTTATATTAATCATAAGCGAGTGCCTAAACCATTGATTAAATCTAATTGGCAAGCCAAGGCTGTGTTAAGTTTAAGAAGTGAAAGGGAACACAATCAAGTACAAAATTTTTTAGAACCATATGATCTTATCATTCAATACGACAACGAGGAAAGTCAATGGAACATGTGGCATCATGAAATGGAAATTATATAATGAATAGATGCAAGATCATAATACAGGATGAAGTCAATGTGAAGATTGATGGATTGGATGTGGAAATTAGAAGAAAGATTGCTAATAAATTAAAATGGGCTGTGCCCTATGCTAGATATCTTCCCCAATACAAATTGGGCAGATGGGATGGCAAGGTAGGGTTCTTTGGATTGGGTGGCAACGGTTATGTCAATCATTTGGATGTGATCATACAATTGCTGAACGACTATGGAATAGAAATTGAAGAAATAGTGGACAATAGACACAAGGTAGATTTAAAATTCAACAAGATAGACAAAGATTTCTTTGCAGACAAAACTTGGCCCAAAGGACACATCATGGAAGGACAAAAAATAGAGTTGAGGGATTATCAGGTGCAAGTGGTGAATAACTTTTTAGAAAATCCTCAGTCCTTACAGGAAGTGGCCACTGGAGCAGGCAAAACTATCATCACTGCTTGTCTTAGCAAGTTGTGTGAACCATTTGGCAGAACCATTGTGGTAGTGCCCAACAAAAGTTTGGTCACACAGACTGAAGAAGACTATAGCAACTGCGGCTTGGATGTGGGTGTGTATTTTGGTGACAGAAAAGAATTGAATCATACACATACTATCTGCACTTGGCAATCATTGAATGTGTTAGATAAGAAAACCAAAGACGGTGATGCGGTGGTCACGCTGGCTGAATTTTTAGAAGGCGTCAACACTATCATCATTGATGAAGTGCATCAAGCCAAAGCAGAAGTTTTAAAAAAACTACTCACACACAGTTTAAGAAACGCTGCTATACGTTGGGGACTCACAGGCACCATACCCAAAGAACAATTTGAATTTCAAGCCATACTGGCCAGCATAGGACCTGTGATCAATCAAATATCTGCCAAAGAGTTACAGGACAAGGGAGTACTGTCACAGTGTCATGTGAATGTGGTCCAATTGGTGGACACAGTGGTGCATAGAAACTATCAGGAAGAATTGAAATATTTGATGACCAATGAAGCAAGGATGAAGTTTCTATCCAAAATGCTCATGAGGATCAAAGATACAGGCAACACATTAATATTGGTGGATAGATTGGCAGCAGGAGAAATGTTGCAGAAATTGATGCCAGATTCTGTATTCATTCAGGGAGAAATGAAATTGGCTGAACGCAAAGAAGAGTATGATCAGATATCCAGCTCTACCAACAAAGTTTTAATTGCCACCTATGGTGTGGCCAGCGTGGGTATTAATATACCAAGAATTTTTAATCTAGTTTTAATTGAACCTGGCAAGAGCTTTGTGCGAGTGATACAGAGCATTGGCAGAGGCATCCGTAAGGCACAAGACAAAGACTTTGTACAGATATGGGACATCACGTCCAGCTGTAAATTTGCCAAAAGGCACTTAACCCAAAGGAAAAAGTTTTACAAAGAAGCAAACTATCCCTTTACAATGGAAAAAATGGAATGGAATTAAAATTATGAGAATATTAACTGTGGAAAATAATACTTTTTTGCTGTCCAAAATGCCCGATCAAATCACCGAAGACATCAGTTTCAGTGTGTTGGACAACAGCAATCCCAAAGATCCTGATTTCTTTTTTATGCCTTTGATATTCATAGAAAGTTTTTCAAGTCCAGCCATAGTGCTAGATATTGGTGGTCATGAAATTAGTATGCCTTTGGATTGGAGTGTGGCTGTGGGAGATCCAGAAAGTGGTTATGATCTACAAATAATTCCTCTGACCAGTATCAGTGACCGAGGATTTGAAGCATTTTCACTAAATCCTTTGTCAGGATTCAGACCTGAATTTTTAACCATTAATGTGATAAATTTTTACAATGATGTCAAATGGTATTTTCCAAAGGTCAAAAACAATCAATTGATTACCACTCCTTTGACTGATTTATCAAAACCTTCCTGCGTGTTTTTTATTAAGGACGTGAGCAGACAGTGTGAAAGCATTGATCACTCACTGTTATATTGATGTACAAAAAGAAAAAAAAAGAACAAGATTCAATAATAAATCTGTTTCCTGCAGAAGAGGAACAAACAGATTTATCTTGGATGATAGATGGAGTCAAGTTGCCTCCAACCAATACAAATAAACCAAAAGGACACAAAAATGAAACTGTTAAGCGATCTGTTAAAAAACACAGATAAAATATTGATCAGAAACCTAGTGATATTTCACACACTAATCATTGCCATAAGCAATTATCTAGTGACCATAAGATTCAATTTATTCTCAGAAAAAATTAACATACTGGGTTGGGAAACCAGTTTTCCATTGGCAGCAGCCGCATTCACTTTTCCATTGGTGGTGGTGGCCAGTGACCTCACAGTGAGAATGGTGGGCAAACAAACTGCAAGAGCAGTGGTGGCTATGTCCATGATCCCTGCCATACTAGCTTCAGTGTTGGTGTTGTTGATATTAAAAGATCCACATGCTATTAGAGTTGGTCTTGCTTCAGGATCTGCCTATGCCATAGGAACCATGTTGGACGTGTATGTGATGCAGTGGATTAGAGAAAAATGGTCAGACAATTGGTGGTTGGCTCCAGCGATGAGCACTGTGGCTGCCAACGTGATTGACACTTACACATTTTTCTACACAGCATTTTATCCGCAACCTTGGGTGCATGCAGTGGCGTTCAATAACACATTGGTAAAAATTATTGTGGGCTTTGCAGTATTCCTGCCTGCTTATGGAATGCTATTGATGTACTTACAGAAAAAATTAAAAAGACGCTTGGTAGGCTAATGCAAGAGAAACCATACAGATATAAAAAAGGCAAGACTTATATGCATGAATCGCCTGATGGGGGTCGAACTGTGTTTGCAAGGGAGATGGACTCCAATCAAAGACATTTGGTTTATAGATGTGAGGAAGCAGTGCTGGAAGAAGAAAGCCAAATGCGAGCACAATATGTAAATGAGGATGCCATAAAACTCTGCATGCAAAACAAAGGCTTGCAGAAAGCATGGGAAAAGTATATAGTATTATTGAAATTGTCTGGATTCAATGACGAATAAATTACCATTAAAAGATATACTGGCCGCCATAGATATGAATGCTAAGTCTGTGTGGGATGAATTATCCGACGATGAACAAAAACAGGTAAGTTTTTTTCTACTGAATAGATATGCCAGTGCTGTGAAAGGCAACAATACACAAAAAGAATTGGCCATATTCAAAACTAATGAATACTATAACAAAAACTTTTTCAACATACAAAAACATAAAAAACTATTGTGGTATTTGCTGTGCATGACTGCGAATGATAAAAAAGACATAAGACAGCATGAATGGATAGGTTACAAATTGAAGGATGCTGGATCTCAAAACAAAGCCATAAAGTTTCTTAAAGAACTGTATCCAAACATGAAGGAAAAAGAAGTTGAAATGATGGCTGAACTCAACAGCAAACAAGAATTAAAAGAATTGGCTGAAGCACATGGTATGGATAAAAATCAAATCAAAAAATTACTATGACCGATCGACCATACACTTGTCAATACTGTCAAACCAGTTATACCAAAGAAAAAACTCTAGCAGTGCATCTGTGTGAGCAGAAACGTAGACATCTTCAAAAAGATGAACGCAGAGTGCAGTTGGGGTATATGACCTTTGTGAGATTTTATCAGATATCACAAAAATTAGATGGCACAAAAACCTATGAAGAATTTTGTAAATCACCCTATTACAATGCTTTTGTAAAATTTGGATCTTTTGTATCCAATGTCAAGCCCATGTATCCAGAAAATTATATTGAATATGTGATCAAAAGTGGCGTAAAGTTAGATCATTGGTGCAGAGAAGAGCTGTATGAAAAATATGTTTTAGAATTAATATTAAAAGAATCAATGGAACCTGCAGTGGAAAGGTCTATTAAAAATATGATGGATTGGGCAGACAATCACAATGCAGACTGGAAAGACTATTTTAGATATGTGAGTTTGCCAAGAGCAGTGTATGACATCAAAGATGGTAAGATTTCACCTTGGTTAATATTAAACAGTATCACAGGCAAGGACATGATGAGCAAACTTAACAATGAACAGTTGGGTATATTGTATAACGTATTGAATCCTGAACACTGGGCACTGAAATTTAAAAGACAACCAGCAGATGTAGAGTTGGTCAAAGAAATAATTAAAGAAGCCAAACTTTAGATATTAGATGCAGTTAAAAAAATTTTGTAACAATTGTAAAAAAACAACCACGCATGAGCCAGATGCTAGTTTACTCATTACCAATTATGGTAATAAATCAAACGTAAGTTGGCAGTGTCGTAGATGTTATCCAAATACCGTTGACAAAACAACCACTAAGAATGTACAATAAACAATGCCAGATATTGATATAGATTTCGCAGATAGAACTGCTATATTAGAAAAGTTCCAACATAGAATTGCCAAACTTGATACAGGCAAGAAACACAACACTGGAATTTATTTCACAGAAATTCCTTACAATCCTGTGGATAATATGTCCACTCTCAATTATGAAGAAGCAGAAAACAGAGGATATTTTAAAATAGACTTTTTAAATGTGAGCATCTATAAACATGTGACAAATGAACAGCATCTTATTCACCTAATGAAAAAAGAACCTTTGTGGGATCTATTACAAGAAAAAGACTTTGTAGATCAATTATTCCATGTGAATGGACATGCAGAAATTTTACAAAAACTGAAACCACAGAGTATAGAACAATTGGCAGCAGTATTGGCTATTATTAGACCAGCCAAAAGATATCTACTTAACAGTGATTGGAAAGATATAATGTCTCAGGTCTGGACCAAGCCCGTGGATGATTCATATTATTTTAAAAAGTCACACGCTACTTCATATGCTATGGCAGTGGTGGTGCACATGAATTTGATCTGTGAATCTACACTGGATACACATGAGAAAATATAAAAATCCTAGTAAACAAACTGAGTTTGTTGATCGTCCTGATGTAAAACAACCTATTGAAGAAGTTCACTCACGTGAAGTAAAATGTTTTGGTGAAGATGAATGGGGCGGACATCCAACAGTGTATTACACCATAGATGAAACCAATCAAGTGACCTGTATGTATTGTGATAAAAAATTTATATATGTGGGAGAAGATGCGTAAACTTATTGACGGCACAGATTCAATTGAATTAGTTGAAGCAGTGTCATTGGTTGTAAAAACTAAATGTCCCAATAAGTATCTGTTATTAGATCTAGAAACTAATGAAATATATCGTGGTGCCAACAACGATTCCAGCAAACATTGGGTAAAAATAAATTATTCGTTTGAAAAAGATTTTAAAAAATTAGATCCTAAATCTACTGCCACAGCAGTGTATGTGCGTGAAATTTTAGATGCTGTGGAAGATCTTTTGAAACTTTAATTTTTAGGTTTTCTTACTAGTTGCACTGACTTGCGTTTGGTGCGTTTCACTGCTAGATTGTAAAGGTTTACTGTAGGACCGATTACTATTCTAACATCCTTGGTGTTCATCATCATTAGTATACTTTTGAAATATTGTATTTCTTTCCTAAGAAAAATACCTATGGGAATCATTCTGTTGCTTTCCCACCACCAAGATTCACATAAATCTAGGAAGGTTTTTTTCTCTTTTTCTGTGTGTATCTGTGTGTAGATATACATACTGGTGATGTTGTGATCTTGGTTGTTGATTACGCCAACGTATTCCTTCTCGCCATAGTTAACCACGCTAATAAAGGGGAAGTTTTCTGCTATATCTTTGCGCAACATTTTTCTATAAATACATCATATATTAGGATTAAACAACTATGCAACTAATTTACCAATATTTAGTAAATAACAAAGTACTTCTGACAGCGAATCTGGCAGGAGAAATAACGGAGTATAAGTCAGTGTATCAAAGAAACATTAAAATTTATAGAGGCATCGACAATCTAATTACATTTCAGCTCAATAATGCTGATCAGAAGCCTATCTCTATTGACACAGAATACACACCTTCTTTCTACTTGTATGATGAAACCGGCACATTAGTGGTGACCAAACAGGGCACAATCATCGAAGTTCAAGACAGCAGTGTGTACACCAACAAAGGACAATTTTCAGTCACACTTACAGAAAATGACTTGTTGGATCTTAAATCCCAGTATCTAAGTTACACAGTATGGTTGACTAAAACTGCTGACAATTCTAGAATGCTTACATACGCAAACACTTACTTTGAAAACAAAGGCGTGATATTTTTAGACCACACAGCGTTTCCAGGACCATTGAATTCTTATTCAGTCACCCAATTCAGTGAAACTGGCATAGGCACTGACATATATGTGTCCGAAAGCATCAGTGGACAACCCAGCATCAATGGCAATAGTGCCCTGCACACTGCTGCCGTTTACAACAATGCAGCCACAGCCACTTTGACAGTGCAGGGCACTTTGGACAACACAGTAACCAACAGCACCAATTGGGCAGACATCACCACTGTGTCTCTTGCTTCCACCGACAGCATTCAATATGCCAATTTCAACGGAGTGTTCAATCACATTAGATTCAAATTCGATCCTACCAATTCAGGCACCATTTCAAAAATACTGGTGCGCAATTAATTGACTTTTACCAAAGCATAAGTTACAATAGCACAATGAGTATTGTGTTTGATACATTGATTCAATATCTTCCGGCCAAAAGAAAACAGACTCCCAGTGGATGGTTGAGTTTCAATGCACCATGCTGTCAGCATAATGGTACCTCAGCAGACACTCGCAGTAGAGCAGGACTGATCCAGAATGCTGATCAAGGATTGAGTTATCATTGTTTTAATTGTGGTTACAAAGCCAGTTGGGTAGCAGGTAGAAATCTCACTTTTAAATTAAAACGTTTAATGCAATGGTTGAATGTGCCTGATGATGTTATCACTAAATTAGCCTTACATGTGCTGCAACAGACAGATGAAAAAAGTATTCATCGCAGTCTTTCTCAATTCCCAAAATTTAAAACTGTGGAACTGCCCAAACGTGCCAAAACCATATTTGATTGGCACAAAGATTTTGAACAGCGCGGTGTGGAACCAGATACAAATTACATAAAAGTTTTAGAATACATCAACGGTAGAAATTTAAATATTAATGATTATGATTTCTATTGGACACCTGAAATGGGCTATAGAGATCGAATGATTGTGCCTTTCTATTATCAAGATAAAATAGTAGGTTGGACTGCAAGAAAAATCGTAGATGATAAAGTAAAATATCTCAGTGAGCAACAACCTGGCTATGTGTTCAATCTAGATGCACAAGATGATGATAGATTATTTGTAATAGCAGTGGAAGGACCTATTGATGCCATACTGTTGGATGGTGTGGCTTTTTTAGGCAGTGAAGTAAAACAACAGCAGAGTATGTTGATTAAAAGTTTAAATAAAAAAATTATTGTGGTGCCAGATAGAGATTCAGCAGGTGAAAAGTTAATACATGATGCAATGGAATTGGAATGGAGTGTAAGCATGCCTGAATGGGATCACAATGTCAAAGACATCAATGACGCTGTGATTAAATATGGTAGATTGCACACTTTGTATTCAATAGTGAAACATGCTGAGAATCAGCAATTAAAAATAAAACTGAGGATGAAAAAATGGCTGTCATAAAAACAGTATTGAAGTTTATATTTGCTCCAGTGATCAAATACTATCAATACAGACAATACAAAAAGAAAGTGAAAGAATTACAAAAGAGAGATCCTTTCATTTACAAGTAAGATGATAATTTGGGGGATCACTGCCAACAATCACGATGCCAGCGTAGCCGTCTTTGAATACAAAGTGGCAGGATTAACCAATAATAAAAAACTTAAATTACTTTGGGCTGGCTTGACAAGAGATTTTTCTGGTGTGCCAAATGATCCAGACCTTAATCCCCAAATCATAGAATATCTAAAAAAAGAATTTGGTGAACCTAAAGAAATAATATTTTATGAAAGACCTATAGTAAAAAGTTTAAGACAATTGTGGGCTGGGCAAGGATTTAGATTTGGTGAGAATAACATTAAAAAGTATCTTGCAAAATATGGATTACATGCGCCAGTTAAATGTATAGATCATCATAAAAGTCATGCAGCCTATGGATACTACACCAGCACTATGAAAAATGCGGTAATCATAGTGTTAGACAGCATTGGAGAATTTGATACCATCAGTATATGGTCTGGAGTGGGTAATAAAATACAAAAACGATATACTCAAACATATCCGCACAGTGTGGGACTATTTTACAGTGCTATGACTCAACGATGTGGATTCAAACACAATAGTGAAGAAATGAAACTGGAGCAATTGGCTGCGCAAGGAGATTGGAAAGTGCTGTATGATGTGTTTAACGCGGAATTAATTAAAGGTAAAATGCCATTTAAAACTCATATCAACATGCACAAAGGATGTCGTTGGTGGAGGCCTGAATTAGATTCGCAGAAAGATCTGGCCAATATTGCTGCTACCACTCAAAAAATATTTGAAGAAGTTATTTTGGAACATTGTAGTTGGGCTAGAATGTTTGTGCCCAGTCGCAATTTGATTCTCATGGGAGGATGTGCTTTAAATAAGACTGCTGCCGATAAAATTAAAAATTTATGGAACAACTTTTGGGTGCCAAAAAATCCTGGTGATCCTGGTTCCTGTATTGGTGCTGTGCTTGCCAAATATGAAAAACACATTGACTTACACAGTAATGTGTGGTATAATAAGAGTTGGAAGTTTTAGATATGCCAGATAAAATTAAACAAAACACTGACTATGGTTATGATATACAAAAAGTATATCTAGAAATGATGCTGAGTGATGCACAAACATTTGTGCGTTGTCAAAATATATTTGATCATACATTGTTTGATCGTAGACTTCAACCAGCAGCAGAATTCATTTACAATTATGTGACAAAATATAATGCGCTGCCCACGGAAGAAATGGTCAACTCCAGTTGTAAAACTGAATTAAAAGTACCCAACAGTCTCAATGAACAACATTTTGATTGGTTGTTGGATGACTTTGAAACATTCATAAGACACAAAGGATTAGAACGTGCCATATTAAAATCAGCAGACATGTTGGAAAAAGGTGAATATGGTCCTGTGGAAGACTTAGTCAAAAAAGCAGTTCAAATTGGTTTGAACAAAGACTTGGGAATCAACTATTGGGAAGATCCCAAAGGTAGATTGAAAGCACTCAAAGACAACAATGGTCAGGTCAGCACTGGTTGGAAAACTTTAGATAAGAAATTATTTGGGGGATTCAACAGAGGTGAATTGAATATATTTGCTGGAGGATCAGGAGCAGGTAAATCTTTATTCTTGGCCAACTTAGGTTGTAACTGGGCATTGGCTGGTTTAAACGTGCTGTATCTTACTTTTGAGTTGGGAGAAGGATTGGTAGCCATGAGATTGGACAGTATGATGACCAATATTCCTTCTAGAGAAATTTTCAAAGATTTAGATGGTGTGGAGATGAAAGTTAAATTGTTGGGCAAAAAGTCTGGCAGTTTTCAAATCAAATACATGTCCAGTGGTAAGAATGCCAATGATATTAGAAGTTATATCAAAGAAGTTGAAATCAAACAAAACAAAAAGTTTGATGTGATACTGGTGGATTATTTGGATCTAATGATGCCTATCAGTAGAAAAGTTAGTCCCAGTGATTTATTTGTGAAAGATAAATTTGTGTCAGAAGAATTGAGAAATTTATCCATGGACTTACAAACTATATTTGTAACAGCATCACAGTTGAACAGAGGTGCTGTGGAAGAAATTGAATTTGATCATTCACACATAGCAGGTGGATTATCCAAAATACAAACAGCAGACAATGTGTTTGGTATATTCACATCTAGAGCAATGAGAGAGCGTGGCAGATATCAAATACAATTGATGAAGACTAGATCATCCAGTGGCGTAGGGCAAAAGATTGATTTGGAATTTGATATTGATTCATTAAGGATTCGTGATCTTGCTGAGGATGAAGAATACAAAGAATTTGACAAACGTAAATCCACAATATTTGACTCACTAAAAAAATCCAGTATTGTGAACCCAGAACCCATAGAAGAAGGGGCGGTGCCTCAGGATCCTACCCAAGGCAGCAATGTGGGCAGAATTAAAAGTGATACAGATACCACCAAGTTGAGACAGTTTTTAAATAATATAGACAAAGAATAATTCTACCAAAATCTTCACACACATCATTGCTGCACAATAAATAGTTTGCATTAAAGGCAACAAAGGCAACAATGACTGATTTAGAAAACATACAAAGGCTGACTGAACGATTCAAGAGACCTTTACCAAACGAAGAAATATATCAAAAAAGATTAGCTGAAGAAATAGAGCTAATACTTAAATTAAGATTTGTAGATTATTTTCTTAAAATTACTGACATAATAGATCTCACACAGGATATCACACACATGACTCGAGGATCTGCTGGATCCAGTCTAGTTTGTTATTTGTTGGGCATTACTGATGTGGATCCAGTGAGATGGAATATACCTGTGGCACGCTTTTTAAATCCTTTGAGAGATGATTTGCCCGATGTGGACATTGATTTTGAACATTGGCGTCAACTGGAAGTTATGGCACGTATCTTTAAAAAATGGCCTGGACGCACAGCAAGAATTTCAAATTATGTAAAATATCAACCCAAATCAGCCAAGAGAGAAGCTGCAAAGAGATTGGGAGCCAAAGGAAGACTGCCTAGAAATTTTAAATATGAAGACTACAACATAGACATCAAAGAAGCCAAACGCATAGAACAAAAACTGTTGGGTAAGAAAAGATGTATATCTAAACATTGTGGCGGTATCATAATGTTTGATAGACTCTTGCCAAAGAGTTTGATATCTGCTGACAATCAAATACTATTGGACAAATATGAAGTGGAAGATTTAGAACATTTAAAAGTTGACATATTGGCTAACAGAGGATTAAGTCAACTGTTGGAAATAGATCCTAACAAAAATTTATCAGATTATCCAGAAACTGACAAAGCCACTGAAGAACTATTAAGCAGAGGAGATGTATTGGGGGTAACTCAAGGAGAATCCCCAGCCATGCGAAGATTGTTCAGAGCAATCAAACCCAAGAGTGTGCTGGATTGTGTATTTGCCACTGCCATGATAAGACCTGTAGCAATGAGTGGTAGACAGAAAGCCACTATGTTTCACAACTGGTCCAAAGAAAATTTACAGGATTGTATTGTGTTTGAAGATGATGCTATAGAAATAATCAGTGATATCATAGGCATTGATATGTATGAGGCAGACATGTACCGTAGAGCATTTGCTAAAAAAAATGATGAAAAAATTTTACAGTTTGTGGAGAGATTGGGTAATCATCCTAAAAAAAGTCATGCAGTACAAACTTTGATGTCATTGAGTGGGTTTGGATTGTGTAGAGCACACGCAGTAAATTTAGGCAGATTGATTTGGGCATTGGCCTATCAAAAAGCACACAATCCCACAAAGTTTTGGCAAGCCTGTCTCAAACATTGTGAAGGATCCTATCGCCACTGGGTGTATCAGATAGAAGCACATAGACATGGCATCGAGACTGAATCTGGTTGGTGGCACAGAGGATTTGTGCCCAAGTGTCAAGTCAAATCACAATATCTAGATTATGTGGAATTTGCTGGAGTGATTGCCAATGGTAGAGTTTTTAAAAGCAACAAAGGCAAATACATAACCTTTGTCACACTAGGAATAGCACCTGGATCATACATAGATGTGACCATTCACAAACCATTCAGCCACAGAGACGGAGACATAGTCATGGGCAGAGGCAAAGTCAAACACTTGAACAATTCAGATTATGTGGACTGTCAAGAAGCCGAACTGTATTCATTTCAACAGTGGTCTAAAATAATAAAATGATTTTGATTATGAAACCTGCGCAGAAATCGACTCTGCGCAGGTGTAGATGGCTGTCTTCAGAATGAAGCAGACATTGTTTGATATTGGGTTAGTATTATTTGTTGATTACAACTTTTTTTACAATCACCTTAACACTTACTACCTTGCTGGAAATAAATTGTTTGATTGTGTCAATCACCCCTGTGATTGTATTGATTATAGCCTTCATAGCCTATTCTCCCTTGTTTGAGTTAAGACATCATTCTGTGAATGATGACTAGATATTTATAAATCAGAATGTAAATGTAAAACGCTCTTAGATTCACTAGCACGCAGTGCCAGCGCAGAAAAAACTGCAGTTAATTCACTTGCCGCACAGCGGCATGTCGCACGATTTTTTTGGCCTAGGCCACTGTGTAATTGTATGTGAGCACAATGCGTTTGTCATGCTTGATGGGAGATTGACTGCTGTGAAAATGTGCACCGTCGAAAGTGTGCCAAGTGTTCATCACTGGAGCCACAGATTCCTGCACAGTGTATTTGGCAGATTCGCTGCGCTCATTGTAGATCAATGTGTCGCCATCTGAATCTATCACATAGAACAATCCTGTGCGATGCGGTCTACCATCATCTATGTGTGGATCATGTGTGACGCGATGGGGAGTGCGTGTGATCATGCCCAAACGTATGCGATACAATTCTCCCAGTTTTTGTCCTTCTGCATCCAACACTGACAGCAGCACCATCAAGGCTGGATCAAACAGATTGCTGATGGGACCTTTGTCATGTTTGAAAATCAAATGACTGAGACTGCCTGCATAGTCTCCATCTTCTGTGGGCAGTGCTGTGGTGTCCATGTAGTACCAATTCACATTGGGTCCTGCAAACTGTTGCTGTGCGTATTGCATCAAGTTTGGTCCCAACACATTAATCAAATGCGGCATGCATTTACTTATGAAACACCAGGTCTTGTGAGTGTGTTTTTGAGCACACTTGCATTGCAGCGTGACATGGAATACACCGCTGTAAAAAGACGTTTATGTGGGATTTACTGGGTGTTTTTTGGGGGGTCTTGGGTGGTGTGTGCCCACAGTTTTTGCACCACTGTGTCCACACAGGTTTTCCATGCATCCACTGAGGATTCTGCCTCTGCCTGCCACCAAATGTCCTGATCCCACCAACCTGCTTGAATTTTTACATTCTGATTGGTCACTTGAGCCACCACTCCGGCTGCTGTGTCACAGTCGCCATTGATGCCTGCCAACACTGCTCGCTCACACCATAATTCCACAGTTTCTTTGGGCAGTAAAAAAGGCTGCCAAAGATCCCAACTTCTTTGATCACGTTCTCTGATCTGCACCACCACACAACCTGCTCCTGCTGCTGGCAGCATCAGTTGCGGATCCAAACACCAATGCTGTCCACTCCAAGTGGGATGATTCCAATTGTTTGCTGTGTCCAACAGATGCAGTCTTTGCACAGCACACTCAGCCATGAGGATGGCAGAATATTCTCCATTGATTAATTTTTTCAAACGTGTGCCAATGTTGCCTCTCAGTGTGACCACATCCACATCTGGTCGCAACAATTTAAATTGTGCAGCACGTCTGGCACTGCTGGTGCCCACTCGGCTGTAACTGGGAATTTCTGTGAAATGACTGTAGGCACTCAGCACACAGTCTCTACGATCACCTCTCTGCCACACACAGCCCAACAGTGTGGTGCCTGGTTGAATGTGAGTGGGCACGTCTTTGGCACTGTGAATCACACAGTCCACTTGACCTGCCAACAGTGCCTCTTCCAATTCTCTGCAGAAGGCTCCTTTGCCTCCCACTTCACTCAAGGGTCGATCCAACACACGATCTCCGGTGCTGATGATCTGTTTGATTTCAGTGGGCACAGTGAGACCCTGCAAAGCCCACTGTGTTTGCACCATGGCTAGGTCTGACTGACGACTGCCCACTGTGTACACAGAATTTTTCATGATGGATTAGCGTCTACCTATCACGCCTTTTTTTTTAGGTTTTTTATCCAATCCTAATTTTCTTTTGCGACCCACAGGCAAACTCATCCAGTAGCTCATGGGTACACCACGTTTGGTTTGGTAAGTCACTTGTGCATCTGGCACTTTGACTTTGCCTTGAAATTGTTTCACTGCACGTTTCCAACTGAGCGCATCAATGGAATCTTTTTTGAGTTCGCCCTGTTCCAAATAATCAAATTGGTATGTTTTCATTTTTGGCATTATTAGATCCTTTGTTTTTCAATATTTATGTGTTATACTTTATGAGTAAAGAAATTTGATAAGTAATATAGATGGCCATTTTATATCAGTTACGCTGTGTCAACCAGCACACTTTTGAAGGTTGGTTTCCCAGCATAGAACAATTTGATTCTCAAAAAGAACAAGGCATGTTGCAATGTCCCATGTGTGGCATTTTAAAAGTGGATCGCGACATCATGTCACCTAGATTAGGCAAAACCAAAAAAGAAAAAAACAAAAAACTCAAACATGATCAACGACTCCAACAACTGCAGCAACAAGTACAGAGTGGCAATGAAATGATGATGGGCACCAGAGTCAAAGACATGATGAGAACTGTGCGAGACATCATCAAACGCGAGTGTGAATTTGTGGGTGATCGTTTTGTGGAAGAAGTGAAAAAATATGAACTGGGTGATCGTGATGATAAATTTTATGGCACTCCCAGTAAAAAAGAAGCACGCAAATTAATGGACCAAGGAGTGGAGTTATTTGTGGTGCCGGATGTGAAAGATGATGCTTAAACTCATTAAGTGCCAACTTAATAAATTTTTTAACTGCCACATTCACGATAAATAATTGCATGTACACACACGGCTACAACGACAAAATTTGGCCCAACGCTGGCAATTTCCAAGAATACACCTACGAATTGGAATGGATGGAATGTGTGTGGAACAACACCTATCAGATCACTGACATGGTCACTGCCTACTGGTATCCATGGATACGCAATGCAGTGCTGGAATCAATACCTCACACGGAAGTCAATTAATCATGATAGAATGTGTTTGTGCTAAGTGCTCTTGCGAACATCACTGCAAACAGGCATGTGCAGAATGTCAACAGTGTGAATCTTGTGCATGCACACATTGCCCCACTCCCAAAGAAGATTTCTCCAACGTGTATTTGACTTTAAATGAAAATATCTGAATTCATATCTGAAGGTGCTGGTTTGTCTGGATTTTTCAAAGACGAAGAACTCAAAGCATGGAATTTTCCTCAGGGATATGCTTCTGATGCAGATGTGGAAGGTCCTCATTTGAGCAACAGCACTGCTAGAGAAGTTTTGACTGTGTTGGGAATGAATCCAGATTTTGAAAATTCAGAGCCGGTTAAAATAGAAGTATTCATTAATCTTGCCACACAATGGTTACAAAAACACATTGGTAAACCCAGCTCAGCTAGAACAACCACAGTGAATAAAAAAGATTCAGGAGCCACTGTGTATGATTTGGGTAAGCCACAAGGTCGTCTTAACGATTTAATATTACAATTGAGTCAACAAGCAAGAAAAATCAAACAAAAATATCCCACCATCACTCACGTGGCATTTGTTTAATATTTTACTTGTCAGCGGCTATGTGTGGCAAAACAAATTGTATGCCCAGCCAACGAAACTTCTTGGCACTGTCGGCAAAACTACAATTGATTCTAGCAGTTCTTACTTTATAAGGATTCAAAGGTTCTATGACCACTGTATTTTCTCCTGTGAATCTCAGTGGCACAGTGGGCCAACTGTCTCCGTCATTAGTGGTGCACACTATGTTCTTAAGATTTTTCAATCCTGGTACAAACTCTATCTCCAGTTGTGGTGGGTTATTAAACTCTGAAACTTTCTTGTCTGCAGGTAGGAATCGTACATAGGGCATAGGCAGTGTGTTCAACACCATTTCAAATCTATCAGCCTTGCCCCAATTCTCATTGATGGGGAATCGTGGCAGTTCAAACTTGTCTTTAACACTGTCCATTACTCCTGAATGCTGTCCAAATGCCAATCTAAATCCCATGCCTTTGACCATCTCCTTGAATTCTAGGCCGTACTCTCCAAATGGATATGAGAAGTACTCGGGTATGGCGCCCAGCTCTCTCTGGAAGTCTTTGCTGGCCTGCCATAGATCATTCTGTATCTCATCTCGGCTTTTGTTCATTAGATAATCATGCGAATATGAATGATGTCCTATCACTCCCAATCCTGACTCGTGTATCTCTCGCACCTGTGCCCAGGTCATGTAATTTCGATTCTTGGAATTAATCTCTCTGGTGTTCAGGAACAACACAAAAGGTATGCCTTCTTTTTTCAGTATGGGCCAAGCATGTTTGTAGAAACTGGCCCAGGCATCATCCACAGTTAATAGCACTCTTTTATTGTGCAGTTCTCTGTGCCCATGCATGTAGTCATCCAATTCTTCTATGGAGATAAAGTCCAGATTCATCTTGCGTATCATCCGGATCTGTTTCTCAAACTCCTTGACCTTGACATTGGTTGAGGGATATTTGTTTTCATCAAACTTGTGATACATCAATCCAATCACGCCGGGCTCTTTATGAGGTTCCATGGAAAAAGTTGGAACCGTAAACGAAAGTATTAATAATAAGGAAATAATTAATTTGTTAAATTGGGCCATTTTTTAAGATCTAGAGTTTTTTCCACTTGACTTTTGGCTTTGGGAAGTTTGGGCATAAAATTGATGCCAGTGGATTTTTCAACAGTTTCCACTGTGGTGGCGTAGTTGGGTAAATCTGCTACAGGTAATGCAGCATTGGGAAATAAAAATGCGATTGCTTTGCCTTCCTGACGGTCCACAATTACTTTCCATAGATGTGTGGGTACTCCTACTTTGTTGTCACCAATGGTGAGATGTCCGGATTGATAAATGGTACCACTGATCACATAGATATCCATGTTGTGATCCACCACCCAATCTCTCACATATTCTTCCAATTGTTTCCAAATGCCTCTGTTGTGATTGGGCACTTGTGGAACCATGTTGGATAAAAAGAAACTTTCACTCATCACTTGGTCATTTTGTGTATTATTGCCAGCCGGAGCCAGATGTCCTCTGTCGTAAGGATGTCCAGCATAATCTTTCAATGTAGCATTGTATTGGGCAGGTATTGCAGGGTCTGGTCTAAAATCATCTTTACGTTTAGATGATCCTAAAATGTTTTCTTTGGTCACATGTTCAACTACATACTCCGCTGTGCGAGTATCGTATCTATAATGTACAGCATAATTGATCTTGCAGATATATTGTGTATTTTGTTTAATTTTACTGATGGGTGCGCCCAACAGCACATGTTGAGGACATTGATCATCAATGGGATTGGCCCAACCAATGTTTGTTAATAAGAATAAAATTATAAGTGTTTTTAAATGCATAATATACTTATATTATACACTATTTTTTCATTTATTAAAAGGCTCCACAGTGCCAAAAATAAGGCACTGTGAATCTTAGGGGATTAGATTACTTCTTCTTTTTGGCAGGTTTTTCGTCTTCTTCGTCTTCTTCAAAATCTAGGTCTTCTTCATCTTCTTCATCTTCGTCTTCTTCAGCGTCCTCATCAGATTCGTCTTCATCTGTTTCATCTTCTAAATAAGAATCATCTGAATCCTCGTCAGATTCATCCTCATCCTCATCAGCATCTATTTCATAGATGTAATCTTCAATAATAGATTTAATTTCTGCTTGTTTTTCTTGCAGTTTTTCAATTGAATCGTCGATCTGTTCAAACAACTTGTCAATTTTCTTTTGATTTAGTTTTGCCATAGGTTAACCCTCCTAGTTGAGGCAGTTATTTAAAAAAAATTTCCATTACATAAAACGATAATTTAACGAATTAACACGCAATATTATTAGGTTATAATGTGCTTTAAATACAGTATCATGATAATATCAAACATACTTAAACCTATCAGTGTGGCTCTAGCTATATTCTTAGCTGCAGACTACTCCCTTGCTGGACCATTGCCGGACTACTCGTTCAAAAGCCCTGCTTTCAATGGCAATGGTTACAGCACCCACGAGCTGACCAAATATAACCTGGAACAGACTCGTGCCAAAGAGATTCAACAGGCCATGGAATCCAAGGCCGCGGCGCTGAAGGCAGAGGCCAAGAACACGCCCATCAATCAGTTCATGGTCAATTTGGAATCAAGGATCTATGCACAGATCAGTCAAAATTTAGCCACTGCCATGTTTGCAGATGGTGCAGCCACCACTGGATCTATGACTTTCCAGGGCAACACCATATACTGGAATAAGAACGGCACCACGAGTATCACGTTGATGGTGACAGATACTCTGGGCAACAACACCACCATAGAAGTGCCATTGGGACAATTTACATTTAATTAATATGATAAAAATTGCATTGACATTGGGATTATTACTGCTGAGCAACTGTGCCATGTTGCAGAAGGCCGGCATGGAGAGCAAACCCGAAGTCACTGAGATGAAGATGCAGAAAGAATTTGACACAGTGCCTGCGCCAGCACAGAAGAAGATCACAGTGGCAGTGTACAGTTTCCAGGACAAGACAGGACAGCGAAGGAACACTCCCAACGTGGCCAGTTTCTCCACAGCGGTGACCCAGGGTGCAGAACCATTCCTGATCAAGGCCCTGCAGGACGTGGGCAAGGGTCAATGGTTTGATGTGGTGGAGCGAGTGAACGTGGACAACCTGATCAAGGAGAGAACCATCATCAAACAGATGAGAGATGCCTACGAGGGCAACAATTCCAAGGCAGTGCCACCATTGCAGTTCGCGGGCATCATCGTGGAAGGTGGAATCATTGGCTACGACAGCGGCATGGAGTCAGGTGGAGCTGCCTACAAATGGTTGGGCATAGGACCACAATCACAATATTCCAAAGACATAGTGACCGTGAGCTTGCGAGCGATATCAGTCAGCAGCGGCAGGGTGCTGACCACCATCACAGTGAGCAAGACCATCTACAGCACAGCAGACAGCATTGCCATATTGAAAGCATTCAGGGGCGGCACTGCTTTCTTTGAAGCAGAAACAGGATTAACCATCAACGAACCCACCACACTGGCAGTGAAGGCCACAGTGGAGGCGGCAGTAGTTGAATTAATAAAAGAAGGTGAGCGCAAGGGCATTTGGGCCTTTAAGCCAATACCTGAAAACGTGGACGATTGGTATGAGAATAGCAGTGGTCCAAAAACAACAAGCAAAAACGAGGAAAAAAATGAGAGCAAATAAAATAATACCTTGCTTGGTGGCAATCTTGTTATCAACCACTGCCATGGCAGCTGATGACTTGATCTATATCGACCAAGTGGGTTCGTCGACAGACGTCACAATAACACAGACAGGCGTGGGCAACACAGTGGGTGGTACCAGTGGTGCGGCTGCCAACAACAACAGGGCATCCATCACGGGAACAGATCAAACTTTAAGTATAACACAAACAGGTGACACCAACGTGTTGAAATTAAAAATGCAGGATGTCACAACCACCACAGGATCAACCACATACACAGCAGTGGGAGACAACAACACTTCCATCATAGACTCAGTCAGCACCGGCGCTGGCAACACCATTGGCCAGACCATATATGGTGACTCCAACACCACCAATTTAAACATCAGAGGCAACAGTGGTGCCAACACAGTGTCAACCACTGTGGGAACCAACAGCGTGGACAGCAACAGCAACACAGTGAATCAGACCATCTATGGAACACTGAACACACAAACATTGAGTATCACGGGTGGCAACAGCAACACTGTCACAGTGATGCAGGGCAAGGGAGTGTCATTGACCAATGACGTCACAGTGCCAACCACTTCGGGCACGTTGTTGGGATTGGACTCTGCCACATTTGGTGCAGGATCCATGAGCGACAAGGCCACTGCCACAGTGAACATCGTGGGCGGCAGCAACAATGTGAGGATCGGACAGGTCAGCGGAGATGCCACGGGCAACTCTACCACGTTGTCCATCACGGGCAGCTCCAACGGTGTCAGCGTGGCCCAGACAGGATTGGGACACAGCGACAACACTCTCAGCTTGACGGGCAGCAGCAATGTGATGAACCTTCAACAGAACTCCACAGCGGGCAATCACAACACTGCCAACATTGGGGTCACGGGCAGCAACAATTTATACAACGTGATACAGACCCGTTAGTATAACAATAGATTGGTATCAGTGATGAGACTCGTACATTGGCTCACAGCAGGATTGATCGTTTCCTCGGCAACCTGCTGGGCAGCTGACAACGAAGCCTACATTGATCAACTGGGAGAATATGCCACCATCTATGTGGAACAGGATGGCTCGGCCAACAGCCTGGGCGGGGTGGATGGACCCATATGGTATTCCAATCCTGCCATGATGTATGGTGATGGTCAAAACGTGGACATCAGACAGGTGGGGTCTGGCAACTATTTAAAATTTTCTATTTTCACCAAATTGGAAGACTACACATATACCAGAACCGGAGTCACATGCACAGGAGTGTGCGGTGAAGCGGATGCCAACGAGTTCGTGGTGTACACCACTGGTTACGGCAACCTGGGCACTGTGAACGTCAACGCCGATGGCGAGGTGGAAACATCTGGCATAGCACTGTACCTATCGGAGACTGGAGATTTCAATGAGAGCAACATATCCATCACAGGGTTGAAGCACACGGTAGTGCTGTTGACCATGGGTGATGTGAACACATTCAACAGCGTGACCACGGGCGAAGAGAACTTCTCCTACACCAGTGTCACAGGATATCTCAACAACGTTTCCATCACTCAAAGTGGCACCAAGGGTTTGGTCACATTGGACATAGCAGGCAATCAGAACACTGCCACTGTCACACAATCAGGTGGAGGGGCATTGGGTCACTGGACCAATCTCTCTGTCAGTGGCAATCTCAACACGCACACCATCACACAGTCGGGCACAGCGGCGGACAGCGTTGTTGACATCAAGACCACGGGCGGCAGCAACACATTCAACATCAACGTGAATTCAAACTAATGAAGAAGATTGTATTATTGATGATGTTATACACCACTGCTGTGTATCCAGCAGCCATAGGAACCATCA
>Ga0209355_1000407_pt1 | contig 26366 bp, 22 predicted proteins | sample LauGreSBDMM110SN_3_FD_187563 | JGI IMG/M metagenome (GOLD analysis project Ga0209355, IMG submission 187563) | Freshwater lake microbial communities from Lake Michigan, USA - Sp13.BD.MM110.SN (SPAdes) (version 2) | ecosystem: Environmental > Aquatic > Freshwater > Lake | place: Lake Michigan... | reverse complement strand
AGGGTATGTAAAAAGACGAAAAATATTGAACTATTAAAATGGATATTGGAACGACAATAGCCAACGGTTTTCGTGGCACATTTGCAATTCGCACAGACCAACAGCAGGAACAACCAAACAACTAAATAATGAAACTATTATTCTACTTTTGAAGTGTACTAAAAAGGGAGAGCTTACACAGTATTTTCAACGCTCAAAGTGCATTATAACAAACTTTTGATTCATTTACAGGATATTCCACTTATACTTTTGGTTCTAAAAAAACATGATTATCCCAAAAATTTTTGCAATTAGTATACAAAGCCAAATCCATAGAGCTTATAGGAATTGGCATAGCCGGAGCTCCTGGGAATGCTGAAATAAACAACCACCCAGTTTTTACTGGCTTTAGTATTAAAGTGCAAAAATTTGTAATTGGGAAAATAGGAACTTTGTAATGCAATAATTCCACATCTCGGGTCTTCTTTAAATAAATAAATCTTCTTTCATTTTCCGAAATATCATGAATTGGTACAACAGCTTGTGTACCGATTCCATTTGGGAAATCAGAAAGTGGTATTTTGCATTCAAGAATTGAATTACCATTCATCCCAATTGTTTCATTATAAGAGTATTGTTGAAACCGATCCAATAAGCTACTTATATTAGTTGCAAATGCTACATTAAATTTAGAACCAACCAAGGACAATTCATTATCAATATCCTTTTGAGTATAGCCTTCATTTATGAGAGTATTACTCATTTCAGGAGTTACACTTTGAAAATGACGAAGCATGTGAAATGCGGATTGGGAATTGAATTGTATCGCTTTTAAATCAAGCATTTTTTTTAGAATCCACTTTATTATCAATAAATTTTCGTTTAATTTTCTTCAAAACCTCAGGCATTAAAAATGCAAACAACCCTATGCCAATAGCCAATAATATCATTACCAATATTGTGAAGAAAATAGCATCACTCCATCCCAAATATTTTTTAGCGATTGATAGCCCGTCAAAAACAGGCTTGACGGAACCTATACCACCCAAAACAGATACAAACTGCAATAGTGAATTAGTTCGCGATTGTTTTTCCTCTTGAATGGCAGCAGAAATTCTATTAATCCGATTTTGGAATGTATTTAATTCTTCATCGAGATGAAGCGCCTCTCCTATTTTATTAAACATTTCATTGGGAAGAAAATTAAATGAAATATGACTTAGTTTGTAATTATTAAGGAACTTCTCAAAATCATTTCTTAGTTTAATAGTATTATCGTGAAGCTCTGAATTATAACGATACAAATTGTATTTAAAGAACAACCTGAATAAATATATTCTAAAGTAAGTATCTGTCCATGTTTGTTTTTGCCAGGGCTCACTTAATATACCATTCCCTAATGTAGTAAAACTGTCAAACAAGCACAACGACTCCCAATTTTTGAAAATAGAAATTCTATTTTTCATTACTTCATTAAAATAATCAGCGTGAGGAGCATAATTACCTTCTCCTTTTGAACTATTTAATGGCGAAGATGTACCTAAATCAAAAAGCAAAGAATTACGTTCTTCTTCAGAAATATCACAATCAATTACACTGAAAACCTTAAATTTAGAACCACTATAATCATCTGCTTTTATTTTTTTTGTTTCGTGCCTGAGTTCCGTTCCACATAAATAATTTTTTGATAACCACTCGTGCCACTTTGTACCTTTTTGCAGATCAGTTAAATCTAGATCTGTTTCTGAGTCAAAATTTCTACATTGATTTATAACATCACTTATAAACGCAACGGTTCGATCTGTTTCATTGATGTTTATTGACAAAGAAAATAATCCAATCTGATCTCCAAATAAAAATATTTCAGCTTTATTTATTTCAACAGCATATTTGTCAATAATTTTCAAATCTCTCCCTCTTTTTACAAAGCTGATCTTTTTGGAATTATTAATATAGAATCTTCTACTCAAAAGTTTTTCATCATATTTGTCATCATACTTGATAAACATGAGACTTCTGAAATCGGAATAGAAAAGATCCTTTAATTTATTAGAGTCTTTTGTCCCTCCATCTTCTTTAAAACCACTTTTCAGTAAATCATGCTGAAATACTTTTCTTTTCTTTGTTGGATAATCTCCAAGAAGACCGACAATTTTAATAATGGAATGAGTGACCTTAATGTTGTTCATGATTTTATATATAATTATTTTAGTAGTATTTTTGGATGAAAATTATTTATTAAACCAGTTGAATCTATTTACTAAATAATAGATTTTTTTTCGAATAGAAATATTTTTTGTTGGAGGTGGAATACTAACGGGTATTTGATTACCAACTTTGTATTGAATATCCAATAGATCATTTTTTACTTTTTTCAGATCTATATATCCACCATTAACACAGAGCAAATATGGATTTTCAATATTTTCAAAAGACCTTCTTTTAATATACAATTTAAAATCTAGTCCTTTAGAATTAAATAAGATGTCAATTTTTGATTTTGCCTTTAGGGCTTCCTTCAAACTTGGATAGTTGTCTACTTTTATGTAATAAATATCAAGACTTCTTAACTGATTAATGGATAAAATCGTAATGACACTTAATGAAATAATTAATAAAACAATAAGCTTGTAAAACAAATTAATTATCGGTTCTTTTCGAGATTCATTTTTTTGATTTGTAATATCATTTTCATTTTTTTGTAAGTTACCATTAGAGTTCTGGATAACCACCCTAGCCTTCTTATTATAAAAGTGAATTAAAAATAGAATAATCATTACAAATATTGCAACAGTTATAATAGGAAGATTTTGAATAAAATTTTCAGTAATATCATTCGCGTCATTCCAAAACGTAATAACACTTATTGCAAATGTAATAATTGAAAGTTTGCTGTCTGTAATCTTTTTAAATTGAGCGAGCATAAATACAATTCAGATTTATTTAAAAATAATAATTTATTCTCAAACTTTAGGATTAAATAAATTATTGAACTAATTATCTCTAATAATTGTAAAAGTGAGTACCAATTATTGCCATTAACAATAATTCTATTTAAGATTTATGCGGAAGAAAAATGTATAACAATATCATAGTACTATTTCAAAAAAATGAATTTCAATAACTAATTTCAGCAGGAAAAGTGATACTTATTTAATGAATCAATTGGTTTCTGTCATTGCTTTTTCAAACATCAGAATTGCACTATCTCCAGCTTCTTTTGATGCTTTCTTTAACTTTTCCAAATCTTTATCCAAATTATTATCTCGATAGTATTTTACTTTTTCTTTTAAATCTTTGTACCCTTTGTTGAGGTATTTATTGATTACATCCGAAGCTGCAGTTTTATTGCGATAGTATACATACTGCAGGTTATATTTGGAGGTTGTTAGTTTCTCCTGCCAATCCATATCAGCTTTAAATTTCTTATACCATACATCATCAAAATCTTTAAACTTCTCGTCTGCGTTTTTCCAGTCGTTTTCTGAATATTTCTCACTGTTATTTGAAATCTCGTCCATAAATTGAGCATATTGTTTTAAATATGACTCTTTAGACATTGGGCTACAAGAAACGAAAAACAAAGAGAGTGAAAGTATTATGTATAAAATATTTTTTTTTATAAACAATGTTTTGACTTGAATTTGCATGTTATGGTTTGTGTCGTTTACTCAAATCTTAAAACTGCAATTTTTAAAGTGAAAAATAACAGTTTAAATCTATAATATCATAGGTTTTAGAAAGAACTAATTAAATTTTGAATTTATTAACATCATTGCATAACACTCATCCACATATAAAGGAAAGTCTTTGTATTTTATCCAGAAAAATCCATTATCTCCCCAATCTGCCCCCCAACTATTCATAATTTCAAATGCGCCGCCATCTTTTGTATCATCATAACCAATTAAGCACATTGCATGCCCACCATTAACTATTCCCGAAACATAACCACTCCAGACACCGTTATATAGTTTTGCATTTTGCCAACTATCTCCAGAATAGGTTTTTATAGCTATTGATACAGGCATTTTAGATGAAATAGCAGACTTGATTTGATTGATTTCATACGGTTCAATCGTAGAATATGAAAATAATTTATCGCTGTACTCAACATCTTTTGATACAATTGCTTCACATGAATTTTTAAATAAATTAAATTTCAAACAACCGTTATTTTTTAAAATATTTAAAGCATAAGGAACACTTGCACCATAACTACACGGTGATTCTTTCATTAATAATTTATACCTTATATATAGATTCAAAGGTGAGTAAGGATCTACTTTTTGATTTTCTTCAATACCTTTTACAATAGTCAATCCTGCATATGCAGTTGCCCAAGACACACAAGTCCCCAACTGTCCTTGAGACATAACTGGAGGAGCGTATGATCTTAAAGAATAAGCAGTTGGAATTTTAAGACTTGTATCTATTTTAGTGGTATCATAAATTATCAAATTAGGATCAATGTTGGGATCGATTTTAGCAGTATCAACAATATCATGAATAACTACAAATCGATTATTCAAAGTACTATCTAGAAAATATGGAGGCAATATTTTTGCAAATACAAGAGAATGTTCATGTTTAGATTGATTTAAAAAGAAAAAAAGGGAACCCATCCAAACTAATAAACCCAAACACAAAATAAATTTTGTTTTATTCTTCTGACTCATTGTTTTAATAATTTATATTTTCACCCAATTTGTTTCAGTTTCCTCACTTGGCTTGGTTAATTCAAAAGCATTTTTCTTTTCTGAATAACTGAAGTGGTAGTAATTTTTTGTTTCAAAATCGAAAATAAAAGGAGAATCTTCTTTACTGTTTGGTGTCCTGAAAGCAAAATGCTGAAAATTATCAGAATAAATAACTTCCTGTGCTGACTCTTTGAGTAAACTTAGCGTGAAAATTAATTTATCTACTAATGCAACCTCATTCTTTAATAAGATTTCACTGGTACCAAGAAATACTTGAGAAGGATCTGATAATGGTTTGCTTGGCAAGCTTCCTAATGCAACTAAAATAAGAATTTCAGAAAGAGGATCATAATTCTTATATATTGCGGTTATATGTACACAATTTTCTAAATAATCTATTATGTTTTTGCTCAACGCATCATTAATAGCTTCATTAATGCTATTAAATTGATGAGAATTGCCATTGGATTTAATTTCCAATTTTAAAGAATCAACCTTTCCTTTTACAGTTTCATATTCAACATCCAATATTATCTTTCTTCCATTATCATTTTCATAAAAAGGGCGAATGAATTCAGGGTCTACTGTGTTTATAAACCATGTCTTTCCTCCACCATGACTAAGGATGAGATTCGCTGAATAGGCTATAAGTGTGCATACAAAAAAAGCGGTGTATGAAAATGGATAAAATACCAATACTGAAAAAACAATTCCAATAACACACAAAATAATAATTAGGGTTGAAAGAAATTTTGTTCCCACGATGTTATTTATTGCATCATTGAAAAGCATAAAGCCCTTTTTTCTACGCAACAAATCAACATAAAGAGAACTCATAACAGACCAGATAACAAAGAAAAGTATGATTTGGGTAATGGTAATATCAAATTCTTTACCAAGCCAACCAAAAATATTTAAATCCGCGGTATATTTCAATAACCAATACAACAAGTAAACTGGACTCCATAATAAGAGTGAAAACAAAGCTACTTTGGGAAATGCGTTAAGAATATTTTCCGGCCTTGATTTTGTTTCTTCTTTTTTATTCATTAAATAAATCGCCCATGCTCCACCCGCAATAGATACAGGATTAACTGGAAGGGATGATTTTGAATTTCCAAAATTACCGATGGCACTAATATTGAAATCTTCATTAGTTCTTGAGGCGTCTACATAATTGCCAAGAAAAACTTTAGATTCATCAGCTCCAGGGCTTTCACACAAACCATTAAAAAACGCACCTTCTCCATTGGAACCGCAAGAATATATTTCACCGAGAACATTTACAAAGCCTCTAATTTTAAATTGGTTATTTTCATCTTTCATTTGCACATAAGCAACACTACCTCTACCCTTCATTTTTTCATTTCTGATTTTCAATAAAGCCTCCTCTAATGAAGCTGAAGCCCCATTGCTAAGTAACGTGTTGTTATTAACATTTGAATTTCCAATTATAAAAACATTTTTGGGATTTTTAGCCAATTCATACATCAATGGAAGATCTGTTTCTTTAGTACATGCTATAAAAATAGACTTCCCTTCCAATTTTTGTTTTACAGCTTCTTTGTTATTTTGACTTACATTATCCATCCCGTCGGTGAAAAGAATAATGTTATAAAAAACATTTTTATTATCCTCTTTTTTAAGTAGTTGTTGAGAAGCTATTAAATCGGCCACAGCTATTAATGCATCATTCATTGCTGTGGCTCCTTCAGGTTGAATTGAATCTATTGCATTAAAAAGCGAGTCTTGACTTCCTGTAAAATCACAACATTTTTTGAGTGTGTCGGAAAAAGTATAAATCGCATTTTTTTCATTTTGAAATCTAGTAGATACAAAACTTTTCAATGCTTTTTTGTATTCAATAATTTGATCAGCTGTGCTACCACTGTTATCTATCAACAAAATATTATTAAATTCAACACTGTTTTGATCTTCGCTTATAAATACTTCTGCAACTTCCTTATCGTTTACTTTTTTTTCATCAACCAACAAAGAGTCATATCCAGTGGATTTTTTTTCTGTTGACAAAAATCCTAAAATGTTTAATGTACTTTTTTGACCAGGTCCATGGATAAATACCTTATTGGGCTCAACAAGTTTTCTAAAAAAGAATCTTAATAAAAAAAATATAACCAATATAATAGTTAATACTATTATTGTATTTAATAAAGAACTTCCTGCCATGATAAATAAATTTATTAATATATCCGAAATGATTTTTGTTTATTTTTATCAACAAATCTATGTTTCTCAGAAATTTGTATCTTGATTGTGTTCGTTATTTGGAGTATCATTTCTGTACATTGCCTGCAAATATTTACTGACAATTTCGTTAATTTTTTCCTCATTGTAATCTTTGAAAGATTTGGTAAACCCAATCCGAATATTGTCGAATTCAACATCAAACCCTCCATCAAATCCTCTGTAACAATGATTAAAAGACGATTCTATCAAATTGCTGTCTATATACTTATTAGGTAATGATTCACCATAGAATTTAACTATATCAGTATATGCTTTATCAAGAATTCCATCTAATCTTTCTTTGTTGGTATTATAATATTTTTGAGTTCGGTCATAAAATGATTCTTTAATGTTTAAAGAGAAAAGTGATTTAACACCTAGCCTTGGAGCATTTAAAGATAAAATATTCAACTCTCCTTTTATTCCATCATTATCATATTTTTCATTATAATTATTAAATTTTAGGGGCGCTAAAAAATCTCGAATATTTTGTTTCACCTGATCATTATCTAATACTGCACATGAAACCTCAATGCTTATTATTTCATCACTGATGACACCGTTAAAAGGAGGGATAACATCCAATAACTCTTTTGATTTTTCACTTTTAAGATTTGTATCCGAATTGAACACAATTTCCGAAATTGCGCTATTATTACCAGGTGTTTTTTCAATGTTTAGCGCTATTTTTTCAGATAAAAATAATCGTGGATTTTTTAATATTTCAATTAGATTAATTTCTGAGTTTTTAACTGTCAAATCAAACAACTTATAAATGTGCTCGGAGTTTGCAAATAAATCAGCAACATTTAAAACGTGACCATCCTGATCAATGGTAATTTTAAGTGAAGGAATTTCATTGACAATTTCTGATGCTGGCATAACCGAACAAAGAGAAACAGCAGATTCAAGGTTTGACGATAAGTCAGTGTTTGATTCTGATTGAGCACAAAAAGAATCCACTTCTTTCAAAAATGCAGTAGACTTGTTAAGATATTCTTCAAAGTATGAATCAATTTTTCGGAAGATATACTGATTTGTTCTTCTTAATAAATTATATTTCATAATGACCTCAAACTTCATTTTGAGCTTGGATAAAGATTTTATAGCATTTTTATATTTATTCCAAATCAAATAAAAAGGTATAAGAAAAATAAATGTCAATATAGAATAAGTAATTATTTGCCCAATGGTGTCCTCTTTAAGAAATAATTTTAGGGGGTTGAATGCAAGCATCACTATGATTGTACTCCAAAAGAACGTTTTTAATAATAATGAGAATGGATGTGGTATCTCTGCTGATTGTTTCTCAATTGATTCTAGCAACATCTTTTCTTCGTCATTTATTTTAGAGTCATCATAGTTCTGAAACTGATCCAAAACATAATCAAATTCTTTTCGTGAGTCATCTCCTAGTGCGAATGGCATAAAAATTTGCCCTTGAATAGTGTAACCTGACTTATATAGCGTCAAATGTTCATTTCTTTTTTTATCGATAATTGTTATTAAATCGCTAATTGCAATCCTCAGCGATGCAATTGAAAATGGTTTTGAACAAAAGTAATCACAAAAAATTTGTTGTGGAGAGGGGATACCCAATTTTCCCGTCTCGAACTTTGTTTTATCAAGATTGACATCTATTTTATCTTTTACTAGCTTATATGATTCAAGCAAAAAAGATATCTTAGACTCTTTTGTTTTAAAAAGTATCATTTTTAAAGTATCTTCAAAAAATATCTTAAGTTTTTTCACTGAAAACCAATCCCATGCATTAGCACTATTAAAGGTTTCAATATTTTCAGCCGCACTTACTTTAGCTGTAATTTCTTGAAATATTTTTGAAGCATTAAGATCATTAGTTGATTGTTCTAGATTTGTTTTTCCATAGTCAATTCCCCATATTCCCTTGTCTTCTCTAATCAAACAAGTAAGTAGAATTTTTGAAACTGCCTGTGCCTGAATTTTATATATTTTATCGGCGTCACTACATATCAAGAGTCCACCAAAAGCCCTGCACCATTTTTCAACATCTTGTGTAACGATAGAATTAGGGCTTGCTGTTGAAATATAGGAAATCAACTGTATTGACCTAGATTCATGATAATCTTGATCACTCGTATCCCAATACTTACCAAAATTCTCGATACCTTCATTTGTGTTTTTATAAATGAAAACAACATCAAAAGGTCTTGAAACGGCATTTAAATTTTGAAAAAGAGATAGTTCATACAAGGAGTTCATATTCTCATCATAATTATCATTTGACCAAGCATGCTCCCAGAAATTAATCAAGTATGATTTTTTAAATGATCTGCCTGTTAATCCTATATCTACTAGAAAATCACCAGACTTTTTAAATAAATAAGAAAATAGTGTTGCTTGATAAAGATTTTCTCGGTCAGAAATTATAATAAAATTGAACTTCTCTATATTGATTTTGTCGTTATTTTGCCAAAATCGAATAAGGAGTTCTTTATATTTTTGACTACTAAAGTATTCTGTAATAGTACTCTCATCAATTAGTTTATCATCAAATAGTTCAGACGCTTTGGAGTACTTACACCAATGCTGATTTATAAAATTATGTTTTACTTTATCATAATCAAATTTGCAAAAATTAATCACCCAAGTTATTGAATATCTCATATTTGATAAATTAAAAATTTTGTGGACATGTTAATGCCTCTTATAAATTATGTTACACTTGTAACTAGTTAAACAATCATATCTTAATATATCAAATTATCTTAAATAAGCGTCTAGCTCAGACTTCACATCCTTTAAAATAGGCATTAAATCCTGCTTTGCATCTTCAGGAATAATTTCTTTTACATGATCGGTAAATAGCTTGATTGCATCCTTTATTGAGTTATTAATTTGAGCTGTAAGCATACGCTCTTTTTTCTTATTAGTCTGCAAAACTTCTATTTGAATAGAAATATCCTCTTGATATGCTTTTAGAGATTCCCAAAGAGGGTTATGTTCACTTTTAAAGGCACTATTTCTGAAATCTGAGAGTAATTTATCGTTTGTATAAAACTCAAAAGCAAATGGATTTGAGAGATTTTCAATTGATACAGTTGACCATAGAGTTTTTTTAATATTGTAATAAGTAATCATTTTTCCAGTAATATTTATTGGAAAATCAGGAACATTTTCCTCCAAACCGTCACTATTTGCTTTCTCAAGAAATAATGTTGGACGGATTCCATTATTTTTAGCTAGTTCATAGAATTTGGCGAGAAAGTACAGCTTACCATAAATTCCGATAGCAAGCTTTATTCGATCAGTATTTTGTGTCCCTGAATCAATAGGTGTCCCCGATGAAGATAACCTTTTCATCAATTCAACTAGAATTGTGTTATCATCTACTGAAGATGGGTAGTTTTTAATTTCTCTTTTAAATCTGACGTCTATATGAGGAAACATCAAATCGGGAATTTCTCTTATTGACTTTTCATAATGATCTTTATAATGCAAATAGTTGGTGTAATTGTCAAAAGAAATGCCCTCCGCCATTTTTATTAGAGCCACCACATCATCAGAAGTTGCACCAATTTTTATTGAAAAATTGGTGTCAAGACTTCTGTTATGATTACTTATTTCAGAACATAGAAATTCGTTTTCGGTACTCGAAACCCAAAGTTTTTGATAAGTAGCGGTGGAAGTATTTAGGTTGCAAAAGATAGCTGCACGATCTTCGAAATCATCTTTATATCTCTCAAAATCTAATGGATACTTTTTAACCCAATCTTTTAGCTTCAGATTAGATATCGCACTATATTTAGGAAGTATGGATCTTAGATTTTGAGTATCTAATGAAATTTCGATTATTTTTCCCAAGTCCTGCAAAAATAAATCCGAGCTTATAGACCCATCAAGAAAACTAGTCAATAAGGCATTTTCTGTGATAATCAATCCAATCAATTCTTCGATTGTCTTATGATCTGCACTCGATTCCTGATTCTTTTTTCGATTTTGTACAATTTTTAAACCATCTTTTCTGAAAGACAAACCACATTCTGTCTCAAACATTTCTTTAAAAAGGTTAATGTCAGAATTTTCAAAATCTGATACATATTTTGAAACATCAGGTACAACACGCGTTAATGGATCATTAGTATATTTTCTAAATTTTTCAATTAATGATTTACTATCACTAGCAAGATCAATATCAATCTTAATTCCTAATTTTGAAATTAGTTCTCTTACTCTTTTTCTTGCCCCCATCTCTCCGTAAGTGCCAGAAGCTATTTCAAGACATATATTTTTTTTCATTTCAATCGCAACTTCTTCCGATTTGTATAAAATATATGCTTTTATTAGTTCTTTATAGTCTGTAAGTTGCTTCAAGTACCATTTATCTTTAGCTAATCTAGGTGCTCCTTCGCCACTAATTATTTTGCTGTATAAAATTTCGACACGCTTAAGCAAATCTTTATTTTTTATATCTTCATATCCAACAACTGATTTGCTATCCAAAAGCTTGAAGTCGTTATCGTAATTTGTAAAAAGTAGATCTATTTGTTCATCGATTTGATCAAGCAACTGTTGCACTAGCCAAAACCCATCAGAAAAGACTTTACCTGAAAGCTCAAGATATAAAGAATTCAGAAAGCCATCAGAAGTTTTCTTAACATCTAAATCACCTGTTTTAAGGGCATTTTTAAAATTAGTTGTGATAATATCACGAATAGAATTAAAATTGGTACGCATATTTTCTGCGGATACTTTTATATCCTCAATTTTGGAAATCCCATCACACAAATTCTCATAATGCGTATTGATTTTATTTAGATTCAGATTAATAATCTGATAGACATTAGGCACACCACTCTCTGCTTTAATCTTAAATTTATTATTAAAATTATCCCTTTCAATGCGATTAAAAAGATGTTTACCTAGTAAATCGTTAACTTGATACTCTATGACCGATATTTCAGATTCCTCCTTCCCTTTAAGTCCTTCTAAAATACTTGAATGTAGTTTATGCTTTACATATTCATCAAATAAAAAACTTCCACCGCGTATTTCAGTATATCCTGCTGCAGTAAAATTTTTGACCCATTTATCTCCACTTGTAATAGAATTTACTGCAGTTCTCTCCAATGTGTTATTAAAAGTAGTCCTGAATTCTCCACCAAAATCCTTGACAGATATAAATCTCAGGAATTGGGCAACATTTTTATATAATTGCCCATTTTCAACTTCAATTGTTTGTCCTTTCTCATTTTGATAATCTACCAAAATTGCATTAGCGAATGGTTGAAACTTAAAATTAGATGCATTTACTTCATCGGCCTTAACGATAGCTAGCTCCGAAAAATTGGTTCTTCCAGAAGTTTTACTTGCATAATAATCTCGAAGAACAGCATCAATTTCCTTCCAAGTTGCAAATACATTCGATCTGTAATCTCTTATTACATGAGGTTTATCCTGATTAAATTTTGTAAAGCCATCTGGCATGTATAAAATTGTCCAAGGTGCATAACTAATACCTTTCTGACTTATGCTTCTACGTACTATCAAATCGTTTAAAATAAAAGACAAATCTAAAAAAATCGAACTTCCAGTTCCACCAGCTACACTAAGAACGATATAAATATTGATTTGATCTTGGGATTGATTGTTTGTTAGGGAAACTAAAGTATCTACTTTATTTTCAACAATTCGCATGAATTCTTTTCTTAATTCTACGATAGAAGCACGTCCCTGTGGCCTTATCGCTGAAGCCCCTTCCTTAAGTGGCTGATTTTTGATTAAGGTACGGCAAGAAAAATCAAACCATTCATTCATCTTTTTTCTTAATGGATCATTCAATCCTGATCGCTCGAGATAATTTTCAACATTGGCAGCACCTAAGTCTAAAAAATCATCAGGATTTAATCCTTTAAATTCTTTAGAATCTGTATCAATGAATAAAAAATGATTATTTTTTTCTTCTTCTTTCGTTTGGTTCTTACTGATTTGACGGATCGTGTTAATTCCTGATCCACCCATTCCGATGAATAAATTTGCCATAATGTTATTTATTATTTAAAAAGTAGTTATTATTAGATTATTTTACACCTGGCATCCCAATATCAACACCATTGATCATCCAGCGTGAATTAGGGCCAACAGATGATTTTGTATTTTTTGGAATGACCATGTTACCTCTATTTGTTCTTAAATCACCTTTTGATGGTTCAAGAAGCAGACACTTGCCTTTGAGAAACTTACGACAAGCTGTAATTTTTAATGCAAAGTTTTCGCTCCCAAATAAATTTGAATCGTTGGCAATACCTTGTCCGTAACCAATTGTAATCATTTTCTTTCCCGAACAATTGGTATTAAAATTTGCTGCATCAACATTATCAAACGATGTAAAAGTTAGCATCCCATTTAAAGATACTGGAAGTAATGTCCAAATAAATCTCAGTACACACAATCCCAAAACCAACACAATAATATCTGTCAACCACCATGGAATTTTCGAATTGCCTGGCATCATTAAAACTTTCTGGTTATTTAAATTGATATCAGATAATTCAGGCAGTTCATTTTTATACTTCTCGGCAACTAATGTTCCAGAAACTTCAATCTCAGTTTCTGTAGGAGGAAAGAAACTGAATAGTTTGTCGCTTTTCAGGATTTTATCAACCTTAATTTTAGATTCATTGTCCAACTCAATTTTACTGTAAACTAACGTATCCTTTCCTAGTAGTTGTATGGTGCCATTATTATTTTGTAATACGACATGCTTATTTTCAGTTTCAACATTTTTTGAAACAATCTTAATCAATAAAGCTTTTATTATTTTTGCTTTTATACTATTGAATTTATCGTCCAACAATTTGGGATCAGAGCATGTAACTGTGTTTATATCTCCAAAAATATTTTTTATATATGATAAATATTGAGCCTTTTTATCGACATTAGGTAGTTCTATACAATATACATATGGTCTTTGTGTACCTTTATTAATTTTATCAAACTTTTGTTTCAACGGGGCCCAATACGAATTACCGGGCACACTCCAACCATTATTATAATGTACAAAATCTGAAAACATAAAAATAATTGGTGTTGCATCCTTTGCACCAGGACAATTAATTGCATCAATAACTTTATCCATCATTTTAACACCATCGCTGCCTGTCGTCCCAAAAATCTGATTATCAATCTGGGTAATTATCGATTGTTTTTTTGCGTTGTCTACAATAGCACATTCTGTTAAATTTGTAGTTTTTTCAGTATTACCTAAAAGAATCACATTAAAATAATCACCTTTTTTAACAGGATTTAAAAAATCTTTTACAATACTTTTAATTTCATTACCAAAAGTTTTATCAGAAATATCCAAAACAAAAATGAAGTTGAGGGGCATTTTTTTCACTTCTTTCTTGAAGTCGTTATAAACATTTGGCCAATCTTTTTTAACCAATAATTCCTCTGGCCTTTCTTGTGATTTTACAAAAAATCCAATAAACAACAATGGAAATAATAGGAATGAAATTCTTTTTATGAACATAAAAATAACCTTTATCAGTAAATAATATTTTACATATCACCTATATTCTATTTCAGAATTAAGTATAATAATTTACAATATATGAACTTAAACCTGATTTTTAATTAATTAAGTTAAATTAAATATTAAATAATATCAATTGCAACTTTAAAATCAAGTTTTAAATTAAAAAAATTGGGTATAATAAAATTTTAAATACTGAAGGAGTATCTATGCACCCTAAAAATACACCTCCACCCTTCTATTCCTCTGTCTTCCTTCTGGAGTGTCATTTGATCCAATTGGGCGACTGCTTCCTAGTCCATTTATGATGATATTTTTTTCGGGGTAGCCCGATGCCACAATTATTCTCTTTACAGTTTCAGCTCTTCTCAAGGATAATTTCAAATTGTAATCATTGGTTCCACTATTGTCAGTATGTCCTTCTATGGTGATTTTGAGCGGTGCATTCATTTTTATTAGATCTAATATTTTTTCTGTAAATGATGCTATCTCTGTTTTTCTTATTTCCGACTGATCAACATCAAAAAGCGCATCTGGCAAAGTAAAAGAAGGCTTATCCGATTTTTGAACCATGTAAATATCTGTCTGCTCTTTTGCATTAAAAGAGCCTGATTGAGCACCATTGACATCATAGCCTGCTCTGTAATTATTTTCAAATACAAACCCTGTTCCATTTCTTGATTTTGATGTTGGCTCAAATTTTAACTTCTCCGACCTGGAAAAAAAACGAAATGCTTCATACTCCTTGTATCCCCAATCATCCTCAGTAGAATTTAATGACGAGGAGTTATAAGGTCCATCCCAATCATTCCAATTGTTTTTATCTTTCCGTTTGAAAAAATAAATATCCATATCACTTGCATCCTTTTTATGTCCGTTGGAACTGATATAGAGCCTTAACCCATCAGATGATAAAAATGGCGTCCTTTCTGCATTAGGCGTATTTACTTTATTTCCAAGATTCACCACATTTGTCCAATTGCCGTTTTCAGAAAAAGCCACATAAATATCCGTATTGCCCCAATAGGTGGCATTCCACATCCAACCCTTTTTATGATACGCCCCAACTCCTTTTGGTCTGTCGGAAGCAAATAAAATAAAATCTTTTTGTTCAGACATACATCCATCCAAATCAGTATAAATAGAATTTACGGGTTCTTCAAAATGATATAATCTATAGCCACTCGAAGTTTTAATGGCTTGAAATAAATCTTCTGTAGCCGAACCGTTTTCATCATTTCCTGGCCCTAAATTTTCATCATAATTTCCAGACAAAATCAATGAACCATCATTCAATACTTGATTTACAGACTCATGCGCATTGGTATTTACATTAAGTACTGGCGTTGCATCTTCAAACAAACCATTTTTCATTTTTGTAACAAAAATATCTTCACCTCCAAATGATCTTGTTTTTGTGAAATCTATTTTATGATCAAAAAATCCAGTCCTGTCCATTCCTGTAAAAAACAACTGATTGTTTTTGGGATCATAACAAGGGAAATATTCATTAGAACTGGTATTGACATGATGAGAAAGTCTAATTAATTTGATATCCTTTTCATTAAAATTAGAAGAGACATTACTATTTTCTTCTAGTGCTTTTTTTTCAATATCCGCTTTTTGAATGCTTGCATTTTGTTTGCCAACAATTTCTTTATCATATGATTTTTGTTCTCCACCAAAACAAGCGGAAAATAAAACCATCATAAAAACAGCATAAATATTATTGTATTTCATTTTATACCCAGCTTATTTTTGTGTGCTTATAATATCTGATACAGAAATAGGAATATAAGTTCCATTTGAAGTTCTTACGATATACTTTACAGAATATTCATACGCTCCTGCAATTATTTCTATTGAATTAATAACCGCTGAAGCCGTATCTGGCATTATCGTCACTCTTTGCCCATACCTGTATGGCAGTGAATTGTAAGCAGAATCTTTAAGTTTGAGATTTCTGAGCAAAGGCTCATAAGGCATATAGAAATCAAGTATTCTTTTTTTACCATTCAAATCTGTTGATAGCGAATTGTTTTCAGACTCCAACTTGTTAAGTCTGTCACTCAATTCTTTCGACTGTTTTCCGAAATTATTTTCATAATCAAGTCTGCTTCTGTAATTTATTATAATTACAATAATGAGAATTATTATGGAGAGAAAAAACAACCATTTGTATTTATTATTATTTTTTTTTAAAGGCTGATTTGTTTCAATTTGTGTCATAAATTAATTAATTATTTGCTAAGTTTATCATCAAAATAATGTAGACTTTTGGTCGTAGAGAGTTTCGTTGTCTAAAAATAGTGTTTTTTCTTTTAAAAATAACATGCGCATTTTTTTAGGTACTGGGCTGGTTTGATTTATTATATCCACTTTATACAATCCATATTTTTCCGGTAGGTTGGGAATGATTGCCTGAAAATTGAAAATTTATTGATAATGCATTTTTTAAAGATTCATTCGATATTGATTCCTCTAACAATAGTATATCAGATGTCTTTAAATGAAATATATAAAAAATTAAAGAACTACTTATGATTGTACCAATTCACGGGTTAAAATACCACAAATTTAAAATGCCAAAACTTCAAGATAATTTGAAAATTATCAAAGAGAAGGATAATGTTTACGATGCAGAAGCAATAGCTGCGTATAATGTAGAAAATCAAAAAATTGTATACATCAGTAGAAATAGTTGCTACAATTCTAAAGTGTTCAAAAAAAATAAAAGCTGACCCTTTATAGGTAAAGTGTGGGCAATTTTTCCCAACCAGATTTTAGTTGAATTAGATTTTTAAATAATCCCCAAAAAAAAAATAGCTTTTCAATATTTTTTAAAAATCGACCCCTACGCGGTTATTACAAATAGGTAAATTGATAAATAGTTAAAAAGCCCGAACAGCCCGAACAAAGTATTTGGATTTCTTGTTGAAGGCGTCCTGCATGCCATCATCGAAGTCCTGTGCCCACGCGTCGTACCCATTATGGTACTCGATATTGTACTCGGTGGAACTCCAATAGCTTACTGCTGCTGAGAAGCCGCCAATTTTATCTTTGTTTTGATATAAAAGATTCAATTCATCTTTGGTTGGTAGTCTCCAACCTTCACCTAGTTTAGCACATGCAACTTTAGCATCATCATATCTCCTGTCACGATTAAAATCATGTTGGGCAACTTCTAAATTGCCAATTTTGATAGGTGTTCCAACGATATCTGTAACTATACGAAATTCACCAGGCGCTCCACAACCGAGACACATTTTTGCTTTATCAGATATTAGCTTTTTACATTCAGGGCAATTAATTAATGCCATTTTGAATTTTTTTTTATTAAAATTACTAAAATTTAATCAAATTGTCCTGTTCAATGCTAACTTTTGATAATTTATCCAAATTAACATTAAATTTGTTAATATGAACATTTAATTGTTAATAATACTAATATCTTAATTTATGAAAATTATTTGCCCACACTGTAATTTTGAAAATAAAATTTTTGAAAACCCACAGCTTAAAGAATGCTTAAAATGTAAAAAAGATATTAGAACTAATAATCTCAATGTGCCTGAGCGCGTAATCATGTTCATTTTTGTTGTAGGTGGAGCAATTATTATGTATAATAGTATTTGTATTTCATTGAGTCTTTTTTCAGAATATAAAAATAAATATAGTCCTAAAGTTAAAAAGCAATTTCTAAGTATTATGACAAGTATATTTTTGATGTTAGTATTATTTTCCAGTGACAAAAAGGATAGGTTGGTGAGCATACTTGTAGCCGCTGTTCTCCCATATTTAATGACCAAATTAATGACTTTAGCTTTTGCTTACCTATTTCCCTTATATGTAAAAACAGCGGCTTACCGAAAGCATTTGGCCGCTAAAACTATTGACAAAGGGTTTGGTTTTTATATGGGTAGAATTTTATTAATTTCATTTGTATTATTATTCGTATTATATAGTAATATCATGGAAAATATAACTATTAATAGTATCCCCTATGAAGTGGTTAGGTTTTCATTAGGCATAATTTTACTTATTTTACTTATTTTACCCCTATTTACTTTGAGTTCTAAATGGTTATTAAATTATTTACAAAAAAATGAATCAAAATAAAACTAGCCAAGGCATTTTTTTATAAGTTTCTATATTAAATTCAGAAGCATCCTTGTCTGTAATATTAATTATATTATTTAAAGTGGCTTGAATTGTACTCTTCAAAATATTGTTTGTCATTTAATTTAATTTAATTTTTAGTACCCTATTGATGGGGTTTTAAGACTATGGACCAAAAGACCTTTGGCTGTTTCACTCAGTTTGTTATGTTTTACATACTCCGCCAAAATAATCACCGTATGCGTTTTGATGATGCTTTCAAAAAAATCAAGGACGAGCAAAATCAATTTTATTATTTCTGGGAATGCCCCCATAAACCAAACAAATGTTTTCAGATAATATTTCCTTTGTGCCAATTTCTTAGTCATTTACGAATTTCTTGTTATTGGGATAATACTTTCCGGGAGCTTACCTTTAAACTTTTTCCTCATCCTTGATTTTTTTAAAATAAGCTTTATACAAACTCAACTGCCTTCGAGAGCCTTGCATGACCAAGTCAATCAAAGATTTACCATCAACATTGAAAGGTGATGCATCAATTTTAAAACGTTGTCCATTGTTGCAAATCATTGGGAATTTACCATATCTGACTTCTTCATGAATTAAAAAATTAAATCATTCTACTTAATATTAAGTTGCAACTTTCATGATATAATTCAATATTTTAAAGATTATATTACTTTAATAATCGATAAATTAAAAGGTAATTTGCTTAAATTTGCTTAAATATTAAAAAAAACAAATGAACAAGTTCGAAAAAACTTTTGAGAAGCTTTTATTTTTTTCAAGATGGGTTCAACTTCCAATATATTTAGGATTAGTTGTGGCAACAATATTATACGTTATAAAGTTTCTGCATCAAATATTTGCATTATGTATGCACTTTTTAGGTCAGGAGGAAGTAAAATTCATGACAGAGATACTTGATCTAATTGATACTTCAATGGTAATCAATTTGCTTGTTGTGGTATTTATTGGAGGCTATTGTACTTTCGTAAGTAAAATTGGCTTTGAAAATTCAGAAGACAAACCTGAATGGTTAAGTAAAATTAATGCCAATTCGTTAAAGGTTAAATTAATCGTTGCATTGGTTAGTATTACGGGAGTTCATCTTTTAAAAACGTTCATTTCATTGAGCGCACTACCAAAGGCAGATGTTAATTTAACAAATTTGATAGGTTTTCAAATCGCCATACATTTAATATTCGTTCTATCTGCAATACTTCTTGCATATGCAGACAAATTAAGTCATCATAATAAACCTCACGAATAAGAATTAAAAATTAAAAAACAAAATGACCAAAAAAATTATCAGACTTTCAATTCTATTGAGTTTTTTATTTCTCAATACTTTAAAAGCTCAACAAAATATACCAGATAAAGCTATAAAAATAAAATTCGGAATTTTCATTAAAAAAATAGTTCCTGATTTTAAAGAAAATAAATTTTATACCGAATTTTTCTGGTGGGTTACGTTTAGGAATGATTCTGTAAAAACCGGAATTTCAAACACTGATTTAATCAATCTTCAATATGTAAACTCATCAAACGAAGAAATAGGATCATTTTTAACTGAAATTGAAGAAGGACCATTATTACTAGAAAATGGAGAATATTATTGCGAAGGTTTTCATCAAGGGGACTTTTATTTCAACCCTGATTATACATACTACCCGTTTGATGAACAAAGAATGGATATACTCTTAGAACATGCCTTGCAAACAACTGACAAAATCAAGTTAATTATCGATACAGCTAATTACACTTTTTCGAAACAGAAATCAACATTATGGGGTATTTCTAATGATATCATACAAAACAAAACAGCCAGTTACAAAATATTTAAATCTGAAATTAGAACTGAAGATGGATTATACAATACAAATTTTGGAGATCCTGAATTTTTACCATCTTCGAACTATAGTAGATTAAATACAAGTATATATTTAGACAGATCATTTGCACCATATATCGCCAAGCTTCTGATTCCGATTTTCATCATCTTACTTTTGGTATATTTTGTATTTTTCTTGCCTGCAGAAAAAATTGATATTGCTGCCGGATTAACGGTTACATCATTGTTAAGTGCAATTGCTTTTCAATTGTCTGTTTCTAGCGATATGCCTGATATTGGCTACATAATTTATATTGATAAAGTCTTTTACACTTGTTATACATTAATTGCACTTTCTATGGCTCAATCATTATGGACTTTTTATTTAGATAGAACAGAAGAACCTAAAAAAATAAGGCTTGCACAAAGAATAGATATCATTTCAAGGTTTTTATTCCCATTGATTTTCTTTGCTAGTTTAATTTTCTTTGCCTCATGAAAAACAACAGAATTGTAGCTATTGATTTTCTAAGGAGTATATCTATTATAATTATGATAATGGCAAATTCTGCAGCATACGTGTTGGAGAAACCACATTCATTGTTGTTAAGATTTATTTTTTCATTAGCCGCACCTACCTTTATTTTTTTATCTGGATATTCTTTTAATATTTCATTCAAGAATAAATTTTCGAAAAAAGACAAATACTTAACTGGCATTTTTCTATTTATAACAGCTGGATTTATTGATATTTTCATATGGCATATTTACCCTTTTTGCACCTTTGATGTATTATATCTAATTGCTACAGGAATAATCATTAATACATTAATTGCAAATTGGCATTACAATTCCAAATTGATTTTAATTTTAATTCTAATTGTTTTACATCTGGTATTTCTTAAAGTAACTAATTATAGATTCGAAATCACAGAAATTGAAATCACGGAAAATCCGAAGACTGTTTTAAATATTTTCGCAAATGATGTTCAAATGTGGAAACGATTTTTATTAGATGGATGGTTTCCTGTGTTTCCATGGCTTGCTTTTGCAATTGCAGGGAATGTTATAGCTGAGAGAACTACTTCTATTATCAACAATAAAACAATTTACATCATCACTTCTGTCTTTATTATTTTTTGCGGAATTCTGCTTTTTATTAATTTAACGCCTAACCAACTTGAACGAGATGATTATCTAGAATTGTTTTATCCTCCAAATGCTTTTTTCATTATTTCAGTAACCGGTTTATTAATTTTCTCTATCGTATTTTCATACAAAATAAACAAAACAACAAATAAGTTTATGCTTACTTTCTGCGAACTTGGCAAAAAAAGTTTGTTTGTTTATATTTTACATTCTGCTGTAATTTCTTTTTACATCAGTAATACCGGGCCATACAACCTAATCGAATTTTCAATGGTGTGTATTCTGTTTATTGTATTCTGTGTTTTGATTGTATTGGTTATCAATTTCCTTAAAAAAAAGAATTTTTTTACATTCGTTCCTGTAATTATTTTAAGAATTTTGGGATTAAAATAATCATCTGAACGATTAAAGATTTACTTTCTTTACGATCCTTATTTTTAAAAAGAACATAATGTATTCAGTATTTCATAAATTATTGCCTACTAAAAAAAGTATCGCCGACGGAGATATTCATTTACTGAATGAACAAGAAATAAAATCAATTAAAAAAACGTAAAAAGCTGCTATTATAAACTCAGTTGTTATTTGCAAAACCGCCAACTCCGATTAATAAAGATGTTCTATTATTAAATACATCTATTAGCCGTCGATCTAAAATTAACGATTTACACCCATTCCAATTAATTTGAAACATTAAAAATTACTTATTATTTTAAACTTGTTGTTGAAATCAGTTAACTGAGATTTTGTAACCAGCCTCTTTTCAATAAAGTCATTCCAGTCGGCTAAAATCATTTGATCTCGTATGAGGGAATTAAAAGATTCATCAAATTTGTAGGAAGATGAAACTTTTTTGTATTCTGAAGATGCAAAATCAAATGCGTTTAAATTATTTTTTATGGAGATTAGCATATAGCCATGTGCAAGATTAATAGTGGCCGCATTTATGAAATCTCTAACTATTTTTCGATTGTCATTTTGCTGCTCCAAGCTATTTATAAAATAAATATTTAGCAGCAAAGAAATCCGGACATCTAATTCATTATTACTTTTCCCTTTTACAAAAATGTAGTTTTCGTTGGGCAACAATAAATTAAATCCAAGTGTAAAAAGAGAGTCTATTGAAATATCATTATCCTCAACCTGTTTGATAATTCTCTTGTATAACATAGTGTCTACAAATACTGATGACTTATTGAAGATTTCAGTTGTCTTGTTAAATTTTTCCCTGAAAGCATTATTTCGTTGTAGTTCTTGCTGTTTTTGAATTTCTTGCTGTTTTTTATTAAAAGCGTCTCTCTCTTTTTTTTCTCTTTCATAATTTTGATTTCGACTACACTCTAATATATAGTTATAAAAAAGTTCTCTTCTACTATTTTCATTGTTATTTGGTACTAAATCATAAAAGGTAAACCCATTTCTTTCAGTTTGGAATAAAACCGTGTAATTTTTATTGATTTTATTTGATTTTGCATTTTCAATTACCTCGAATTCTTTTGTTGTGTTGGTTGATTTCTTTGCCACAATGTATGCGATAGTAGTATCTTTCCCATTATTGAAAATCATAGTAATCTTTGAACCAATAGGCCAATTGTCATTCAATATATATGCATCACTTATTAGTGCCAAACTATCTGAAGTATTTATAAAAAAATCCATATGTTGTGATATATAACACGGGTCTGAAATTTTATTTGCATCTATAATTTGGCTTATCCGGGAGTAGCGACGACTAATTGAGTCTAAAGAAAGAATTGTATTTCTGGCATCTTTGTTCATAGGTATAAATTCTGGAATTTCTGAAAGAAATTGATTTTGATATGATGAATTTTTCTGGTACAAATTTGTAGAGCCCATTGACGGCACTGTAAAAAATTGACAAGTTTTGTTTAGTTGTTCAATATATAATCTGTTTGACGATTCATTCTGTGCATTATTCTTAAAATAATAATTAAAAGCCTCTTCACATTTAAATTTAATATTAAAACTTGTAATAATAGAAATGATATTTTTAAAATCATTTCTTTTGCCAGAGAGAAAACAAATAATTTCTTCTGAAGCATTTAGTATTGAATTAAGGCCTAGAGCTTTCCAGTTTTGCCCCTCATTTAACTCTGATTTATCTGATTCACAACGTTGAATGATTTGATTAGCATAAGGATAATTTAATAAAAAATAGACATCTTTATGACTTTTAATAATATCTTTTTTTACAAATTGTTTGAAATTTTTGTTGTCAATTCTAACATTAAAAAAGGATAAAAAATTAAATTGAGCAAATAATTGCTCTGATTTTTCATAGAATGTATTGGAAATGATATTGTTCATTAAATTTTTAAAATCAGTATATTCAATTTCGGAAAAATCATGGTCAAATCCGATTCTCATCTGAGCAAATTGCATAGAAAAACCCAATAAGTAATACATGTTTTTATCGAAATCATTCAACTTGTCTTTATCAACCAATCCTCTAAGTTTCAACATATCTATTAATAAAGAATTGCAGTCACTCAATCCTAAATTAGATATATCATATTTTTTACTAAAAAGATTATAAAACATTGATTTGTCTTTATCCCATTCTAATGAATATCTATTGATAATTGAAACGAATATTTGTTTCTTTTCTTCATAGTTTGTCAAATCATTGGTGAAATTATTTTTCAATTCATCATAGGTTTTTGCATTTACAACCCTTCCCCCACTTTTCTCCAATACTTCAATTTTTTTTCCCTGTTCAGCAACCTTTTTCTTAAGCTTCTCCACTTCATCCCTCAAATCATCCAAATAACCAAAATCAGGATTAAATTCTTTGGCAGTACTTATTAAAGTTTCTGCCTTTTCAAAATTGCCTTTATCATTTTCATCAATGGCGCTGGCATAGGTCGTTAGTACAGCAGGTGCAACAATAGCATCTGGTATTCTGGGCTCAGTAAAGGGCATTGACAGATTTGAAGTAACGCCCTTACCTAATTTGGTCTTGATTGTTAACCACTCATTTACTTTACCTTCCTGTTTTTCACTAAACTTAATATCTCCAGTTGAGACATTGGTAAGCCTGGCATTGATGACGAGGATATTGTCTAGAATGTAGATATCACCGACAAGGATAAAATTTACGCCCAACAACTTCCCCATTTTTACACTCGTGTTTTTATCAAAGGAAGCAGATTTCTGAAGATTCTGCTCCTTCATTATCTTATTGATTTGTGCACGCTCCACCAATTGCAATCTTTTAGATGAAACATTGGATTCAATATCCGAAATTAGCATGCTACTCATCGCTTTGCCCAATCCGTCATATTTGGTAATACCGGAGATGTTGTCGAAATCGAGGATGGCGATACGGAGGGGTTGGGAAAATGATTGAAAAACACAAAGAATCATTATTAATAAAAAGTTCACAATTTTCATTTTATGATTGTTATAGTTATGTAAAAAAATACGCAATTTTAAAAGTATTTAACTGAGAAGCCAAGAAAAACACTTGACTTCAAAATTCCAAAAGAAAAATAATACTTCGTTAAAACTTGAATCTGCCTTTACTTTTCTGAACAATATTTTAACCAAATTGATTTTGGTAATTGAACATTATTTTCAGACTCGCTATAATTTGATTGATTTATATAAAAGTCAAAAATTGTATTGTCATCATTTGAGTAACTTGTATTAGCTATATACCTTTTGTAACTTGTGGAATAATTAAAAAACAATTTCTTTGATTTGATAATTTTTAATCCTAGCGTTTTTTTGTTTTTTATGAATACAGGGGTCCAATATTTTATCAAATTAGCCATGATTTCTGGTTCATTCTGAACTCCAACATAAAAAGATTTCCCTTTGATATTTTCCATAAATGCTTTTAATAAAGAATCTTCGATATTAATTTTCGACAATTCAACATAATACTGTAGTCCAGTATAGGTCTGCTCCAATTCAGCTAATCTGAAAAATAAACTTTTGGTAAGCAACCCTGAATCGTTAAGTTTTTTTCTTATTTTTTCAGTATCTGCGTCGTAATTATTTAAAAGCACCTCATAATATGAACAAACAAGATCGTATTTAAAATATCCCTCATTAAATATTTTTTCAAACATGAGTTCCGCTTTTTTAAAATTTGAGTTGTTATAATTTATATAAGCATTTACTATATAATCTTCGAGTTTAGTTGGATTGGATATCAACATTCCTTCATTTATTCTCTTTTCAATAACTAAAATGCGATTATCTATTTCAGAAATTTTTTGATTTTGATTAATATCACTTTTCTCCAAAACTTCAATTTTCTTCCCTTGTTCAGCCACCTGTTTCTTTAGCTTCTCCACCTCACCCTTTAAATCATCCAAATATCCAAAATCAGGGTTAAATTCTTTTGCGGTGCTGATTAAAGTTTCTGCCTTTCCAAAATTGCCTTTATCATTTTCATCAATGGCGCTGGCATAGGTGGTGAGCACAGCAGTCGATATTATGCCATCGGGTATTCGAGGTTGTGAAAATGGCATAGAAATACTGGTAGATACAGACTTGCCTAATTTCGATTTTACAGTAAGCCATTCATTTATCTTTCCTTCTTGCTTTTCGCTAAACTTTATATCGCCCGAACTTGCATCTGTAAGGCGAGCATTAATTACTAGTGAGTTATCCAAAATATAAATATCGCCAATAAGTAAAAAGTTCACACCAAGCAACTTCCCCATTTTAACACTGGTGTTTTTATCAAATGATGTAGATTTTTGAAGGTTTTGCTCCTTCATAATTTTATTGATTTGCGCACGCTCAACCAACTGCAACCTTTTGGGAGAAACATTGGATTCAATATCCG
>Ga0209355_1000405_pt1 | contig 26389 bp, 26 predicted proteins | sample LauGreSBDMM110SN_3_FD_187563 | JGI IMG/M metagenome (GOLD analysis project Ga0209355, IMG submission 187563) | Freshwater lake microbial communities from Lake Michigan, USA - Sp13.BD.MM110.SN (SPAdes) (version 2) | ecosystem: Environmental > Aquatic > Freshwater > Lake | place: Lake Michigan... | reverse complement strand
CCGGTGGTGGCGGTGGCTACGGCGGCGGCGGTTCTGGAGGCGGCGGCGGCGGCGGTGGCTACGGTGGCGGTGGTGGTTCTGACGGCGGCTTTCGCAGCCCTTATGGCGGCGGCGGCGGTGGTGGCGGCCGTTCCGGTGGTGGCGGCGGCGGTGGTGGCGGTGGTGGCCGCGGCGGCTATTAAACCATTGCCCCCAAAAATAGAACGCTTGCCATTACTTTCAGACGCCCTCTGAAAGGCGGCGCTTCAAAGGCTTCATGACTTAGGTCTTGAAGCCTTTTTGCTTTGGCGCATTAACGATCAGGGGCGGGCGCCGTGCTGCGGCGGGGCTCCAGCCGTGCTTTGACGCGGCCCTGCAAATCCGTCACTTGGGTGACGCTATCGTGTGCCAAAGCGTTACCGCTGAACTTGTCCTTGCCGCTGGTCAGCACCACCGGCAAATGTGATTTGACGCGCTCTTCATCCATGAAGACGTGCAAAAACTCACTCTGGTACTCCTGTCGGGGCAACCAGCTGCCGTCAGCCTGTTGCTGCGACTCACGCACCACCCGGGCATTGCCAAAGAGTTGAACCTCATTGCCAGCGTCGTTGCTCAGCGCGCGCTTAGCCGTCGCCGTTGTGATGCGCCCCTGCGGATTGATGGCGCGCATTTTGAATTGATCAATTTCAACCGTTTCGGTGTCCGGGTAGTGACGCGCTTCGAGGCCAAACACTTCTGACTTCAGCCGACCCTTGTCGTCAAAGGTTTTCACGGTGGCGCGGCGCATGAAATAGTCCACCTCGTGCTTTGCGGCGCGCTCAATCACAGGTGCGGGAGCCTGCGGTGCACTGCTGACCAGCCAGTAGGTCAGCAAGGCCAGCAGGCCGGTGACGAGCAAGGGCAAATAAATCGTCAGCCGGTCCCAAAGCCGCAAAACCAGCGCAAGACCCCCTCGCCGGCGTGGTGCCGGGGTGTCCAACTTAGACAGTGCTGGTGCGATCATGTGGCGTACGCGGCCAACAAACCGGCATAGCGGCCACTGGCCACCAACAAGAGGTCGCAAAGTTCCCGCACCGCGCCGTGGCCGCCGCTTGCACGCGTCACAAAGTTGGCCACGGCCAGCACTTGCGCATGTGCATTGGGTGGCGCGCAGCTCAAGGCAGCGCGGCGCATCACCGGCAGATCGGGCCAGTCATCGCCCATGGCGGCCGATTCATGCCAGTCGCAGCCCAGCGCCTTGAGACTTTGCTCCGCCGCCGGGCGTTTGTCTTCGGTGCCGAAGTGCGCATGCTCAATGCCCAGGGCCTGCAATCTCGCACGCAGCACCACGCTGTCACGGCCGGTGATGATGACAGGCGTGATACCGGCTTTTTGCAAGAGCTTCAGGCCATGGCCGTCCAGGGTATTGAAGCGTTTGATGGATTCACCGACGCCCGCTTTTTGCCCGCTGCCTGGCGGCGCTTGTTCACTGAAATAAATCCCGCCGTCGGTGAGTACGCCGTCTACATCCAAAAAAACCACTTTCAGGCCCTGTGCTCGCTGCAGCAGCTCGGGCGCAAAATTCAGCGCGGGCACCAGAGCCGGCAAACTAGGCGCGGTTGTGCTGTTCATCAAATCACCTTGGCACGCAACAAGTCATTGCTGTTGAGCGCACCGCAAAGTTTGTCTGCCTCATCGATGACCAGCACACTGGTGATACGGTGCTGCTCCATCAATGCCGCTGCATCCACCGCCAGGGCGCTCGACCTCAGCGTGCGCGGATTAGCGTGCATTACGTCGGCCGCTTGCATGGCGCGCAAGTCCACGCCGGCTTCTATAAGCCGGCGCAAATCGCCGTCGGTAAAAATGCCGAGCACGCGGTGCTGTGCGTCTGTGACCGCCGACGCACCCAGGCCTTTGACGCTCATCTCGCGCATCAACTCGCCCAGGCTGGCGTCCGGCCGAACGGCAGGAACTGCGTCGCCATGGCGCATCACGTCGGCCACCAGTGTGAGTAGTTTGCGCCCCAAGGCACCGCCCGGGTGCGAACGGGCAAAGTCTTCGGGCTTGAAACCGCGCGCCTGTAGCAGTGCCACCGCAAGCGCATCACCCATGGCCAGTTGCGCTGTGGTGCTGGCCGTGGGCGCCAAGTTCAGCGGGCAGGCTTCCTGGGCTACGCTGGTATCAAGCACCATGTCGGCGTGCAGCGCCAGCGAAGACTGCGCACTGCCCGTCAGCGCCACCAGCATCACCTGCAAGCGGCGCAGGGTTGGCAAAATTGCACTGAGTTCTGCGCTTTCACCGCTGTTGGAAATCGCCAGTACCAAGTCGGCCGGCGTGATCATGCCCAGGTCGCCATGGCTGGCTTCGCCGGGATGCACAAACATGGCTGGCGTTCCCGTCGACGCCAGTGTGGCAGCTATCTTGCGCCCGATGTGACCGCTCTTGCCCATGCCCATCACGACCACGCGGCCGCTGCATCGCAAGATGGCTTGCACCGCATCGGCAAATTCGGGCCCGATGCGCACGCCCAGACCCAGCACCGCGGCCGCTTCTATCTCAAAGGTCTTGCGGGCCAAGGCCACGGCTTGCGCCGGGTCAAAAGCGGGGCGGTCAAGTGTCATGCGCTTGATTCTATCGAGCCTCAACTCAGCATCCTCTCAAGCGAGCCGGCTGCCGCTGTAAAACTGCTTCTGCAGCAGGGCTTCGGCGCTAGTGAAAAATAGTCAAATCCATCAGATACCATGACCGGATGACCGGCCTTGAACTCACGCTTTTTTACCTGCTGGCCGCTGTGCTGGGCGTGGTGGCGTGCCGCTCGTTGAAGCTGCCACCCATGCTGGGTTACCTGCTGGTGGGCGTGGTGGTTGGGCCTAATGCCTTGAAACTGGCGCCGGGTGCCGATGGCGTGCGCTATTTGGGCGAGTTTGGCGTGGTGTTGCTGATGTTTGTGATCGGGCTTGAGTTCAACTTGCCTAAGTTACGCTCTATGCGCCGGCATGTGTTTGGCCTGGGCTTGTTTCAGGTGGTGCTGACCATGCTGCTGGTGATTGCCGGGTCTTTGTTGCTGGCCGCGGTGCTGCCCAACTTGTGGGGCATGAGCTGGCAGACGGCGGTGGTCTTGTCGGGTGCCGTGGCCATGAGCAGCACGGCGCTGGTGGTTAAGCTGCTGTCCGACCGCCTGGAGCTGGAGTCTGAACACGGCAAGCGCGTGATGGGCGTCTTGCTTTTTCAAGACTTAGCTGTGGTGCCCCTGCTGGTGTTGATTCCTGCCTTGGGTTCACCGCCGGAACAACTCTTCACGGCGCTGGGTTTGGCGCTGCTCAAAGCCACAGTGCTGCTGGGCCTGCTTTTAACCGGCGGGCAAAAGCTGATGCGCTGGTGGCTGACACTGGTGGCCAGGCGTAAAAGTGAAGAGCTTTTCGTTCTCAACTTGCTGCTGGTCACTCTCAGCCTGGCCTGGCTCACCGAGCTGGCCGGCCTGAGCTTGGCCCTGGGTGCATTCATTGCTGGCATGTTGATTTCGGAAACCGAATTCAAGCACCAGGTTGAAACCGATATACGTCCCTTTCACGATGTCCTACTGGGTTTGTTCTTTATCAGCATCGGCATGGTGCTGGACTGGCGCGAAGTCATCAGCCACTGGCCGCTGGTGCTGGCGCTCTTAGTGCTGCCCGTACTGTTCAAGCTGTTGCTCGTGACCGTGCTGGCCAGGGCGTTGGGCGCCTCCGAGGGTGTGGCGCTGCGCACCGGTCTTTACCTGGCACAGGCCGGTGAGTTTGGCTTTGTGTTGCTGACACTGGCCCAAGGCAACAACCTGGTACCGGTGTCATTGCTCAATCCGGTACTGGCCGCCATGGTGCTGTCGATGCTGGCCACGCCCTTCATCATCATGGGCAGCAACCGGATCGTGATGCGACTGGTCAGCAGCGAATGGTTGCAGGCGTCTTTGCAAATGACCCGCATTGCGCGCCAGGCCATGAACTCCAGCGAACACGTGATTATTTGTGGCTATGGCCGCTGCGGTCAGAATCTGGGCCGCATGCTCAACGCCGAAAATATTCCTTACATCGCGCTCGATTTAGACCCTGACCGCGTGCGCCAGGCCGCCGCCGGCGGCGAGTCGGTGGTGTTTGGCGACGCGGTGCGACTGCCTTCGCTGATGGCCGCCGGACTGGCGCGTGCCAGCGCTGTGGTGGTGACCTACCTGGACACAGCCAGCGCACTGAAGGTGCTGGCCAACATCCGCGCCCACGCACCCGGGGTGCCGGTGATTGTGCGCACGGTTGACGACCGGGACCTTCAAAAACTGCAAGCCGCCGGCGCCACCGAAGTGGTGCCTGAGGCGATTGAGGGCAGTTTGATGCTGGCCAGCCACGCCTTGGCCCTGGTGGGCGTGCCCATGCGCAAGGTGATTCATCTGGTGCAAGTGCAGCGTGATGCGCGCTACAAACTCTTGCGGGGTTATTTCCACGGCGCTGACGACGACACTTTTGACGAAATCGATCAAGAGCGTCTGATTAGTATCACGCTGCCGCCTGCGCTCAGGCAGGAACCTGTTTTGCTGCGCGATCTGGCGCTAGGCAATGTGGCGGTGCAGGTGATGAGCCTGCGGCGTAGCAACGGTACGCAGATTCTGCCGCAAGAAAATACACCGCTTGAAAACGGTGACACCCTGGTGCTGTCCGGCACACCGGCGGCCTTGGCTTTGGCCGAAGAAATACTTTTAAGAGGACGCTCCATATGAACCGACGTGATGCACTCACCCTGCTGTTAACCGGGAGCGGCGCCGGTGTGCACGCGCAAGACTCGCCGCGCTTTGCCGCCTTGCTGCGCACCGGTGGCTGTGCGGTGATGGTTCGTCACGCCGCCACCGTGCCCGGCATTGGTGACCCGCCCAATTTTCGCTTGGGCGATTGCAGCACGCAGCGCCTTCTTAATGATGCGGGGCGTGCTCAGTCGCGCAGGATTGGCCAGTGGTTCCGGACGCAACAACTGCAAGCGCGCGCCGTGCAATCGAGCGCCTGGTGTCGCTGCCGCGACACGGCAGACTTGGCTTTCGGCCAGCACGCCGTGTTGGCGGCGCTGAACTCCACCTTCGATGACAGCAGCCGCCAGCCCGCTCAAACGCAGGTATTGCGTCAAAGGCTGCTTGACATTCCGCCGGGTCAATTCGAGGTTTGGGTAAGTCACCAGGTGAATATCACCGCCATTACCGGGGAATGGGCTGCCATTGGTGAGGCTTTTATTTTGTCGACCAACGGCGAGCTGCTGGCGCGTTCGATGGAGTTGGTAACCTGATTTTTTGGCGAATGCTCCGAGCACACGCAGCATGCGGCTTTTATTTTCCGATGCAAAATTTTGAAAAAATCTCACCCAATAAATCGTCTGGGGTGAACTCGCCTGTGATCTGGCTGAGTGCGCGCTGGGCCTGGCGCAAGTCTTCGGCCAACAAATCCAAAGATGGTTTTTTAGCCTGAAGCTGCTCACTCGCCCGCGTCAATTGTTTGGTGACTTCGTGCAGAGCCTGCACATGCCGCTCCCGCGCCATGAACACGCCCTCAGGCGCCGATTGCCAGCCCACCACCTGCAGCAATTGGGTTTTCAAGTCTTGTAGCCCGGCACCCGTCTTGGCCGAGATCAACACGCCGCCACGGGCCTCTAGGCGGACAGTCTCACCGGCGGCGTCTACTTTGTTCCAAACATGGATCACAGGGGTGGCCGGCGGCAACTTGCTGTTCAGCACAGATTGGATCGCCGCATCACCAGCCCGGTAGGCCTGGGCGAGTGCAGCTTGCTGCGGCATGTGCTGGCGCGTCAGGTCGTGTAAAAACATCACGGCGTCCGAGCTTTGAATTTCATCCCAGGCACGGGCGATGCCGATTTTTTCAACCTCATCGATGCCTGGCGCATCCCCATCGCGCAGGCCTGCGGTATCCACCACATGCAAAGGTACGCCATCTATTTGAATCAGCTGGGAAACTTTGTCACGCGTGGTGCCGGCAATCGGCGTGACGATAGCCAATTCAGCGCCGGCCAAGGCATTGAGAAGCGAGCTTTTGCCCGCGTTGGGCTGACCGGCGATCACGACCTTGATGCCTTCGCGCAAGATGGCGCCTTGCACTGCGCGCTGCATCACAGTGCCCACGCTGATCTGTAGGTGTTGCAGTTGTCCAAAGGCGTCGGCCTGCTGCAAAAAGTCGATGTCTTCTTCCGGAAAATCAAGCGTCGCTTCGACCAACATGCGCAAATGAATCAGCTTGGCCAGCAAGGCCTTCACTTCTTTGGAAAACTCGCCGCTGAGTGAGCGGGCGGCAGAGCGGGCGGCGGTTTCGGTGCTGGCGTCGATCAGGTCGGCAATAGCTTCGGCCTGCGCCAGATCTATTTTGTCATTAATGAAGGCCCGCTCGGTGAACTCGCCGGGCTGCGCCACGCGCAAGCCCGGCAGGCGCTGCTGCCCGGTCGTAGCATCTGTTTCTGTGGCCGCTTGCAAGCAGCGCGCCAGCAGCAGTTGCAGCACGACAGGCCCGCCGTGGGCTTGCAACTCAAGCACATCTTCACCGGTGTAAGAGTGCGGTGCCGGAAAAAAAAGCGCCAGGCCCTGGTCAATGGACAGTCCTTGCGCATCGCGAAACGGCAGGTAGCTGGCCTGCCGGGGCACGAGTTGCTTGCCGCACAGCGCGTCCATGATGGGTGCGATGGCCTTGCCCGATATGCGCACGATGCCGACAGCACCGCGCCCCGCAGCGGTGGCAATGGCAGCGATTGGATCATGGTGGCGGGCAAGCATGGCGTGTATTTTGGCTTATGCGTTTTGCGCTGCCTTCGCACGCACAAATGACAAGGGCCGCATGGCGGCCCTTGTTTATTTGAACGACGGCAAGTTGAACTGCGGCGGCACGCCCATGCGCGTATTGATCATCCACTGCTGCGCAATGGACAGCACGTTGTTGGTGATCCAGTACAGCACCAGGCCGGCTGGGAAGAAGAAGAACATCACACTGAAAATCAGCGGCATGAACCACATCAGCTTGGCTTGCATCGGATCCGGCGGCGCAGGGTTCAGTGCTGTTTGCAGCATGGTGGTCAGTGTCATCACCACCGGCAAAATAAAGTACGGGTCAGGCGCCGACAGGTCGTGAATCCACATGACCCATGGTGCATTGCGCATTTCAACGCTGGAGAGCAGCACCCAGTACAGCGCAATGAACACCGGAATTTGCACCATGATCGGAAAGCAACCGCCCATCGGGTTGACTTTTTCTTCTTTGTAAATCTTCATCATGGCGACCTGCATCTCTTGCGGCTTGTCTTTAAGCCGTTCGCGCATCTCCATGATTTTGGGGTTGATCGCCTTCATTTTGGCCATGCTGGCGTAAGCCTTGGCATTGAGCCAGTAAAACGCGATTTTCAGTAAAAGCACCAGTGCCATGATGGACCAACCCCAGTTCTGAATAAAGCCGTGCAGCTTGTCGAGCAGCCAATACAAAGGCTTAGAGAGTATGGTCAAAATGCCGTAGTCCTTGACAAGTTCCAGGCCGGGGGTTAAGGCTTCGAGAACCTTTTCTTCCTGTGGGCCGATAAATATTTTGGCCTCAATGCTTTTGCTGGCACCCGGCGCAATGCTGTCCAGGGGCGTGATCATGCCGGCAGCGTACAGGTTGTTGTCCACCTTGCGCAGAAAAAGGTCCCGCGGCAGGCCGTCAGCCAATATCCAGACTGAAACAAAGTAATGCTGCACCATGGCCACATAGCCATTGGTCGCTTTCTTTTCAGCCTCGACCTTGTTTTTTTCAATGTCGCTGAACTCCACTTTTTGGTATTTTTTTGCCTCCGTATAAATGGCCGGGCCGGTGAAGGTCGAGTAAAAAGATGATTCTCCCTCCGGTTTGTTGCCATCGCGAACCAGTTGCAGGTACAACTGTGGCGCCACGGGCGCACTGCCCGTGTTGAAGATCTCATGGCGCACGCTCAGGTCGTAGGCGCCGCGTTCGAGTGTGTAGGTCTTGACCAGCTTGACGCCGTCAATCGCAGGCGATTCAAATTTAATTTCGACCTGGTTCTTGCCCGCCTGAAGTTTTCGCTCACCGGGAAGCGCCGTCATGAGGGTTTTGTGCGTGGGAAGGCTTGGCGCGCCGGTAGCGCCTATCAAGCCAGTCTGGGCAACATACACGCGGCTGTTACTTTCGTCGAGCAGCACGAAACCGGTGCTCTTATCAGCCATGTCTGCGTATTTCGTAAATACGGATCGCACCAAGGCACCCCCCTCGGTGTCAAAGCTCAGCGTCAGCACGTCGTTGCTCATGACGATGCGCTCTTTCTTGACCGGCGCGGTTTGGGCATCAGCGTTGCTTACGGCCGGCGTCGTGACGGGTAAGGCCGTGACCACTGGCGGCGCGGTGGGTGGAACGGCTGCCACCCCCGGTGGCACGCCGTTCACCAGCGGCGCCGTTACTGTTGGCGCCCTGGTGTTGGTGGTCGCTGGCGGGAAAAAGGTCGGTTTTTGACCGTTGAAAACTTGCCACTGGTCCCACAGCAGGACCATGGAAAAACCAAAAATCACCCACAAAATGGTGCGCCGGATGTCGTTCATGACGGTTTCTTTTTAGAAATGGTTTGAGTCACAGGCGTGACCCAACGTGAAAAGAGAGGAAAAGTTGTCCGCTTGTGCGGCGCTGGTACCGGGTCATGGCCGCCATCACACCAGGGGTGGCAACGCGCCAGTCGCCAAAGTGTCAGGCCCGTGCCGGCGACGGCGCCATGTTGCTCCAAGGCATCTAGACCATAGGCGGAGCAACTCGGCTCAAAGCGGCAAGCTGAGCCCAAAGACGGGCTGAGCAACAAACGATAGGCTTTAATGAGCAAAATCAAGCCTGCCTGCGGCAAGCCGAACACTCGCTGCATCAGTTTGTGCGCTTTTGTTGTCATGCTGATTGCTCGCCTTCGCGCATCAGCGCCAAAAGTTCAGACCTTATGGCCTGCTTGAGGCGGTCTGAAGTGGCGCTTAAGAACGTTTTACGCGAAAAGTCACGCCTCAACCTGACCACAAATGCGGCCGGCCGTTGTCGTGGTGAAAACTCGGCGCTCACGTTGTAAATTTGCCTTTTGATGGTGTTGCGTGTGACGGCCCGTTTGGCCCAGCGTTTAGGCACCATGGCGCCAATCCAGAGATCGTCTGTCGGTGGAAAAAGGGGTCGGCTTGCTTTTGGCTCCGCTGTCCTGCTTTCGGCCGCGGCCAATGCTTGCACTGGCAGGCTGCTGCGGTGAAGCGCAAAGTGCTCGCTTCTGGCCACGGTCGTTCCGGCCAGAACAGCCTGAAACTGGGCCCGGGTTTGAAGCCGCCTCAACTCCGGCGCCTGTGGGCCCGCTGCCGACTTATTAGACAGCCAGACGCTTGCGCCCTTTGGCGCGACGCGCTGAAATCACAGCACGACCACCGCGGGTTTTCATGCGGGTGAGAAAGCCGTGCGTGCGTGCGCGCTTAACTTTGGAAGGCTGGTATGTGCGTTTCATGGTCAATCCTGATGTCTAGAAAATCTTCCCCTGCACTGTGAGTGCACTGATTCTTGTGAGCTTGGTGGCAACACGATGCTGCCAGCTTTTCAAGGTCCGCAGGATGTAAGGCGCCAGGGCCATCGCCCCGGTTTTCAGCTTTTCAGCGCCCACACAGCCCCCGTGAATCAGGGAAACCCTTGATTATGGCAAATTTATTCTTGACTGGCAACCACTTTACCCTTGTCCTTGGGCTGGTGCTTGAACCCGGGGTCTGGTGCTAAGCCGATGGGGCGCACCAAATCAGGGCGACGGGCGGGCCGCTTGGGCACAGTCAAATACGCGGGTTTGTGCGCAGAAAATTTCTTTTTTCCGCTTGTGGATAACTGCCTCGCCAGACTACAATGGCGCGTGCTTCGCAACGACAATATCCACAAGCGCCCTAGTCGGTAACCCTCACTTTTTTCTCGAGTTAATTTACACCATGAGTGAGGTCTTCAGTCCTTCCCCCAACCACGATCTATGGCAAAACTGCGTAGATCATCTGGCTCAGGAGTTACCTGAGCAGCAGTTCAACACCTGGATCAAGCCGCTGGTGGCGGAGGTCGCCAAAGACCTCAGCAAAGTCACCATTCAAGTCGGTAACCGCTTCAAACTAGACTGGGTGAGGGCCCAATACGCAAGCCGCATCGTGGCTCTGCTGGAAAAAGTCACGGGCCAAAACATCACGCTTGAGTTGGCGCTTGCTCCGCGTGAGGGCTCCGCTAAATCTACACCTCTTCCACAAAACTTCAAAATATTGGGTGCTCCCGAGCCGTCCGGTCTGGTTTCTGGGGATGATCTGGCTAACGCGCCCTTTAAAAATCGACTCAACACATCCCTGACTTTTGACACGCTCATAGAGGGAACCGCCAACCGCATGGGCCGTGCGGCGGCCATGCACGTGGCCAGCAGCCTTGGTCATCTTTACAACCCCCTCTTTATATATGGCGGGGTCGGCTTGGGAAAAACACACCTGGTGCACGCCATCGGCAATAAGTTATTAGCCGACAACCCGGCGGCCAAAGTTCTCTACATACACGCAGAGCAGTTTGTCTCAGATGTGGTTAAGGCCTACCAGCGCAAAACTTTTGATGACTTCAAAGAACGCTATCACTCGCTGGATTTGCTGCTGATTGACGACGTTCAGTTTTTTGCCAACAAAGACCGGACACAAGAAGAATTTTTTAACGCCTTTGAAGCCCTGCTGACCAAGAAGTCACACATCGTGATGACCAGCGACACCTATCCAAAGGGCCTGACGGACATCCATGAGCGCCTGGTATCCCGCTTTGATTCCGGCTTGACGGTCGCCATAGAGCCGCCGGAGTTGGAAATGCGGGTCGCCATTTTGATCCGTAAGGCGGACGTTGAGGGTGCCGTGATGCCCGAAGAGGTGGCCTTTTTTGTCGCTAAAAACGTGCGTTCTAACGTACGGGAGCTCGAAGGCGCCCTGCGCAAAATTTTGGCTTATTCGCGTTTTAACCAAAAAGAGATCTCTATCCAGCTGGCCCGTGAGGCGCTACGTGATCTTCTTTCTATCCAAAATAGGCAGATATCAGTCGAAAATATTCAAAAAACTGTGGCCGACTACTACAAGATCAAGGTTGCGGACATGTATTCTAAAAAGCGGCCCGCCAGCATTGCCAGGCCCAGGCAGATCGCCATGTACCTTGCAAAAGAACTGACCCAGAAAAGCTTGCCCGAAATTGGCGAACTTTTTGGTGGCCGTGACCACACCACGGTTCTTCATGCTGTGCGCAAAATGTCTGCAGAGCGTCAGCTGATGACCGAGCTTAACCAACAGTTGCACGTGCTTGAGCAAACACTCAAAGGCTGATAATTGAAGTGAAATTTTTAAATGAAAAGCTGGGGAAAGATTTTTAAGAAGTCACGACTTATCCACAGGTCCGGTCTTTTTTTAAAAGTTGTTCATTTTTAAGCGGCACCTGCGACACGCACTCAACACACAGTTAAACAATCGGCAAGTCATTGATAAAAAAAGGGAAAATGGCGATATCCACAGAGAATTGCGTCCCTTACTACTACTACTAATTTATATTAAAGAATTAAGAAGATAAGAAAGCACAGACATGATCGTTCTCAAAGCCACTCAAGAAAAAGTACTGTCGGCGTTGCAGTCAGTTGCCGGTATTGTTGAGCGCCGTCACACATTGCCCATCCTGGCCAATGTGATGATTCGTAAAACCGGTTCGCAGATTCAACTCACGACCAGCGATCTTGAAATCCAGATACGTACCTCCGCAGTGCTTGATGGCGATGCCGGTAACTTCACCACCACGGTCGGTGCTCGTAAGCTGATTGATATTTTGCGCACCATGCCTTCGGACCAGACGGTTTCATTGGAGTCGAGCCAAAACAAGTTGATCCTCAAGGGCGGCAAGAGCCGCTTCACTTTACAAAGCTTGCCGGCTGAAGACTTTCCCTTGGTGCAAGAAGCTGCCAACTTCGGGCCGGTTTTTTCGGTTCCGCAAAAAACTTTGAAAGCGCTGCTCAGCCAGGTCTCTTTTGCCATGGCTGTTCACGACATTCGTTATTACCTCAACGGTATTTTGTTTGTTGCCGAAGGCAAGCAGCTGAGCTTGGTGGCAACTGATGGCCATCGCCTTGCTTTTTCTTCAGCTACGCTGGATGTCGAAGTGCCGCGGCAAGAAGTCATTTTGCCGCGCAAGACAGTGCTGGAGATGCAGCGCCTTTTGAGCGACAAAGAGGGCGCCATTGAAATGCAGTTTGCAGGCAACCAAGCCAAGTTCAGCTTCGAAGGCATGGAGTTCGTCACCAAGTTGGTTGAAGGCAAGTTTCCGGACTACAACCGGGTGATTCCAAAGAACCACAAGAACATCATTACCTTGGGCCGCACCACCTTGTTGGCAAGCTTGCAGCGCACCGCTATTTTGACCAGCGAAAAGTTCAAGGGCGTGCGCTTGAACATTGAGCCGGGAACTTTGCGGGTGGCCTCTAACAATGCTGAGCAGGAAGAAGCGGTGGACGAATTGGACATTGACTATGCCGGTGATGCCATTGAGATTGGTTTTAACGTGACCTACCTGATTGATGCATTGACGAATATGGAACAAGACATGGTCAAGATCGAACTGGCGGACTCCAACAGCTCTGCGCTGCTGACGATCCCCGACGATGTAGCCTTCAAGTACGTTGTGATGCCGATGCGCATTTAAGCGCCTCAAAGCCTTGCCAAGCCACCCGCGCCAGCTTTTAGGCGCGGGTTTGGTTTTTAAAGAGATCAGTGAAAGTGAGTTATGACCGAACAGACCCAGCCCAACGACGACCAAAACCAAGTGCCAGACAACTCCGCTGACGTGCACTCCGGTGCTGGTGAAGTGGGAAGTTCCAACTACCAGCCGGTTATAGACACCAACCAGGCCGGCGCATCGGAAGCTTATGGCGAGGGGGCGATTCAAATTCTTGAAGGTCTGGAAGCTGTACGCAAACGGCCCGGCATGTACATCGGTGATACATCCGATGGCACCGGTTTGCATCACCTGGTTTTTGAGGTCGTGGACAACTCGATTGACGAAGCTCTGGCTGGCCATTGCGATGACATCGTTGTCACCATTCACTCTGACAACTCAGTGAGCGTTACTGATAACGGTCGGGGCATTCCGACCGGCATCAAGATGGATGACAAGCATGAGCCTAAACGCTCTGCTGCAGAAATTGCATTGACCGAATTGCATGCTGGCGGCAAGTTCAATCAGAACAGCTACAAGGTCTCCGGTGGATTGCATGGAGTGGGGGTGAGTTGTGTCAATGCGCTGTCCAAAATGCTTAGGCTGACGATCCGCCGTGACGGCAAGGTGCATGCCATGGAGTTTTCAAGAGGCTTTGTGCAAAACCGTATTCTTGAAAATGTCAATGGTGTTGAAGTCTCACCCATGAAAGTCATGGGTGACACGGATAAGCGTGGCACGGAAGTTCATTTTTTGCCTGACACCGATATTTTCAAAGAGAATAGCGATTTCCATTATGAAATTTTGAGCAAGCGCTTGCGCGAACTGAGTTTTTTGAACAACGGCGTGAAGATTCGCCTTAAAGACGAGCGCACAGGTAAAGAGGATGACTTTGCAGGCGCAGGCGGTGTCAAAGGCTTTGTGAACTTTGCCAACAAGGGCAAGACCGTATTGCATCCCAATATTTTTCACGCGATGGGAGACCGTCAAAGCGACCAGGGCACCAACATTGGCGTAGAAGTGGCGATGCAGTGGAACAGCGGTTACAGCGAACAGGTACTTTGCTTTACCAACAACATTCCTCAGCGCGATGGTGGTACCCACCTGACCGGCTTGCGTGCTGCCATGACGCGGGTTATCAATAAATACATTGATGACAGCGAGTTGGCGAAAAAAGCCAAGGTGGAAGTCACAGGCGACGACATGCGTGAAGGCCTGTGCTGCGTGCTCTCCGTCAAGGTGCCCGAGCCCAAGTTCTCCAGCCAGACCAAAGACAAACTGGTTTCCAGCGAAGTGCGCGGCCCGGTCGAAGACATTGTCAGCAAGCTCTTGCATGACTATTTGCAGGAGCGCCCGAACGACGCCAAGATCATCGTCGGCAAGATCATTGAAGCGGCGCGTGCCCGCGAAGCAGCTCGCAAAGCCCGCGACATGACCCGACGCAAAGGCGTGCTTGACGGCATGGGCCTGCCCGGTAAGCTGGCCGACTGTCAGGAAAAAGATCCTGCGCTGTGCGAAATCTATATCGTCGAGGGTGACTCAGCCGGCGGTTCTGCCAAGCAGGGCCGTGACCGTAAGTTCCAGGCCATCCTGCCTTTGCGTGGCAAGATTTTGAACGTTGAAAAAGCGCGCTATGAAAAGCTGCTCACTAGCAACGAAATTTTGACGCTGATCACAGCCCTAGGCACCGGTATCGGCAAGGCTGGCGGCAGCACCGGCAATGATGACTTCAACGTCGCTAAGCTGCGCTACCACCGCATCATCATCATGACCGACGCCGACGTGGATGGCGCGCATATCCGCACCTTGCTGCTCACGTTCTTTTATCGTCAGATGCCGGAGCTGGTGGAGCGCGGTCACATTTACATCGCGCAGCCGCCTCTGTACAAGGTCAAGGCCGGCAAAGAAGAGCTGTACCTTAAAGACGCGGCTGCATTGGATGGCTTTTTGCTTCGTATTGCACTTAAAGACGCCAGCGTCTTCACGGGTGGCCCGAATGGGTTGACGCTCAGCGGCGATACCTTGACGGAATTGGCTCGAAAGCATCAGTTTGCTGAAGCGGTTATTGCCCGCCTGGGCGGCTTCATGGACGCGGAAGCGCTGCGCTCATTGGCGGACGGCGTCGCGCTTGATTTGGACACCTTGGACGCCGCTGTAGCCTCGGCCGCCGCCTTGCAAACGCATTTGCCAGACGCCATCGTTGCCGGCGAATTTGACGTACGTACCGACAAACCGATTTTGCGCATCAGTCGCCGCCACCACGGCAATGTGAAAAGCAGCGTTATCACGCAAGATTTTGTTCACGGCGCCGACTACGCGGCGCTGGCCGAGGCGGCTCAAACTTTTAAATCGCTGCTGGCCGAAGGTGCACGTGCCATGCGCGGTGAGGGTGAGCGGGCCAAGGAGGAAAAAGTTTCTGATTTCCGCCAGGCCATGCGCTGGCTGATCGTGCAGGCTGAAAACGCCACCGCTCGCCAACGCTACAAAGGCTTGGGCGAAATGAACCCGGCTCAGTTATGGGAAACCACCATGGACCCGACTGTGCGCCGCTTGTTGCGCGTGCAGATTGATGACGCCATCGAGGCGGATCACGTTTTCACCATGCTCATGGGCGACGACGTTGAGCCACGCCGTGAGTTCATTGAGACCAATGCCTTACGCGCAGGCAATATTGACGTCTAAAACCGCGATTCAGACGAGCATCAACCGATTCTTCAAAGGAGACTGTTGCCATGAACGCTGTCATACCGCCCGCTGTAGCAGATGCAAACAAAAAATTGCTGGCAGCCAAGGAAAAGCGCGCGGCTTACCGCGACTTCGAGCAAGACGGTATTGATCGCGTTCGAGTCTTTTATCGCAATAACCACACGCACCAGACATTCGACTTTGTTCAGGCCCAAAAAACCAGGTGGTTGCAGTTCAATCGGCGTGAGATGACCCCTTGGGAAGGCCTGGATTTTTTGAATACGCTGGTGGATGAGTCAGACCCTGATATCAATTTGCCGCAGATCTCTCATTTGCTGCAAACGGCCGAAGCTATCAAGGCCGATGGCCACCCGGACTGGTTTGTGCTGACGGGCTTTATTCACGACTTGGGTAAAGTGCTCTGCCTTTTTGGCGAGCCGCAATGGGCCGTGGTTGGCGACACGTTTCCGGTGGGCTGCAAGTTCTCGGACAAGATCGTGTTTCCCGAGTTCTTTGCCTTGAACCAGGACAGCCAAGACTCTCGCTTTAACACCGTGAATGGCGTCTACGAGCCTGGTTGCGGCTTGGACAAGGTGCACATGTCTTGGGGCCATGATGAGTATCTTTACCAGTTGGTAAAAGACCATTTGCCTGACCCGGCCCTGTACATGATTCGCTATCACTCGTTTTACAGCTGGCATCGCGAAGAACAGTATGGCCACCTGACCGACGCCAAGGACCGTGCCAACCTGGCGTGGGTGAGCAAGTTCAACCCCTATGATTTGTATTCCAAGAACACCAATCCGCCGGTTTTATCCAAGCTCAAACCTTACTACGAAGACTTGATGGCCAAGTACCTGCCCGCCACGCTCAAGTTCTGAGCGGCATGCGCGGGGTTTAAGTCGCCGCCAAGCGAAATGGCTTGGGCGTGCTGGCCTCGGCCCAATCTAATTTACTTGCTTTCGGGCAACTCGATCTTGACTTCGAGCACGTCCAGGTTGTCATGGCGCTCGAGGTTGACCTTGATGTCATCGGGATTGATGTTGATGTACTTGGAGATCACGGCGATCAGGTCGCGCTGCAGTGCCGGGAGGTAGTCCGGTTGGTGGCTGCCGCTGGAGCGCTCGTGCGCCAGGATGATCTGCAAACGCTCTTTGGCAACACTGGCGGTTTGTTTTTTCTCGCCGAGTAAAAATGAAAGGAAAGACGCCATGCTTATTTACCTCCGAAGAGGCGTTTCAAAAAGCCGGGTTTTTCTGCGTCGATGAAACGCAAGGGTTTGTCTTCGCCCAAAAAGCGGTCAATCACGTCTTTGTAGGCTTCAGACACGTCGGTGCCGGCCATGTGCACGGCCGGCACGCCCTGGTTGGAGGCTTGCAGAACCGATTCCGACTCAGGAATTACACCGATCAGTTTGATGCGCAAAATGTCTGTGATGTCCTCCAGGGAGAGCATTTGCCCTTGGTCCACGCGGTTCGGGTTGTAGCGCGTGATCAGCAGGTGCTCTTTGACCGGCTCACTGCCTTCTATGCCGCGTTTGGTTTTGCTCGACAGCATGCCCAGGATGCGATCGGAGTCACGCACGGAGGACACTTCTGGGTTCGTGACAATCAGCGCCTCATCGGCAAAATGCATGGCCATCAGCGCCCCGGTCTCAATGCCGGCCGGCGAATCGCAGATGATGTATTCGAAATCCATGGCTGACAAGTCGTGCAAAACTTTTTCCACGCCGTCTTTGGTCAGCGCCTCTTTGTCGCGGGTTTGTGAGGCGGCCAGCACATACAGGTTGTCGCACTGCTTGTCTTTGATAAGTGCCTGGTTAAGGTTGGCCTCACCCTGAATAACATTGATCAAGTCATACACCACGCGGCGCTCGCAGCCCATGATCAGGTCCAGGTTGCGCAGGCCCACATCGAAGTCGATAACCGCTGTTTTGTGCCCGCGCAAAGCCAGGCCGGCCGCAAAACTGGCGCTGGTGGTGGTTTTGCCCACACCGCCTTTGCCCGAGGTGACCACAATGATTTTTGCCATGAAAGAGAGTCCTTTTTATAAACCGAGTAATTAGGTCAGCGCAAGCATCACGAGTTTTTCGCCTTCGAGTCGCACCTGTGTCGGCTTGCCCTGAACCTGCAGGGGAAGCGGGTTTTCGCTGGTGCGGTAGATGCCGGCAATGGAGATCAGCTCGGCCTCCAGGCTGAGTGCGAAGATGCGCGCTTCGGTGTTGCCGCGGGCACCGGCCATGGCTTTGCCGCGCAGCGGGGCATAGACATGGATGTGGCCGTCCGCAATGATTTCGGCGCCGGTGTTGACCATGGCCAGTACCACCAGGTCGCGTCCGCGAGCGTAAATTTGTTGGCCGGAGCGTACCGGTTTGAGAATCACCATGGCGCCCAAGGGTGCCGGCGCGGCGACCGGCGCTTGCACGGGCGCCGCAACCTTGCCGGGGCCGCTGATCGCGCTGGCGGGAGACAGTGTGGGCGGGTTGTTGCCGGCGACGCGGGCGTCGGGTGCGGGCAGCAGACCTGCCGCGATGCCGGCAGCCATTTGGCTGTCGCTGCCGCCCTTGACGGCGATGGGGGCGACGCGCATGGCCCGGAGCATGCTAAGCAGGGCTGGGAAATCGATCTCGGTAGGCTCAGTGCCCGCCGCTTGGGCGGACGCGCTCATGGGCGACAGGTCGATCACCATCGGGTCATTTTCAAAAAAATCAGGAATGTCGCCAAAGCGCGCCTTGAGCTCCTTGGCCAGCAGGACCAGGTCGGCAGACTTGAGGAGCAGCGCCACCAGAGGCAGGTTAGCGCTTTTGATCTCGAAAGTGGCCGGAGATATGGAGGCGCTGGACGAGGATGCTGCTGTCATGGGTAGGGGCGCAGAGTGGCTGTGGATGAGCAAAAACCGTCTTTTTAACTAAGCGCAAAGAATCTGCCTTGTCGGCAAAACTTGAACCGAAACTATTTTAACAGTGCGCCCAAAGCATGATTTCGGCGGCCAGCGGTGCGTGGTCTGAGAGCTTGGCCCACGGCTTGCGCGGCGTGCATGAAAGGGCAGATGGTTTTTAATCAGCAGGCGCTAAGGCCGCCACGGTATGCCAATCCATCGCCGCGGCCCCTTTCTTATACAGTTGGCACTTAGCTGCGTCGCGAAATTCTTCGCGCGTCGGGGATGGTCTTTCAACGGGGAGTTTGCAGATGTTGATTTATTTACTGGCTGGATTGATTCTATTTTTGGGCGTTCACTCCACGCGCATGCTGGCCGATGAGTGGCGCACCCGAAGCATTGAGCGCATTGGCGCCAAACCCTGGAAGGGTTTGTATGCGCTGGCCTCGCTGGCCGGCTTTGTCTTGCTGGTGTGGGGCTTTGGTGTCGCCCGGCAGCAACCGGTGCAGCTGTGGAGCCCGCCCGTCGGCCTGCGGCATTTGGCCGCCTCTTTGACCTGGGTGGCGTTTGTTTTGCTGGCTGCCGCCGAGGTGCCGGGCAACCACATCAAAGCGCGCCTGCATCATCCGATGCTGCTGGGCACCAAGGTTTGGGCGCTGGCCCATTTGCTGGCCAACGGCACTTTGGCCGGCGCCCTGTTGTTTGGCAGTTTCTTGATTTGGTCGGTGACCCTCTTTGCCAGCGCCCGCCGGCGTGATCGGCGCTTGGCTGTGGTTTACGCCCCGGGCACAGTCGGTCGCACAGCCATCGTGGTGGCTGCCGGAACGCTGGCCTGGGCCTTGTTTGCCTTTTGGCTGCACGGCCTGCTGATCGGCGTCCGGCCGATCGGCTAACCCGCGCATGCTGGCGCGGTTTTACTTCCCTCTCTTGTGGGCCAAGGGGCCGGCGTTAAAGCCGCGAAAAAAGTCTTAATGGCCTGCGCATGTTGGTCCAGGAGCTCAATGCTTTGGCTCGAAAACGCCCCGCTGGCCGCCGATACCCTCGGCCATTTATCGAATAACCCTTCACAGTTGATGCTAGTGGTTTGTAAGATGGATTTTTTGTGAACAATTGCCTAACGTGTAGGCTTCACGTACCGAAGACACAGTTTCATGCTATTTCAAGTCAACCGAAAATCGCACAAGCTTGACCTCTAACCCGACATGCCTCTCATTGCCCTTGAAGATCCACAAACTGAGCCTTGCGCTCGCATGAGCCCGGGTGCCGGCTGGCGCGCGTTGTGCATGCTGTCGCTGGCTGGTTGTTGCGCGCTTTCTGCGCTGGCGCAAGAGCGGATGCCGCCCACCCCTTGGGCGGCTACAGCCAGTGTCGAGCGCGGCCGCATCTTGCTGGCCAACCGGCAGGACAGCGGTTGTATTTTGTGCCACACAGTTCCGGGCTTGGCGGCGGGCGGCGACATCGGACCGCCTTTGGCCGGTCTGGCCGGGCGCGCCGACGCTGAACAGATACGTCAGCGCATCGCGGATGCGCGCAGCTTGAATCCGGCCACCATCATGCCGCCCTACTTCAGTACCCAGGGTTTGCAGCGCGTGGCGGGGGCCAATTTGGGGCAAACGGTGCTCAGCGGGCAGGGCCTGGAAGACCTCGTGGCTTACTTGTTGGTTAACACGCGCAGCTCCACTGGCGCATCGCAGCCGCCATGACCTTGGCCGCACCAGGTTCACGCCCGCTCCGTCTTGCGCTTGCAGGCGCATGATGCGCAAGTTGCTACGCTGGTGTGGTGTGACGATCTGCTGGATGAGCCTGGCCGTGCCGTCCATCGCGCAGACCCGCCATTTACCGCTGGTACAGATCAAGTCGGGCCTGGCCTTTGCCGGCGCAGACGTGCGCGCCTTGCAGGCCGACGAGTTTGGCAACCCGGCGCAGCTGTGGCTGGCGCGCGGCGCGCAGCGCTGGCGAGAGCCGCAGGGCGCAGCCGGCCAGAGCTGCCAAAGCTGTCACGGTGACGCTCAGCAAAGCATGCGCGGCGCGGCCACGCGCTATCCTGCGATCGATGTCAAAACAGGCCAGCTGCTGAACCTCGAAGACCGCATCCGCCAGTGCCGCAGCCAGCAGCAAAAGGGGCCGGAGCTGCTCAGAGAGTCCGATGACTTGCTGGCGCTTTCTTTGCACGTGAGCCGCGCTTCGCATGGCATGCCATTGCGTGTTGACATCACAGGCCCGGCGCAGTCGCACTGGCAGCAAGGCCAGCGGCAGTTCCTTGAGCGCCAGGGGCAGCTTAACTTGTCGTGCGCCCAATGCCATGACCAGAATCATGGGCGCCGCCTCTACACCGATGCTTTGAGTCAGGGCCAGCCCAATGCTTACCCTGTCTACCGCCTGGAATGGCAGGGCGTGGGTTCGCTGGAGCGGCGCTTGCGCAGCTGCTTTGTTGGCGTGCGTGCGGAGCCGCTGGCCTGGGGAGCGCTGGAGTCGCGCCAGCTCAGTCTTTACCTGATGTGGCGCGGCGAAGGCCTGCCTCTGGAAGTGCCGGCGGTGCGCAAGTAGCGCAGGGTCGGCACGCGGCTTCGCTCTAGATCACAGGCGCTCGAAAATCGCCGCAATACCCTGGCCGCCGCCAATGCACATGGTGACCAGTGCGTAGCGCCCTTGAATGCGCTCCAGCTCGTACAAGGCTTTGACGGTGATCAGCGCGCCGGTGGCGCCTATTGGATGCCCAAGCGAAATGCCGGAGCCGTTGGGGTTGACCTTGGCCGGGTCCAGACCGAGGTCGTGCGTAACGGCGCAGGCCTGCGCGGCAAAGGCTTCGTTGGCTTCGATCACGTCCAGGTCTTTGACCGTGAGGCCGGCTTTTTTCAGCGCCAGCTGTGTTGCCGGCACCGGGCCGATGCCCATGTATTTGGGGTCCACGCCGGCGTGCGCATAGGCCACCAGGCGGGCCAGCGGTTTGATACCACGGGCTTTGGCGGTGCCGGCTTCCATCAGCACCACTGCGGCTGCGGCGTCATTGATGCCCGAGGCATTGCCTGCAGTGACTGTGCCGTTTTCTTTGATGAAGACGGCCTTGAGTTTGGCCATGTCTTCCAGTGTGCAGTTGGGGCGGTAGTGCTCGTCGGTGTCGTAGGCGACTTCGCCCTTGCGGCTTTTGAGCATGACCGGCACGATCTGCGACTTGAAGCGTCCACCTTCGATGGCGCGCTGCGCGCGGTTGTGGCTTTCAACGGCCAGCGCGTCCTGGTCGGCCCGTGTGATGCCCCACTTCGCGGCAATGTTCTCGGCCGTCACGCCCATGTGGATGGTGTGAAAAGGGTCATGCAGCGCGCCCACCATCATGTCGACCATTTTGCTGTCGCCCATGCGCGCGCCAAAGCGCGTGGCCAGGCTGGCGTAGGGTGCGCGGCTCATGTTTTCAGCGCCGCCACCAATGGCCACGTCGGCATCGCCCAACAAGATGCTCTGGCTGGCCGAGATGATGGCTTGCAGGCCCGAGCCGCACAGGCGGTTGACGTTGAAGGCCGGCGTGCCTTCGGCGCAGCCGCCGTTGACGGCGGCTACGCGGGACAGGTACATGTCGCGGGCTTCGGTGTTGACCACGTGGCCAAAGACCACATGGCCAACGTCTTTGCCATCAACGCCGGCGCGCGCCAGTGACTCGCGCACGACCAGCGTGGCCAGCTCAATAGGCGGCGTGTCTTTGAGGCTTGCGCCAAATGCTCCGATGGCGGTGCGCACACCGCTGACAACAACAACTTCACGGCTCATGACGGTCTCCTCTGATTGAAATAACAGTTGCACAGTGTTGCGCGTTTTGGCTACACAGCGCTGACAGTATGGCTGTCCGGATGCCTCTCGGGTGGTCTGCACCGGATCGGGTTAAAATGTACAAAAATCATATTTTGTACAAAACAACAGGCCCGTATGCAATCCATCCCTTTGAGTGAGTTCCGCGCTAACGCTGCCGCCATGATCGACCTGGTCGAGCGCGGCGAGAGTGTGCGTATTCTGCGGCACGGTAAACCTGTGGCAGAGCTGGTGCCCGTGAGCCGCGATGCCGCGCCGCGCCTGCCCAGCTGGAAGCGCGTGATCGAGCCCCTGCACATTCAGCGCCCTGACGGCAAAACCGGCGCGCAGCTCATCATTGCAGAGCGCGAGGCAGGCTGGTGATGCGCATCCTGATGGACACATCGGCCCTGTACAAGCGCTACAACGCCGAAGCCGGGCGCGCCCAGGTCATGGCCGCAGGCGAGCGGGCCAGCGAACTGGTGGTGGCGGCGCACTGCAAAACTGAAATTGCCTCGGCGCTGAACCGCCAGCGGCATGACGGGCTGGTCAGCGCCCAGGAGTACGCCCGCATATTGACCGTGGTGCAGGGCGACTTTGCAGACTTCACCGTGGTGGCGCTGGACGGCCGGGTGGAGGCCCACGCCCTACAAGCCCTGGAGGGGGGCGGCCGTTTGCGCGCCATGGACGCACTGCACATTGGCGCGGCGCGGGCCGCACGCGTGGATCTTTTTGTCACGGCCGACCGCCGTCAGGCGCTAGCTGCCCAGGCCCTGGGCCTGACCACCGAACTCATTGAAGCTTGAACCTATGTTTTATCCCCAAGAATTTGACGTGATCGTCGTCGGCGGCGGCCATGCCGGCACCGAGGCCGCGCTGGCTGCGGCCCGCATGGGCTGCAAGACCTTGCTGCTCAGCCATAACATTGAGACGCTGGGCCAGATGAGTTGCAACCCCTCGATAGGCGGCATTGGCAAGGGCCACCTGGTCAAGGAGGTCGACGCCCTGGGCGGCGCCATGGCGCTGGCCACCGACGAGGGCGGCATCCAGTTCCGCATTCTTAACTCGAGCAAGGGCCCGGCCGTGCGCGCTACGCGGGCCCAGGCCGACCGTATTTTGTACAAGGCGGCCATTCGCCGCATGCTCGAAAACCAGCCCAATTTATGGCTGTTCCAGCAGGCGGTCGATGACTTGCTGGTCGAGGGCGACCGGGTGGTCGGCGCCGTCACGCAGGTCGGCATCAAGTTCAAAAGCCGCACCGTGGTGCTGACCGCCGGCACCTTTCTGGACGGCAAGATCCATGTGGGCCTGAACAACTACGCAGCAGGGCGGGCCGGCGACCCGCCGGCGGTCTCGCTGAGTGCGCGGCTGAAAGAACTCAAGCTGCCCCAGGGCCGGTTGAAAACCGGCACGCCGCCGCGTCTGGACGGACGCAGCATCGACTTTTCCAAGTGCACCGTGCAGCCGGGTGACGGTATGCCCGGCGGCGAGGGCAGCAGCGTTCCGGTGTTCAGCTTCATGGGCGCGGGCATTGCCCATCCGCAGCAAGTGCCTTGCTGGATCACTCACACCAACGAGCGCACGCACGACATCATTCGTTCGGGCTTTGACCGCAGCCCCATGTTCACCGGCAAGATCGACGGCGTCGGCCCGCGTTACTGCCCGAGTGTCGAAGACAAGATCAACCGATTTGCCGACAAGACCAGTCACCAGATTTTTCTGGAGCCCGAAGGCCTGACCACGCACGAGATTTATCCAAACGGCATCTCAACCAGCCTGCCGTTTGACATTCAATACGCACTGGTGCGCTCCATGGCCGGCATGGAGAACGCCCACATTCTGCGCCCCGGCTACGCCATCGAGTACGACTACTTTGACCCGCGTTCGCTCAAAAGCAGCTTTGAAACCCGCGCCATCGGCGGCCTGTTTTTTGCCGGCCAGATCAATGGCACCACCGGCTATGAAGAGGCGGCGGCGCAGGGCCTGTTTGCCGGCATCAACGCGGCGCTGCAATGCCGCGGCCAAGACGCCTGGCTGCCCGGCCGCGACCAGGCCTACTTGGGTGTGCTGGTCGACGACCTGATCACCAAGGGCGTGACCGAGCCTTACCGCATGTTCACCAGCCGCGCCGAGTACCGGCTGATGCTGCGAGAAGACAACGCCGACGCTCGCCTGACCGAAAAAGGCCGTGAGCTGGGCCTGGTGGACGATGCCCGTTGGGACGCCTTTAACCGCAAACGGGACGCTGTTTCACGTGAAACCGAACGCCTGCGCTCGCTCTGGGTCAACCCTAACAACCTGCCCGTGGCTGAAGCAGAGCGGGTGTTGGGCAAGGCGATCGAGCGCGAATACAACCTGCTGGACCTGCTTAGACGTCCGGACGTGGACTACGCCGGCCTCATGTCTTTGGACGGCGGGCGCTTTGTCAGCGCCGAGTTGGCCGCCTTGGGCGCCGGTGCCGCGGGCGCCAATCCGGCCGTTTCACGTGAAACCAATATGCCCGCGGATATGCTGGCCGCCGTGATCGAGCAGATCGAGATCGTGGCCAAGTACGCCGGCTACATTGACCTGCAAAAGACCGAGGTCGAGCGCGCCGCCCACTATGAAAACCTCAAGCTGCCTGCCGAGTTGGACTATTTGCAGGTTTCGGCGCTGAGTATTGAGGCGCGGCAAAAGCTGGCCAAACACCGCCCCGAAACCCTGGGCATGGCCTCGCGCATCTCGGGCATCACGCCGGCCACCATTTCCCTCTTGCTGGTTCACCTGAAAAAAAACCTCTGGAAAGGCGCCGTGGCCCAGCCCATCGCAGCCCAGCCAGCCAAGGTTGACGCGTGAGCAAAGAGGCTGAGGTGGTGTTGCGCGCCGGTTTGGATGCGCTCCATTTGAGTCTTTCAGACGCCCAGGTTGAGCAGTTGCTCGACTACCAAGCCCTGATCGGCAAGTGGAACAAGGTCTATAACCTGACGGCCGTGCGCGATCCGGCCGAGATGCTGACGCACCATTTGCTCGACAGTCTGGCGACGGTCGCTCCGCTGCAAAAGCATTTGCAGGGCCGGGGCCTGAGCGCCGCCAGCCTGCTGGATGTTGGCGCCGGTGCCGGCCTGCCTGGGGTGGTCCTGTCCATTTGCTGCCCGACGTTGGCCGTGACTTGTGTGGACACGGTGGGCAAAAAGGCCGCCTTTATTAAGCAGGCGGCCCTGGCTTTAGGGCTGGTCAATTTGACGGGTCTGCACGCCAGGGTAGAAACCATCACCCAGCCCTTTGATGTGATCTGCTCGAGAGCCTTTGCCTCGCTGGCAGACTTCACCGGCTGGTCGCAGGCGGCGTTGGCCCCCGGCGGCGTGTGGATGGCGCTCAAGGGCAAGCATCCGGCCGAAGAGCTGGCCATGCTGCAGCCGAATGTCGCGATGTTTCACGTGGAACCGCTGGCAGTGCCCGGGCTGGCTGCAGAGCGCTGCATCATCTGGCTTCAAAAGGCCAGTTGACCTGGCGAGGCCGGAGCCTGTCGTAAACTCGATGGCTTCATAGAAGGATTTTCATGCTCGGCTCATTCGCCGGCGTCGCTGACTACGGCGCTTTTGTTATTGCCATCGTCGTTTTTCTGGCCATTCCCGGGCCCGGCAACCTGGCGCTGATCACCTCGACGGGCAAGGGCGGCATCGCTGGCGGCATGGGCGCGACCTTCGGCGTGATCGCCGGCGACCAGGTGCTGCTCTGGGCCGCGGTGGCAGGCGTGTCGGCCTTGATGACCGCGTACCCCACGGCTTTTCACCTGGTGCAGTGGCTGGGCGCGGCCTACCTGGCCTGGCTGGGCGTCAAAATGCTGCTGGCCAAACCGGGTGACGCACCCGTGCTGACAATGACGACCGGCCACTATTTCCGCCAGACGCTGCTGATCACCTTGCTTAACCCCAAGGCCATTGTGTTTTACCTGGCGTTTTTCCCGCTTTTCATTGACCCGGCCCAGCACCAGGGCCTGCTCACTTTTGGCGTGATGGCCTTGACCATCGCTGCCCTGACCTTTTTGTACGGCCTGGGCGCTGTGTTGCTGACGCACTTTCTGGCTGAGCGTGTGCGCGCCAACCCCCGCATGTCGGCGCTGCTTGAAAAAGGCGCCGGCATTTTTCTCATCGGCTTTGGCGTCAAGCTGGCCTTGTCGCGTTAAGCCCGCACGGCGGCGCATTCCCCCTTACCCAAAGAGCAAGCACCCATGGCCAAAATATTTTGTGTAGCCAACCAAAAGGGCGGGGTGGGCAAGACCACCACAACGGTCAATCTCGCGGCCGGTCTGGCGCAACTCGGCCAGCGCGTGCTGATGATCGACCTAGACCCGCAGGGCAACGCCA
>Ga0209355_1000401_pt1 | contig 26524 bp, 27 predicted proteins | sample LauGreSBDMM110SN_3_FD_187563 | JGI IMG/M metagenome (GOLD analysis project Ga0209355, IMG submission 187563) | Freshwater lake microbial communities from Lake Michigan, USA - Sp13.BD.MM110.SN (SPAdes) (version 2) | ecosystem: Environmental > Aquatic > Freshwater > Lake | place: Lake Michigan... | reverse complement strand
GCGGGCTTGGGCGTTTCCATGCGCTCTACCGCTTGGCCCGTGCTGTTTGTGTGTGCGGCTATTTACAGCGCGTTTGACTTGGGTGGTTTGTACGGCATCGCTATCGCAGCCACTTCCATGCTGAGCATGGCCGGTATCGTGGTTGCTTTGGACGCTTACGGCCCCATCACCGACAACGCAGGCGGCATTGCCGAAATGGCCGAGTTGCCAGCCAGTGTGCGCGATGTCACCGACCCGCTGGACGCGGTGGGTAACACCACCAAAGCCGTGACCAAAGGCTACGCCATCGGTTCTGCCGGTCTGGCTGCGCTGGTGCTGTTTGCTGATTACACCCACAAGCTCGAAGGCTTGGGCGCGCACATCAAGTTTGACTTGAGTGACCCCAACGTCATCATCGGTTTGTTCATCGGCGGTTTGATTCCTTACTTGTTCGGCGCTATGGCGATGGAGGCCGTGGGCCGCGCCGCCGGTGCGGTGGTGGTGGAAGTTCGCCGCCAGTTCAAGGAAATCAAAGGCATCATGGACGGTACCGGCAAGCCCGAGTACGACACAGCGGTGGACATGTTGACCACAGCGGCCATCAAAGAAATGATGATTCCCAGCTTGTTGCCAGTGGTCGCACCTATCGTGGTCGGCTTGGTCCTCGGCCCGGCGGCTTTGGGCGGCTTGTTGATGGGCACCATCGTCACTGGTTTGTTCGTGGCTATCTCCATGTGTACCGGCGGCGGTGCTTGGGACAACGCCAAGAAATACATTGAAGACGGACACCACGGCGGCAAAGGTTCTGACACCCACAAAGCGGCTGTGACCGGCGACACCGTGGGCGACCCCTACAAAGACACGGCGGGTCCTGCGGTCAACCCCTTGATCAAGATCATCAACATCGTGGCACTGCTGATCGTGCCCGTGATGATGTCGATCCATGGTGGCAGTGTGGCTAAAACGGCTGTTGCGGTGGAAACACCTGCGGCTATCAGCGCACCTGCTGACGCCTCAGCGGCTCCGGCTGCTGCGGCGCCTACAGCGCCAGCTGCTGAAGAAAAGAAATAAGCTGAATTAGCTTTTTTTAAGTAAACAGGAAGACCCGCTTCGGCGGGTCTTTTTTTATTCTTTAGAAATACTCAACAAGAGTTTTTACATACTATTTAAGTATTTTTTGATTAATTGAACGCTAGCTCTTAAAGAACAGATGTAAGAAGCAGATTGATGGTGTGTATAAAATTTGATACATTAGGGTCGCTATGAAAGACAAACCCATAGAGAAGCCAATTGGCTGGTGCGGATCCTCTTACAAAGATTTAACGGACGAAAAAACGTTTACCTTGGAAGCGCGCAAGCAGGCAGGTCATCAGTTGAACCAAATTCAAAAAGGACTTGATCCTGACGATTGGAAACCTTTTGACATTGTCGGTCCCGGCACAAAGGAGATTCGAATCAACTTGGATGATGGGTGGTTTCGAGTGATGTATGTGGCGAAGTTTGAAGAGGCTGTGTATGTGCTCCACTGCTTCAAGAAAAAGACACCGGTCACAAGTAAAAAGGACAAAGATTTATCTTCAGCTCGGTACAAGGAATTGATCAAAGAAAGGAGTAAGAAATGAAGCGCAATAGCAAATTGGGGCACATCACTCCGGTAGGTGCCAATATCTTCGCTGAGTTGGGCTTTGAGCCAAAAGAGGCTGCCAAGCTACTTGAAGAGAGCAACAAGATCATCTCTGAGAAACTGTTCATCAAGGAGTCCTTGATGACAGAACTTGCTGTTTGGATTGAAGAGAAGGATTTAAAACAATCTGACGCCGCTTTGATCCTAGGTGTGACACGTCCAAGGGTATCTGATGTGATCAACAAGAAGTCCGTAAAATTCACCATTGATGCGTTGGTAGATATGTTGGCGCGAACAGGTAAACAAGTGCAAATTACTGTGCAATAAATGCCTCAGAAACAAACCTTTGACCGACCCTTTCCCTGAACCTTAGATGGACCCGTTTTTGGGGAGTGTTTCAAATTGACAGCAGATTTAATTTGTCTTACCATCTGTCTTACTTAACTCACCCTACCCGCCATGGAAACCGTCACACTCTCCAGCAAAGGTCAATTCGTCATTCCCAAATCCATACGGCTTGATGCTCAGCTTTCTGCGGGTTCACAGTTGGAGGTCAGCTGGATAGACGGTGAAATCCGGCTGCGGCCTTTGGCAAAACACACGGTGACGCAACTCTCAGAAGTAGCCGGTTGTTTGTTCAAGCCTGAACGCCAAAGGCTCAGTGATGCAGACACCGAAGCAGCGATCAAGCGCAAACTCCAAGCGCGTCACTCGCCATGAAGGCCTTGGACACTAATGTCTTGGCACGACTGCTGCTGAAAGACGATGTCTTGCAATTCAAAAAAGCCCGTGCCCTGCTTGCATCCAATGAGACATTTACCGCCCCAGTGACTGTCATGCTGGAATTGGTATGGGTTCTGGAGTCGAACGACTGCACGTCGACGGAGATTGTTGACAGCCTGAATCTATTGATGAGTTTGCCGAATTTCAAACCAGCGCATGAGCAAGTCATACGTAATGCGCTGACGGCGTATCTCAACGGCTTGGATTTTGCAGACGCGCTTCACTTGGGTTTGAGTCAAAAGGACGAGGCATTGCTGACCTTTGATAAATCGTTTGTGAAGCAAGCTTCTAAGCTCGGTCAATCAATGTCTGTACAACTTGTTTAGTTAATCGGCGTCATGCTTGCATTTTCTAAGCTGCCCATGCGGCAGTGAACGGCCACGGTTTTGGCGTGGGCTTTTTCTGTCAATTTCTATGCTGCCTACGCGGCAGTGAACTCCATCTTCTGGTCGTCGCTCAGGGTTTCTTTTTTCTAAGCTGCCTACGCGGCAGTGAACCCAACGCCGTGGTGGTTTGGGAGACCGCTGCGTTTCTAAGCTGCCTACGCGGCAGTGAACGCTGTGGGCTGCTGCTGGTTTCAAAGACACTTTGTTAAGGTGTTAAATGAAACTGGAGGTTGTTTATGGATACGAGAAGGAAATTCAACCGGGAATTCAAGCTCGAGGCAGTGGAGATGGTCAAGGGCCTGGGCGCTCTCGTTCACCAAGGTCATGCCCCTGTCCTTAACCTCGACTATTTGCGTAACCCAAGTGGGGTTACTAAAAAATATGACCAACTTAGACGAAAACCGTTCTGAGGGACAATCCCCCCATGTCAGAACGCGTCATCCCCGTCATCGATCAGCGCAACCTCCGCGCCACCATCCCCACCCAAGCTATTCCTGCCAACGGTTTGCTCGGCGACCGGCTCGGTCGCCCGCTGCGCGACTTGCGCATCAGCGTCACCGACCGCTGCAACTTCCGCTGCAACTACTGCATGCCCAAGGAAGTCTTCGACAGCAATTACAAATACCTGCCGCACTCCTCGCTCTTGAGCTTTGAGGAAATCACCCGCACCGCGTCCATTTTTGTGGCGCACGGCGTGCAAAAAATCCGACTCACCGGCGGCGAGCCTTTGCTGCGCAAAAACCTGGAGCTCTTAATCGAACAACTGGCTGTGCTGCGCACGCCTGACGGCCTGCCGCTGGATCTGACGCTCACCACCAACGGCTCATTGCTGAGAAGAAAAGCGCAAGCGCTGAAAGCCGCTGGTCTGCAACGCGTCACCGTCAGTCTCGACGGTTTGGACGACGCCATCTTCCGCGCCATGAACGATGTGGACTTCCCCGTGGCCGATGTGCTGGACGGCATCGAAGCCGCCAAAGAAGCCGGTCTGGGGCTCGATGCCAAAGGCAATTTCAGCGGTCTGAAAATCAATATGGTAGTGAAGAAAAGCACCAACCTCGGTGAAATCATTCCCATGGCGCGCCACTTCCGAGGCAGCGGCATCACGCTGCGCTTCATCGAATACATGGATGTCGGCGAAACCAACGGCTGGAAGATGGACGAGGTACTGCCCTCCGCCGAACTGATCAAGCTATTGCAAACCGAGTTCCCGCTGGTGCCTTTAGAAGCCAGCGCCCCGGGCGAAACCGCGCAACGCTGGGGCTATGCAGACGCCTCCGGCCAATTCGATCCGGCGCTGGGCGAAGTCGGTGTCATCAGCAGCGTGACGCAAGCGTTTTGCAGCGATTGCAACCGCGCGCGTTTATCCACCGAAGGTCAGTTGTATTTGTGCTTGTTCGCGGTGCAAGGCCACGATTTGCGCAGCCTGTTGCGCGATGGCGCCAGCGACGCAGACATCGCGTCGGCCGTCGGCCTGATCTGGCAGCAGCGCGAAGACCGCTACTCAGAGCTGCGCGGCTTGAACCAATTGCCCGCCACCGCGCCCGGCAAAAAACGCGTGGAAATGAGCTACATCGGCGGCTGACCATGCTGCCCGCTGCGTTTCACCCTCCTGCTAAACACCACATCACCGGCTGCATACTGGCTGGCGGGCGGGCTTCGCGCATGGGCGGCGTGGACAAAGGTTTGCAACTGTTTCGCGGCCAGACGCTGGTGCAACACGCCATCATGCGTTTGCAACCGCAGGTGTCGCAACTGCTGATCAACGCCAACCGCAACCCCGCTGACTACGCCTTGACCGGCTTGAAGGTAATTGCTGACACAGACTTTGCAGACATGGGGCCGCTCAGCGGTTTTCTCAGCGGGCTGCAACACTGCGACACCGAATGGCTGGTGACCGTGCCTTGTGACAGCCCTTTTTTTCCGCTGGATTTGGTGGAGAAACTGGCAGCAGCAGCTACAGCAAAACAATCATTGATAGCCATGGCGCAAACGCAGCGTTTGCCTGACAACGCTTGGGAATTGCAACCGGTGTTTTGTTTGATGCACCGCAGTCTTATCCATTCACTCAAAGACTATCTTGCATCAGGTCAGCGAAAAATCAGCGCATGGGCACAACAGCAAACGCCTCTGGCCTTGTGTGAGTTTGAAGAAACCGCAGAAAGCGCCCACCCGTTTGCCAACGCCAACACGCTGCAAGAACTGCAAAACTTGCAGTCCTGAACGGCTTCAAGCGTGCGACGGCGGTGTGTCGTCGACCACCGTCATGTTCGGCCCGGGCGTGGCCTTACGGGCCAACAGCGAGTACATGGTCGGCACCACGAAGATGGTCAACAAGGTTCCCAGCGACATGCCGCCCACAATCACCCAGCCGATTTGACGACGGCTCTCCGAGCCCGCGCCGGTCGCCAACGCCAGCGGAATCGCGCCCAGCACCATGGCGCCAGTGGTCATCAAAATAGGTCGCAAACGCAAAGTAGCCGAGCGATGCACCGCGTCCAGCGCCGACATGCCGCCGGCGCGCAACTGGTTGGCGAACTCGACAATCAAAATGCCGTGCTTGGTGATCAATCCGACCAAGGTGATGAGTCCGATCTGGCTGTACACATTCAAAGTGCTTTCGGTGAATTTCAAGGCCAGCAGCGCGCCGACCATGGACAAAGGCACGGACAGCATGATGACGAAGGGGTCGACAAAGCTTTCAAACTGCGCGGCCAGCACCAGGAAAATGAACAGCAGCGCCAGCACAAACACGCCGGTCAGTGAACCGGTGGACTGTAGGAATTCGCGCGAGTTGCCGTTCAAGTCGGTGGAATAACCGGACTTCAACACTCTCTTGCTGACCTCGTTCATGAATTTCAGCGCCTCTCCCAGCGAATACGTGGGCGCCAGATTGGCCGTGAATGTGACGCTGCGGCGTTGCGCAAAATGGTTGAGCTCGCGCGGCACCACCACCTCTTTCAACTTCACCAGCGCCGACAAAGGAACCATGGCGTCGCCATGGCCGCGCACAAAAATCTTTTCTATGCCCGAGGGCGTGTCGCGCCCTTGTGCGGTCGCCTGCACCACGACGTCGTACTGTTCGCCATTGCTTTTGAACTGCGTGACTGTGCGCCCACCCATGGCGGTTTCCACTGCACGCGCAATGGTTTCCACCGGAATACCCAGATCAGCGGCGCGATCCCGGTCTACTTCCATGCTGATTTCCGGTTTGTTCAAACGCAAGTCCACGTCCACGCCTTGAATGTCCGGGTTTTTAGCGATTTCATCTTGGAAAGTTTTGGTGACTTTGGCCAGGTTTTCATAACTGTCGCCAGTGATGACCACGAAGTTAAATGGTCGCTCGCGAAACGCCTGGCCCAGCGATGGCGGGGTGATGGGAAACGCCATGACACCTGGCACAGTTGACATCAAAGGCATCATCTCTCGCGCAATCTCCAGCGTGGATTTTGGTCGCTCGTCCCACGGCTTGGCCGCCATGAACACCGCGCCTTGTGCCACGGTGGGATTGCCGACCACCGCGAAGAATTTATCGAACTCGCTGTACCTGCGGCCTAACTTTTCCAGCATATTCACGTATTTGGAGGTGTATTCCAGCGTCGAGCCATCGGGCCCGTTGATGACAACCAAAATCACGCCACGGTCTTCCATGGGCGAGAGTTCGGTTTTGGCGGCGATGAACAATACATACGAGCCCCAGGCGGCTACCAACATGACGGCTACCACCAGCCAGCGTCTGGACAACTCAATACCGCCGACACGCGAAGCAGTCAAAGTCCAGCGCAGCACGCGGCTATAGCCTTGCGTCAAACCCTCGAGCATGCCGCCAATGAAACGGTCCAGCCTGCCGGGTTTGTCATTGTGCTTGAGCAGCAACGAACACATCATGGGCGACAGCGACAAGGCCACCACGCCGGACACCAGCACCGCACCGGCCAGCGCCAGCGCAAACTCGGCAAACAAGCGACCGGTGCGCCCGGGCGTGAATGCAAGTGGCGCGAATACAGCCACCAAAGTCAGCGTCATGGCGACCACGGCAAAACCGATTTCCCTCACGCCTTTGATGGAGGCGGCAAACGGTTCCATGCCCTCTTCTATGTAGCGGTAAATGTTTTCCAGCACCACAATGGCGTCATCCACCACCAGCCCAATGGCCAGCACCAGCGCCAGCAAGGTCAGCGAATTGATGGAAAAACCGAACATGGCCATCAAAGCAAAGCTGCCGGTCAGCGACACAGGGATGGTGATCAGCGGAATGATGGAGGCACGCAAAGTGCGCAAAAAGAAAAAGATGACGAAGGCCACCAATGCAGCGGCTTCCAGAATGGTTTGGTAAACCGCTTCAATGGATTTTTCGATGAACACCGACGAGTCGTAAGAGGTTTCAATCTTGGCCGCAGGTGGCAGGTTTTCTTTGATGCGCGGCAGCATGGCCGTCAAAGCTTTGGTCAGCTCCAGCGGATTGGCGGTGGTGTTTCTCAGCACGCCCAAGGCCACTGCTTCGCCGCCGTTGTAGCGCACCAAAAAGCGCTCGGCCAACGGACCGATTTCAACCCGGGCCACATCCCGCATGCGCACCACCATGCCGTTGACGCTGCGCACCACGATATCCTCGAACTCTTCGGGTTTGCTCAAATCGGTAGCGGTGGTCACGTTGAATTCGCGCGACTGGCTCTCCACCCTGCCGGCCGGCACTTCGATGTTGGAGCGGCGCAAAGCTTCTTCCACATCCTGCGTGGTCAGCTTGTAAGCGGCCAGGCGGTCGGTGTCCAGCCAGATACGCATGGCGTATTTGCGTTCGCCGAAGATGCGCACATCGGCCACACCGGGCGCGGTTTGCATCATGGGCTTGGCGATGCGGTTGGCGAGATCACTGAGTTGCAGCGTATTCAAGGTTTCGGAACTCAGCGAGAACCAGATCACCGGAAACGCATCGGCTTCAACCTTGGCAATCACCGGTTCATCAATCCCGGCGGGTAAGCGCTGGCGCACCCGCGAGACTTTGTCGCGCACATCCGAGGCCGCAGCGTCCGGGTCGCGGGTCAATAAAAATTTGACTGTGATCTGGCTTTGTTCCTGGCGGCTGATAGAGGTGATCACGTCCAAGCCTTCAACACCGGACAAAGAGTCCTCCAAAATTTTGGTGACCTGCGACTCGATCACCGCGCTGGACGCGCCGACGTAACGGGTCTCTACCGTGACCGTGGGGTTGTCGATCTTGGGGTACTCGCGCACCACCAGGCGGTTGAAGGAGACGGCGCCGATCAGCACAATCAGCATAGACAACACGGTCGCGAAAACCGGGCGACGTATCGACAGTTCAGGCAGTTGCATGTCAGTTCCTGGTTTCGATCACACGCAGCGCTGTGCCGTCTTTTTGCAGACGGAACTGACCTGCGACGACCACCGTGTCAGCGGCTGTCAAACCGGAGAGGATTTCTACACGCCCTGGTCTGCGCGCACCAAGTTTGACCTCGGTGCGTTGCGACACCAGCTTGGTGTCCGGCGGCAAAGGACCGAGTTCGGGCACGGCGTCGGGCGGCACGGCCTTGATGACAAATTGTTTGCCGCCCATGGGCACGATGGCTTCTTCAGGAATGGACAAAGCCGCTTGCTTGAGCGCAAACAAGGCATTCACGCGAGCAAACATACCCGGGCGCAAAGGGCCGTTGGAGGTAGCGCCTGAAGCCGCAGGCATCTGAGAAGCTGGACACACTTCTTCAGCTGATTGAAGCACGACATTACCAGCACTCGCGGCAGTGACAGCTTTGCCCGGGCGCACCACCGGCAGGGGATTTAAGGCGGCTTTGGCTTTGCCGGCACCGCCGTTGTTAGCCATCACGGCGCGTACGCTGATGGAACGGCCGTTGGCATCAATCAGAGGATCAATGGCTTCGATGCGCGCCTGAAAATTGTGGCCGGGGATGGCGTCAACTTGCACATCAACCGTCTGGCGCAATGCCACTTTGTCCTGGTAGCGCTCGGGCAGACGGAAATCCACATACAGCGCGCTCAGGTCCTCCAGATTCACCAGATCTGCGCCCTCTTTGACGTAGTCGCCGATATTGACGGTGCGAATGCCCAGCGTGCCCGCATACGGTGCCAGGATTTTCATACGCTGCCAGCGCGCGCAGCCCAGCGACAACTGCGCTTGGGCGACTTGCAAATTGGCTTGGCTTTCATCCAGCGAACGCTGGGCGATGAAGTTTTGCGCCACCAGTTCCTGATTGCGTTTGTGGTTGGCCTGGGCGATAGACACCTGCGCCAGCGCCTGCGCGATTTCTGCACGCTGCAAGCTGTCGTCGAGTTGCACCAGCATTTGCCCGGCGCGTACCTGCATGCCGTCGCTGAAGCCCAGCACCACCACCCGGCCGGCAATCTCAGGTCTGATCATGGTGTTTTGGCGCGACTTCAGCGTGCCCACCGCCTGGGCATCGTCGCGCAAATCAGCGCTTTGCACCAGCGCCACTTCCACACCCATGGCCATGGGCGGTCCGGCGGGCGCGCCGCCCGGTGCACCCGGTTTTGTAGCCCCGGCAGGTGCAGAATTTGACGCGCCTGCGGGTGCAGCGGAAGGGGCTGCACCTGTACCGGCGGAGGCAGACTGTTTGTTTTGGTACCACCAGCCAGCTGCGGCCACAACAGCCAGTGCAATAAGGGTAAGAAATGTGTTGCGTTGTTTCGAGAACATGGTCGGGGTGCGCCGGAAGTCAGATCAGGCCATTATCAACCTGCTTGAAATAACCTCACGCCCTCGTTAGCCAGCGCGTCTGCACGGTCATTGCCCGGGTTGCCCGAGTGGCCTTTCACCCAGTGCCAGGTGATGCTGTGCTCGCTGTTGGCCAGGGCGTCGTCCAGCACGCGCCACAAGTCCTCGTTTTTGACCGCCTGCTTGGAGGCGGTGCGCCAGCCGCGTGCTTTCCAGCCGCTCATCCACTCGGTGATGCCCTTGCGCACATACTCGCTGTCCATGTAAAAGTCCACTTGGCAAGGGCGTTTCAATGCGCGCAAAGCCTCTATCACAGCCTGCAATTCCATGCGATTGTTGGTGGTCAGGGCTTCGCCGCCGAACAGGTCTTTTTCGCTGTCTCCATAACTCAGGTACACACCCCAGCCGCCCGGCCCCGGATTGCCTTTGCAAGCCCCGTCGGAGTAAATCGTCACCCTGTTCATGCCACATCCTTGCGCTTGGTATGACTGTCAAGTTTGGATGTGGATCGCCCGGAGTTAACCGATGGCACCGCCGCCACGGCACGGGATTTGGCGCGTTTCCAGACCGGCCCGAGTAAGCGCATGCCGCGCACCCTTTTGACAGCCACCAGAAAATACACCGATCCCAGAATCGGCCACCAGCGATCCCCGGCCTTGTCCATCCAGGCAAAACGCGACAACCAGGCTGGCGAATCTACCGCCGGGCGGTAACAACCAAAGCGCCCGCCTGAGATTTCAAAACTGAGCAAACGCAACCAGTCGCGCAAACGCCAGTAGCCTATGAAGTCGACTTGCGGCGGCAAAAAAAAACTTTGGATACCCAGCCTGGCGTACCACTGGGCGCGACGCTGACGCTGGCCCCACAGGCTGAGCGGGTTGATACCGCTGATGATGACCCGGCCTTCGGGCACCAGCACTCTTTCGACTTCACGCAAGGTGGCATGCGGGTCGCGGCTGAGCTCCAGCGTGTGTGGCAACACAACCAGATCCAAACTTTGATCAGGAAAAGGCAAGGCTTCGCAATCCATCAACAGAGAGGGTTTATTCACTGCCTGTAAGCTTTCGCTGTCGCATTCAGCCATCCAGCAATGGCTGATGCGGCTGTTTCTCAAGCTGTTAATGGGCGATAAACCCAGTTGCAAACCGTGGTAACCAAAGATATCCGACACTGCGTGATCAAACTGCGCCGTCTCCCAATCGCGCAGGTAAATACCGGCCGGGGTTTGCAGCCACTGAGAGAGGCTGTCAGGGCTTCCTATAATTTGAGAATTCATAGATGGTTGTCGAATGCCTGAATGCAAGCGTTTGTACCTTTACGGCTGCCATTCTATTCATCCCATTGCTGTCTGCACGTCGATTCACTGACTGCATTAACCCCAGAGCCAACGCCAGACATGAGATTGCGACCGATCAGTTTTTGCCTTTCAACCCTGCTTTTGTGCGCGAGTCTGTTGTCACAGGCAATAGCCCAGACAAATACCCAGGCACCTGTCAACGCTGCACCTGCACCGGCGGTTCTTGAAGAATTACCCGATCTTGATGTACTTGATCAACCGCCAGACATCAGCATAGATTTGTGGGAACGCATACGCCGCGGCTTTGGCATGCAGGATTTGCAAATCGAACTGGTGCAAGACCGCGAGCGTTGGTATGCACAACGGCCTGACTACATACAGCGCATGACGGCGCGTTCCAGCAAATACCTATATCACATTGTTGAAGAACTCGAACGCAGAAACATGCCGACAGAGTTGGCGCTGTTGCCGTTCATTGAAAGCGCTTTCAACCCGCAAGCCGTGTCGTCGGCGCGCGCCAGCGGCATGTGGCAATTCATGCCGCGCACCGGCAAAGACTTTGATTTGAAACAAAACGCGTTTCGCGATGACCGTCGGGATGTGCTGGCCTCTACCCGCGCAGCGCTTGACTATCTGCAAAAACTCTACGCGATGTTTGGCGACTGGCATCTTGCATTAGCCGCCTATAACTGGGGCGAAGGCAATGTCAGCAAATCCATATTGCGCAACCAGCGCATGGGCGCGCCTGTGGCCTATACCGATTTGCGCATGCCGGCCGAAACCCGCTTGTATGTGCCCAAATTGCAGGCCATGAAAAACGTGGTGACCGACCCGCAGGCCTTGGGTGTGAATCTGCCCAGCATCCCTAATCACCCCTACTTTCAGCCGGTGCGATTGCCGCGCGACATGGACGTGGCCTTGATCGCCAGACTGGCTGAAGTGCCGGTCGAGGATTTCAAAGCCTTGAACCCGTCAGCACACCGTCCGATGTTGCTGGCAGCAGGCACGCCGCGCATATTGCTGCCCTGGGACAACGCAGAAATATTCCAGCGCAACATCGATAATTATGAAGGACGCTTAGCCAGTTGGACCGCCTGGGTAGCGCCCAAGACCATGAAAGTGTCCGAGGCGGCGCAGCGCGTAGGCATGTCTGAAGATGAATTGCGCAGCATCAACAAAATTCCGCCGCGCATGATGATCAAGGCCGGGTCTGCGCTGCTGGTGCCGCGTTTGGCCAAACATCAGTCGGACGTGTCTAGCAAGTTGGCGGATAACGGTCAGTTGAATCTGACCCCCGAAAAGGTGTTGCGCAAACAATTCATCAAAGCGCGTAAGAAAGACACTCTGGAATCGATTGCCAAACGCTACAAAGTCAGTGTTGAACAACTGGCGCAATGGAATGGTTTGAGCAAAACCAGTTCGCTGAAAAACGGTCAAAAGCTGGTGATCATGGTGTCGGGCAAAGCACGCAAAACTGTGGCGGCAGGCAGCAGCAAACACAAGCGCAAAAAGCCAATCGCTGAGACACGAAAGCGCTAAACCTTGAAGCGTTTTTTGGCTTGCAGCACAAATTCGTTGGTGTAGAAACCGCCGGTTTTTTTGCGATCTGCGGCCGAAGCGGGGTCTAAGGTATTGCAAACGCGCAATGCCAGAGCAAAAGCCTCGGTGCTCAGCATGCCGTCAATGGCATAACTCTCGCGCATATTGTCAACTGCATTCAAGTAAATGGCGCGGTCGGTTAAGTAAGTGCTTTCTAGCATGTTGCCCAGCAAGTCAGAGGGGCCAGCGGTTCTCAACCATTTAACGGCACGCAGAACGGCATTGACCAGTGACTGACAAAGTTCCGGATTTTTCGTGGCCAGCAAAGCCGGCACCAGCAAAGCGTTACCGGGCAGTAAGCCCCTGAAAGCACGCTGTGTTTCCTTGAGCGAGCGGAAATTGCGCAAACTTTCAATCTCACCTTTTTTTTCCAGCATGGTGATTAACGGATCGCTAGCACATATGAATTCGATGCCGCCGCCGCGCAGCATGGTGATGGCTGTCAGCGGATTGCCGAGCACCACATAGTTGATGTTTTTGGGGTTGCCCCCGGCCAGCAGTACAGCGTAATCCACACACAATTGCGCCAGCGACCCGGCTTCCATGATGCCGATTTTTTTACCTTCCAGTTCTTTGAGAGATTTCATGCCGGTCAGCATTTTTCTGGGAGCGGCCAAAGCCAGTTGCGGGGTGCGGCCTGTTTGCACCACAGACAACAAAGGATCTGAAGGGCGTGCGGCTTGCAAGCTTTGCACGAGCGGTGCAGACCAGACCTGCAAAACTGACGTGGAATTCGAATGCTGCGCTGAAGGCGCAAAGCTTTGCTCAATCACATCGACCTGCAAGCCCTCGGCCTTGAAATACCCTAGGTGCTGGGCCAGCAGCACCGGCAAATGCTGCATGCTGGAAACATCGTCAAGCAAGAGATGAACTCTTATCTTTTCAGCTTGTTCAGCCAGTAAAGTTTGCGGACTCAAGACCATGGCGGCAGAGGTCGCCAGCAAGCATTGCGTCCACACTCGTCTGCTGACGAGTCGTTGATCGCAGATCTTGTGGTTATTGAAAAACATGTGAATAGCTTAAGCCGCTCACCGCCATCACGCATCGGTAGCTTCCCCCTCGGTGAAACCCCGAGATGTTTACTTAAGTGCTGCGGCGGTCCACCAAAGCATGCGCAATCGTGCCCAGATCGACGAATTCGAGCTCGCTGCCCACAGGCACGCCGCGCGCCAGGCGCGTCACCACCAGACCTTTGCGCTTGAAAATCTCGCTCAAAGCATGCGCCGTGGCTTCGCCTTGTGCGGTGAAATTGGTGGCCAGAATGATTTCCTGCACCACGCCGTCAGTGGCGCGCACTATCAGTTTTTGCATGCCTATGTCGCCGGGCCCCACGCCTTCGATAGGGTTGAGTTTGCCCATCAACACAAAATACAAACCCGAGTAAGCCAGTGTTCTTTCAACCGCCGACTGGTCTGACGGCGTTTCAACCACGCACAAGCGGGTGGCATCACGGCCTGAGTCCTGACAGGTGCCGCAAATGTCAAACTCGGTCAACGTATGGCACAGCTGGCAGTGCTTGACAGCAGCCACCGCAGCGTTCAAAGCTTGTGCCAACAACTTGGCGCCTTCACGGTCGTGTTGAAGCAAATGAAATGCCATGCGGGACGCAGACCGCTGGCCCACGCCAGGTAAGCGCTTTAAGGTCTGAACCAGGCCGTCGAGGGCGCTGTGATCGCGCATCAGAAAGGCAGTTTCATACCGCCGGGCAGACCCGGCATGCCGCCGGTCAATTTGCCCATCTTGGCTTCGCTGGCCTCTTCAGCTTTGCGTGCTGCATCGTTAAAGGCTGCCGCGATCAGGTCTTCGAGCATGTCTTTGTCGTCGCTCAGCAGCGATGGATTAATGGTGACCCGCTTGACCTGGTGCTTGCAGGTCATAAGTACGCTGACCATGCCCGAACCGGACTCGCCGGTGACTTCGATGAAAGCCAGTTCGTCCTGGGCTTTTTTCAAGTTTTCCTGCATCGCCTGGGCTTGTTTCATGAGACCGGCGAGTTGACCTTTGTTAAACATATGTTTCTTTCATGGGGCTAATGGTTTGATGGAACCGGGGACGATTTTCGCGTCAAATGTTTGCATGAGTTGTTGCACCAGCGGATGGCTTAACACCTCCTGCTCGGATTGCTGTAAACGCTGCTGCTGCTGTAGCGCCGTGCGCAATGCCGGGGTATCGCTGACGGCGCCGATTTGAACATTCAAAGTCACCTCATGGCCGACTGACAGCAAGGCTGCTTGTAAACGTTCAAGATTCGCCGCAGAGGTCAGCGATTCACGCTCGACTTGCAAAGTCCAGGCAGTGTCTTGCCGAGTCACCAATTGCGATTGCATGGCCAGCTCACGCGTCATGGCATGGATTTTCTGGGCTTGCAGTAGTTGCTCCACCAGGCTGTGCCACAGCTCAGCTTGTGCATGGGCCGCTGGCGCTTGCTCAGTGCTGTGCATGGGATTGGCAGGACTGACTTCAGTGTGCGGTTTGTCAATCTCAGGGGCCGCAAGCGGCGCTGGCGACACAGGCTCAGCAGCTTTCGCATGAACAAGCGGGGTGGCGGGTGGAACGGCCGCTGCAAGCGGCTTGGGCGGCACCCGGGCCGCGGTTGTTTCGGGCAGAACAGACAAAGAAGCAGCGACAAGCGGCGCTTCAGCTGTTTTCAGTGTTTTTTTTTCAGCCGGGGACTGCGGTTTGAACGCCAGCAAGCGCAGCAACACCATGGTCAGCGCGGCGAATTCGTCCGGCGCCAAGCCAAGTTCGGCACGTCCGTGCAAACACAGGCTGTAAAGCAACTGGGTTTCATCAGCAGGCATCAGGCCGGACAAAGAAGCAATGCGCAGCGCATCCGGATCGGGGTCGGAGGCTGCTTGCGCGGTGGAGCCGACCACCTGGTTGACCGCCATGCGCTGCAACACCATGCACATTTCCTCCAGCATGGAACTGGCAGACAAACCCAATACCCGCAATTGCTCGCAGGTTTGCACCACGGTCAGTCCGTCGCCTTCAGCCAGCGCCTGTATCAGCGTGAACACATGGCTGGTGTCTACGCTGCCCAGCATGTCGCGCACCGGGCCCTCGAGCAACTGGCCGTTGCCGAATGCAATCGCCTGATCGGTGAGCGACAAGGCGTCACGCATGGAGCCGCGCGCCGCACGCGCAATCAAGCGCAAGGCCAGGGTGTCAGCCGTGATGTTTTCGGCCGGTAGCACCTGTTCCAGGTGTTCGACGATGGTTTCAGCGGCCATGGGACGCAAATTGAATTGCAGACAGCGCGACAGCACGGTCACCGGTACTTTGTGCGGGTCGGTGGTGGCCAGCACGAATTTCAGGTAATCGGGCGGCTCCTCCAGCGTCTTAAGCATGGCGTTGAAGGCGTGACCGGTGAGCATGTGCACCTCGTCGATCATGAACACCTTGAAACGTCCTTGCACCGGCTTGTAGACCGCTTGCTCCAACAATTGCTGGATTTCATCCACGCTGCGGTTGGAGGCCGCGTCAAGCTCGGTGTAATCGACAAAATGACCGGCGTCGATGTCGGTGCAAGCTGCACAGACGCCGCAAGGTTGGTCGGTGATGCCGATCTCGCAGTTGAGCGATTTAGCCAGAATGCGCGACACCGTGGTCTTGCCGACACCGCGGGTGCCGGTGAACAAATAGGCGTGATGCAGTCGTTGCGAACGCAAGGCATTGGTCAGCGCCTGCACAACATGCGACTGACCGACCAGTTGTTCGAATGTTTTGGGACGGTATTTGCGGGCGAGCACCAGATAAGACATGAGGATGATTCTACGGGGCGTACAATTTCGCCTGACGGGCCTTCCCGCATGGTGAAGCGGCCAACCGGGTCAGGTGGGGAACCAAGCAGCCCTAACTGTGGAGCCAGTGCCGGGGTCAAGGCTCGTCAACTTTCCCTCATAAGCTCACCAAACTTCCTGCATCGCAGGTGTCAAAAGTCCGTTTACCTGTATTTTTAACGCTTCATTTATAGCGGTTTTTAAATCCAAAAATAAACCATATTCGAATGGTGCATTTCTTGCTAAATGACTGTTGTCACACCACACAGTCTTTGCGTCAAGGAATGCCATGTTGCCCAACAGCCAGCCAGTTCAAGCCACCACCCGCCTGCCGGGCGCCGCCAGCCAGGTGCGCAAGTTCCACCCTTTGAATGCCTCGACACTTAACGAGAATGAGACTGATATCGAAATGAAATCAGCGGTCAACCTGTCGACTGAAGATTCAGCCGATGCACAACTGGCATGGACGAACGGCAGCGCTGCTGTCACAGCCCTCTACGCGCCTGCCGCAGTGGCTGAAGTCGGCTTGACTGACAGGGCCGATTTAAATTACCTGCCTTGGCTGAATAAATCACCCATAGATAGCATTACATTCAAGTCCAACCAACCCTGGCTGATATCGGGCTTGCTGTGCGGAGTTGCAGCCGGTGCATCGGGTTCATCATCGGGCTCAGGGTCTTCTGTTGCCAACGCACCGGCCATGACCGCCACTCCCGGTTGGAGCTCGAGCAGCGGCTGGGGACAGGCCAATGTGGCTCATGCGCTGGCATTGGTCAAAGGGGCCGACTACATACCGTCCATCAGCCAGGCCAACACCCACAGTTACCTGGATGAACTGGGCTTTACCACCGCTTGGTCGCAAGGCTATACCGGTCAAGGCGCAGTGATTGCATGCATAGACACCGGTTTTGATTTCAAGAACAGCTACCTCACCAGCAATATTCGCTTTAGCAGTTATTGCTGGAACTTTGTCAATGACTCGGCCGATGTGCAGGACGACAACGGCCACGGCACCATGACCGGCAGCGAAATGTGCGCCGGTCCCGGCACCGGTTTTGGTATCACGGGCGGCGCATACGGCGCTGAACTGATGGTGCTCAAAGCCCTTGATGCCAACGGACACGGCAGCAGTACGAAAGTGAGTGCGGCCATTTATTTTGCAGTCGACCACGGCGCCGATGTGATCAATCTGTCGCTGGGACAAAACAACCCGGACAGCTTAATACTGAAAGCACTCAGCTATGCGCAAGCGCATGACGTGGTGGTGGTAGCTGCCGCAGGTAACAGCGCTGGTAACCTGCCCTGCTACCCGGCGGCCTACGCCATGCTCATGCCCAATGTGATCGCCGTTGGCGCGACACAAACCTCCAACGTGCCGGTCAACATGGCGTCGTTTTCCAATAAGGCGGGCACGACTCAAGGCTATAACTTTGTCACCGCGCCGGGTGTGGACATCACAGGTTTCGGCACCGATGAACAACTGTGGTCGTGGTCAGGCACTTCGGTGGCGGCACCCTTGGTTGCGGCACAGGCAGCCATACTGGCCTCGGCTAAAGCGGGTCAGCACGCGCGTGACATTGTGCAAAGCATCATGGAGTCGGCAGACGCCCTGGAACTCATGTTCGGCGGATCGGCGGCTGCAGTGGGCTCAGATACCAAAACCGGCTCGGCAGATGCAAGCGCCTACGAACGCAGTGTGTTTGTGGAAGACAGCTTGCTCAAGATCAGAGCATTGCCGTTTGACCATATTTACTGAGCCATGCGCTCTGCGAATGAGGCTGTGTGGATGTAGAGTAACACGCCGGGCGCAGCAGGCTTGGCCGACATTATTTATTGTCGAAGGTATAACCTATGCTTAAAAGTATCTCGTTAGACCAGAGATTCTGACTGGCAGTTCCACTGGGAACCGGAATATTGCTCATACTGGTGAAAATAACTTTGTCGGTCAGCTCCAAGTACACCGGTTTGCTGATGACGTAACGGAGTCCCGCTTCCACGCTGGTAGACACGCCCACAATACGCCACCAACCGCTGTTAAAACCGATCAGGTTATTGAGCGACTTGCTACCGACATCACTGGATGACCCATTGATATTGATGTACGGGTGGATATAGGCGATTCCCGCACCGACTTTACCGATGAACGCCAAGCTGGACGTGTCGTTCACGGGCGCTGCCGTGATAGGACGTCGGTACACCAAGTCGACCATCAAGTGGTTCAAGCCGTTGTGCAGCATGTAAGAAAAGTTGTCAGACGACGGGGTTACTGTGCCTGTAAGAGAAGTGGGAGCAGTACCGGACACTGTGACAGTTTGGCCTGCGGTACTGGTGTATTTGACGTGGTCCAGACCGAGTTCAATCGCCCACATTTTGTCGTCGTCGATAAAGCGGCCGATACGCACAATATCTGGCATCAGAATATTGACGTCACCCCACTCATCATGGCCTTTGACATCATGCACGGTAAAGTCATAGCCCAGTGACGACTGCTTGACGCTGATATCGGAATCAGCGTAGGAAGTTTTGCCAAAGCCCAGAGAAAAATACCATTCTGCGTCTTTGGTGAAAAAGCCTTTTTTCGAAATATCCCGACTGAACTTGAAAGGCAGAATAGAAGAGCTGGATACATCTTCAGGTGCCGGCGCATTCTGCGCTTGAACCGGCAAAGCGCTTATCAGCAGCAAACTGTAAAGAATTCGAACTGATGTAGATAAAGTCATGTGTGTGTCGAAATTTTTTGGAAAACTAACCATTGCGGATCATCGGAATCCGGGCACGCAAGCTATTTTTCTTGAACCAGCTCAGCAGTGACTTGACACATATCAAGCAACGAATGAGTTTATCTCAGTTGCCATCGTCAAATACTTTCAGCACGTCAGAGTGGAATTCGCGGTTGTACAAAATCGCCACGATCAATAAAGTGGTCAAGACAAAAAACAGCGGCGAGAAAAACCAGCCCATGGCGGCAAACGAAAAGTAATAGGCGCGCAGCCCGTCGTTAAAAGTTTCAGCGGCAAGTCCGGTCATGGCGGCCACCCGTTGGGCGTAATCGTCCTGCTTGTCCGGGTTGTAATGAAAAAACTGCGGCGAAGGCAGCGCGCCAATCATCAACGCCACAAAGGTGTATTGCCGCATAGACCAGGAAAAACGGAAAAACGCGTAGACAAATATCGCGATCAATATGAGTATCTTGAATTCAAACACCAGTATCGGGGTGGCTTGCGAGAAAGGAATTTCCCGCACCAGTTCTGCCGCCTTGTCAGTCGTGCCCAAGAGCGCCAGCAGTCCACCGATGATGATGATGGTGGTGGAGGAGAAAAAAGAAGGTGTGTGGGACAGCGTTTGCGTGATGATGCCGTCCAGCACGCGCGGGTCGCGCACCAGCGAGACTTTGACCCAACGCAAGCGAAATCGGTTGCTGGCCGCCAGAATCGAGTGTTTGTGCACCGCCAGTCTGCGCGCAAACCATGCATAACCCACCCACACGGCCAGGAAAAAACACAAAACCATCCAATCCAGCCAGGGCAATAAGCTCAGAATTTTCATGGCTTCATGCTAACGCATGGCTATGACAAACAACGCAAGACATACAGCAAGCCGGTGACTCAGACCGCTGCGGCCTGCTGCATGTGTTCTCCTGAAGCTGGGTCAGCCGTGTAATTTTTTTGCAATAGCAGCCACTCTTTGGCCGTAGACCCGTGCCGTGTCCAGATCACCTTGGGGAATGTCTGAGGCGGGACTGGTGGGGCCGACTTGCGCCATCAAACCAGAGGACGAGCCCAAGCGGTTCAGCGAGCCATTGTTGGCTTCAGACTGACCCACCCAAATCATGCCTAGCTGCATGGACAAAGTGATGAAGTATTGGATGGTGGACAACTTGTCGCCGCTCAGGTTGGAGGAAATGGTGAAGCCGCCAGCAACCTTGTCTTTCCAGGCGCCACTCATCCATTGCTTGGAAGTGGCATCGGCGAATTTTTTGAATTGCCATGACACCATGCCCATGTAAGTGGGGGAGCCGAAAATGATGGCATCAGCCGCATTGATGACGGCCCAATCTGCTTCACTGATATTGCCCTCTGCGTCTATAGCCACCAGATCTGCGTTAGCGCCTTCAGCCACCATCTGGGCGACACGCTGGGTATGGCCGTAGCCGGAATGGTAAACAACTGCAGTTTTCAAGTTTTCTCTCCTATTGAATAAATCATTCGCTCAGGTCAAAGACCAGCACCTCGGCATCCCTGCCATGGCTTAAGTGCAATTCGCTCTCTTGCGCCAGCATGACGGCGTCGCCTGCGGCAAGCGCCAGGCCGTTGACGTTCAAGCCGCCGCGAATCAAAAACACATAGGCTTTGCGCTCAGGGTGTAGCACCAAGCGTGTTTCTTCATCGCCGTCGAACAAGCCGGCGTACATGTGTGCATCCGCATGCAACTTCACTGCCTGCGTGGAAGGCTCCGGGCTAGCCACCAGCGCCAACGCGCCTCGCTTAGACGCAGGTGAAATGGTTTTTTGTTCATAGCCCGGCGCAATTCCACGCTGGTTGGGCAATATCCAAATTTGTAAAAAATGTGTCTCTTGGTCAGGCGCATGGTTGAACTCGCTGTGACGCACGCCCGTGCCTGCACTCATACGCTGCACATCGCCGGGGGGAATGCCTTTGACATTGCCCATGCTGTCCTGGTGCGCCAGTTCACCGCTCAACACATAGCTGATGATTTCCATGTCCTGGTGACCGTGGGTGCCGAAACCGGTGCCGGGCGCGATACGGTCTTCGTTGATGACGCGCAAATTGCCCCAGCCCATGTGCGCCGGATCCTGGTAACCGGCAAAAGAAAAGCTGTGAAAGGATTTCAGCCAGCCGTGGTCGGCAAAACCCCGTTCCGCAGATTTACGCAATGTCAACATGGTCGGCTCCTTTTGTCATACTTCCCACTTTAGTCTGCCCGGCCGGAAATCAAGGCTGCCGGGATTGATGGCATCATTCAAATAAATTGATGAATAAGGCCGCTTATGAACTTTGCCCGCGATGTACTCACCCCTGACGCCCTGAGCATGTTGCAAACCATTTCCAGGCTGGGCAGTTTTGCCGCCGCAGCGCGGGACATGGGCCTGGTGCCCAGCGCCTTGAGTTACCGCGTCAGGCAGATGGAGGACACGCTGGACGTGTTGTTATTCAACCGTTCCTCGCGCCAGGCCAGGCTGACCGCCGCAGGTCAGGAATTGATCAGCGAAGGCACACGCCTGCTCAACGACATGGACAGCATCGCCCACCGCATCAAACGCGTGGCCACTGGCTGGGAAAGCCAGTTCACCATCGCAGTGGACACAGTGATCAATCAGCGCGTGGTCATGGATTTGTGCCAGCATTTTTACGATGGAAATCCGCCCACCCGGCTGCGCTTAAAAGACGAAACTCTGAGCGGCAGCTTGTATGCGCTGACTTCCGGTCAGGCCGATCTGGCTATCGGTGTCGGCGTGATGGAAAACATGTCGTCGGGTTTGCGTTTTGAAGACATCGGACCGGTGGTGAAATTTGTGTTTGCAGTGGCACCCATGCATCCTCTGGCCAGCGCGGTGCAGCCTTTGAGCGATGCGGTGATACGCACGCACCGCGCGGTTGCCGTGGCCGACTCTATACCGCAGGGCAACGGCATCACCATTGGTCTGCTGGCCGGCCAGGATGTGTTCACCGTGCCCGGCATGACGGCCAAACTCGACGCGCAGTTGCGCGGCATGGGGGCAGGTTTTTTGCCGGAGCCCATGGCTCGCCCTTACATTGATCGGGGGGAACTGGTGGAATGTCAGGTGCTGCGCCCGCAGCGCAGGGGTCACATCGGCTACGCCTGGCGTCAAAGCCCTCAAGCGCAGTCCGAACCGACAGGCGATCGCGCTTTGCAATGGTGGCTGAACCGCTTAAGCCAGCCCCAGACGCGCCTGGCTTTATTGGGGCAAGCCATCTGAGCAGACCGCATCACAAACGTGTAGAGTCGAGGCATGAAAACAATTGCTGTTATTGGCGCCGGTATGGCCGGTATCACCGCCGCCCGCACGCTGGCGCAAGCTGGTCATAGTGTCAGCGTATTTGAAAAAAGTCATGGAGCAGGCGGACGCATGGCGACGCGTTCGAGCGCCTACGGCAGTTTCGACCATGGTGTGCAGTACTTCACCGTGCGCGATCCTCAATTCATGCAAGCCATCACCGAAGTCCCGGGCACGCAAGCCATTTGCCGCGCTTGGAGCGCCAATGCAGTTCGGGTGCTGGATCCGCTGGGGCGCGTGATTGAAGCGCCGCTGCCCTTGCGCGAACCGCACTTTGTCGCCGCACCCGGCATGAACAGCTTGATACGACACTGGGCACAACCGCTGCAAGAAGCAGGCATGTTGCATATGCAATCACAAGTGCAATTTCTGCTGCGCAAACCCGGTTCACCCGATAAGTGGCAACTGGTCTGCAGCAACGGCAATGAATACGGTGGCTTTGACGCGGTGGTACTGGCCATGCCGCATGTGCAGGCGGACTTTTTACTGCGGCAATCCGGCGCACCGGCGGCCGGTTTCAGCGGCCTGGACATGATGTCCAAAGTAGAGGTCGCGCCTTGCTGGACTTTGATGCTGGCTTACCCGCTGGCCAATCAACCCGGCTTGAGTCACCTCGGACCGCAATGGAATGCGGCGCGCAGCACGCACCACAGAATCGCCTGGATTTCCAGGGAGTCGTCCAAACCCGGGCGCAGTTCTACCGAGCGTTGGACGGTGCAAGCCAGCGCGGAATGGTCGCAGGAACACTTGGACGACGATGAAAACAGGGTGACAGCGAAGTTGTTAAAGGCATTCGCCGAATTAACTGGCATACGGGCCGAACCGGGATTCACCCAAACCCATTTATGGCGCTACGCTAAAACCACGCAACCCATGGGCAAAAGGCATCACTGGGATGCGAAATTGAAACTAGGTGTCTGCGGTGACTGGCTGCTGGGTCACCGGGTCGAGGATGCTTTTGTCAGCGGACTCAGCTTAGCACTGACCGTAGCTGACAAAAGCTGATCCTGCTGAATCAGCGTTTAGGTTTGTTCAACCAGTTTGCCAGCAAAAACAGCATGACGACTATCCATCCGATAAATAAAAGTGTGTGAACTTTCATGGTGCTTTCTCCTTGTGTGTTGATCTGACAATTTTTGCCTTTACAGGCGCTCAACGCTTGGTTTTCACCAAGGGATTCATGATGAGGACGGTCAGCAACAGCAACACCACTTCAATACTATACACAGTGGAATAAGCCATGGCTGAATCGGTGAATTGTGCGGCAATGTCGCGGATGATGCCACCGACTGCCATACCCACACCAGCGGTAGAAGCCTGAACCGCGCCCCAGGCGCCGAGTGCCAGTCCGGCTTGTCCGGGCGGCGCACTGTTCATGGTGGCGGTCAAGGTGCCGTGACCAAATAAACCGGCGCCGAATCCTATGAATATCACGCCCAAGGTGAATAAGGGCGCTGAGGCTTGAGGCGCGGAAAAAATCACGGCGATAAAAGCAGGAATACCGACCATGGCACCCCAGCTTGCCATTCTGAACGGGTCGCCGCCACGACTCAAAATTTGTGAAGCCCAGGCAAAACCTATGAGTCCGCCCATGGCCAGAATCGCTGTCAGGTAAGTGGTTTGGGCCACACTCAGCCCGAGTATTTCGCCGCCGAAAGGCTCGAGCAAAATATCTTCCATGCTGAAAGCCATGGTGCCCAAACCGATGGCAATCAACCTGCGTTTGGCATGTTCGCCATTGCAAAAAAGCTTGAAAGATTCCATGAAGTCCGGGTCTTCTTCGTAGGCATCCGGACTGCGGCCCCGCGTTCTGCCCTCTTGTTTCCACAAGGCAATCACATTCAAACAAATGGTGATAACGGCGGCACCTTGCACGGTGCGAATCAGTGTGCCGGGTGAAAAATCTTGCAGCACATAACCGAACACAACCGAACTCATGATGATGCCCAGCAACAACATGACATACATTAAACCAACCACCTTGGGCCTGTCCTCAGGCGGAGCGAGATCGGTGGCCAGTGCCAGCCCTACAGTCTGCGTGGTGTGCAAACCAGCGCCGACCAGCAAAAACGCCAGACCCGCGCCGAGGTCACCGACCCAGGCCGGTGTATTCGATGCCTGGCCGAGTCCGCCGAGCACCAGCAGCGCAAAAGGCATGATGGCAAAACCGCCAAATTGCAACAAAGTGCCCATCCAGATATAGGGGACACGACGCCAGCCCAGGTGCGAGCGGTGGTGGTCAGAGCGAAAACCGATGATGGCGCGAAACGGCGCGAACAACAAAGGCAAAGACACCATGACTGCAACCAGCGCTGCAGGCACATGCAATTCGACAATCATCACGCGGTTGAGGGTACCTATCAGCAGGGCGAGCGCCATACCTACAGAGATTTGAAATAAAGACAGACGCAGTAGCCTGCTTAAAGGCAATGTTTCGGAGGCGGCATCTGCAAACGGCAGAAATTTCGCTCCAAATTTGATCCAGTTTTTAGATGGCTTAGCGACAGAAGTGTTCATTTGAAAAATGGACCGGAATCGGTAAATCCCGGCCCATTAAAAAAAAGAAATTTTTGGTTTGTCAGGCAGTTGGCGTTTTGACAGTCTGTATGACTGCCGCCGTTGCTGCGCTTCCATTCAAAAATTTCTTGACCCAAGTAGTATTCAGGGTCAATGCCAGGTGGACCGAAAACGATCCAATGGCTACTGCTGCGAGGAAGATGGGAATGCCGACAGAAGGTTTGACCACTGTCCAGATTTTTCCGTAGATCATGTGGTGCTCCTTTTATTTCAGCCAAGGGGAATAAATGTACGCCAGCAGGTGTGCTAACGCTGCAATCATTCCAAAGATTTGAGTCCCTTGGATGAGGTGCCGATGAATTTCTTCTGATTCGGCTTCTGACAGGCCTGTTGGGCCTACTTTGTCTGACATGGTGTTATCTCCTTGAAAGATTTTCACGTCCGTGCAAAACCCGCACGAGGGTTATTTATGGCCCCCATGGCCACAAATCCTTTAATTCCTTACGGATTGAAAGTTATTTTAGGTTGACACTTTAATCTGTCAACATATATTTACACCTAGCCGTCAGATTGCTTGAGTTACAGTCAGACTCGCTGCAACTTGTTGAATTCATTAACTTTTAATTTTGAAACTTTACAGGCAAACCTACCGAGGTCGCTTCGCACCCTCGCCTACCGGCCCTTTACACGCCGGTTCTTTGGTCGCTGCCTTGGCCAGTTGGCTGGATGCGCGAGCCCACGCAGGCACTTGGTTGGTGCGGATGGAAGACGTGGATACACCTCGTTGTCATGAAGCTGCAACACAAACCATACTGTCGCAATTGGCTGCCTGTGGCATGCTCAGCGATGAGCCGGTCTTGCTGCAATCTCAGCGCGCATCCGCCTACCAGACGGCGCTGGACGCGCTGACACAAGCAGGCGCGGTCTATGCCTGTCGTTGCTCGCGCGCGGACATCGCCAGAACCCTGGTGGCGCAAGGCATTGCCCCTGAGCGCCACCGCGACACGCCTTACCCCGGCACTTGCCGTGCATTGAATCTGTCATTCGAAGCGGGCATGTCGGTGCGTTTACATTTACCTGAGGGCGAAGTGCATTGGCAGGACCGCCACTTGGGTAATCAACAACAAAACGTGGCCGTCACAGTCGGCGACTTTGTGCTCAAACGCAGCGATGGTTTATGGGCCTACCAATTGGCCGTGGTGGTTGACGATGCCGCGCAAGACATCACGCATGTCGTGCGAGGCGAGGACTTGGCAGACAACACGGCGCGCCAAATCCTGTTGCAACAATCCCTCGGCCTGCCCCGGCCTGTTTATATGCACACGCCACTGGTGCTGGCCGCTGACGGCGAAAAACTGTCCAAACAAAACGGCGCTATGAGCCTTGACTTGGACACACCAGTCAAAGTGTTGCAGGCTTTGAATGCAGCCGCGAAGGTGCTGGGGTTGCCACAGCATCATGGCGATAACGCCGCACTGGCACTGGCGGTGTGGGTGGGTGAATGGCTTGAACGCTGGCATTGAGCGCCTAGGTAGCTTGACGCTGCGAATGGCTCAACCCGCTACCAAGCTGACAACGTGTCTGCTTTGAGGCCACAGGCACAATCGCTACATCTTTCAGACATCAAGCCATGAACAACCTAGCCCCAGCGCATATTGAACATCCCAAAACCATCAAAAGTTTTGTCACCCGCGCCGGTCGCACCACCAGCGGTCAGGCCAAAGCCTTGGCGGAGTTGGGCCCGCGTTTTGTGCTGCCGTTTGATCGCCATGCTTTCAACGCAGATGCAGCTTTCGGACGTGTCGCGCCGGTTA
>Ga0209355_1000400_pt1 | contig 26579 bp, 23 predicted proteins | sample LauGreSBDMM110SN_3_FD_187563 | JGI IMG/M metagenome (GOLD analysis project Ga0209355, IMG submission 187563) | Freshwater lake microbial communities from Lake Michigan, USA - Sp13.BD.MM110.SN (SPAdes) (version 2) | ecosystem: Environmental > Aquatic > Freshwater > Lake | place: Lake Michigan... | reverse complement strand
ATGCTTGGTATCTCTGCGGCGACAACGAAGAAGAGAACGTTTGAGTTTCCCTGGCAAAAAAAGAGTCCTGATGAGCCGGTAGTTGATCATCCGACGCCCCTAGAAAACATTCCACCAATACAAACCGCGCCCGCGCCGAGTGAGGGAGCTAGCCACAGGCCCACCAGGGTCATCACGCTGAAGAATCGTCAGGAGCCCACCGTGACGGCCCCTACTGCGGACGTGCCTCGTCCGACTGTCACGGTGAACTTCACGAGACGTGATGCCACCGCCGGTATGCCGACTACACCAGACGAACGTCCGACCAGAACGTTCACGAGACCATCGCAGGACAAAAAAAGTTGATCCAGGTCCTTCCTTTCTACATCGTGTGTGATGAAGGCTCGTCGATGGACGGTGCATCTATTGCGGCTGTGAATGATGGAATTGTTGAGTTGTTCGACGAGATCAGTTCAGATCCGGTTTTTGATGCGAAAGTTCGTATTGGGATTATTGCTTTCAATGACACCGCCAAGGTCCTCTTGCCTTTGACACAGTTGAGCGACGTGGCTCAAATCCCGATTTGTGTGGCGAGTGGTTCATCCTCGTACACCGCGGCGTTTCGTCTGTTGAAGACACAGATCGAATCCGATGTAACAAGGCTGCGTCAAGAAGGAGTCAACGTCGAACGTCCAGTTGTCTTTTTTATGTCGGGCGGGGCGCCAAATAACGAGAATTGGCTTGCCGATCTGGATGCGCTCGTACAAATATTCAATTACGGCGAGAACATTGTCAGTTTTGGTGTCGCAGGGGCTGACAAGGCTGTCATCGCCGAGGTTGCCCGCTGGAGGAGCCGTCGTGCTGGTGGTGGGTATAAGTTCTTCTTTATGGCTGATGACGGCGTCAGCCCAGGACTAGTGATCCGAGAAATGCTCAAGTTTCTTATTTCGGATTACATCTTGTCTAGTCCACGAGATTTTGTTTCAATTCCGGTCAATCTTGACCCGATTAGTAGTAGACCATTAAAGACGTGGTTGAGAAAGCCGCGATCAGATGTTAATAGCATCGTTGAAATATGAGTATCTTGCCCTTGTACTTCGTTATTGATGTGGGCTCGTCGATGGACAGTGCATCAATCGCGGCTGTGAATGATGGAATTGTTGTGTTGTTCGACGAGTTCACTTCGGACCCGGTTGTTGAAGCGAAAGTTCGTGTTGGGATCATCGCATTCAATGACATGGCCCGAGTTCTTTTACCTTTGACTCAGTTGAGCGACGTGGCGCAAATCCCGATTTGTGTGGCGAATGGTTCATCCTCGTATGCAGCAGCGTTTCGTCTGTTGAAGATGCAGATCGAATCTGATATCGCGGCGTTGCGGTTGGAAGGAGTCAGTGTCCACCGACCGTGTGTCTTTTTTATGTCGGACGGAGTGCCGAATGATGAGAATTGGCGTGCTGAGCTGGATGCGCTCGCAGATCCTTCTTTTGCTTTCAGGCCAAATATCGTCAGTTTTGGTGTGGCGGGAGCAGAGAAGGCTGTCATTGCCGAGGTTGCCCGCTGGGACAGCGGTGGTCGTGTTGGTGGGAAAAAGTTCTTCTTTATGGCGGATGGCGATGGGGACCTAAGCCCAGCAATCATTGAGCTTGTCAGGGTATTCGCTCACCCTTATTTTACAACTGCACGTATTCCAGAGAATGAAACAAATCTCAGCATTTGCCCACCAGATGGGTTCACTATTGAAGAAACGGCATGACCCACGAGAATTAGTCCAATTGGGGGTTGACACAAAGGTATTTCCTCGGAATACTTAAAGGTTCCCTACATAGGAGATTCATTATGTCCAATATTTCAAATTCCGTGCTCATCGCCGGAGACCTCATTGATTCATCGGGTAGCACCTCCTCGGCTGGTGCTGCAAAACCAGAGGGCGGCTTACAAGTTCTTCCCTTCTACATCGTTTGTGATGAGAGTTCGTCGATGGACGGTGCATCAATTGAGGCAGTCAATGATGGAATTGTTGAGTTGTTTGACGAGATCAGTTCTGATCCGGTTATTGATCAGAAAGCTCGTGTTGGGATTATTGCTTTCAATGACACAGCCAGAGTCCTGTTCCCGTTGACTCAATTGAGCGATGTAGTTCAAATCCCGATTTGTGTGGCGAGTGGTTCGACCTCGTACGGATCCGCCTTCCGCTTATTGAAGACGCAGATCGAATCCGATATCGCAGCATTGCAGTTGGAAGGGGTCAAAATCAACCGTCCAGCTGTCTTTTTTATGTCGGACGGAGCGCCGAACAACGAGAATTGGCTTGCCGATCTGGATGCGCTCGTAGATCCTTCTTTCGCACCCAGACCGAATATCATCAGTTTTGGTGTGGCGGGAGCAGTGAAGAATGTCATCGCCGACGTTGCCCGCTGGAATAGCGGAGGTGGGAAAAAGTTTTTCTTTATGGCAGATGATGTCGGTAGCCCGGGACCCGCAATCAAAGAAATCATCAAGTTCATCGTTCAAACAATTGTCAATTCAGCAAAGATGAACGTACCGAGATTCCAATTTGAAGACGGGAAAACCATTGGTGACACCGGGGCCGGTGGCGGCGTCACTACTTTTGTGATCGACTCGTTGAACTGAGATGCGCGTTTGGCCCGTACTCTTGGTGTGGGACGTTGCCCTTGAAACTCGAGATTACGAGAAGGTCGAAAAGTGTCTGTTAGAGAAAATTCAGTATTTTGAATCTCACTATTCACTGACTCCTGAAGTGGAAATCATTGAATTCTCTCCGGTGAGGGTTACAACCAGAAAGTTGCTGTCCGGAGAAAATAGGGTTCATCTCGAATCTGCACGTTTAGATCGATCCGAACTGAACGTCAACTCGCCTGAATACAAGCAATTTAAACATACTCTTTTGCAACAAGGCGTCCGGCTAGGAGTGAAAAGTTCCATCGCTCCGACGATCATTCGGTTCTCGATTCGTCAGATCAGTCGACCTAATGAATACGCTAAGTCGTTATCCGAAATCTCCCAAAATGTGGATGATCTTTTTGTATTTGAATATCAAGCAAGAAATAAGCCTTCGCCGAACAGGCCCTGGCTATCAGAACCCGTAATGCTTAGTAATGAACTTCAGTTTAAAAACCATCGTCATAATGTGATTAAGGAGAATTTTGCTCCCAACAACGAGGGCCAGATCGAGAAGTTTTTTAAGCAAATTTCGTGGCATTTGGAGGACGGCTTCAGCCGACAAGGCTTGTTCGGCTCAGGGTTGTCGACTGCTGTGGTTGCTGGTGGTAATACGGGTTCGGATCAGCCGACTACGGCCCCACCAGCAACTGTTCCTGCTGGGTCAATGAGAGTTTGGCAAAAAAATAATGATTCATCGATGGGGAATAAAGAGCCTCAGCGTCAGACCAGGGAATACAGCCCGAATACGAAAGTTGTGCCGAACGAAATCGGTGCAACTACTTCATCGCAAGCCGCTGTGAGCGACGAACTGAAGGCGTCGGTTGAAGACGTACCCGCACCGCCAATAACGCCTTCGGTTGAGAGTATTGATTCGAATGAGATCCTGGTCGCCGCTGACGCGGAACAAACTGAAAGAGTTCCGGTGGCAGATCAAAAGAGCAGCCAACCAAACGAAAATACGGTATTTGGAGACGCACCGACGAGTGGCCGGAAGAAAAAGGTGAAGGGGCGGAGGATTGGGAATTACCTACCGTGGAAAAAGGCTTCTGAAGAAGTGGTCGAGAAGCCGATTCATAATTCTGAGGGTGAAACCTTGATCGAATCGGAAACCTTGATCGAATCGGAAACCTTGATCGAATCGGAAACCTTGACCGAATCGGAAACCTTGACCGAATCGGAAACCTTGACCGAATCGGAAACCTTGACCGAATCGGAAACCTTGACCGAATCGGAAACGCCCGCTGAGGTTTGTGTTGAGAAAGATGATGTCGCCCAAATGTCAAAAAATGGGAATCTGATAGTTGTTTCGCCTTCTACTATCAACGCGCGTGAATGGTGGGCGAAGAATAAGAATTCCGATCCATGGTTCAAGATTCCGGATGTGGGGCCGTCCCGCGATGTCGAATTTGAGTATGGCGGGGTCGACTCACTGAGGCTGCTGGCTGGTTCAGTTCGAGGTGACCGCCACCAGTTTTACGGCGAACCAAACCAGGATGCTTTTGCGATTGGTAAGAATGGAAAATTCTTAATCGTTGTCGTTTGTGATGGCGTGGGTAATGCTAAGTATTCGGCGTATGGGTCGAAGTTCATCTCTTATTCTGTGTCACGGTCTTTGGTCCGTTTGCTAGAAGAAGTGGAATTGGGTGATCGTGATGCAATTCGTGATGCAATTACCCAAGCGGTACAAAAAGCATCAGACCGCGTTCAAACTTGGGAAGAGGGGGCTCTGTTTGCTCCTGATGTAAATGCTTCGGAGGTCAATCGAGATGCTCTTTCTGCCACGCTCGTAGTGGCAGTCATTGAGATTGAACCGCGTACTCGTGATGGTCGGCTAGTTGTCGTGGCGAATGTCGGAGACAGCCCCTGCTACACATTTACGGACTCAACGTGGGAACTCCGCACAGATGCAACTAAGGACGGTGAAGTTTTGGAGCACGCAACTTCTGCACTCCCGTTAGAGGTGGGCGAGCCAGTTGAACTTGAGTTTCACGAATTCGAGTTGGGTCATCGTGCGCAGCTGGTTCTGATGACTGACGGAGTCGGAACGTCTCTTGCATCCGGAAGAACGCAAGTTGGCCAGTGGTTAGGCGAGAGACTCTCGCACCCGCAATTGGCCGCGGACTTTTTCCACACTATAAGTTTCGATCGACAGGGAGAAGATGACGACCGTACGCTCGTTGTCGTATACGACTTAGACCACGCATTCACGCCGCCGTTAATTGAACAATTGAAACCAGAAATGAACACTGAGCAGGCCAATAGCCGTGAGTTTGTTGAAGACACGACAATCGCAGCTCCCGAAGCTGAAGCCTCGCCTCTAGTAGACGGTCGTGTTGATAATCCGCCAGAAGAAATGAGGCAGGTCGATGTCGATTCAGTGGATTGATTTATCGGGTCTAGGTGGTCTAGACCAGTTGGGGGATGGCGGTGAAGGAGTCGTTTATCGAATCACTCAGCCCGTCGGGTATGTATACAAAGAATACAAATCTGTGGTTGCGGCTGAGGTATTTCCAAAGGGGCTTGAGGTCACGGCTGAACTTATTCACCAGTTGGGAGATAAGCAGTCATTCATTGGTGAACGTTCGGCATGGCCAGAAGTACTTGTTCGAAAAAATGGAGCCTTTTCTGGTTATCTGATGAAAAAGATACCCGACGAGTTTAATTGTCGACATGGGATGAAAGGTCGAGCACGTCACGGTCTGACTGATTGGAACAAGTTGGTGACGCGTGATGACTGGAAAGATAACACCAACATTGAGTCTTCGGTCCCGAGGCTCAACGAAGCTCCAAAGAAAAATGAAGAAGTTCTTCTAAAGCTGTTGTTAGATCTGGCGACATTCTTCGAATATTTGCATTCCCAGAAAATTGTTATTGGTGATGTCTCGGGAAGAAACTTGCTTTGGGCCATTAAACCTTCGCCGACTGTATTCCTGATTGACTGTGACGGTTTTCGTCGGGAAGGCGAACGAGCAGTGACGACCAGCAAAGAAACTCCAGATTGGTTTGATCCTCAGTTGAATGGTGGTGACACCACATTAGATTCCGATCGCTTTAAGTTAGCGATTGCTATTTACAGAGCTTTTTTCTCCGATCCATTCGGGACGCCGAATCAGCCGAAAAATTCTGTTTCAACTCATCAGACAAAAATTCTTGAACTGGCAAGGAGGGGAACAGCCCCTTCGAACCGGACAACTGCAAAAGAATGGCGCGAGGCACTAGAAGGAATGATTAGTGGGGGCCGTGGTGTGCGAAAATGGACGAAACCTGAACGTCGGCAACCATCGCCTGACTCCACCGAGTCCAACAACCCTGTGAAGAGGTTTCGTCCATGGCATCGCAAGTAGTCGATCCCTTAAGAACTCATTCAGAAAGTTAGAAGTACGATTCATGCAACCGCTACCACCACTCCCAGTAACACGATTCGGCGAAGGTGGGCAGTCGCTGGTCTACGAGCATCCGACGAACAGAGATTTATTGATCAAACTCTTCACGGATAGTGGCAAAAATAGGGCACCACGCACTGGGGCTGAGGCTGCACACATTGAATCGTTAAATGACTTTCAGAATGGGATCTCTTACAGTCATCGCCAATTGCTGTCAACCAATTTTTCGTGGCCGATTGAAACCTATGGCAACCGTCCTGGAGTGATTGACGCCATCGGAATTTTGCGTGCTCCCGAGGACTTTTGGATCAATATCACCATGCAATCAGGGAAGGTGAATCACCTTTTCCTGCAGGTTGGCTACCTGACCACTGACTATTTGTCAAGGGCAGCGATTAAATCAGCCCCCTTTAGAGATGTACCTTTCGAAGACCGGGTCGAAGTCGCTCTCGAGTTTCTCTATTCGTTCCAGGTTCTCTGGGATCTTGGTTACCGATTTTGTGACTTCAAGGAACAGAACTTTTCATTCACTTTGAATGGTCGACCAAGAGTCTTCATCATTGACGCTGAGTCAATCTCTCCTCCTGACATGTCTACGATTCGAACACCCGGTTGGTTTGCCCCCGATCAGTTGGGCTTGTCGATGGAATCCGATCGTTCGCTCGCGTGTTTATTGGTGTGGAGAATTCTTGGTAGAGACCCAGGGATCATCCCCCCGAGTCAGGGTAACCATGTTGCAAATTTCGATCTCCTTGACAAGCGAACGTTGGACCTTTTAGAAGACGGATACCGACACGGGTCGCAAGAAATCATCGATGAATTGATACGTGAGCTGACGAAATACCGAAGTGCCGAGAATATTCGTAAGGCCTTTGAATGGGCGATCGACACGCAACTCGCAACATTGGTTTTGCGCTACGCCCCACCGAATCCTTCGCAACAAGAAGCGCAAATTTTGGCGGACGCGATTGAGCAGAAGGCTTTGGAAGACGATCTGATGGCGCTGAACCCGCGCCTCAGAAAAGTCCGCATTAACAGTAGTGTTCCCTTCGCCGGGTTCAGGACTGATATTCCTGACTGGATTTCAGTTGGCGGAAGCGAATTAGATGCTGAGAGTATTCGATTGCTTGCGCTGGACGGTGAGTTCGAAGAAGTTGCACAAGCATTTATCGGCAGAACAACGTCGGCCCCTGTGGGTCGGCTTGTCACACGAGCGATCCAAGCGGCAATCGCCCAGATTGGTCCGCCACCAATACGTACTCGAGTGAACCCATCAGGAGAATTCCAATTGCAGTGGTCATGGCCCGGTGCCGACATTGTGAATGGGGCGCGGATTTTGTTGTACCTTCCCGATGGCACTCTGTCTCAAGAGGGTTATTGCGACAGAGCAAAGCAGAATCCGTCAATTACCTTTCCAGCTGGAGCGGATATCCCAGATGGGAGCAAACTGTGGGTGAGCTACGCAATGCTGTTGGACGAAGCCACAATTGTGTGTCCACTCCCGACGAAAACTGTCATCACTGGTTTACAAAAGAAGGCCACACACACTTCCGCTGCAGCCCCATCGACAGCGAGGACTAGCGGGTCTGAGCGGGATGCAAGTTTGGATCAGCTGTTTCGACCGATCGACCCGGTGCCGATTGTGGGTAAAGACTCCGCAATTTCGATTGATGTATCGGAACCAGGTGGTGGGCGTGAGGTTGAGGAAGAGCCAGGCAACGTTGACTCTCGAGGGCTTGCAATGCGCCCATCTCATGGCAAAATTCGAAGCGCTTTTCGAGCCATCGGTAGACGTCTGTTCGGCCGCCGCCGTTAGAGCCAATCGCGCTTCGAAGAACTAAGCGAGTGTCCCCCTGGATCGGTCACACTCATTTCTATATGGATAGCCCACTGTCTCAGGCTCGGATTTCACGGTGATCCTGGCGGCTGCTAGCCCGATTAGGATCAAATCACTTATGACAGGAACTCAGGTTTTCCCTTTTTATCTGCTCTGTGACACCTCTAAATCGATGTCGGGGGAACGCATCAAGACCATCAACGAGGGTCTGCCCGAGATCCAGGCTGAGATTCTTGATGACCCGATCGTTGTAGGAAAGGCGCGGGTCTCGGTCATCAGTTTTTCTACAGAAGCCAATGTGGATCTTCCGCTCGCACGTCTTGACAACGTCACGATGCCAGTGTTGAAAGCTGGTGGGCAGACCAATTACGCCAAGGGTATCGAACTTGCCCGGCAACAGATTGAAACAGATATGAATCGATTAATGAGCGAGGGTTTCAAGGTGCTTCGTCCTTGCGTCTTTTTCTTAACTGATGGTCGACCAGGAGACAGTTGGAAGCGTGTTCGTGATGCTTGGGTCGATCGTTCGGTCAACTCTTTCCAACCAAACATCATTGGTTTCGGCGTGGCTAATGCTGATGAAGAAACCTTGAAGCGTTTAGCAACACAATTCTCGTTCATTGCGTCTGACGGGGTTTCGCCTGCTGCTGCTCTTCGTGAAGTTCTTCGACTTGTAACAGTTTCGATCATTAACAGCACGCGAAAAGGAACGATGGAGTTCAATCTTCCTCTGACCGAAAAGTATTTCAGAACGATACGAAGTGATGAGTGAACTAGTCATTTTTTGCAACCATTCTCGTTGACGTTGCTGCGAAGTACTCCGAATAGACAAGACCTGACGCACGAACAACCGAACAGACGTTGAGTGGAGTAAGCGTGTTCTATGCTGAAGAAATGTAAGCAGGTTTGCTACCGAATTACTTAGGTCTTTCAAAAGTGTAAGCGCACAATTTTGACCTTCGCGAGCGTTGAAAGCAAGCAAGTGAAAGCCTTACTTGCACGCGACAATCAGGATGTTCGCCTCGGGCATGTCACCGATGTCGCCTCATCGATTTCTTCATCAGTCCATTCTTCCCCAAGCGACAAGTTGATTGACTTTCGAACCCAGACGGTGAAAATGGTGGAGCACGGGGGCACTGAACGTCAATTTCTTCAATAGGTGACGTCATGGGCTTCTCCTCTTGTTCCTAGTCAAAACCTAAATTGGGGTTGAGACAGGGTGCTGGGTGACTCCTGCCCAACAGGTCTAACTGCAGCTTGATTTAAAACCTGGCTGGTTCAAAGAGGCAAATCACTGGTTATTGTTCTCTCGTGGCCATACCCAAATACAGCGATATTTTCACAGAGCTTTTGCAAGTACTTGAGCATGAGAACATGCTTCACCGCCGTGAGCTGATGACGAGAGTTGTCGACCTGATGACTTTGACTGACGAGGAACGGGTAGCCACTTTTTCTGGTGGAACCAATATCGCTCGAAATCGTGTCCATTGGGCATTGGAATTTTTGTGTCAAGCAGGAGCAGTTGACCGACCTAAGAGAGGCTTTGCGGCGATCACCGACTTGGGACGAAAACTCCTTCGTGAAGAGAAGCCAAAACTAACGCTTGAAAGGCTGCGTGAAACTGAAGGACTTAAGTCGTGGAAGCAACGCTCAATGGAGAAAGCGGCACGGCGTCGCGCGCAACGCGGTGATGAACCCGTAGTCCCAGACGATTTGCCGGATGAAGTGAGAACCCCAGAAGAAGTGATGCAAGACTCGCTTTCTGAGATAGAAGAATCCATTTCGTCACAAATTTTGCAACGCATAAAGGATGAGGAGCCTGTTTTTCTTGAACGCGTTGTGTTGAAGCTTCTGCATCAAATGGGATACGGATCCTCAGAAGATGATCTCGAACACATTGGCGGCAGTGGAGACGGTGGCGTTGATGGCGTGATCAATCAAGATGCTCTTGGTCTCGATCAGATTTATGTTCAGGCAAAACGTTACGCAGATGGCGTGATTGGACGACCGCAAATACAGGCATTCGTCGGAGCGCTTGCGGGCAAACATGCCGTGCGTGGAATTTTCATCACGACTAGTTTCTTCTCGCGTGACGCACGTGAATATGTCCAAAATCTACGTGAAACCAGAGTCATTCTGATTGATGGAGAGGAACTGTCGCGCCTAATGATTCGTCACAAAGTCGGGGTAACTGTCGTGAAAACAATTGAAGTACCCGAAGTTGATGAGAACTTCTTTGAGTCCGCTTAATCCTTAGCAATGCTTTGGTGTGGCTTTGAAGTTCAAGGGCGAACCTTGATCGAGGCATCGCCAAAAATTTCGTGTACTGAAAGTAGTCTCTTTTATTCGAGAGTTATCCTGAGAAAAACACTGGAATTTACGCTGAAGCAAGTTGAGCCCGATGACATTTCGAATTCACTTTAAGGAGAAATGATGCTGCCTTCAAAGCTTTACATCATCCCCTTCTCTGGTGATGGGAAATTGCCGGGCATGGAGATAAGTGGATTTGATCCCCCTCCAGGGATTGGCTCAACGGTGATTGCCGTACCTGAAATTGAAGGAAAAGTGTTACGAGCGATTGAGTGGATATACACAGTCACCGATGTCGAACCAAATGATGATTCAGATTGGCCGTGGTCTCTCATTTTGAAGGCCAAGAAGGTGAAAACGCCTCGTCGATGGTTTGATATCGCGACGGAAGTCAGCAACCAAGGACTTAAAGAGGTTTTCGCGTCGCACGGAAAAGGCGAGCGAATTAACCATCAACCGACGATTCAATTGATTTATGAAATGCTGGGGGAGGCGTAATTGATGAAGTTCTCTGAGTTGAAACTTGATGATGGCAGTCAATTGTGTTTGAAGTTGTCTCAGTTACGACTCATGGATCTCCAATTAGAGGGGCGCGTAGCGAAGAAGAACCCTTTGATCCAGAAACAACGGAAACGCCTAGCGAAATCAATCGGTAAGGGTTTCCCAGCAAATCCAATTGTGGCCGTTTCTGGCGATGTGGCGGACAGCAGAGCTGCTCTGCTTGAGGTCTCTAGGTCGGTAATGTCTCCGTATCACCAAGCAGTGATTCAATATGAAGTTTTAATGGGTACAGGTAGGTCTTCCGTATTTTTCAACTTTGGAAAGCCGAAGAGCGATAGACGTCAAGTTTTGGATGAATTACAAGCCGGCTTTGATCGTGTGGATGATGAAATTCTCAGCCGTCTGATGTCAAAGAGTTTTCGTCAGGAATGTGCGCAGGACTGGCGATCCAGTAACAAGTCTTATCTAAACGTCAACAGCGGCAATTTTGCGAATGTAGATGTGGATCAGCTACGTCTCCTAGGAAAGCTTCCGTCAGCTCTTTCCAAGAGAGTAGAGAAGAGAGTGGGCCGCTGGAATGGAAGGCGTGCTGGATTAAAAGGAGGAGCTGCTGACAACTATGGGCTCGCGAAGATCGGCGGAGGTCCTAAAATCGCCGGAGGAAAAGGCATTGAAGGTGGCAAAAGCCGAATAAACACTGCTGTGCACCTTGCCATTGCTGGCATGGCAGCGTTGGGATTTTTGGCTTTCCATTTTTACCAATCTAAGAGCCAAGAAGGCCTGATCAAATACCGAGCGATCTTGCTTCTGCTATCAAAACATCCTGTAGAAAATTCTCACATGATTAACCAATTTGAACAACGAAGAAACGAAATCAAATTTTCGCTATTGCAAAAAGGGAGAGGATCAGTGCGGGTCCGTCGAGGTTCTAAACAGTTAGATCGCAACATTCGAGTTTTGTCGCTGTGTATTCCGAATGATTGGAACTATTATTCATTTCTAAGTTTTCAGCCCGAAGGTTGATTTATCCATGAAAAGTGAGGTTTCGTGATGATGACCCCAGATGGTATGGCATCGGCTATTTCGCAAGCGTTTCGCATCTGTTGCACCCGAAAAGGGCTAGATGCCGGGAAACTTGCCAGTATGGCCAACTGTGAAGTATCGATCATCGATTTGATCTTTGAGTCAGATTTTGACGCATGTTTCGCCTTGCGCGAGAACTATCTTGATAGGGGGTCTGTTCAACGTCAACTTTGCGACTTGATTGGTTTGACCCCTCGCATCTGCCCCGAAATTGATGTTGGCAAGATCTTCTAATCAAAATAGAAGGGTTCACCGTAGGCCATGCCTCGTGAGTTCTCGGCGGCAGCTAAGCCATTCTCGTAGGGCTCTTGATGGTAGTACTCGCCCGTTCGAAGAATGCTCCTTGCCAGCATTGCCTCACGGGCCATGTTCCAGAAAATTTGTGTAAAGAACCACTGCAGATCTCCTTCGGTAAGCAGAGTTGACCACGAAGAGGGAACAAAAAGTGTGTAGATCATTTCATCATCTCGAAAATTCCAGGAACCCAAACCGTGCAACGCTCCGCAAGCGTTTGAATTTGGGGCGTCGTTCAACTCAAAAACGAGAAAATCGGCGTCTTCTGGATCTATTCCTTCGATGAGTCGCATCTTTAGGAGAAACCCGCCCCCTAAATGGGGGTTTTCCTCAATCACTCCTTCTACCAATGCGGTGTCGCGACCCTCGAGGCCGAGAGCCATCCCATTCATAATGACACCGCGCCAATCAACGGTGGCATAAGGAACCTCAAAAATGATGTTGGGAAAGCTGTCAACTCCAAACCAGGCTCCGCTGTCGCCATAATCACCTGATAGCTGATCGGTCTTGCATTGGTTTAAGGCTGTGTATGCGGCCTGCGCCACTGGCGTGACGTCCAAACCTCCGAATGGTTTGACATTGTTGTCAAAGTAGAAGCAACTCTGGCTCCAATCTCGAGATCGGATCTGTCCCGATGGTGCTGGTTGCAAGTACGCGTAAGCCCAAGCGTCGTCGTCACCGGGATCAAGGGGAAAGAAATTGCTTGTCACTAGTGCGGTGACTTTTGCAATCTGTTCTTCAACCATGAGCCGAATTGCTTGATAGGGGAGATTAGCCTCAATCCCACCGACAACAAATGCGGACATCGCAACCATGAAGATGGGCGATGATGAGTCGGTTGAGTAATCGTTCAGTAACACCCAACGGGTGGTTGACGTAAATGCGTTGAGTTCCGCGCAGTATTGACGGGCAATGTCAACGTCTTTGACGATCCCTCCTACAGTTTTGACGGTAAGAACCCCCAGATGTGAAATCTGCGGAGCTGCTGAACCAATTGAGAAAATGGTGGGTGTTGGACCGGCCCACCAATACACATCTTCACTCGACAAAAGGTCTCCGCTGAGCCATTCGGGTTCAGCGTTGAGATCTTTCAGTAGGGTCATGCGGAGTTCTAAGGCTAATACTTGTCCTAAATTCATGCCTTCAGCCATGATCTTCCCCTCAGATTTGATTGGTCTTCTGCAAATTGAGAAACCTGAACGATGAGTTCAATTCATTAAGTCACACCTTCATCGGTTTGTAAATGGCTCCGAAGAAAAACGAGGCAGCACAAATTTTGCCTCTTTGATCGTTTGCTTGATGCAAGCAAATCAACCGCTTGTGATTGACAATCGGGAGGTTCGCCATGCTTGACTCAAATGGAAATCGAATTGTTGAAGTTGGCCATGGGTTCGTCGATGGCGAAGACTCATACTGTTTAGATGCAGTCCGCAAAGCCCGCAAGGAATATCGATGCGAGGGTGTCATCCGGGCAGTTCGTTGGAGCGACAATCCTTCCCCAGGAACCGGAGCCTCAATTCTTGAGATGCAGTCAGGCGGCTGCACGTGGAAGATACGTAAGGGCGACCTTCATGCAATACTCATTTTGAATGACGTTGAGTTATACGGAACGTATTGGACAACTTGGCGTATGTGTATTCCGTGTGCTCTGTCTGAACATATAGTTGAATATCGTCAAACGGTTTTGCGAAAAGGGGAGAAAAAGTGACTAAGTCTTTTGAGGTAATTGCCAGTGTTTTTGACAAACCGGGAATGGAGGGTGACTTTTTCTGGATGTCTCGACAAGCTGAGCATGAGAAGACACTGTTCATTTTCAATGACAACGAAGAACAGTTTCGAGCATTTGTTCAAGGTGAACGATCTGGGATTACCGCTGGTGGCGGAAATGCTGGGATTCGCCCACTTCGAGGCCTGAAGCCGCCTCGCGCCGCCGGTGTTCCGACTGGTAGTCGGGGCGGAGGTTATTCACGTTTTGATGAGCCCATCAAGAAAGTCATTGATGAATCTCTATCAGTGATCCAAGAGTTGCTCAATAGCGGTGATTATGAGCGAATGGTTTTCAGCAAAGACAAAAATTCAGCAACTCTTGGAACCGGGCTCTTTCGTGTTGCTGAAGACGTCAAGAAATACATCTACGACGCTTTGATGTCTATAAGGCCATCTTAAACCTTGATTTTTTTATGTTTTTGTAACTTGACTTTCAATTTTTAAGGAGCGGTATGGATATCTCTGGACTTATGTTAGATGAAAATGCCCAAATCTGTTTGGCAATTGCTCATCTACGACTCATTGATCTCGACATCGGTGCATCATCTTCAAAAGTGCGAATTTCGAAGCTTAAAGATCGCGCCATATACATCGACAAACTGAAGGGTTTGATTCCTGAAAACGGACATCATTTCTCGTCATCACTTTCTGGGGAGGTCGCGAGAACTCTCTCTTCGGTTGCGGCCAATGTGAAAAATCCGGTTTTTCAAGCAATGATCTGCGCGGAAATAGCGCTGGCAGATCCTTGGACTGGAAAAAATGCAATTCGTCGTCACAAAATTGACGACCATATCCGTCGCTTGGCGCTTAATGAGCTGGGCGTTATGTTCCAAATGATCCAGGTTGAAGATCAGACAGAATTGATTCTGGACAATGTCATTAGCGCCGCGAGTCGTGCGTTGATTGATAAGGAAAGAATGCTGAAGGTTTCGGGATTTGTCGCCGTAGGCGCTGTCGTTGGTGGATTGGTGTTCGCACCACACATTGGTGCAGCGATTGGTGCTGCTGCCGGTCTGCATGGTGCGGCAGCAGTTTCCTACGGATTGGCTTCATTGGGACTCGGTTCGTTGGCAACCGGTGGTTTCGGAATGGCTGGTGGAACAATTCTTGTTGGTTTAACGTCGGGTCTAATCGGTGGGGGTGGGACTTCACTATCAAAGGCTCTAAAAGACATGAGTTCAGATGGTTTACTAGAGGCATCCAAACTCCGCATTACGCTTTTTTTGTTATCCCGAAATCCTGAGTCGGGAGATCTGGTCAATGAGATCAAGGCAAGCATTGAGTCCAAAATTCGCGAACTTGCAATTGAGGAGCTGGATGAAAAAAGAAAGCCGGTTCAGAATAAGTCAAGGATTAAAGAATTGAAATATGAACAAAGAATGTTGATTGCTGGAATTCCGGGATTCAAAGGCTGATTCGCCCACTTCACTTCGCTTGTATTTCTTCTTTGCTTCCCAATCGGGATTGAAACCTTTGAGGTCCAGATAAAAACCAATTCCGCTAAGACGGCCGTCAGTGAATTGGTGATTCTTCTTGAAAGCATTCAATATCCGTAACATGCGGGTATCGCATGATGTACTTCTGCTGTCGCCGCTTTTATTCTTCAAGTGTTCGTGGCTCGTCTAGTGCATGGCCTTGCTGCATCCGAAGAGCAATTTCCCACGCCATTTTGAATCCCGTTAGGTAATCCTTGATTCGTTGTGGTGGTTCTCCCTGGTAATCGGCGGGTACTGGTATTTCCTTAAGTTGTCCGAGTTCAGGAATTTGGTTCAACACAGCGTGCTCCTTGTTGCGTTGTGTCGTCAGTTTTTAGTGATGACTTGCGGACGTCCTCATTGGGGGACATGCCGTTAAGAAGAGAGCGCAAAAACGCACGGCGCTGTTCGCGGTCCAAGTCGAAGTACCCACGCGGAACAGTCACGTGACTAAGCGTGACTTGCTGGTCGTTGATCATGATTTCCTCCATTGATCCCAGCGTTGCCACCTTTTCCTATTGGACGGTTGGCGGATCGTCAGCGGGCTGGGTCCCTCGGATCCTCTTAATGGACAAACCGAACCATATCCGAAGCCGAACCAGCTTGTCGCCCGATTATTCACACTGAAAAGCGCCTGCTCACGAATCCTTTCCGAACTCTGCCGTACCCCTTCTTTACGGTCATCCTCAACAAGGCAGACGCACGCACAGGAAGGCAGACCTCAATGCGCAGACACCATCGTCAGACTCATCGATACAGCGGATGTTCCGCCCAAGCACTGACCCCCGAAGAAAATGAGAGGTTGCTCGATCGTTTTCTCGAGAGTCTCAACAACAAAATTGACGCCGAAGAATTGGCGCGCCATGATCTGCCGCACGGAGTCTTAGCCGCATCTGCCGACGGCGGAATCCCATCTGTCTACGGTCCGTTCACAAACTCAATTGAAGCTGCTGCGTTTGCGCGCCAACTCGAACAAAAACTTGGAGCACTTGACAACAACGTGCACTTCCAAGTCATCCCCATCGACAGCCCCGAGTAAATCAGTTGTCGTTCTGGTGCAGAATCGTTGCGGAAAACGTCACAATTCTGCACCAGAAGCACGATGGGAATAGCTAGTGATTGAGGATCACTTCGCCGTTACTGATTGCACGGGCCAGATCTAAGCGTGATCGACAATTGGTCTTTTGATAAATGCGCGTCAGGTACACCTCAACAGTTTTGATGCTGTAGTGAAGTGCGTTCGCAATTTCTTTGTTACTGAAACCTTGAGCAACTAATCCAGCGATTGAAGTTTCGGATTCGGTTAATCCGCTATCGGAATCAATGTGTTTCCGAGGTGCTGTAATTCCACGACTACGCATGTGCTGGGCAGTCTTCTGCTTGAAGGGAACCGCTTGCAACTGTTCAAATATTTGGAATGCGGTATGAAGATGAACCTGGGGTTCATCGCCAAACCTGCCTGCTAACAGATGAGCACGACCGAGATACAACATCAAATCATGTTGCTTGCCTATTTCTATTGCTTGCAGAGCGGCTTCCACACTTTCAAAAGCCTCGGCTCGACACAGCAATGCAACAATTTTTCGAAGTAGTGAATGTGATACACGAGCAAGTGCCTCGGCCTCTTCAGCCCATTTTTGTGCGGCTGAACTGTCGTTGTCTAAGAGGCAAACTTCAACGAGCAAGTCAAGGGCTCCAATCATGGAATCACCGAACCCACTTTGCAAAGACTTGGTCACCCGATCTTCCAACGATTGTCGGGCTTCCTTGTAGTTGCCGGACCGAATTGTTGCTTTGTCGAATGAATTCGCCAAAACGAATTGCATTGTTTGAATCGGAGGGTTGACCGATGACAGTAGTTCTTGTGCTTGACGTATTTCTCCTCGTTCAATTAAGACGTCCGCAATAACTGATTTGATGTGACCTTCAGAAATGTTGGTCTGATAGTGGTTCATGAACCAAAGCACATCGTCTGCCAGTGCTAAAGCTTCATCCCATTTTCCTGCATAAGTAAGTAAAGAAGTTTTAGCGACCTCAATTTGACAACCGATACTTAAGGTATGTGGATTTTCGTTCAGTTCTTCAAATGATTTGATCTCCGAAAGAGAAGCTGGGATATCGCCGAGTGAGTAGTAGGCGAGAGCCAAGGTTCCTGATATTGCTTGTTTGGCGCGAACGTTTGCGTCCTGTTTGATTTCCTGCAACGATTTTGCGTGAATTTCAGCCGTGGAGTGATCAACCAACAACATTGAGTTCAAAAGATCATGAGAGAGAACAACACTAAGATCAGATATCGGCAAAGAAGCACCCGGCGGAATATGCGCAAACGATGATTCGTCAATTCTTCCGGTGTTCGTCAGAAAGTGCGACCGTTGAGCAAGCAGCGATACAGAAACTTCGCGACCAGAACTCTCCTCGTCGTCAATGATTGAGATCGCCGAACTGAGATTCCCCGATATGTAGAGGCAGTTGACTGTGTCGGCCAGTGTTCGTGAGCGAGATGGGCCAGCTGCTAATACTTTGAGTGCCTCTATCGCTATCGAAGCAGATTCAGATGGTCGCGATGCGATGAAAAGCCAACGAGCTTGTAGCGAGAGCAATTCGGCCCACTGTTGAGTTCCTTGTTGTACGAGGCTTGCGGCTTGTCCAAACCACTGTGCTGCGACGAGTGGTGCGGTGTTGCCAGCGGCATGACCAGCTTCACTAAGAATCTGAATGCACTCAGGATCACCAGGGTCAGAACTTTCAACCATATGTGTTGCTAATTCGGCGATGTCTACAACAGCGCCTCGTCGTCGGTCATCCATCAACTGATTGGCGATTGAACGATGAAAACGTCGCTGTTCGGCTGGCCCGATGTCGTCGTAAAGCGCGTCGCGAAGAATGCTGTGAGCGAATTGAAACTCGTGTTTGCCGAGTGGAATCAAAATCTGGGCCACCACAAGTCGATCAAAACTTGAGGTGACTTCGTCTTCCGAAAGACTGGAGAGGCTAGCGATGAGTGGAAGTAGTCGTAGTGAAATCCGACGAAAAACAGAAAGAACTCTGGCAACCTGAGTATCTGCACTTCCAATTTCAAAGAAACGGTGAATGATGGCTGTTTCTGGATGAGGTAGTTGGGCATCGTCAACAAGTCGCGCGATAGAACCCGAGAGATCAATACGATGCGAGTTCATAAGTAGGCGTGTGGACTCGATGGCGAAAAATGGATTGCCATTACTTGTGATTTCAACGATTGTGACTAAGTCTTCATTCGGACTAGTTGACAACATCCCTTTGATCATTGAGCGGATTTCAGATTTACCAAGTGGGTGTAAGTCAATGACTTGATTGTGATCATCGCTTTGAAACTGCTCAATCATGTGAGCGATGTCTTGATTCTGATACTCGGCTTGGTTACGAAGAGTGGCGATAAAGAGAATTCGTGAATGTGATAACTGACGAGAGAGCATGGCGAACAAAGCCACCGAATCAGCGTCGGCGAGATGAATGTCATCGCAGGAAATCACGATTGGTGATAGGCGTGCTAACTCGCGCAAGATTGATGTCGCGAGTCCGAGAACATCTTGTGGTTCCCTCGCACGTGACTTTTTGGTGGTAATTCCTGAAGTCTTTTCCAGGAGAGTTTTGAGATCTCTCGATGACTGAGTGACGAGTTCACTTTCAATGTGTAGTGGTTGAAGAAATTCGTTCACCAGCGAATAGGGGATTCCGCGGTCAAAGCGACTGGCTCGGCCCTTGAGACAGATTGCCCCCATTGATTCGGTTCGTTCCAATACAACTTCGGCAAGGCGTGACTTCCCTATTCCTCCTGCCCCTCGTATGACTACGCTTGACGCTTGGCCCGCTTCAACTTGTTTGAAGACATCAAGAATGCGGGCAATTTCGTGGTCGCGTCCCACCATTTGCGGCGTGAGGAGCGGCAATGCTGGGAATTGACGAACCGGGGACATTGGAAACACTCTATTTCACCCAGGCCACCAGGTAGTAGGGGAACCCCTACTGGTGGTGCAGGAGGAGGGGGAGAATGATGATTTCGGGGCAGTGAAGGAAGGGGGAGAGCATTGTGGCGCGCATCGAATTGCAATTGAACAGGGAAAGCAATTCTCACGATTCGTCCATCGTGCGCGTGGCTGGTTTTTGCACCGTCAATGGTCAAGAACAATCCCAGTTCGTGGGATGGGCCGAGCTTTTTGCGCTTCTTGAAAAATCGGTGACTGCACCAGAAAGTAATCAAGAGACTTCTTGAAAAACGTCAATCAACTGGTTCGAAGTCATTCGACCAATCACACAAGGGGAGATATATGAGTGGTAACAAGAACAACCGGGGACGTCAGTTGAGGGGTATTGCTCTACTGAGCGTTGCCGTCCTATTGGGCGTCGCATGTGGTGGTGACGACGGCGCGAGTACAGAAACTGAAGCTCCCGCTGAATCAGCCGCACCATCTACTGATGCGCCAGCGACAACTGATGGCAGTGATACTTCAATCCCAACAGAAAATGCGGGCAATCGTGACGGACAAACCATCAAGGTTGGAATCGTTAACAATGATGCGTTGCTCCCCGAAATTCGCACAGGCGCCGAAGTCGCTATTGGCGCGATTAACGCTGATGGCGGAATCAATGGTGCGCAGATTGAAATTGTCTCCTGTGACGCCGATGCATCGCCTGAGGGATCCATTAACTGTGCAAATAAATTGATTGAAGAAAACGTGGCAATTGCCTACACGGGTCTTGATGTGGCATCCGATGCCGCAAACCCAATTTACGATGAAGCTGGAATTCCCTACATCACTACAAACGGTTGGGGCCCCGTCCAAGAAAGCAATGCCAACTCGTTCATTTTGCATGCAGCGTCTGGAGCATTCTTTGTTGGACCATTGCAGACATTCAAGGATCTTGGATACACCAAAGTCGGAATGATTTTTGCTGACAATCCAGCAGGTAAGGCCTACCAGTCAAAGATTGAAAGCTACGCCGAAATTTTGGGTCTTGATTTGACTCCGGTCTACGTCGATGCGACTACCCCTGACTGGGCGACGGCCGTGGCAACGTTGCAGGCCGATGGTGTCGAAGCAGTGTCCGGAATTTTGACTGAAGTTGACTGCATTGGACTCGTTAGTGCTGCAGGTTCGGTTGGATTTACGGGCGCGGTTTTCGCAGGATCATGCAACGTGTACTTGAATGTTCTTCCAGACTTGGCTCTTGGTACATTCAACCAAGTTGACTACTGGTCACCGCTGTCGTACGACGATGCTCCTGCCGAGATTCAGGCTCGTCTTGACAAGTATTCAGCCGACATGACGGCAGCTGGACATGAAGACTTAATCAATGGTTTTGCCCCAGTCTCTTATGGCGGCTGGATGGAGCTTCGAGAAATTCTTCAGGCAATTCCGAATGACCAAGAGGTCAATGGAGAAACGGTGAAGTCAACCATCGTGAGCCAAGTGTTCCCTGGCTACTTCGGTCCCGACTTGCACTGCGGAGAAGCTCTCTGGGCCGATTCGCCTTCAGCGTGCCATTCAACTTTGGCTGTATTCAAGATTGAAAAGGCTGCCGACGGAAAATTGGTCCGAAAAATCGTCAGTGATTTTGCTGACATGGCTGGACTCGTTAACTGAACCCGAAAAGTCTGTTGTTTAGAAATAGAAAATAAGTTGTCGGGGTGTCTCGGGTAATGCTCGGGGCACCCCACGCGACTTAGACGTCTTTATCTACAAATAATTGATGATCGACCCGGGTGATCCAGATGACACAACTTCTCCTATTCGCACTCATTGGCCTTGGTGCCGGAGCCTTGTACGCCGCACTTGGAATTGGGGTTGTTGTTGGTTTTCGTGGGACGGGAATTATCAATTTTGCAGCTGGTGCTCTGGCTGTGTGGAGCGTGTACGTCTTTGATGAATTGAGAAAAACCGGCGATCTGGTTCTGCCAATTGTCGTGGTCCCTCACTCCCTCCACTTAATGAGCAACCCTCCATTTCTTTTTTGTTTGCTGATCGCCCTTTTGTCGTCTGCTGCCCTTTCGCTTGGGGTGCACTTCTTGGTTTTTCGACCTCTTCGTAATGCGCCAGTACTGGCTCGAGTTGTCTCATCCGTTGGAATTCTTATTGTTGTTCAGTCGCTGATTGTGATGCACTTTGGCAGTGACCCGCGAGTTATGACTCCGATTCTTCCGAACGAAACAGTCACATTTTCAAGCGTCACATTTCCTCGGGATCGACTTTGGCTTTCACTTATCGTTGCAGCCATTGGGTTATTGCTCTGGGCCTACCTTCGGTTCACTCGCATGGGACTAGCGACTCGTGGCGCAGCCGAAAGTGAATCAACGGTTTCGTTGGCTGGTTACTCGCCACAAGTTTTGGCTGGTTTCACGTGGTTGATTTCGGGAGTGGTGACGAGTTTCGTCGTGATACTTGCTGGACCGCTGTCAAGTTTGAATGCTGGTACCTATATTTTTGCCATTGTCCCTGCTTTGGCGGCCAGTTTGATTGGTCGATTACGGTCGGTTTCAGTGACGCTCGTTGCTGGGCTTGGCCTTGGTTCTTTTCAGTCGGTGGTGCAATACCTCACCACAAAAAGTTGGTGGCCTGATTGGGCGAGGACCGGTCTCACCGATGCCGTTCCGTTCTTAGTTATTGTCTTAGCCCTTTTTTTACTTGGTCAATCTCTTCCCGATCGAGGATCTTTGAGGGTTGATCAATTACCTCCAGTGCGACAACCAACAATTCAAACGCGCTACATATTTTTGTGTGGTCTCGTGGCGATCGGCTTGATGGCATTGCTGAGCGGGGGATATCGCTTTGGTTTGATGACGAGCTTGATCGTGTCAATGATCATGTTGTCACTCGTGGTGCTGACGGGGCTCGTTGGGCAAATTTCACTTGCTCAGGCAGGTATTGCTGGAACGGCTGGGTTCGCGTTATCAAAGTTTTGTTCAGTCTCTGGACTGAATTTTCCGATTGGTTTATTCCTTTCTGTGTTGGTTTCTATTTTGGTTGGTGTCGCGGTTGGAATACCGGCACTTCGTATTCGTGGAACCCAATTGGCAGTAGTGACTCTCGCAAGTGGACTAGCACTAGAGAAATTCGTTTTTAGAAACAGCAACTTTGTTTCATCATCTGGAAGCATCATTTCAAAGCCCTTACTTTTCGGATTAGACCTTGGGGTGCGAGAAGGTCGCAATATTGCCCGTTTGAGCTTTGGAATTTTGGTCGTTGTGTTTGCGACACTGGCATGCATCATGGTCACAAACCTGATTCGTAGCGGTACTGGGCGACGCTTGTTGGCAGTACGTTCAAATGAAAGAGCAGCTGCATCGGTTGGTATCAGTGTTGCTGCAAGCAAATTGTTGGCTTTTGCTATTGCCTCAGGTCTTGCTGGAATGGGTGGCTGCTTCATTGGTTACAGCCGTGGTCAATTGTCGGCTGAGAGTTTCACGGTATTTGTGAGCCTCAGTTTTATGGCCTTCGCTTATCTCGGTGGCATCACTTCGGTGGGCGGTGCATTAGTCGCAGGATTATCGGCCCCGTTGGGACTGACGTTTGTAATTTTGGATCGCAATATTGAACTCGGTCAGAGTTACACCCTGATCGCAGGAGTTGCCCTAATTCTCACCGCAATCTTCAATCCTCAGGGAATAGCGGGACGTACAGCCGAGAGATTTGCAGCACTTCGGCACCGAGGCAAAACTCAAGATAAATCCAACGAATCGGCGTCGCCCGATGTTGTGAGAATCGCATCCCAGCCAATCAAACGCGATCTCAGCAATGCTGAGTCAGTTCTTCAGATCTCTGGCTTGACGGTCAAATACGGTGGACTAACTGCGGTTGGAAATGTCGATCTCGACGTACGGAAAGGCGAGATCGTCGGTTTAATCGGCCCGAATGGTGCTGGAAAGACAACATTCATTGATGCGGTGACCGGATTTACGCATTCCGAAGGGGTGATTCAATTTGATGGCCGAGAGATTCGTGGGGTGGCACCTCACGAAATTGCTCGGCTTGGCTTAAGGCGTACCTGGCAATCAGTCGAACTGTTCACAGATATCTCTATTAGCGACAATGTTCTTGTCGCTCTTGAAGACTCAACAATCTCTAGCGTTGTTCAAGACTTAATTATGCCCACTAAGGAAAAACGAAAAATTCAAGTTGATGCCGCACTGCAAGCAGTCGGACTAAATGTAGATAGTAGAACTGATACAAATGAACTTTCACTTGGACAACAGAAATTACTCGGAGTTGCTCGAGCCTTGGTCGCCCAACCAAAGTTGCTGATGCTTGATGAGCCAGCCGCTGGGTTAAGTTCGTCAGAGACACAGGCGCTTGGTGCGCGAATTGTTGACATTGCTCAATCAGGTACTGCGGTTCTGCTTGTTGATCACGATATGGATTTAGTTCTTGAGGTTTGTGATCGAATCTTTGTACTTGACTTCGGACGACTGATTGCTTCTGGAAGTCCAGAACAGATTCAGAAAGATCCAGGAGTTATTGAGGCTTACTTGGGAGCGACAAGCGAGGTGGAGTCGTGACCCTTCTTCAAGTCAACTCTTTGACGACAGGTCATAACGGTGTCGCTGTTGTTCACGACGTCAATCTCATGGTTGAGAGTGGTGAAGTTGTCGCGTTGTTGGGTGCCAACGGAGCTGGTAAGACCACTTTGTTGCATACAATCGCTGGTCTGTTGCCAACAATCAATGGGACGGTGTTCTTCAATGATCAACCGGTGACCGGATTGTCAACTCATCAGATTGTGCGACAAGGATTATCTCTGCTGCCCGAAAATCGAGGCATTTTTTATCAGCTCACCGTCGCAGAAAATTTGCGTCTGTACAAACGTCAAGGTGGCGCAGTCAAGGTTGAAGAGGTATTTGGATATTTTCCCGCCTTAAAACCTTTGGTTGAACGCAAAGCCGGATTGCTATCAGGTGGAGAGCAACAAATGTTGTCGTTGGGTTGTCGCTTTATTGCTGATCCGAAACTCATGTTGATCGACGAAATGAGTTTGGGATTAGCCCCCATCATTTTCCAACGCATGTTGCCAGTACTCACCCAATTTGCGGCTGATCGTGGGGTCGGGGTGTTGCTCGTTGAGCAACATGTCCATTTGGCTCTCAAGTCGTCTAGTCGCGCTTATGTGCTCAATCGAGGGGAACTCACTTTTTCGGGAACGGCAAATGCTCTGCAAAACCAGCGGCAGTTCTTGGAGTCAAACTACATGGGATCTACAAAACAGGGCGAATGACAAGTCGTCAACGCTCGTCGTGATTCTGGTGCAGAATAGTTGCGAAATACGCAACGATTCTGCACCAAAAACACATAGTTTTGAAGCATGACATCAATGCTTGAACGTTCGGCCCGCATCGTTGACGGAACCGACGCAGCACCCATCGGTCTGAAAGTCACCGTCGACGCAACACCAGTTGAAGAAGTTGCACCAGGCATCGGCGTCATTGAATCATTCAGCAACGTCGTCGTCTTCAACACCGACGACGGACTCACATTGTTCGACGTCTCGCACGGCATGGCCGCCAAGAGTGTCGTCGCCAGTCTTCGTACGTGGTCAAACGACCGAGTCAACACCGCGGTCTACACCCATGGCCACACCGACCATGTTGGTGGCGCAGGAGCATTCAACGCCGATGCAACAAAACGCGCAGATCAACCTATTCAGTACGTCGCGCACGAGGCTGTCGTTGATCGCTTCGATCGTTACAAGTTGACGAACGGCTACAACGGCTACATCAACATGCGTCAGTTCCGTTTGCCCGGGCCCATGTTCCCGAGCGATTTCGTGTATCCCGACACCACGTTCCGTTCAGAGACAACACTCAACATTGGCGGACGATCATTTGAACTTCATCACGCACGCGGCGAAACCGATGACCACACGTGGGCCTGGGTTCCTGATTCACAAGCTGTGTGCGTTGGCGACTTATTCATTTGGCAGTTTCCCAATGCGGGTAATCCACAAAAGGTGCAACGCTTCGCCTGGGAATGGGCCGTTGCCTTGCGCGCCATGGCCGCCAAGCAACCCGAATTGATGTTGCCCGCTCACGGCATGGCCATCGGCGGAAAAGAACGAGTTGGAATGGTGCTCACCGATACTGCGGCAGCACTTGAATCACTGCACGAACAGACTTTGGCATTAATGAATAGCGGCGCACGTCTTGACGCTGTGATTCATCAAGTGCGTTTGCCAAAAGAACTTGCTGATAAGCCGTTCTTGAAACCCACATATGACGAACCCGAGTTTGTGGTGCGCAACTTGTGGCGTTTGTATGGCGGTTGGTATGACGGCAATCCCGCCAACCTCAAGCCGGCAACTGAAGTTGCACTTGCAACTGAAATGGCAGCACTCGCTGGTGGGGCAGATGCTCTTGCTGCTCGTGCTGAAGAGTTGGCGAATGCCGGAGATTTCCGTTTGGCCTGTCATCTCATCGAAATGGCAGCAACTGCAGATGCAGATTCAAAACGCATTCACGAAATTCGCGCTGCTATCTATACCGAACGACGCAAGATTGAAACCTCGTTCATGGCGACAGGTATCTATCGTTCGGCGGCTCTTGATTCAAAAGCCCGTATCGAAGAACTCTCGTAGCGATATTTCTTTGAGCGTTACTTCTTGTACGGCTCGACAAGCCGTTCAATGTGCTTGGCCAGTACGTCCATCTCTAGATTGACTTTCGATCCACTCGGACGAAAACCCAGTGTTGTCACTTGAGCCGTATGCGGAATCACTGCAACACGAAACGTGTCATCGGTGATGTCGAATGCTGTCAGCGAAATTCCGTCAACTGTGACCGAACCTTTTTCGACGAGATAGCGCATCATCGTGTGGGGGACCCGCACCACCAAGTCGGGGGCGGGCGACACCACTTCGCCGACACCATCAACATGGCCAAGAACCATGTGGCCGCCCAGGCGATCGCCCAAAGCCATCGGCCGTTCAAGATTGACCCGGTCGCCGACGTTCATGGTGCCAACGGTGGTGCGATCGAGGGTCTCTTGGCTGACATCGGTGTCCCACCACGAACTGTTGGCGTCGGTTCCTTGGTCGACCAAAGTGAGGCAGCACCCGTTCACGGCAATCGAAGCGCCAAGGCCCGAACCTTCCAGAACTGTCGAGGCGGCGATTCGTAGGCGTACCCCGGTACCCCATTCGGTGGTGACCGGTCGGCTGTCAATGACGGTTCCGAGCTCTTCAACAATTCCGGTGAACATGGTGGTGAATGGTACCCGAGGTGCCCGAAGGCAGGGCAACCCACCG
>Ga0209355_1000397_pt1 | contig 26680 bp, 17 predicted proteins | sample LauGreSBDMM110SN_3_FD_187563 | JGI IMG/M metagenome (GOLD analysis project Ga0209355, IMG submission 187563) | Freshwater lake microbial communities from Lake Michigan, USA - Sp13.BD.MM110.SN (SPAdes) (version 2) | ecosystem: Environmental > Aquatic > Freshwater > Lake | place: Lake Michigan... | reverse complement strand
TAGCATTTAAAGTATTAGGTATAGTAGTTAAAAAAGTAAGATTAGGAACAACAACACAATTCCATGTTTGTGATACTGATTTAAAATTATTAATTGTTGCACTTACTATAAATGTATGTACAGCATAAATACCTTGATTAAATGTAAGTGTTAAATTACCAGAATTATCTATATTTCCATATGATGTAATATTAATATTCCATTTTATATTAGGTTCTGTAGCTATAAAACTATATTGTAAAGTATATGGTGAAAATGTTGAATTTAAACTAATATCAATTGGATTTATTGAACTGATAGCAAGTTGACCTAATGTAAAATAATATATCCATGATTGTGTACTACTTCCAGATGCGTTTGTTGCTGTAACTGTAAGAGTACCATTATCTATTTTGTTTTCTGGTATTAATAAATTAAGAGTTCCAGATGAATTGATATTACCATAGGTTGTTTTATTTATAGACCATGTTACACTAGTATTAGCTGTAAATTGATAAGGTAATTGATAAGATCTATTTAATGTATTTAGATATAAAGATGCTATTTTATTAGATGTAATGATTGGATCAATTGTAATATTATAAGACCATGTTTTAGTATCTATATTATTAGAAAAAGATGTTGCAGTAACTGTTAAAGAACCTGAAGTAAATGTATTTTTATTGAAGGTTAGTGTTAATATTCCGTTATATGGATTAATATTACCATATGTTGTATCATTAATACTCCAAATAACACCTTGATTAGCATAAAAATTATATGTAATTGTATAAGCAGAAAGTGATGTATTAGCATTGATATTATTAGGAGACGATGATGTTATAATAGGTGTATTAGTTATATTATAATTCCATGATTGAGAATCAGTGCCATTAATATTAGTTGCGGTAACTGTTATAATACCATTTGCATTAGTATTTTGTGGAAATACCAGTGTCAATAGTCTAGTTGTATTATTAATAGTACCATAAGTAGTTGGTGAAATAGACCAAGTTATATTACTACCCAAAGCTTGGAATTGATAAGATTGAGTATATGCTGTATACTGTGTATTTACAGATATATTACTTGGTTTATTAGATGTTATAATAGGCATACTTGTAACATTATAATTCCAAGTTTGAATACTAATTGAATCAGTATTTTTTGCAGTAACAGTAAATGATCCTGAATCTGATGTTCCTTTAGGAAATACTAATGTTAATACACCAGTATTTTTATTTATTTTACCATATGTTATTGGATTTACACTCCATAATACATTATTTTTATTACTTGTAAATAAATAAGAAACAACATAACGCGCTGTTGTAGTATTTTGTATAATGGCATTTGGTTGAGATGATGTTATAGTTAATGATGGTACTGAAATGATATAATTGTATAATTTTGTTATTTCTGAAGTAGTTAACACTTTATTATATAAAAAAAACTTTGATATATATACATTAGAATAACTTGCATTACCTATATTAAAAGTAGTAAATATTTTATCACTTAAATTCAAAGTAGCAGAAACATCCAATTGTATAATATTATTTTTATAAACTGTAAGTTTAGCTGTAATAGGATCATATATAATTCCTATTACAATCCATTGATTAATAGTAAAAAAATTTTTTAATTCAAAATTATTATTATTAATTTCAATAGTTAAATTATTTGTATACCAATAACGATAAAGTTTAATATATACATTATTTGATGTTATAATTTCAATAAATTGTTCATAGTTACTTAATTGTAAATTTAAATGAATTATTAATGATAAACCATTGGAAAAAGATATTGAAGGATTACTAGATAAAACTTGATTAAGAAATCGAACATATGGTGTATTATTATATCCACCTAATGAATAATAAGTTGGATAATAATTTGAATTAGTCGTAGAAACAATATTTACTATACCCCAACTACTAATATTTGTATTATTTGCTTGATATATAGTTGTTGCCTCTAATACTATTAATGTTCCATTAGGATATGAAGTACTTCCAAATGAAGAAAAAAATAGAGAAGGATAATATAAAAAAATTCCATTAATAACACTAAATATACGTAAAGTATATGGATTTTTATCAGTTGGGAATGGTATTGGACATGTTAATGTTACTTGTGTTGAACTATCTAATGTAACTATTGGTAAGTAAGATAATCCATCTGAACCTATAAATTCCCATTCCATAGTAACTTCAAAATATCTACCAGTAATTATAATTTGGTCACTACTACTTAAAAAATAAGATGTTGATGCAGATTCAAGTTCTGGGAAAGGATATTGTATAGTTTCCCAATTTCCATTATATATTTGCAATGAATTAGTTGTAGTATTAATTCTTAACATACCTTCTTTTAATATTGTTGGTATATTTGATGAATTACCTATCGGTAATATAATAGCATCTGTTTTTTGTGATGCATCTAAACAACAAAGCGGAAAATTTGTTCCTATTCCTATATTTCCACTTTTATCTATTGATATTTTGTTTAAAACTGAATACATATATTATTTTGGAAAGATAATATATATGACTACTTTTACTATAAACAACAATTTATTTATTACTAATGGAAATATAGGAATAGGAACAAGATTACCAACAACTTGTTTAGATTTTAGTATACGTACAGATGGAATAATAATACCACGTGGTACAAATTTAGACCGTCCTTTAGTACCATTAATGGGTATGTTACGATATAATACTGATTTAAATACATTTGAGATGTATTATAATGGATGGATTTCTATTACAAGTACGTATAATATTCTTAAATCAGCAACTCCTACCATATTACCAAACTCTAATTCAACCAGTATTATACAAGGACGTAATTTGACAAATACTTTGAAATTTAACTTTCGAGGTAAAAGTGGGATTTTATATCCAGTAACAATATGGACACTAAATAGTCCAACACAAGTAACTATAACAAGACCTGTTGATATATCTGATAATGATCAACCTTATTCTCTAATAGCAATTACATTATCAGATATATCGTATTCATTAGATGATATATTTACTTTAAATCAACCTGTTTTAGCAGTAAATTCTGCTCCAATTATTACATCACCATTACCTTTACCTTTATTAGGTAATACTTTATTAAATAGTTTTACAGTAAATTATGTATTTACATCAAGTACACCACTAGATTCTCCTACAACATGGACATTAGATCCAAGTAACAATCTATTATTTAATAATAATATTAACTTGACTACAGGTATTCTTAATTTAGTATTTCCTTTGAAGTCAACTACTTCCGGTATATTAAAAGTAACAGCAACTAATACTTATGGAAATACATTCCAAGAATGGTCTTATAATATAATAAGTGAAGGACCACCAATAAATTTATCATTACAACCTAGTAATATAGTTGCTAATACATATAGTACTGCATATTCAAATACATATACATTTAATGCTACTGGTCAAGGTAATAGTATTATAAACTGGACATTGATACCAACTAATGCTTATACTACTTTAACTGTCTTGGATGCATCGACATGTAGAGTAAATTTATCATATCCAATTGGGACTGCTGGATATGGTATATATAAATTAACAGCTAGTACAACAAATTATATAGATGTTATAGAAAGACAATGGAGTTTTGATATAGCACCTAATATATTTATTACTTTAACTAGTAATCAACAAAATTACAATCTTCGTTCTGATTTAATAGCAAGAGGTTATACTAATCCTGATAATTTAACACATATATATGTTACTATTAATAGTGGTGTATATATATGGAGTGATAATATTGCCAATGCTGCTTTCAATACTGGTGTATTTACAGGGAGTAAAACATTAACTATAGAAAATAATGGAATTATAATGGGAAGAGGAGGAGATGCTGGAAATCCACCCCAAAATGGGGGTAATGCGATTAATATACAATCTATTATGACTTTGTATATGAAGAATAATTTATACATCTTAGGTGGAGGGGGTGGGGGTTGTTCAACATCTTTAGCTGGTGGAGGTGGCGGAGCAGGTGGTGGTATTGGTGGTAGTGGAATTAATTATAGTGGAGGATATAATGTTGGTGGAACTGGAGGTAGTGTAGGTAATGATAGTAGTAATGGTACAGCTAATTCTTCAGCTGGAGGAGGAGGTGGTCGAACAACTATTGAACTAAGTATGTATAATCGTGGAAGTTGTGTTTCAACCTATCCAACTCCTCCTAATTTTAGAGCACCTGGTGGAGGTAGTCATGGAGGTGGTGGGGGTGGAGCTTATTTAGTAGGACCAGCAGATACTAGTTCATTAAGAAACCAATTAGCAATAGGTGGTAATGGTTATACATTTTTAGTCAATGATATAGAGGGTAATCAAAATTTTAATTTATATAATGCTGGCGGGAGTAATAATACTTATACACATGTAATACATGGGGGTGGTGGGGGTGGAGGTTATGGTACATACGGAGGTAGAGGACGTACCATAGAATATGGTACACGGTCTGATATATGGGTAGATTATCAAGGTGGTATTGGTGGTAAAGCTATTAATCTTGGTGGTAATTCTATTATTTGGATAACAAATGGTAGTGTGTATGGTGCTGTATCCTAAAAATATACTCTATAATATATGAATTATATAATATATGAATTATTATATGGTTTTTAATCCATTAACTGGTCAATATACACATGTTCAAACCATAGAAAATGCAATATCTTTAAAAAATAACTATATTATTGAATTTGTAAAACAACATCAATATATATCTAATATTGTTAAAGTAATTAAGAATAATGATGGAAGTGAAACTTGGACACAAGAAAAAATAGAACCATATAATTTGGTGATACAATTTGAATAAGATTATCTTTAATAGTATTAATGTCATATACTATTAAAGATACCATTTATTTGACATTAGATGGTAATGTTGGAATTGGGACGATAAATCCAAATACATCATTAGATTTATCTAATAGAACAGATGCAATAATATTACCTAATGGAAATATATTAAATAGACCAAATATAAATTATACGATAAGGTATAACACTAGTATAAAAAATATAGAATTTAATATTGATAATGAATGGTTTTCTTTTAGTGTTGTTCCTAAAATAACAGGTGTATCAACTACTGTTTTAAAAAGTGCAAATGATACAATTATATTAACTGGTACTAATTTTTCAGCAACATCATCATGGAGTTTTATAGATAAGTATAACCAAGTATATTTTCCCAAAACAATTTTAAATTTAACATCTACATCTGTAACTTTAAAACGTCCCGATGTCATGCCTCTTGAAAATGTACCCTATAGTATACGTGTAAAACAATTTGATAGATATGCCTTTTATAAAAATATAACCGTCGGTATTGCACCAACATTTACTACTCTTGGATCATTAGGATCAATAGATCCCGGTTTTCAAATAACTCCAATTACTATAAATGCAGATGATGAAACTGAAGGTGGAATTCTAAATATGGCAATAACTTCGGGTACATTACCAACTGGTTTAATTGGAACATTTACTCCATCTGGTATTTCAGGTATATTTACTTTATCAGGTACTATTGCTATATCTGCTGCATCAACTACTGCAGTAACTACATATCCCTTTACTATTATTGCAATTGATTTAGGTAGAAATAGTGTCTATAATAATTTTAGTTTATCAGTTAACAAATATGATGTATCTGGTTCTGTAGCTTTAACAACAAGTACTACTTGGACTTTACCTTCTTATGCACAATCATTTAATATCTTTATATGGGGAGGGGGTGGTGGTGGTGGTGGTGGTTCACGTTATAGCACCATTACTGTAATAGCTGGTGGTGGGGGGGGAGCTGGATCTGGTAGTTTTATTAATTATTCTATAAATCGTAGTAATACAGGATCTGCTACAAGTTTTTCTATAGTAATTGGAGCTGGAGGAGCGGGGGGAGCTACACAATCTAATACTAGTAACGGATTTTCTGGTTCAAATGGCACAAGCACCACTGTATCGTATAATAATGGTAGTAATATTACTCTGCTAGCTTTACCTGGTAATGCTGGTGGTGCTGGTACTAATAGTGGTGGAGGTGGTGGAGGTGGTGGGGGGGCTACTACAACTGTGGTACTACCTAGCAATTTAATAAGTCAATTGGCAGGTGCCAATGGTAGAGGAGGTATGTCAGGTGGTTCTGGTGGTAATGCACTTGGTATATATGGTACCAGTGGTGGTGGTGGTGGTGGTGGTGTAAATGCAAGTAATGTTGGTGTTGTAGGTGGTCCCGCTGGTTATGTTACATTGTTAAATGGTACACAATCAGTTGCTGGTTATACTGGTGGTGATGGTACTAGTGGTGCATCTTATACAACTACTGGTGGACCTGGTGGTGGAGGTGCTGGTGGTCAACTAGGTATTAATGTTAGAGGTTGTAATGGTGGTAATGGTGGTCAGGGTGGTGGTGCTGGTGGCGGTGGAGGTGGAACTCGTACTGCACCTGGTGGTAGTGGAGGTAATGGTGGTAATGGATTTGTTCGTATCGTTTGGGCTGTTTAATAATTGATATTATCCTACGATTCACCTAATTTATTAAAAAGCGATTAATCGCTTTTTAATAAATTGAACACATTTCCTTTGGAAATATACCCCCTTTATTATTTGTTGAGTTAACTCAACAAATAATAAATTGATAATCTAAATATTTGACTCTAATTATATTAATCATAAAAAATGGATATTATTAAATGTTCACTATTACCTGATGATATTTTAAAGGTTATCGCGAATAAATGTGCTCATAATGAACGCCAAATATTACGCAAAGTTAATACATTTTTTCACTCATATATCCCTTATAAAAAATATAAATTATGTGAATACCTACCATTTAAAGTATTTATAAGTTTATTTCCAAATGGTATCCGTGATGAATATATATTTAGTGAAAGTCGTATATTTATAGCCACTATTGATAGTGAAAACCTTGATAATATTAAATGGCTTTGGGAAAATGGATGTTCCTGGAATGGATGTGTGTTTTCAATGGCAGCAAGAACAGGTAACTTGGAAAATATGAAATGGCTTTTTAAAAATTGTTTAAGTTCGTCAAAAATTATACAAAGTGAAAACTTTCCATGGGATGAATCTGTATTTGAAGCTGCTGCCGAATATGGTAATTTAGAAAATATGAAATGGTTAAAAGATAATGGATGTCCATGGGATGTATCTACATTTTATGCTGCTGCTGAATATGGAAACTTGGATAACATGAAATGGTTAAAAGATAATGGCTCCCCATGGGATGAATATACATTTCAAGCTGCTGCTGAATATGGAAACTTGGATATTATGAAGTGGTTAAAAGATAATGACTGCCCATGGGATGAAAATATATTTCGCGCTGCTGCTGAATATGGAGACTTTAATAATATTAAATGGTTAAAGGATAATAATTGTCCATGGGATCAATCAACATTCGAAGCTGTTACAACTCATGGAAATTTAAATAATATGAAATGGTTAAAAGATAATAACTGCCCATGGGATGAATATACATTTCGTGCTGCTGCAAAATATGGTAATTTGGATAATATGAAGTGGTTGAAATATAATGATTGCCCATGGGATGATTATACATTTGCAGCTGCTGCTCATAATGGAAATTTAGATAACATGAAGTGGCTAAAAGATAATGGCTGTCCATGGGATGCATATACATTATATATAGCCGCTAAAAATAGTAATTTAGATAACATGAAATGGCTTAAGAATAATGGTTGTCCATGGGATAAATTTGTATTTGAAGCTACTACTGAATATGGAAATTTAGATAGTATGAAGTGGCTTAAATTACAAGGATGTCCTTGGTGTGAAAATACATTTTATGAAGCTGCAAAGACTGGAAATTTGGAAAAAATGAAATGGTTAAAGGAAAATGGTTGCTCATGGAATGACAATACATTTACAGCTGCTGCTAAAAATGGTAATTTGGATAATATGAAGTGGTTAAAAGAAAATGGTTGTCCTTGGGATGATAATACATTCAAGGCTGCAATTGATAATGGAAATCTTGATAATATTAATTGGCTTAGAAGTAATAACTGCCCATGGAATGACAAACTTTTTTATGATGTTGTTCAAAAGAAAAATTTAGGAAATTTAAAGGATATACCATCACAAGTTTTATGGGATGAATACACATTAACACTTGCTAAACGATACAATTATATAAAAAGAATCGAGTGGCTTGAAAACGGATGTGGTTTATAATAAGTTTTAATTTATGTCTTGCTTACATACCTAATTTATTATTATATAAACAAAGTTGATATAATAATAAATTGATAATTTAATAATCTAAATATTTGACTCTTATTATAGTATTATAAAAAATGGATATCATTCAATTTTCAAAATTACCCAATGATATTTTAAAGGTTATTGCTAATAAATGTACTCATAATGAACGTCAAATTTTACGTAAAGTTAATAAATTTTTTCATTCATACATTCCTTATGAAAAATATAAACTTTATGAATACTTACCATTAGAAATATTTCAAAAATTATATTCTGATAATGCACGTAATATATATGCATTAAAAGAATATCGTCTTTTTATAGATTTAACTAATAGTGGTAACTTGGATAATATGAAGTGGCTCAAAGAAAATGGTTGCTCATGGGATAAATATGCTTTTGATGCTGCTGCAAAAACAGGTATATTAGAAAATATGAAGTGGTTAAAAGAAATTGGATGCAAATGGGATGAATGTACATTTTATATTGCTGCTAAATTAGGAAATTTAGAAAATATGAAATGGTTAAAAAATAATGGTTGTCCATGGAACGAACACACGTTTGAAACTGCTGTTTCTAATGGAAATTTAGATAATATGAAATGGTTAAAAGATAATGGCTGCCAATGGGATGAATGGACATTTACAGAAGCTGCTAAATTAGGAAATTTAGAAAACATGAAGTGGTTAAAGAATAATGGTTGTAGCTGGAATAAATGTACATTTGAAGCAGCTGCTTTTAATGGAAATTTAGATAACATGAAGTGGTTATTAAATAATGGTTGTAGCTTGTCTGAAGGCTCGCTAACGCGAGCCTGCCCATGGAATAAATGTACATTTAAAGCAGCTGCTCAAAATGGTAATTTAGATAATATGAAGTGGTTAAAGAATAATGGTTGCCCGTGGAATGAATATACATTTGAAACAGCTGCTTATAATGGTAATTTAGATAATATGAAGTGGTTAAAGAATAATGGTTGCCCGTGGAATATAAATACTTTTAATTGTGCTATTTTAAATGGAAATTTTGAGAATATAAAATGGCTTCGAGAAAATGGTTGTAGCTCGTCTGAAGACTCGCTAGCGCGAGTCTGCCCATGGAATGCAACAACATTTAAATGTGCAGCTCAAACAGGAAATTTGGAGATTATGAAATGGCTCAAAAGTAATGCCTGTTTATGGGATGAAGAAACTTTTGTTGCTGCAGTTCAAAAAGGAAATTTGGATAATATGAAATGGCTAAAGAAAAATGGCTGTCCATTGGATTTTTATCATACTTTAAAGGTCGCTAAACACTTTAATAATGTAAAAATTATAAAGTGGCTCGAGGAAAATGGATGTGGTTTATAATAAGTTTTAATTTATGTCTTACCTAATTATTTATTTATTGAGTTTACTCAATAAATTGATAAAAATAAATACTTAATATTCTTATTTTAGTAATCATAAAAATGGATATCATTCAATATCCATCATGTTCATTATTACCCAATGATATTTTAAAGATTATTGCTAATAAATGTGGTCATAATGAACGTCAAATTTTACGTAAAGTTAATACAGTATTTAGGGACTATATACCGCATCAAAAATATAAATTGATTGAATATCTACCATTAGAAATATTAAAGAATTTATTATCTAATGGTGTTGCTACCGATTATCCTAAATTTATATTTACAGCAGTTACAGGGACTGGAAACTTGGATAACATGAAGTGGCTCAAAGAAAATGGTTTTGTATGGGATAACTCTACATTTACTAATGCTGCTCAGTTAGGTAATCTAGATAATATGAAATGGTTAAAGGAAAATGGCTGTCCCTGGAATACTAATACTTTTTCAAGAGCCGCTATACATGGTAATCTTAAAAATATAAAGTGGCTCAGGGGTAATGGTTGCCCATGGGATGCAAGTACATTTACCTCTAGTGCTAAAATCGGTAATTTGGAAAATATGAAGTGGCTTAAAATTCAAAATTGTAGCTCGTCTGAAGACTCGCTAGCGCAAGGCTGTCCATGGAATATATGTACATTTATAGCTACTGCTGAATTAGGTAATTTGGATAACATGAAGTGGCTTAAGGAAAATGGTTGCCCATGGGATGCATTAATTTTCACGATTATTGCTCTTGGTGGTAATTTAGAAATTATGAAGTGGTTAAAGGAAAATGGCTGTCCATGGAATACAACAACATTCAGGGCTGCCGCCGAAAATGGTAATTTAGATAACATAAAATGGTTATATGAAAACGGTTGTAGTTGGGATATTGATGTTATTACTTGTGCTGCAAAAAAAGGTCATTTGAATGTCATGATATGGTTGAATGATAATGGCTTTATATGTGATAAAAGTACATTAATCGCGGCAGCCACTTATGGTAATTTAGATAACATAAAGTGGCTTAGAAGTAATGGTTTTAGCAGGTCTGGAGCCTCATTAATCCGAGGCTGTCCTTGGGATACATGGGTATTTTTTGCAGCTGCTAAAAATCAAAATTTAGATAATATGAAGTGGTTACTAAGAAATGGATGTCCTTGGGATAGTAGTGTATTTACATACAGTGCAGAAATTGGCAACCTAGAAAACATGAAGTGGCTCAAGGAAAATAACTGTCCCCAGAATATCAATATATTTACTTGTGCCGCTCTAAATGGTAATTTGGATAATATGAAGTGGCTCAAAGATAATAATTTTCAATGGGATGCTAATACATTTATAGCTGCTGCAAAAAATGGTAACCTAGATAACATGAAGTGGCTCTGGGACAAAGGCTGTGATTGGAATGAATATACGTTTACCATGGCAGCAAAAACGGGGAATCTAGAGAACATGCGTTGGCTTCATGAGAATGGTTGCCCTTGGGATGAAAATACATTTTATGAAGCTGCAAGAAGTATTATAAATGAAAATAAGAGCTTGGAAAATATAAAGTGGTTAAAGGAAAATGGTTGTCCTTGGGATAAAAGTACTTTTGTAGGTGCTGCTAATAGTCTTAACTTTAAAATCATGAAATGGTTAAAGATGAATGGTTGTCCATATGATGAAAAAACTTATACATATTTTTTTAAGGATAAATAAATTGATAAAAATAAATACTTCATATCCTTTTGTTTAGTAATCATAAAATGGATACTATCCAATGTCTACCATGTAAACCACTACCCGATGACGTTTTAAAGATTATTGCTAATAAATGTGGTCATAATGAACGTCAAATATTACACAAAGTTAATACATTTTTTCACTCATATATTCCCTATGAAAAATTTAAATTAAATGAATACCTACCATTAGAAATTTTCTCAGAATTGTTCCCCGACAAAGTTATTAAAAAAGAGTGCATTATGATGGAAGAAATTTTATTTCTAAAAGTAACGGAAAGCGGAAACCTTGATAATATGAAGTGGCTCTGGAACAAAGGCTGTGATTGGGATAAATACACGTTTTCCATGGCAGCAAAAACGGGAAATCTAGAGAACATGCGTTGGCTTCATGAGAATGGCTGCCCTTGGAGTAAAAGAACATTTTCTTCAGCTGCTATGCATGGTAGTTTAGAGAACATGAAGTGGTTACGGGATAATGGCTGTAGCTGGTGTCAATACACATTTACATATGCTACAAGGACCGGAAATCTGAATAATCTAAAGTGGTTGAAAGAAAATGACTGTCCTTGGAATCCTGTGGCATTTGTATTTGCCGTAAGGCATGGAAGTTTGGATAATTTAAAGTGGTTGAAAGAAAATGGATGCCCTTGTAACGAAAGAGCCTTGTTAACTGCAGTGGAAATGCAAAACTTGCCCATCATCAAGTGGCTCAAGGAGAACGGCATATTACTTAGCTCTTTGACGTTCTATGCCGCTGCCAGTAGTGGAAACCTTGAGATTATGAAATGGCTCCAGGCGAATGATTGTCCATTCAATTTGGATACATTTTATGCTGCTGCTCTAAAAGGAAACCTGGAAAACATAAAGTGGTTAAAGAATAAAGGCTGTCCATGGAATAAATACACGTTTAAGGCTGCAGCTGAAAATGGTAATTTAGAAAATATAAAGTGGATGAGAGAAAATGGTTGTCCCTCATAAACTTTGTGTAGCTGATGATCATGGTAATTTATATAACATGAAATAGTTGGGAGTCTTTCCATGGCGTAGTTATTCATTATGAATTTTTAAATAATATAAAATGGCTTCAAACTAATGGTTTCCTCTAAAATAATTATTATAAGTTTTTTTATTATAAATTACATAAGGGTAATAGTATAAAGATATTTACCCATTTTTAACCATTTTTTAACCATTTTTAACTAATTTGCACAATTTTTACCACCGGATCTATTAGGAAGTATATTTAAATTTACTACTTTTTGGCGGGATTTGGCGGTAAAATTGGTGGTTTTTGGCGGAACAGTTTTAGGTAAATATTCATTTAAAAATTCTAATATATTTTTTTCCTTTTTTACCCAAAACTGCTCCGCCGGGAAAATGGGTAAAAATGGGTAAATTAGTTAAAAATGGTTAAAAAATGGGTAATATTTAAAGATATAATAATAATGCTATTATATACAAATGACAAAATATACATGTGAACGATGTAATAAGGAGTTTCATCAAAAAAGTCACTATACTTATCATATAAATAGGAAAAAACCATGTATTGATGTTAATGACACCCGCCAAAAACCGCCAATTTTACCGCCAAATCCCGCCAGTGATGATGAACTAGAAGAACCAACAAAATGTAAAGCTTGTTTAAAGGTATTTACAAGAAAAGACACATTACTACGTCATATAAATTTTAGATGTAAACCTTATGCAAATATATATAATAAAATTACAAGTATGCAACAAGAAATAGATACAATTAAACAACAAAATCAACAATTGATAACTACTAATAATACTAATAATGGTGATAATCAAAGTAATACTAATTATAATAATAGTGTTGTTGTTAACAATACAATAATCATCAGACGGTTCGGGTTTGAGGATTACCAAAATCTTCATGATAATATAAAGGTAGGCTTTGTAAACAGTGGAGAAAACTGTGTTTCAGAGGTCTTAAATGGTGTTCATTTAAATGATAATTCTCCGGAAAACTTTAATGTCCTTATCCAAAATATTAATGATAAAATGGGATTTGTTTTTGGTGATAATTATACATGGAAATCTCGTCTCGTTAAACATATAATTAGTGAAATATTAGATAATATACAGCATAATATGCGACAATATATTGATGATGTTGGTCATAAATGCTTAGAAGACAAAGTGTTACAGTTACAAAAACTGGTTGATGATATATTCTATAATAAAAACAATATATCAGAAACTATTGGTGATGAAATTAAAAAACAACTCGTTAATAATTCACATAAAGTTAATGTAAATATGGATGAAGTGAAATATAATCAATCTGAGGAACAACGAATAAAAGCTATTAGAGAGAAAGAAGAACAACAAGATAAAATAAAACAACAAGCTAAAAATTAATAAATTGATCTCATCTAGCGTCTCGTTCTCTTATTTATATATGGAGTTAACTCCATATATAAATAATTGATAAAAAATATACATAAAACAAGCTATAATATTATCGCTTCTCAGCTTATCATACCTTACAGGTTTCATCCCACCTACTGTTTATAAGGATGTTTAATTCTGCTAATATCTATCGGATGCCCTTTCGAGCAACTCTTTCAGATACTGTTTATAGCATGCTTTTACCATCGACTAAGGAAATCATAAAAGTTCTAGGAATCGACATTAAACAGTGCAGACACAATATAGAAACTAATCCTTATGATAACAATATAACAGGTATCTTTACAATACTTCCGATAGATTGTAATTGTAATAATTGTGGCATGTTAATGCCAAATAGTTTTGATGATTCTTTTTTCTTCTTAGCAGAACCATCAGGAGGTCCGAGTATGAATCCAGATGGAACACCGTATATAGTATGTTTTGATTGTATAGATCTTTATAATTTGGAATCAAGTATGTATTTTCGTCCGAAGTATCTTGCAAATATACATTATACTATTGATAAAAAGCATTTTTTGAAATACATGTTAGTTAGAATGGTTTTTAGGAAATATGTTGCAAGGTGGCTAATCCAAATCAAGCTCAAGCTAATTGAACGTCGATTTGCTAGGAAAGTACAATTTCTCACTATGATCTCAATATTAAAGAATAAACTAATATTGGAGCATTGAGCATTTCACTTATTTTATATCTTTTTTATATCTTGCATTAGACAAGTTTATAATTAAATTGGATAACGAATTATAACAATACCCGAGCCACCATTGCCACCTAAAGCATTGTCTGCACCGCCACCACCTCCTCCATTACCTCTATTTACAGTGCTACTTGCACATCCAGTCCAACTATCACCACCACCTCGTCCACCTTTAGCATAAGTTATAGTTAGCTATAGTTTGAACATTCCCGAACCCAAAAAACTTAAGGTTTTGTGGCGAAGAACTTCTTTGAAAATTGAATCCATCGTGATTTAGGTTGATATTATAATAATAGAAACGGTTCCACCAAGTGCAACTGTCATTTGTGGACCAGTCCATACAATTATTGTATCTCCTAATGTCCAAATATCCCAATACCAATTTGGGTCTCTTGGACATCCTGCTACAAGTCGTTGAGTATTGCCATTTAATGCTAATGTTGTTACACCATACAATCCCATTATCATTAATCCAGTTAAACCCGACGGCATAGCTCTGCTTTCGCTTGTATTTACAGTACTTGGTAAGGTAGTTACCAACTGCCACATCTTAAATCCAAAATTACCTGTAGATATTGTGCCATTAACATGTAGCTTTGCTTGTGGATTCGTAGTTCCAATCCCTATATTTCCGCTTATCAAGGTGCTACCCAATATATCAAGTTTTGCTCGAGGTGTTATGGTTCCTATTCCCACATTACCCCCACCACTATTGAGGCAAATGGAATTGTATTGAACACCGGAATATCCTGCATTTATCATCCATGCCGATGTTGGTGCACTTTCTAGTGCATAAATAGCCAATCCTGATTGATTTGCTCCTATACCATTACCAAAATATATCACGTTTGTATTATAACTATTGGAACGAATAGCAAGGTTACCCATTATATCTAATTTAGTCGTAGGATTATCTGTCCCAATTCCAATGTTAGCACTTGTGCTAACATTTCCTGTAAAGGATGTGTTACCAGAAGCATCTATTCTCATTCGCTCGTTTCCACCAGTAACAAAACCTAATGTATCATTCCCTGGTCGATAGAAACCGGTATTAGTATCTGTGTTAAAGCTCAATATAGGTGCTGTTGCAGTACCATCCCTCAAGTATACATTACCACTCACATCTAAAGCAGCTTGTGGTAAATTGGTTCCAATACCAATTGTACTACTTATAACTAGACCACCACCAGGAATAGGATATCCAATACCAATATTACCTGACATATAAAACAAGTTGTTGGAATTATCCTTTTCCCAATAATCAGCATCCCTTTTCCAACTTGGATAAGGATTTATATTGCTATATGTATTGGCTTTAATGTAAAACCGTTTTGTACTCATTATTATATTATAACTACAATATAATAATGATGATATTCACTGATTAGATATTGATTGCGTAAGTTGTTATGACTTGTTCATTAATATATTGATACTATAATTAGCCTATTAAATAGCCTTCAAAATACGTAAAACCTTCTCCAATGTATAAATCACCTGATGTAACTAGAGCTTGTAATACAAGACGAATTGAGTCTCCAGTAATTAATTCTCTAGTAGCAAATCCTGAAACCATGGAATGTCCAGGACTTGTTGCAGTATATGAATATGTAAGGGACCTTCTTGATGTTGTAGTATTCCTATTTCCATTATTTACCCATGTAGAAGTACCTGCAAGTTTTTTTTCAATTGTTAATTCTGCAGTACTTCCTGCTGATCCTCCACGGTGAAGTGTTGCAAGACTAAACCTATATATTCCTGAAATTGGGGCAGTAAATGTATAATCACTTGTGTTATACACATTTTGAATATTTACTTCAGTTGCATCAAGTGGAATAACTCCAAGAGAAGTTTGAACTGTTGGAGCATTAGCTCCTATTCTATATGCATAAAAGCATGGATTTAAATTTTTAATATAACCATTTACTGTTAAGTTATGTGAGTAATACTTACCTTCAATACCCATTCCACTCCATAATAGACTTATACTTGAAGATGTTCCAGATACATCTGCTCCAGATGCATTTTTTAAAGCAAAAACAGATTGATATGTTGGATTTCCCGAATGTAGTGAAATGACACTTGTATATGTTGTTACTGTTTTTGAATTTGTAAGCATTGTATATGTTTGTCCTCCTCTAAGATACACAATAATTCCTTTTTGAAATTCTTGTATCCCTCCATAAATTCCTAAAATGCTTCTTTCATTTGTATCATGATAATTATGAAAAACTTCATACTTTGGTCTTTGATCGCTCCATCCACCACCTCGGGCAACAGCATGTAAGGAATGCATATTATATGCACTACCACCTCCTAAGCTCGGCATTTCAATACTAAAATAATGGGTATACATAATAGGTGGATCATCAATGCAAACTGGATAAAATATGGTATTATTTTGGGCTGACAAATTTATAGTTACTACCTTGTGCACACCATTTGCATAAATATTACCATTCACATGTAAAACCTCTTGAGGATTATTGGTCCCAATTCCTATATTACCTGTAGCATCTATTCTCATTCTTTCACTACCACCTGTAACAAAACCCAATGTATCATTACCTGCTCGATAAAATCCAGTATTAGTATCTGCTGAAAAGGTTAATGCAGGATTACTTACAGTTCCATCTCTAATATAGATGTTACCAGATACATCTAATGCTGCTCCTGGATTACTAGTTCCTATTCCGACATTACCATTATTACCTAAATTACCAAAGATATTAGGTTTATTAACAATATATGTAGAGGAACTAACATCAGTTTCATTCCAATTGACCTGGAAATCATCTGGTGATGATATCGTAAAAGTGTTATGATAAACCGGTATATTAAGTGCATTTGCCAGTTCCGGATAATCAACTCTATTTAGTGTTCTCCCATCTGCTGGAATAAATGAGGAATCTAATGCTGCTATTCCATCGTAGACTATAACACTACCAGGGGCAAGCTCATATGGTGGTGCTCCACTTACATCTGTCCATGCTAATTTACCCCTAAATAGATTTGCTGAAACATCTATAGCTGTTATTGTACCATTCACATCTAATTTACTTTTAGGTATTAATGTTCCAATTCCTACATTACCACCATCAGCTATTCTCATAACAACATTATTAGAGGCATCATCACAGAAATCAGCTATGGGTTGAACACCTGTTTGTGTAACACGTAAAGCAGGACCAGTCCCATCATTAGTAATTTCAAGCATTTCAGTAGTATTAACATTAGTATCTACAACTGTTGTCGTACCATTGATTATTAAATTGCCTTGAATACGAGTGTCTCCCACTACATGTAACTTGTATGCAGGATAATCAGTTCCAACACCAATGTTTCCTGTTGCGGTAACATCAGCGAACCGTCCTGTGATCATGTTATTGTTACTATCGTGAACCATGAAACTACCATCAGTATGTCTAGATAAAAGAGTACCACTGAGATCAATAGTGTTACCTGAGAGATAGATATCATTCCAGCGCTTATCTGGAGCACCAAGATCATAGACTAAATTACGAGTAGGTAAGATGGAACCAGATACGTCTAATCGAATAGGTTGATTAATTGCTCCATTAATAACTAGGTTATTAAACTTACCATCAAGAGTATTTCCGGATGTATCAGCTATTTTAATACCACCATTAGCTTCTTTTGATATGAGAGTCCCACCTAGGTCGATGGTGTTACCCGATAAGTAGATATCACGCCAACGCTTTGTAGTAGAACCTAAATCATAATTCAAAGACACAGATGGAGTGACGTGACCTAATACCTGAACATTACCAGAGATATCAACTTTAGATTGCGGTCTATTGGTGCCAATACCAATGTTACCAGCTAAATCAAACCGAAGCTTCTTGTATAAACTATAATCAGTCATTAATTATTATACTAATAGTGATAATAAATGTTTAATTTATACTAATATTATTTGTGATTAAATCATTTTATAAGCATTAATCAAGAAGTTGCAAACAAGAAATTGAAATGAATGAATAAGGATTTCCAGGACTAGCAATTGTACCTGACTCAAGTCTAACTTCATAATAGTTACCAGATGTGAGCTTTAAAACTGTAGAACCAATTTGTGTGCCTACATCTGTAGTTTCAAAAAACCTAGCCATTAAAGTTTCTACTGCATTTTCAACTAAAGTAGCAAAGCAATTTCCACCATTCACGTATAACCCAATTGAAACATGATAGTATCCTGAACATCCAGTTGGAACTGTATATCTCCATGAGGTTCCTGGTTTTGATGCTGCTGAATGAGTATCGTATATAGGATTTACGAACTGTACATTTCCTGGAGCTGACCGACTAACTGTACTTTCATATCTTACAAATGGAGGTGTTTTCCCTTTTCGTAAAAGATTGCTAGTATAATTTATATCACCATTTACATGTAATTTTGCTGTCGGGTTGTCTATTCCAATACCCACATTTCCTCCATCTGGATTTAAACACAAGTTATAATTTGTTGTGCCTATTGTTGAACTACTTCCAGCAGCTTTTACTTGGATTGAACCACTATTTATGACACCTGCTGTATTACCTAATATAGTATGAACGTCTGCATTTTGTATTGATAATCCTGTTGTAATACTTGTTGACTGTACTTGTAGTTTGGTTGCTGGACTTGCTATTCCTATACCTACATTCCCAGTCGTGCTTGTATTTGCATCCGTTCTCATAAATTTATCACTATTCAATCCATCTAATAAATCTGCATTCAAATTAGTGACAAGAGTACTCGAAGTTACTGTCAATGGCGCGGTTCCCGATACCACAGTACTCTTGAATGTTAATCCTTCAAGAGTCCCTTGTGTTCCACTAAATACTTCATTATTATTTGATGCATCTTTTAGGAATGAAAAATTACCAGTAGAATCGTCATATCCAAAGAAACCTATCTTACCAGTACCATATTTAAATTCAATTCCTTTATCTTTAGTATTAGTAATATCACTACCTAGTGTAATAATAGGATCTTGAACAGTAACTGTGGTAGAGTTAATTGTAGTGGTAGTACCACTAACTGTCAAATTACCATCAGCTATTATATTATTTGCACGTAAATTAACCATATTACTATTACTATCATGAACCATCAAACTACCATCAGTATGTCTAGATAATAAAGTGCCACTAAGATCAATTGTATTTCCTGATAGATATAAATCATTCCAACGTTTATCAGGTGAACCAAGATCATAAACTAGATTACGAGTTGGTAAGATGGAACCTGATACATCTAACTGTATTGCCTGATTAATGATGCCATTTATGGTTGCGTTGCCATTTATGATTGCATTGCCCGATATATCTATATTATTAAATTTACCATCAAGAGTATTCCCGGATGCATCAGCTATTTTGATACCTCCACCTATTTCTTTCTGTATAAGTGCACCATCTAAATCAATAGTGTTACCTGACAAGTAGATATCACGCCACCGCTTATCAGATGAGCCAAGGTCATAAGATAGAGTAGTAGAAGGTAAAATATTAGCATTGATAATAGGATTACCTGATGTATCAAACTTTATCTTCCTCCCAAAGGAAAAATCGTTCATAGTTATATTATTAAAAGATAATAATATAAGTTAACTTGTTTTAACTAATTTATTTATAACACTTTCTTTTCCACAAGATATTTCTCTAAAAAGGAAACCATCTCATCTGAAATCGGTTCAGGTTTAGTTCTTTCAAGAAGTGTAACAACACACATTCGAAACCATGTTTTTTCAGGAAATGACAGATTATATACTTTATCAAGATACTTGTCTCCACGTGGCCAAGTATTTTTTTCTAATTCATTGAGAGTTGTTCGGAGGTTTTCGTCTTCAATGTAGTGAGCAAGCTCAGGAAAGGATGTCATAAATTTATCACGTGAGATAATATCTTTGGTACGCTTTTGTGTTTCCTCAATAGAAATTACTTTTTGACGTAAAACTTGATGTGGTGAAGGTAAAGAATTGATTTTGGAATAAGCTCGATAGAGGGGTTGTTGTATCTTTTGGATACGTTGTAAATGAGATAGAATCATTGTTTATAATTATAACTATAATGTTATGATTTCTTTATGTGTATATTTAGGTATTAAATTAGATACCGGATAATAACAATACCTGAACCACCTGCTCCACCCGGTCTTCCGCCTCCAAGAGTAGGAATATATGACCCACCACCACCACCACCTCCAGTATTTGTTGTACCTGATACACCAGTACCAGAACGAGCATCTGCTTGACCATTACTTTCACCTCCACCACCCTGTCCTCCACCACCAAGTCCACCATTACCAGCTGTTGGACCTCCAAAACCTGCACTATCAACTCTATTATCTGCCCCACCTCCACCACCTGCATAATAAGTATTTGTACCAGATATAGAAAGTTGTAAACCATTACCTCCATCTGGCCTATTACCACTACCCTTGCCCAATTCACCAGCACCCCCACCACCACCATTAACACGAACAGATGATTGACCAGTACCACCAGTAAAACCTTGTCCCGATGTACCTGTACCAGGTGTAAGATAACTTGGTTGATACGTTGCACCTCCACCTGAGCCACCAGAAAGTGCTAGAACTGTTTCCGATGCTCCACCACCTCCACCTGTAGTATAAATGAGCGAACCAATTGATGAATTATTTCCAGATACTCCCCTGGTATTATTTGTAGGTCCCCCAGCCCCTCCTGCACCTATTGTAATAATATGACTACCATTGGGTAAAATATATGAATTATTATACAATAGACCACCAGCACCCCCACCACCACCAAATCTACAACCACCCCCACCACCACCCGCAACTACTAAATACTCTACCGTTCCACCCATATATACCGTAAATGTTGAACTGCTAGTAAAAATATGTATACGATAACCATTAATATCAACGGTTGTATTACCTCCTAATGCTGAAACACCTCCAATAGAATTCCAACCAGTTGGATTATAATATTGGAGTTTATTTGTTGTTGTATTATATCTTATCATTCCAAGTGCAGGAGTAGATGGAATTTGTGCAGTCGTTCCCACAGGTATAATCATTGCTCCAGTATCATTAACATGTAATTTTGCTTGCGGTGTTGCTGTCCCAATTCCAACATTACCTGTTATTGTCATAGAACCAGCACTACTTGTATTAATATCAGTTCTCATAAATTTATCACTATTCAAACCATCTAACAGATCTGCATTCAGATTCGTTACTACAGTTGTACTTGTTACTGTTAAGGGAGCAGTTCCTGAGGCTATATTAGATATTAATCGTGTTCCTGTTATAGTGCTACTTGATGATAAAGTCCCAGTCGTACTTGTATTCGCATCCGTTCTCATAAATTTATCACTATTTAATCCATCTAACAGATCTGCATTCAGATTCGTTACTACAGTTGTACTTGTTACACTTAGTGGTGCAGTTCCTGATGCTATATTAGATATTAATCGTGTTCCTGTTATTGTGCTACTTGATGATAAAGTCCCAGTTGATGTTATATTAACTGCGCTAATATTACCTGTTGTACTTGTACTAATATCAGTTCTCATAAATTTATCACTATTCAACCCATCTAACAAATCTGCATTTAGATTTGTAACTACAGTTGTGCTTGTTACTGTTAAAGGTGCAGTTCCTGATGCTATATTAGATATTAATCGTGTTCCTGTTATTGTGCTACTTGATGATAAAGTACCAGTCGATGTTATATTAACTGCGCTAATATTACCTGTTGTACTTGTACTAATATCAGTTCTCATAAATTTATCACTATTCAAACCATCTAATAAATCTGCATTCAGGTTACTCACAACAGTTGTACTTGTTACGGTTAATGGCGCAGTTCCCGATACCACAGTACTTTTAAAAGTTAATCCTTCTAATGTTCCTTGTGTCCCATTAAATATTTCACTATTATTGGATGCATCTTTTAGGAATGAAAAATTACCAGTAGAATCGTCATATCCAAAGAAACCTATTTTATTGGTACCATATTTGAATTCAATACCTTTATCTTTAGTATTAGTAATATCACTACCAAGAGTTATAATAGGATCCTGAACAGTTACTGTTGTCGAGTTTATTGTTGTAGTTGTTCCATTGACAGTTAAATTATTACCCACAATTAGATTGCTTGCGCTAATATTTCCACTTGCTATTACATTCCCAGATACATCTATGTTTCCAGCCCCACTAATATTCCCAGATACATCTATGTTTCCAACCCCACTAATATTCCCAGATACATCCAAGTCTCCAAATCGTCCTGTTACTCTACCACCACTTCCATTGTCAACAACTACACTTCCATCAGTGTGTCTTCTAATAATTGTCCCATTTAAATCAATATGGTCCATAGTAACTCCTAACATGGTTCCACTTGTATTCTTAACCATCAAATTACCATTAGTATGTCTAGCTAGTTTTGTCCCACTTAAATCTATAGTTGAACCAGATAGATAAATATCACGCCATCTATTAGTATCAGAGCCAAGGTCATATATTAAATTACTAGTTGGAAGTATAGAACCAGAAACATCTAATGTAGATGATTGATTAATAGCACCATCAATGGTAACATTATTAAAAGTACCATCTACTGTTCCACCTGATGCATCAACTACTTTAATACCACCATTATCCTGTCTCTGTATTTTTGTTCCACTTAAATCTATCGTTGAACCAGATAGATAAATATCACGCCATCTATTAGTACTAGAACCAAGGTCATAACTGATGTTTGAACCTGGAACAATATTTCCGCTTGCGATGATATTAGCACAGCTAATGTTTCCGCTTGCGATGATATTAGCACAGCTAATATTCCCAGATACATCTAAGGCAGCCTGAGGTCTATCTGTCCCAACTCCCACATTATTGGACGTATCAAAATATAATCGTTTGATATAGTTTGTGCTCATTATTATATTATTACATAGATAATTTAATAATGATGATATTTACTTGTTATAGTTCGGCATTAAAAATTGATATCGTCTAACGACTCACCTAATAAATTGATCTTGCCTAAAGTCTTATGACTCGCCTAATTTATTAGAAAGCGATTAATCGCTTTCTAATAAATTGAAAAAAATATCCCTATAATACCTTATTACATCGAATAGTATCACTTCAGAATACACAAGCCTACAAGCTTCCTACTCTAAGCCTTTGAAACACAAAATGACGACTGCTTCTTTTGCATTTAAGTGCATCGAGAGCCATACCAATACTAATGACATTGTGGATTTAATTGCCAACAAGTTGCATCGAATTGAATTTAATAATGGTGTTAAGGATGACATTGAGAAACGGAAAAGCTTTTTTGAGAACATTTTTTTCGAGTACAAGGGTAATCGGTTGAATGCTCTCTATGAGAAGTATCCTAAGATGGAAATCTATATTGATGAATATCACTACTGGACAACTATTATATTTCATTTGACTGAGACTCGCTTTATTCTGTGCCACGACTATGTAGAAACAGATATGGATCATAATATCCTTGTCGAAGGCGATATTTCCTCAACCAACGAAATCGATATTGAAAGGTTCTATCACTATCAAAGAAATATTGCCATAAACTCCATCAGTGAGTACCCAGAGTCTAGTTTCAACCATATTCCCTTCCAATTCTTGTGCAAGATGGTTAACCGTCGTGTCCCTTACAAGGACTTTCAGGGTATCAAGCAGACAGTAGAAAGGAAATGGTTCAATCCCAATGAGATTTGCAAGTCATTAACTAACATCGATACTATTACGATGATTAAGGAGGAGGAGCTAGAGCAAATTAAGCAGGAATATATTTAATTTATTAATCTAAAGTTTCAACTTTATTAAAATTGATTTCGTCTTATGACTTGCTTACATACCTAATTTATTAAAAAGCAATTAATCGCTTTCTAATAAATTGAACTCGACTTACGTCTCACCCTATTTTTAATAAAGATGCTAAAGCATCTTTATTAAAATTGAACACATTTCCTTTGGAAATATCCCCCCTTTTAATTAATAGATTATTACATAATCTATTAATTAAAATTGAAAAAAGAAATTCTTATTAATTCCCTCACTACACTAACTAATATTCCTCCAAAAACACCCAGTTTCATACCCTTTGTAATGGATTCCAACTTTTACAACATGGACCATGCAAAGTTCAACAAGCTGAAGACCGAAGTGGCCATGGTTAAGGAACACAAGTATGAGGCAAACCGCCTTTCTGATAAAATTATCATACACCTTTTCAACGAGTCCTCTAAGATTTCTGACAAGATTGGACTTTTTCAGTTCATGTCTCAGTTTGAGAGTTTGTGCATGACTTTGGCAATAACTGAGAAGAAATACTCTTGGGCTATTATTGAACGTATGTGTGATAACTGGATGTCCTTTCTCGAGTTAAATCCGGATTATGTTCCAGCAATGTCGTTTATCGAGTTTAACCCAAAGTACATTCCGATAATGGATGGTGAAATTCACCGGGCGTTGGCCATCATTTGGGAACATGGTGTTGTTTCCTGCTGCATTGACCCAAACAACGAGAACAATCATGATAACAAAAACCGGATTCGCGAGTACATGTACAATATTGTACACTGTTAAGCACGTGATATTACCTTTCTTTATTAGCTTTGTTGATAAAACTTATTTTAGATTGCTTTATCTTATAAAAATTTAAAAATTGATCTCACCTATCGGTTCGTTCTCTTTTTATTTATTAAAAATTGAACACATTTCCTTTGGAAATATGCCCCCTTTTTAATTAAGATGTTAAAACATCTTAATTAAAAATTGATATCGCCTAAAGTCTTACCTAATTTATTAGAAAGCGATTAATCGCTTTCTAATAAATTGAAAAAAAAAATCCCTACTAATTCCTTTAATACACCGAATAGTAACCCTCCAGAAGACACTAACCAAGCCTTACCAGCTTCCCTTTGTGTCTTCTCGTCTCAGTAACCAACCATGGCACCCGAGCTCGTGATCGTCGACAATGCCAACCACATGAACAGGTCCCTCGTTGGTGACCAAGTCGTTCAACTCGAATTGTCGGCCAACATCATGTTCGAAAACACACGGGATCCTATGTGGAAAAAGGTTGGAGACATTGCCTTCGAATCTTGTTCCTCCTCTACTACCCTGGAACTGGAGCTAATGCCCATGTACTTCAACATGATCCCCCTTCCCAACTGGAAGACCCTTACCCGTTATTAATCACGGGTATTTCCTTTATTTGTTACTCAGTGACTTATAATACATTTTTTTTACATTAGGTAAATCCTTTACCTAATCTCCAAATTGATTTTGCGTAACGTCTCACCCTATTTTTAATTTAATCAATAAATTGAACACATTTCCTTTGGAAATATGCCCCCTTTTTAATTATGTTAAAACATCTTAATTAAAAATTGAGTTCGTCTTACGTCTCACCTAATTTTAATTAATAGATTATTACATAATCTATTAATTAAAAATTGAAAAAAAATATCCCTGGTAACTCCTTTAATACACCGAATAGTAACCCTCCAGAACACACAAACTACCCTTTGTGTCTTCTCAGCTCTCAGCTTCCCAGCCTTCCACCATGCCTTCGTTCTTCAACTCGGAGAACCTCTTCATCTGCCCCGATTCCGAGTTGGAGCAGATGCTGGCCAATGTGACCATGGTTCAGAAGCACAAGTCTGAGGCTAACCGCCTTAACCACGAGCTGACGGAGCATCTTTCTAAGGAGATGGTAAACTTTGTGAAAACCTCAAAGTTTATGGAGTCCTCCAAGTACTCCAGCAAGCCCATCAACAACCTGATGGAGAAGTTTGGGCTCATTTGCCAGGAGATTGCCGAGTCAGAAAAGCATACCTGCTGGTTCTTGATTCAGAAGATGTACTCGGCTTGGATTAACTTCCTCAAGTCCAACCCAAGCTACACTCCGAAAATGGATGGTTGCACTCACAAGGTGCTGGTGATCATCTATGAGATTGGCGTAGTGTCATGCTGTATTGAGCAGTATGATAACGAGACCAAGGAACACTGTGCCTCGTTTCGGCTGCTGATGCAGCGGATTTCGAATGCCAAGTGCTTTTGATCCGGATGTCGATCTTTCTTTTATCAGCCTTCTGTTGATAAAAATTTATTTTATAT
>Ga0209355_1000392_pt1 | contig 26742 bp, 16 predicted proteins | sample LauGreSBDMM110SN_3_FD_187563 | JGI IMG/M metagenome (GOLD analysis project Ga0209355, IMG submission 187563) | Freshwater lake microbial communities from Lake Michigan, USA - Sp13.BD.MM110.SN (SPAdes) (version 2) | ecosystem: Environmental > Aquatic > Freshwater > Lake | place: Lake Michigan... | reverse complement strand
TATATTTTTATATTTTTATATTTTTATATTTTTATAACAGAATTAAATAATTATTATGTTATTTTTTATATATTATATTAAAAAATATAATATATATGGCAAGCGATCCATTTTATAATTTTTCAAATAAAATAGACAATGACAGTGATTCATTAAAATTAAATATAGACGAATTATATGTAAAAAAACAACAACAGGACTTGAATATAGTAAATAACTATAATAAAATATTAGTTAGAATACACAATAAAATAAAATATGTTTCAAAAAATTTGGTTAATGAAAACTGTTGTTGGTATATAATGCCTGAAGTAATTATAGGTATTCCCAAGTATGATTATAGGGACTGCACGGCATATGTTATAGAAAAGCTTAGAGATAATAAGTTTGTTGTGCGTTATACTCATCCCAATTTATTATTTATTAGTTGGAAACATTGGGTTCCAAGTTATGTTCGTAATGAGATTAAAAAAAAAACAGGAACACTAGTTGATGAGTTTGGTAATATTGTAAATGCTAATTTAGAAGAAAGCCCTATTGAAAGTACAAATGGCTCTAATGAATTATTATTTTCCAGCACTAAACAAATTAAAAATACACATGCATCAAGTTCTAACTATAAAGATACTAAGTCATATAAGCCGTCTGGAAATCTAGTTTACAATAATAATTTGCTAGAAAAATTAAAAGTGTAATTTATATATTGCTCCGTTTATATATTACTCCGTCTACGTGTTACTCTTTTACGTTTTACTTTTTTACGTTTTACTTTTTTACGTGTTATGTTTTTGTTGCGTTTTCCACCATAACTACTATTAAAATTTAAAGCTCTAGTTATTATGTTAGAACTTTTTTTAGCAACCACATTTTTGTCTAAATTATTTAGCTCATCATAAAATACTTTTAATATAGCACTACTATATTTGTATATATAATAATTGAGCTCTAATATTTTATATTTTGTTTTATGGGTTAACATTAAAATTTTATTATAAGTTAAATTATCATCTATTTTGGTAATTAGTTTCTTTTTCTTATCAAATACAACTATGTTTTTAATTATTTTTGTATATAAATATCTTCTGTTATAAAAATAATGTTTTATCATTTTCTTTAAAATTGTTTTGATAAAAGCAAATGCTTTATAATTAATATTTTTAAATAGGTCATCACTATTTTGCTCGCTATTAGGGTCGCGAATGGGTTCACTAGTTAAAGGGTCGCGAATGGGTTCGCTATTTAAAGGGTCGCGAATAGGTTCGCTATTTAAAGGGTCACCATTAAGACCACCCATTAAAGGGTCGCTTGTTAAAGTTTTACTTTGGTCTCTAACTATATGAACACATATTGTTTTTAAATAGTCTTTACAAGTTGTTAATAGGTAATCCAATTCGCCCGATTTACTCTTTAGAGCTTCTAAATTACTTTGGTTTTCTTTTTTATAATCAACTTTCAAATTTAAAAAACTTAAGGTATCAATAGAGTCATCAAAAATAATTGAGCGCCTTGTTATTGTATCCAATTCAAATAATTTATGGCGCTTATCATCTCTTTGTTCATCGCAAAAATATTTTGCTAATTTTGTCAAATTTTTAGCAAACTTTTCATTACTTATTGAGTCTAAGGTTTCTTTTAATGTTTTTTCACTAAAATTATTTGAGTTGAGTTCAAAATAATCTGTAAATAAAATTACGAAAATGGAGTAAAATAAATTTTTGGTTGGTTTATATTTAACAGGATCTACAGTAGTTTCACTTCGTTGTTCTTCTGTTTCTTCATAGTTAGTAAAAGGAAAAAAATCACGAATATTATCTATTATTCCACCGCCTACACTAGGAATAGGATTAGGATTAGGATTAGGATTAGGATTAGGGTTAGGGTTAGGGTTAGGATTAGGATTAGGAACATCTTCATTAGGCTTTGAAAGAGGTTCATTTATTACCGGATTTGGAACACTTGGCTTATTAATTTGTTCTAGCGTTGGAGCTAGCGTTGGAACTGTTTTGGGAAGTTCAGGAACTGTTTGAGGACCTAATTCAGGAACTGTTTGAGGACCTAATTCAGGAACTGTTTGAGGACCTAATTCAGGAACTGTTTGAGGAAGTTCAGGAACTGTTTGATGACCTAATTCAGGAACTGTTTTAGGAAGTTCAGGAACTGTTTTAGGAAGTTCAGGAACTATTTGAGGACCTAATTCGGGTAAAACTTCTGGTTGTGGTCTAATGACTTCATCTTGTTCTCTAAGTTTCTCTTGTTCTCTTGTGTCGTCTTGTTCTCTTGTGTCGTCTTGTTCTCTTGTGTCGTCTTGTTCTCTTGTGTCGTCTTGTTCTCTTGTGTCGTCTTGTTCTCTAAGTTTATCTTGTTCTCTTGCTTCGTCTCTTGTTCTAGCTTCGTCTTGCTCTTGTCCTCTGATTTCATCCGAGCTACTAGATTCCTGAATTAAAGTTTTATCATCATTATCTAAATGCTCTCTGTCAGTTTCAACTAGTGCTTTATAGTTATTAAATGTCTCATGTATTGATTTTATAATAATATAAATCTTAATAAATAGTACAGAAATAATTTTACATAAGATTTTCTTTTTATTTAATTCGTCATCTCCACTTGACTCTTTTAAATTCTCAGAAGCTAAGATTTTTTTTAAATCTTCTAAATCAAAAAAATATAACACTTTATTTTTATAATTTTTTTTAGTGTCAGGATTTGTTTCATCATTTATATTAATATTAAATGGAATATTAATTCTTTTAATGTAATTGTCAAATATAGAATTAGTCAATATATACAAATCTTTACATTCATCACAATATTTGCTTTGACCTGTTTTATTTGTTTCATAGTCTTTAACTATGTTTGCTAATAAATTTGTGTTATTTAAATATTCTGTAAATTTAACATTTATAAATTGGTTAAACTCTTTATCTGTTTTTCTAGGATTTGTAAAAAAATCAGCTATAAAATTATCTGATAAAAAATCCATAATAGACTAATATTATATATTACTAATAATATATAATAAATAATATAATTTATAATAAATAATATAATTTATATAAATAATATAAATAATATATATAATAATTAATATAATTGAAACAAATAAGTTTATTAATAAAGTATTAAATATATTTGACTATTAAATGATTCAAGAATCTAGCATTATTAGCTCGTTACAACCCAATTCCACTACAAAAAAAATAAAACAAAAAGCTAGTTCAAATAAAAATTTATGGACTATGTTTGATGAAGAAGTTAATACTAATAATAAAACACTTGAATGTGTATATATTAAAGAACAAGAATTAAACAAAAATGATGGATTATGTATTAATTGTAAGTATTGTTTATTTATAGGAGAAGACGGGTTTTTAACATGTTCTAACAATAAATGTGGAGTTATTTATAAAGATAATTTAGACACGTCCGCTGAATGGCGTTATTATGGTAATGATGATAATAACCACTCTGACCCAACAAGATGTGGAATGCCTATTAATCCATTATTAAGAGAATCGTCATATAGTTGTAAAGTATTGTGTATAGGAAAGTCTAGTTATGAAATGCATAAGATCCGTAGATATACAGACTGGCAAGCTATGCCATACAAAGAAAAATCGCAATATGATGAATTTCAGTTTATTTCTGTAATTTCGCAAAACTCTGGAATACCCAAAATTATTATTGATGAGGCTATGAGAATTCATAAAAAAATATCCGAAACAAAAACATATAGGGGATTAAATCGTGATGGTATTATTGCGGCTTCTATTTATATAGCATGTAGAATGAATAATTATCCAAGAACAGCAAAAGAAATTGCCAATATTTTCAATTTAGATAATGCAAGTGCTACAAAAGGTTGTAAAAATGCGCTTTCCGTTATTAATGATTTAGAACAAACTAATGAAATCAACGAAGATATTACATCGTTAAGTAAAACAACTCCTACATCATTTATTGAACGATTTTGTAGTAAATTATGTATAAATAATGAATTAACAAATCTATGTAAATTTGTTGCCTTTAAAATTGAACAATTACATTTAATACCGGAAAATACTCCTCATTCTATTGCTGGAGGCATTATATATTTTGTATCACAAACATGTAATTTAAACATATCAAAATCGGCTATTAATAATGTTAGTAAAATTAGCGAAGTAACAATCAATAAATGCTATAAAAAATTAGAGAGTTATAAAACTATTTTAATTCCTCAAGCAATTATTGCAAAATATAATTAGTTTCTTTAATATTATATTATATTATATTATATTATATTATATTATAGTATATTATAGGTTATGGTAAAAACAATAATAAAAAAAACCAATACAACTAATTCTGGAAGTAATTCTGGAACTTATTATGAGAGACAAAAAAAAAATTTAATAAAATACGGTTCATATGCAGTTTTATTTGTGTTAATTTTTGATAAATTAACATTATTTATTATTTTTTCACTATATTATGCTTTTACTCGTTATTTTATAAAAGCTAAAGAACCGTTTACTAAACTAGATTATACTAACTTTGACACTTCATATAATAATTTATATTATAACCCGCTATATTCAACAATATTTAAAAACACGGGATTAAATCTAAAATCTTATAATAATGTAGCAATTGACCCAAGAAAACCATTATTAGAAAATAACAAATTTTTACCTGAATGTTGTCTGTATAATAGTGAATATAGTACTTCAAAAGGCTGTGCCTGTATTACACCAACTCAACAAGAATATTTAAGACGACGAGGAACAAATAAATCAGCATCATCATTTATTCAAGACGACACTAAATATAATAATTTGTTTTTCTCTCCGACATTAGCAATTAAAGGCGACCCCATTCCATTTAATAAAAATGATACGCGTTATATTGTGGACTTTGCCAATTTACCTAGCACTAAAATTAATGAGTTTGCTAATTTAACCAATAAATTAGACAATGAATTAATTAATTATAATCCAAATACACAAGTAACTATTTAATTTATATATATTATATAATATATAATATGCCACCATTTATGACATTTTATACTAAAAAGACAAAAACAGCCAAACCTAAGAGTAAAAGTAAAAGTAAAAGTAAAAGTAAAAGTAGATCATTTAGTCCGGCAACAAAAAGTAAGATTGCTAGTTTTACTAAAAAGAGAAACATGAGACATTTATTTAAAAGAATTAGTGAAATACAGGAAACCAACAAAAAAATAGACTCGTTTACTAGAAAGAGAAAAAATAAAATTAGTCAGCGCGTTTTTAGAAGAATAAAAAACGAACAAGCAGAAAATACTTGTTCTATATGTTTAGAATCTATGTTAAACAATGGACCTATAATAAAAACATCATGTAAACACAAATTTCACAGTGAATGCTTAAATACTTGGTTGAACACAAAAACTACTTGTCCAATATGTAGACGGCAGATTCAAGCACCAATAATAGTACCACAAATAAATCCACAGTTAGCTCAACAAATAGCAGATGCTCATGACGACGCACACGAATTAGCAATATTACAAATGGTTGAGAACTATTGGACCGAAAGAGGCATGCTACCTGTTCAAGTTGAATTACTAAAATTATGTAAACTTGTAGCCTTGAAATTATCAAGACTAGTTAGGAGTCATAGTGTGGTAAATAATAATGCCTTTACAAGAGCACAAACCAACGCAGAGGACTATGCTCGTGTACACCGTCTGGATTTAGACTATTATTATAGACTGGAAGATACTTATCATCCACGTTTTCCATTAGAAGCGGTAGCGCCACCGCCTCTGGGGCTGCTACCTCGACTTTCACCATTACGCACAACATATACCATTTAGCTGTATATAAAATACTATTTTTTACTAACTATTAAACTAATATAATATAGTGTTAAATATTAAACACAATTAACTATTAACTATTAATATGAAGTTATTTTTTCTTCTATATTTAAAAATTGTAAGTTTAAATTGCTTTTCTCTCTTTAATATCAAAGTAAGAGCACTTAATTCTTTAACATATAAAAGAAGATATGCTAACCCAATGTGTTTAAATGAAAATGACAATGAAAATATTTCAAATAGTAGATCATTTTATGACTTTATAAAACAAAAAAACTTTACATTAAATATTGATGAAAACTACGTAGAAAACTATATAACTAAATTTGTAGAAAATTATGAAAAAAATCAAAAAGAAAATGATACGCAAAATGATACGCAAAATGATACGCAAAATGATACACAAAATGAGACATTAACACATAAATATTTGACTACATATAGTTCTTACACTAAATACATAAGAGAGCCATTGTCTAAAGATTTAAAAATGTTAACAACCGAATCTGTTATTGAATGGGCAAAGACTTGGACTTATGAGATGGTTCATATACCAAATCAGTTTCCTACATTTATGTTTCAAGATATGTTTAAAATGCGTGATTTTGCCAACATTAACTCTTCTCAAACCTATTTTTATATTGGGTTTTTTCCGAAAAAAGTGGATTTAAAACACGGACCCTATTTTATTGGTGCGTTTGAACTGTTACCTATTAAGCGCGAATTTATAACACACGCAATAATACAAAATCCATATTATTACAATACTAATTATGATAAAACAAAAATTGTTGACTTTAAAAAAGAATTACTTGCTTTATGTAGAGATGCCGATGTATTTTTAAAATTTTCTAGTCTTAAAAATGGTAAGAATGAGAGATATTATTATAGTTGGTTATATGACAACATCTAATGGTTAAGACTTAGTAATCTTAATTTTTATTATAATATATTATAATATATTATAATATGCCGAATACATATAAAAAGAGACATTATGGCAATAAAACACGCCATGCTAAAAAAAATAAAACTACAGCATGTTATTTGGGTTCAGAATCTACTAGAGCATTATTGGCGTCAATAGAAACAATGGCAGAACACCGTATGGCATTAATGACACAATTAATGAATGGAATAACTCCAAATCTTATTATTAAAGTAAGACAATATAAAGATTTTATTAATAGCGTAGTTACATCATATGAGTATAGACGCAAAAATATTCCATCTGTTTTACTAACTATATTAACTCAAACCAACACCGTTATAGAACGAGCTAATCATATAATAAGATTCCACAACGACCCCGAATTTTTACAATGCGAATTAGCAACAAATGGTTATGATATTATTGTAGCTTGTATACAATCAACAATAGAAAATATGGTTAAACTAGAAGATGGTATACGAGACTATACTCAAACTGCTTTAGATGATTATAAAGGAAGACGAGAGGCAATTGACACACAAGAGGCAATTAACACACAAGAGGCAATTAACACACAACATACAATAAGAAATAAAACTACTCGCAGAACGGTCGCTCTCTACATTTCCAACTTTGCCCGCGCCCTCGCTGCCGCCATCACAGCGACTACAGAGAGAGCAAGAGCACTAACTAGAAGAACGCAAAGCTAATAAAATATAATATAAACATAATATAAAAATTATTTTATAAAAAATATTTTATAAAAAATATTTATATATATAAATATGCCAAAACCATATAAAAAGAAAACACGCGGTAAAAAACCTAGAACTAAAGCTAAAGCTAAAGCTAAAGCTAATGCAGGATATGTATCAGCATCCGCAAGAGCAATGTTAGCAACAATGGAAGCCGCACTAACGCAAAACTATACACAACTAGCACAATCCATAGCTAGAATAGCTCCAACTCTTGTTATTAAAGTAAGACAATATAAAGCTTTTATTAATAGCGTATTTACATCATACGAGTATAGACGTAAAAATATTCCATCTGTATTACTAACTATGATAACTCAAATCAACATTGTTTTAGAAGAAGTTAATCATTTGCTAAGATTACATAATGAAGCAGGCTTTTTACAACGTGAATTAGCAACAAATGGTTATAATGACATAGTAGCTTTTATCGGATTAACAATAGGCAATATGGAACATTTAGAAGATAATATGCAAAACTATACTCAAAGTGCTTTAGCTGATTATAGAGGAGCACAATTGGGAATTGAAACACAACCAAATATGAGAAATAGAACTACTCGTAATACAGATGCCATTGTAAGACCAGCGCGCACACAACGAGCACAAGCGTTAACAAGAAAAACGCGAAGCATTTAATATACAAACTAGATTGTTATTTATTTTATTGTTTTCCACTATGTTTTATACTATGTTTTCTAGTTCTTTTTGCTTGTTTTATATTATGTTTTATATTATGTTTTCTATTTTTTTTTGCTTGTTTTCTACTTCTTTTTCTTTGTTTTCTACCTTCACCTAATTCAACATAACCAGGCCCCCTTCGTCTTCTAAAACTAGCGGTCATTCTAGATGATAAATTACTTACTTGGTCTCGTAAATATATTATATTTCTAAGTGCTATAGTTCTAAGTGCTGGTAATTTGTAATAATATACATTTTTTGCTATTTTTTTAAATGAACGGTTATCCGGAACAACGGAACTGTATTTATAAATAGGTATGTGGAACCTTGTAGGTAAATTCGGAATTTGTGCATTTAATGGGTCAATTCTGGCTATTTCGTGTAATCGTGTTCTAGTAATACTTGTATAGTCATATGTTTCAGGAGTAAGTTCTAAAGTTCCGCCCGGCGGAAGCAAATATTCAAATTCAGAATATGTAGTTCTAACTTGTCCATAAAGAATTCCACCATAATTAATTATAGAAATTCCATGTGTGCCTATAGGTATTTCTATACAAATTATAGTATTGTCTCCGATGGCCGGGTTAAATGGATTTGTTGGATTTTCATTATTTACAGGGGGAGGAGTACACCAAAAATCACATACCCGTAATAATATAGAAGTTGATAAAAACTGATTTAAATAAATGCGTTGTTTCATAATACCATTAGCGTCTATTAATGGTATATTATCTGGAAATTGTGGCAATTGTTGGAAGCATCTAAAAACATAGAATTTTTGTTGAGAAGGCGTGGTTTTTGTAAATGCATTTAATAAATTATAAATATAAGTGTCATTAATATTAATAGCTCTCGCCATTTCACTTTCATAATGCGCTATAATAGTTGTAAATAGTAGTTCACTAATACCAAGTGTATCCCTTATACCTTGATTCATGGCAGCATAATGAACCCCAACAAATCTTTGTATTCCATTTATTAGTTCAGTATCTTTATCAAAGTTGCTTAATATTTGGGTCAATTCACCCACACCTTTTGAAGCAAAAAAACGAATAGCATCTCTCATTCGTTCTTCAATCGCAATATCGGCAATTTCAGTTATTTGAGGATTAATCAATCCAGCATAAAAGCGAGGATGTTCTTCTTTTAAATAATCATCATATTTTTCATAAGCTTTATATTTATTTAATTTATTTAATTTTATTATTTCAAAGTCTGGCAAGGGCATACTATATTATATATAACTATTTATAATCCTCAATAAAGTATATATTAATTATACATTCCATAAGGAATATTATTTGTACTTTCTTTTTTAATTAAATCGTCAATAATCTCTCGAGTTAAAATACACGGAAAACTAAGTTTCTTTTTTAATTTTAGCCCTTCGCTAGCTTCAAATAAATTTATATCAGGCTTCATCAACCTATATAAATTTAGCTTTTTATAAATAATTTCTAAGCAACGTTTTAGATTGCGCACACCATCTTCTTTTTCTGTGAAATCATTAATAATATATTCTAATAACTCATCATTAAAGACAACGGTTGAACTGTCAAACTTGATTTCATCTCTAATTTTTGGTAATAAATGCTCTTTGGCAATAATAAGCTTTTCTTTGGTTTTATATCCTTTTGTCTCAATTTTATACATTCGGTCTTTTAGCACATTATTTACAGCATTTTCATCATTATAACTAAATATAAAGAGTGCTTTTGACATATTAATACTAATTTCTGAAAAATATTTGTCGCTAAACTTAGTATTTTGAGTGCTATCTGTTAAATGAGTTAATACACCAGTGACTTCTTGTCCTTTGAACGAATCACTTAATTTATCTAATTCATCAAATAAGATAACAGGATTCATACAACCACATTGAATTAATATATCAATAATTTTGCCATATTTACTACCTTCATATGTATAATCAAAACCATCTAAAAATCCGGCATCTCCGCAACCACCCAATGCGACGAGCGCAAATGGTCTATTTAAAATTTTACTGATTCCTTCTTTAATTAGTGTGGTTTTGCCTGTGCCGGGTGGTCCTTTAATGGCAATAGCACAACCAATGGCGTTTGGATTTACTAACCATAGTCCAACCATTTGCATAATTTGAATTTTGGCATCTTCAAGTCCATATACAACACTGTCTAATGTTTTTTTTGTATATTCCATAAAGTCGTGACATTTATCAATACCATCGGCAAAACTAATAGGCAAATTATTATATTTATTAAAAGGGATTTGTAAAAAGGCATCTACCCAAGATTTAATTTTATAAAATTCACTATTTCCAAAACCACCACCCATAGAACGCATAATATTGATTTTTCGTAAAGCACAAGCTTTATATTCATTCGGAATATCAAGTTCTACTAAATGTAATAAATATGGTTTCTCGATTGTTGTTAAATTTCGTAATTCTTGTAGCTTTTCAATTACTATTTCTTGTTTATGATTTGATAAGCATTTTTTAAAGTAGTCTGCCTCTTTATCTTCATTCTGTAAAATCTTTGAAAAGACTCTGTAATTTTTATTAGAAATTTTTAGTGCGGCTTCCTCTTCTTTGCCTACTTTATTTTTTTTGGATCCACCTTTTTCTTTTTCTTCTTTAATACATTCTTTGTCGCATTCTTCGTCACATTCTTCGTCGCATTCTTTGTCACATTCTTCGTCACATTCTTCGTCACATTCTTCGTCATATTCTTCATCATATTCTTCAATGCATTCTTCATCATTATTTTTAATATTTATAATAATAACATTTTTACCGCTCGCTTTTGCTTTTGTGTCTTTAAATCGTTTTTGTAAGTTATTTTTAGCAATTGTTTTTAATAATTTAGCCTGAGGTTTTAAAAACATAGCATTTCTTAAAATGAAATTCTTAAATAGATTAGTATCTTTGTTTTTTACTAACTCATTATTTACTTTATTAACGCTATATTTTGATGGATAAAGTGAATTCAACAGTTTATAATATTCTACTTTATCAAATTTGCTCTTACTATCTTCTTCGTCTTCTTCAGCATCTTCGTCTTCTTTTTCGTCTTCTTCAGCATCTTTGTCTTCTTCGTCGTCTTCGTCTTCTTCTTCGTCTTCGTCTTCTTCTTCGTCTTCGTCTTCATCTTCATCTTCTTCTTTTTCATCATCATAATCTGGGTCTTTATCGTCATCATCATCATCATTATTTTCAAATATAGTATTATTATATTTTGGCTTCTTAATAGCTCCCGAAGTTAACCTAGTATTATATTTATGAGTAAACGATGACATATTTTTATTATAAGTTAATAATTAATATTAAGTATTCAATTTTATAACAATTATTTAATACTGAAATAAATAGTCTTAAATAGTCTTAAATAGTTTTAAATAGTCTTAAATAGTTTTAAATAGTTTTAAATAGTTTTAAAAATTATACTATAATTTTTTAAAATTGTAATTTTTATTATAAAAATTGATTAATAATACAATTTAAATATTATTTAACTATTATAAAAGAATGACAGACTTTGAAAATAAGAGACCTTCTAAAATTATTGGCATTCAATTTAGTATATTAGGTCCTCATGAAATTCAGAAAGCCTCTGTTGTAGAAATTACAAATAGAGATACACATATTAATAATAAACCAGTATTATGTGGATTATTTGACCCGCGAATGGGGGTTTTAGACCCAGGAATGATTTGCCCCACCGACGGATTAGACTATATTCAAACACCTGGTTATTTTGGTCATGTTAATTTGGCGCGTCCAGTATTTTATATTCAATATTTATCAACTATTATGAAAATTAGTAGATGTATATGTATTAAATGTGGTAAAATTTTGATAGATAAAGCAAAGTATAAATATTTACTAAATTTAAATGCGGATGAACGCTGGAACAAAGTATTTTCATTAGCAAGCAAAAAACGGCGTTGCGGAGAAGACTCGCATAATGGGTGTGGTTGCTTACAACCAAAACTAAAAAAGGAAGGCTTGGCAACTATTATTGCCGAATGGAATGAAAAAGAGGAAGAATTAAAAGGCTATGAGTTTAAAACAGAAGACTCAAAAATGACAATGAAAATTATTCCAGAATTAATGTTAAAGATTTTCAAAAAGATTTCAGATGAAGACGTTAATTTTATGGGATTTAGTCCTCAATGGTCTAGACCAGAATGGATGATTTGTCAAGTATTAGCAATTCCACCTCCACAAGTGAGACCATCTATTAAACATGACGCACAACAACGTAGTGAAGACGACTTAACTCATATTATTATTAATATTATTAAGGCAAATAAAACATTACAAGAAAAGCTGGAGCAAAATGCTCCTCCAAATGTTATTGATGATTGGACTACTGTATTACAATATTATGTTGCGACATTAGTTGATAATAAAATTCCAGGTGTTGCCGCGGTGGCACAAAGGTCAGGACGCCCATTAAAAGCGGTTAAAGAGCGACTAAATGGTAAAACAGGACGTGTGCGGGGTAATTTAATGGGCAAACGTGTTGATTTTAGTGCGCGCTCTGTAATTACTCCAGACCCAAATCTGTCGATTAGCCAGCTTGGTATTCCACTAAAAATAGCAAAGAATTTAACAAAACCAATATGTGTAACATTAAAAAATAAGAATTATTTGCGCAAGTTAGTTCTTAATGGGCCAGACGTTCATCCAGGTGCCAAAATTTATGAAAGGAAAAATGGGGATTGTATTAGTTTACGCTATGTTGACCGCGAATCAATCAATTTAGAACCGGGTGATATTGTCCATCGTCATATGTTGGACGGTGATGCGATTTTATTTAATCGGCAACCAACTCTTCATAGAATGTCTATGATGTGTCATATTGCTAAAATAATGTATAAAGGAGACACATTTAGAATGAATGTTGGTGATACTAAACCATATAATGCGGATTTTGATGGCGATGAAATGAATTTACACATGCCACAAGACGACGAGTCTGAAATTGAATTAAAACATTTAGCCGCTGTAAAATATCATATTGTAAGTCCGGCAAATAATAAACCGATTATTGGTATATTTCAAGACTCTTTATTAAGCACTTATTTATTTACCCGAGAAGCGATTACTTTTAATCCACGTGTTGCGATGAATTTATTAGCACATCTTAAGACAATTAATTTGAAAAATATAAATTTTGCTGATGAAAACCAAACCAGTTTTAGTTTATTAAGTCAAATTATTCCAAATATTACATTAAAATACAAGACAAAACGATTTAATGATGCAGCTGAAGATTATAACACATCAAATAATGTATTAGAAATTAACAGGGGAACTATTGTTCGTGGACATATTGAAAAAAGTGTATTAAGTGATACAACACGTGGACTAATTCATAGAATTTACAATGATTACAATGTTGAGGCATGTCGTGATTTTGTTGATAATTTACAAGATGTTGTAACTGAATATATGAAAAACCACGGCTTTAGTGTTGGAATTAGCGATCTTATAGCAAATAAAGAAACAAATGATAAAATTAATGACACTATTAATAAGAAAAAAGCGGAAGTAAAAACATTAATAGACGAAACACATTTGGGTATTTTTGATAACAAAACAGGACGAACAAATGTTGTTGAATTTGAAACGCGAGTTAATAATATTTTAAACAAAGCCTCGTTTGAAGCTGGCAAAATTGCGCGCGAAAACTTGAATGACAACAATCGTTTTGTTACAATGGTAAATGCTGGTTCAAAAGGCAGTGATTTAAATATTTCGCAAATGATTTCGTGTTTAGGTCAACAAAACGTAGACGGAAAACGCATTCCGTATGGTTTTGACGATAGAACATTACCTCATTATACAAAATATAATGATTCGCCAAATGCGCGCGGATTCGTAGAAAACTCATTTATTGGAGGTTTAAATCCTGACGAGCTCTTCTTTCATGCTATGGGTGGTCGTGTTGGTTTAATTGATACAGCATGTAAAACCAGTCAAACTGGCTATATTCAGCGACGACTAATCAAAGGTCTCGAAGATTTAATGGTTAATTATGATATGACAGTTCGTAATAATAAGAATAAAATTATTCAATATAGTTATGGAACTGACAATTTTGACCCTATTAAAGTTGAGTCACAACCAGTCCCTTTTGTGAATATGACTATTGAAGAAATATACGGACATTATCAGATGCCAAATGATTATTCAAAAGATTCAATATATAGTACATTATATACTAAACAAGCATATAGTAAATTTAAGAAACAAAAACCAGAACTCGATAAAAAATGTCAATACTACATTGCTATGCTATTACAAGCACGCGAAGATGTTATTAGTAAAGTATTTAATGGCTTATATAAACCATCGGTTAATATGCCAGTATCATTTACACATATTATTAATAATATTGCGGGCAACCAAGAAGAAAATGTTATAATTGATATTACACCATTAGATGTATTTGAAATTATTGAATCAAATTTTGAAAAACTTAATATGTTGAATTATTGTAAGCCAAACGAACTGTTCAAAGTGTTATATTATTATTATTTAACGCCAAAAGAATTGCTAATGCATAAACGACTAACACGCAAATCTATTGAACTATTAATGAGTATGCTAAATAATAGTTATAAAAAAGCATTAATAGCGCCAGGCGAAATGGTGGGAATGATTGCGGCGCAAAGTATTGGAGAACCAACAACACAGCTAACATTGAACACCTTTCATTTTGCGGGTGTTGCGTCAAAATCAAATGTTACTCGTGGTGTTCCGCGGATTGAGGAAATCTTGTCTTTAAGTGATAATCCAAAAAGTTTATCGTGCTCTATTTATTTACATAAGCCAGACAGTTACGACCAAGTTAAAGTGAAAGAATATGTATCAAAACTCGAAAATACTAAATTACGGTCTATTGTGGAGTCGGTTCAAATCTGTTTTGACCCAGACGACTTAAATACATTAATTGGTGAAGATGTTGAATTAATGAAAGAATATAATGAATTTGAGAAATTGCTAGATGAATGTAATAGTAGTCATAATGACTCTAAAGAAAAATCAAAATGGATTATTCGTCTAGCTCTAAATAAAGTAGAAATGTTAGATAAAAACATTAGCATGGATGACGTTCATTATGCGTTAATGACTAGCTATAGCAATTTAACGTGTATGTATAATGATTATAATTCGGATAAGCTAATTTTTAGAATTCGAATTAACAAAAATTTACAAGCGCTAAAGAAAAAGAAGAATAAAAGTGTATTGGAGTCATTAGACCAGAGTGATGAAATCTACTTACTTAAAAATTTACAAAATGAATTATTAGACAACCTTATTTTACGAGGAGTGAAAAATATTGAGAAAGTATTTTTACGCAAAATTAGCGATAATTTTGAAGAAGTAGATACTAAATATGTGAAAAAAGATTTATGGGTATTAGATACATTAGGAAGTAATTTACTAGACATTTTAGCTCTCGATTTTGTAGATAAAACACGAACAACGTGTAATCACATTATTGAAATTTACAATATATTTGGCATAGAAGCTGCAAGGCAAAGCATATTTGATGAGTTTTCGGAAGTGATTGAATTTGATAGCACATATATTAACTATCATCATTTAACTATGTTAGCTGATAGAATGACGTGTAATGATAAAATGGTGTCTATTTTTAGACACGGCATTAATAATGATGATATTGGCGCAATTGCCAAAGCATCATTTGAAGAAACACCTGAAATGTTTTTAAAAGCCGCCAAACACGGTGAATTAGATAATATGAAAGGCGTTTCAGCCAATATTATGTGTGGACAAGAAGGATATTATGGAACAAGCTGCTTTAAAGTTTTAGTAAATAATGATGTGTTAATGTCGTTCCAACCAGAACCCAAGGACACAGAAAATGGCGTAGATAAAGAATTAGACCAAGATGAATTATTAAACAAATTAAAGGAAGACTCTAATGATGAATGTAATAAAAATAATTTGCTAATCGAGTCATCAATTGCTAATATTAAACCAATCACGATGGGAACAAGTGAAGACTACGAACTAGACTTTTAAACTACAAAATATAAAAAATAATTTATAAAGTAATTTTTATAAATTATTTGTTAGGTATCACTTTTATTAGCATAACGAATATATTTTTTTTATATTTTTTTATATTTTTTTATATTTTTTTATTTATTTTTTGTTTGGTTCGCATTTTTTTGTTACTTTGTTACGCCGTTCTCCATTAGGACAACGTTTGTTTTTTTTTGTTTTATTTGGAACACTAACATATACTTCTTCTTTTTCTTTTTCTTTTTCTTTTTCTTCTTTTTCTTTTTCTTCTATTACTTGTGCTGCTTCTATTACTTGTGCTTCTTTTTCTTCTATTACTTGTCCTTCTTTTTCTTTTTCTTCTTGTTCTTGTGCTGCTTCTATTACTTGTGCTTCTTTTTCTTCTATTACTTGTCCTTCTTTTTCTTTTTCTTCTTGTTCTTGTGCTGCTTCTATTACTTGTGCTTCTTTTTCTTTTTCTTGTGCTTCTATTACTTGTGCTTCTTTTTCTTGTGCTTCTTCTGCGTTTGCCTCAGCAACACTGTTCTTAAATTTTTTTTGTTTATATACTGTATTGGTTGCTTTAATTATATTATAATTATTTATAAAATCTCCCAATACATCAGTATAAAATTGTAAATGTTTTTTTAAATTACTATATAATTTATAACTTTGCGAATCTTGTAAATCAGTGTTTATGTTAAAAATAAAAGACTCACTATTAAACATTAGCTTATAGTTATGTTTTTTGTCACGCGAATATACACTTGGAACTTTTAAAAAATAATAATCATCATTTATTTTATTAATATTACATATTATATACTTTATTTCTGTGCTATTGGTAATCGATATATCAATAACTGTATTACATAAAAATATTATTGGTAAATCATATTCTTTAGATAACAAATATATATCTATAAAGGTTACATAATATTCATCACTAGTTATGTAATCCTCCATTTTGATTATTCCATCTATAACTTTTTGCATGTTACTTTTTTTATTATTTTTCAATAATATATAATATAACGTTTCAATGTTAGGGTGTTTAGTATATAACTGTATTAATTTATTTTTTAAATCAAGTATTAGTAAACTATCATTTTTTGTGTGATATTTTATTAGCATTAAAATTATTTGAAAAGAACAAACATTATTAGTTATATCAAACATCAATTGATAAACCATTGTCTTAAAATTAGTATGAATGCCTTCTGCGATTACATTTTTACTTATAACACAATTATGTGTTTTGTCAATATATTTATCTAATAATTGAATAGACGCGTTAAGTTCATGGTCTTCCTCTATATATTCAACATATGTTTTATCATAGTGTTCTCCTTCTTCGTCCATTTCTCCTTTTTCTCCTTTTTCTTCGTCTTCATCTTCTCTTTCTTCTCTTTCTTTTTCAGACAGCAATTCAGTCTGGGTTTTAGGAGTTTGTAAAATAGTTATTATGTCCTTTTGTGTACTATTAATATTACCTTTTGGAATAGGAACAATTGTTAATTTTTTAAGAGTGTTTAATTTTTTACTATTATAATAACCCAAAGTATCAAATGTTTTATTAAAATTGCTAGTGCTATTTGTTATAACATTAGTAAAATAATCTAACGTTAATGATGATTGAAATAATAAAAGTTCATTATCTAAAATATTGTAATTGGTAGAACCGTAACTAAACGTTTGATTATCTTGAAAAATAAACTTTTTGAATTTATTATATCTCACAAATTCGTCGGCTAATCGCGTATAATATAATATTTCATTTGATTCGTTATTTATTAGATTAGTAATCGGAACAATTAAAGAGCAAACATCATTAGTTTTCATACAATAATTTGTATTACACTCTTCATCGTCTAAACACAAAGATAATTCTTTGATTGAGTTAAGTATTTTAGAATCATAGTTAGCAAAAATAATATATTGAGATCCAACTTCTTTTAATATATTATAAATTTGTTCTATTTTATCCAAAAATATTAACGAATTTGTATTAATAATTTTTTTTAATACATTTTTATATATACTATGCTTGTGCATGTTTAACACTTTTTTAAACGTATTTTTGAAATTATTGTAAAATAGTGTTTCTAATTTAATATTATTAACAGCATTAATACGTTCATTATCTTGCGTGTTAGAAGTTACTATTTGTTTATCTACAAATAAGTAGTCTTTATTTTGTATTACTTCCAATTCATCATCATTATTAATTTCTGGATATGAAATTAAAACAAATTGGTTGCCTAATGTTAATATTCCTATAATTGAGTTAGCATCATCTATTTTATATAATGGCTTACATATAATTTCTTGTTTACTTAAGTTATATATTTTTTCTAATAATTGCTTAGTATTATTATAGTCGTTATAGTCATCTTCAGTAAGATCATCTATTAACTTATATGGAATATCTGGATATTCCGTTGAAATAGCGGATGGATAGCAAGGTATAAAGCCATGTTCTCTCAACTCTTCACTTTCACTTTCACTTTTACGTTCGTTTTCAATCGAACTATTAGCATCAACTATTAACAGTCCAATAACTTTATTTGAATAATCAACAACTTGATATGTTATTTCGTATTTTAATTTTAATAGAATAGTAATTATTCTAGTTACGCTTATATTTGGTTTAAAATTATATGAGCTACTAACTGTCTTATCTATTGTGCTATTACATTTATTGATTGCGTTTTTAATATTATACAAAATTATTGTAAAATTTTTGAAAAACGGGTCTTTATTTATAAAACTAAAAAATTTTGTAATAGAATAACTAACATTATCATTTATTAAATAAATAGGCTCGTAATTTTCATCATTTTTAATTAACAATAATATTTGTTTTTTAATATCTAAAAACTCAGTGCTATAAGTTTGTTTAGGACATAACACTTTAACATTGTCTGTAATATCTTCATTTGTTATATCTAAAATAATTAAGTTTATTCCATTTGGAAAAAGCAGCGGGTTACTTTTACATATAATATCCCATAAGTATGTATAATTTATTAAATTAGGGCTATTTAAATAGTCTTTAAAATTGGTAAAACTGTTTATTATTTTTTTTAATAATATTATGCTAGATGGACTAGTAGAAAATTTGCTATATAAATTAGAAGACTTATAACTTTCTATATCTATATTATCTACTAACTCATTAAAATTATTAGAGCTAAATATATGTGGTAAATTTCCATTATTGTATTTAATAAAGTCATCAATAGTAAATGCGTTTATTATTATTGTTTTCATTTCATTAATACTAATTGTTTTTGTATTATTATGAACTAATGTGCCATAAAGATCGGCAATACAAGCAATAAACGACTGATTTTTGCTAGTTTCAACACCATAGCGTAAGAAACACTGATAATTCTTTTTAAGCGTATTTGGTGTTTTTTTGGTTACACATTTTTCATTATCAACTTGTAAAAATTTTTGTATTCTAATAGGAAGAAATCCTAGCTTATTTTTTTCTAATGTTTTATCTGGTCCTAAAATATAATTTAAATATAATTTGTCATCACTATTAGTAGCTTGAGTGCTTACATTTAAACACTTATTACGTCTTTTTACTTGTTCTTTAGTTTTTGATATATTATTATTAAAACAGCACGGAAGACAAAAGCCATTTCTATTATGTTTATCTTTTAAAAACCCAGGAACATGTTCTACATACTTACCTTTTTCATCAATGTGATGTTTAGCATCGGTAAATTCCATTATTGTTCCATCATAAGTTCCGTCTTTATTTTTTTTTGTAATAAGTGTTCCATATTTTCCGCTGTGTACTTCTTTTTGTGTTAAACTAGTATTTTCCTTTAAACTCCAATAACGCGGACATATATAATGATATTTTTTATCTTGTGTTCCATATTCAAAACTTTCACTATAAGAACCAGGATGATTTGCGTCTATATATTCTTTTTCTTCTTGTGTTAATATAACTGGTTGTTTTTTGACATTCCAATTACATAATCTAGAATATTCTTCAAAAAAGGAATTTTTTTCAGTAGCAAATAGTTTAGGTTCTCTATTAATTAATCGTTTTAAAATAGGATTGCTTTTTTCTGATTTTTCTTTTACTTTAACTGTAGTGTCATCTGCTTTTATATTTGGTTTTTTAGACTCGCTAGTGGTAGTTTTTATTTCATGTTTAACGTCAGTTTTTAAGTCTTCTTCGTTCAAGTCTTCGCCTTCATTTTCATCATTTTCATTTTCATCTTCATCTTCATCATCGTCTTCGTTTTCTTCATCTTTGTTTTCTTCATCTTTGTTATCTTCATCTTTGTTTTCTTCATCTTTGTTTTCTTCATCTTCGTTTTCTTCGTCTTCATTAATAGTACTAATTTTTTTGCCCTGTGTTTTTGTAGTTTTTTCAATTTGTTTTTGTTGTTGTTTTTGTATATATTTACTATCTTCCTTGCCATCATGTTCGCTTTCGTCTCCGTCTTCTTCGCTTTTATCTTCGTCTTCGTCTCCGTCTTCTTCGCTTTTATCTTCGTCTTCGTCTTCGTCTTTTTCGCTTTTATCTTCGTCTTCTTCATCTTCTTCATCGTCATAAGTTAAAAGTCCAAAAATATTATTGTCTTCTTCAAACATAGTAGTTTCATCGTTCTCTAATAACGCATTCATTTTTCTATTTATCATTTCACTAGTTTCAACCTCTTTAAAATTGGCTTCTTCTAATGATTCGTCAAGATTTATAGCACCCGTTAATTCGCGTACATTTTTTTCTTGTTCTTCATTTATCAAATTATATATTATTTTGACTAGTGAGTCCAAATAAATAGGAATAAAATCTAAATAATAAATAGCGTCAATATTGTCTACACTAATAGAGAGATTAGAAGTACTCGTCTTTTTAAACACAGTTTTAAATCCTGGATTATTCTTTATTACTAGTTTTTTAGAATTAAATGTGGAAGTCAATAATTTTAGCGAATTATAAACACTCACTAGCTTTAACTTAGCATTTTCAATTGTTAGTTTAAAGTTATCTTGTAGTTTCGCTAAAATAACTCCATCACTATATTCTTGTTTAATCAATTCTAATATAAATGCTTCTTCCGAATCCATGACATTAAAATTCGATACATGTTTATAACGCATTGTTATTTCATTGTTCTTCTTATTTAATATATTAAACAATAAGTATATTGAGTTTCCAATAGGTTCAATAGCTAAATCACCTTTTATGTTTATATTACAACCATAATTGAGAGAATTGATTTGAATAGTACTAGCTTTTAAAGTACTAAATAAATCAATAGTAGTGCTTAATACTAAATTTTTTATGAATTTAATAATTGGATTTACACCATTAAGTATTAAATTATTTATTAGCTCAAGACTAGTTATTTGTTTTAATCCCAAATTAATATTTATTAATCCAGACTCATATAATACTATATAAAACTCATCTACATTTTTTGTAAAGTCTTCTTCTGTTGAAGAGAGATAAAAACTAATGGTGTTGGTTTTTCCTAAAGACCTAGCATACTTTAATATTTGTGATTTATTTAATAAAGGATATTTATTAGTTTTACTAGCGCTAGAACAAAATATTCGATATATATTTTCTAGTTTTTTACCAGGATTATATTTGATTAAAGGATAGTATAATGAACTATGAAACAATTTAAATATTGTTTCCAATGAAATATTTGAATCAAGATTATTATTTATGTTTAAATTAATATAATTTATACCCTTATTACTATAATTTAGCTCTTCTGATACATTATTAATTGAATTTAATAAATATACAAATTTATTTTTGTTGTGTAAATTAATATTACTTAATATAGCAGTTGTTTCTTTTATCAAATTTATTTTTTGTGAATAAAAGTTCGCGCTATTAAGTATATTGTTTTTATATAAAAACACGTAATACAACTTTATAATTGACTCTTCATCTATAGTAGATTTTTTAAGCTTGAAAAAATCACTTGCTAAACATATGTTGAGACTATTATTATATATATTATATTCAAATAATAAATTGGAATTATTTGTACTAATATTTTCACTTAATTGACTTGATGGGCCAACATTAATATAATAATAGGGATTGACTATATAGTCTAGCTTTTTATTTAATACGCTTTGCCCCAATGCTATATATTCTTTAAATGTTGTTAAAGTGATTTTAGTTAAATCGTCATAACTATATGTTTCTTTTGTTGTATCATCTGTACCATTAGATTGTAAGCTAGTCAATATATTTTCGTTTTCATAAATATTTGCCAAATATTTAATAATATTTGAATGTGTTATCTCTATTTTGTTATTATTGGTTAATGTATTAAACAAGTCTTGGCTACTATATTGGTGCTCTACTAACCCATACATATAAAGTTCTTCAAAGCATATTTTTTCATCTTCATTTACAATAGAGTTGTAATGAGCTATGAATTTTAATTTTATAGTTTCAATTGAGTCATCATAATTTATAACATCATTTATAAAAATAATTGTTCCATTTGTTGTTTCCATTATGTTTAAATCATAAGTATTTAAATCATCGCTAAAATGCTCTTTATATACACTACTTTTACTAAATGTGCTATAAGTGTTAACATTCTTGTTTAGTTCTTCAATACTTGGAATTGGAATAGAAGCGACTGTTTCATATTTATTTTTAATAAATAAATATAATTTACTATAATTGTTATTATTATTTATATAAATTTTAAATATATTTGACATTTATATAAATAGTAGACTATTATTTTATATATATATATGATTATAAATATTATTGTTGCTTATTGTAATAATAATGGAATCGGTAAAGACAATAGTTTAGTTTGGAATATTAAGAGCGATATGGCTAAATTCAAACAATTAACTAGTGGCGCTCATAATAACGCCATTATTATGGGAAAGAACACATTTTTAAGTTTAAATAATGAATATGGATTAGCAAATAGAGATAACCTAATTTTATCTAAATCACTTAACTTATCTAAATATAATGGGAAGCATAGGGTACAAAGTTTTATAAACGTCCAATCTCTCGAAGAGTTTGTAAAAACACAAAATTATGACACTGTTTGGGTAATTGGTGGAGAGCAAATTTATAGATTATTTTTAGATAATTATAAAAAAGATGATTCCAGTATTTTTAATATTTCAAAAATTTATATAACATATATAAATAAGGACTATGAATGCACGTCATTTTTTCCCGATTTAGCACAATATACAAGTAAATATAACTTACTTTTTTACAATAAAAAAGTGCATGGCTATGCGAAAGCATCTACTGATACCACTATTAATGACGACCCAACTATTTCTACTCCATATACTATATATGATATAGAATATGTTTTTGTATAATTTTAATCTTACTTTTATTTTTATTTTTATTTTTATTTTTATTTTTATTTTTAACATTTAAATATCATAATATGGGTTATCGCTAATATTCATACCACAATAGCGTGCTGGATTTTTTTTATAATCGATTGGATTATAAATATTTATTTCTTTTGCTTCAGTAATAATAAATTTAAAATTCTCCCAAAACTCATCATTATGTCCTACAGACTTTGTGGCAATATGACTTACTTCGTGTAACGCAACATACATTAGCGTGTTACTATCTATTAAACGACCTTGACTATTTTTTTCTGTATCTAAACAAAATGCTAATTTCTCTCCTTTATTTTCGCTATATGCTGTAAATTCGCTTGTTGGTAATGTTTCATATATTTTTTGTGGATTATAACCTTTAACTAAACGTTTTACATTACTCTGATTTGGGTATTTTTTTGCTAAATGATTTACTAATTTATTTAAATTAATATTTACTTGAGCCAATTTATTTGCTGATAATTGAATTTTATTTCTATCACGGACACAATATGTGCTTCCATTTACATCTGAAATAATACATCTTAAATTAAACGAATCACTATTTATATACAATTTAATAGCAATAATTATAATAAATATTATTAACAATAAATTAAGTATATTATTGCTAAATAGTGAACTCATTTATATTTATATAAAATTTTATAATAAAAAATATTAATATAAAATTTTATAGTAATTAATTTATAGTAATTAACAATATGCTAATGTCTTAGCATTTACATAGAAGCTCCTATTTCTAACGGTCTTCTAAAGGTATCTGTTTCAATTGTAGAAATATTCCACGGGCAATTTGTGTTGGTTCTTGGATTTGCTGGTTCTGATCTAATCTGTAAATTGGAATTTCTTAGACTTGAACCTTGTGTATTGATTCCAACTAATTGTGTAGGATTTAATAAGTTAATATTTCTTAAATCAGAACTGCTTACTGGATTTAGATTTGACCAATCATTTGCCGAACTATTTGGTAATAAATCGGCAGGATTAGATACAGCTTTTGATGACACTAATTGGTTAATGGCGCTAGCACTATCTGCCGATGTAGCTATTTGTGAATTTGAATTTCCGTTATATGGCGCATAAGTAGTATTGCTGTTTGTAATAGACTGTGAAGACACATTTTCAATGGATGGGTTAGATGAATATGATGATGGATTCAATGCTGTCATAGGTGACTGTAATATATTTTTACCCTCGGAATATTTATAAAAAGCATATACAACAAATAATAAAGCAATAACTCCTAAAACTTGTTCGTTCTTAATTCCTTTGCTTAATTTATTTAAAACTGTCATTTTATATAAAATAAACAATAAAAAATTTTCAATAATAATTAATTAATATAATTAATAATATTGCTAATTATTACTAATTATTAGTAATTGTTATTAATATTACTAATTGTTACTAATTGTTACTAATTGTTACTAATTATTAGTAATTGTTATTAATATTACTAATTCCTTTATAATTTATAATTTATTATTTACTATTTACTATTTACTATTTACTATTTACTATTTACTTTCTTCATCGCTCGACGACCCATCAAGTGTGTTTAAATTATACTTAACTTTTATATTTTTAGCTTCTAAAAATGCTTGAATAGCATTTTGTCTTATTTCTTTTGCTTTTTGTTTTGCTTTTTTATATATTTCTAAATATATACTATCGTGTGTTTTAAGTTCAATTGGTTCATTATTTACAATAATATTATCTAAATCACATATTTCAATAACAGGATTATTTTCTAAAGCACTAGAATGAATATTTAATACATTGCTATGTTGTGAAATTACGCTAAATGAATCATTATTATTTACATTAATGTTATTATTAGCTAATTTATCTGTTTCTTCAATTACTAAACCGCAAGCTTCTTCATCGTGTGCGTCTTCTTCAAGTGACAAAGAAACAATTTCCTCGGCACTTATACATGAATCATTAGCAACATTAGCAACATTAGCAACATTAGCAACATTAGCAACATTAGTAACATTAGCAACATTAGCAACATTAGCAACTTCAACATTAGTAAGTTCTTGAGATTCTAGGTTAATCACGTCATCATCACTACTATCGTCTTCATCGTTTACAGAGCTTGTGTCATCATAAATAACTTTATTATTTTTTAAGTTAGTTACTTTTTTTAAGTCATTAACATTAATCTTTTTATTTTCTAAACCGTTTATGGGTTTATTTAGTTTAATTAAAATCTGATTTTCAAAACTATCACAAGGATATAATATCATAAATTGGACCAATATTATATCAATAATAAAAGAAGACTTTGAAAACTTTATCCCGTTTATATTTATTAATGGTACAATATCATTAACTTTATCATATTCTTCTAAAGTTATTTTTTTTTCATTTTCATCATATATAATAATTTTATCTTGCTTAATTGATGTTTTTATTAAGAATTTTTTACCAGTCTTATATGACCTCATAATTGGAACAACATATTCTTGAATATCGTCATCTGATATGCTAGTGGAATCATAAAACCACAACTCTTTATTAGCACATATTTCTTTTACACAATGATTTTCTAGATTTTCAAAAAATTCTATAACTTCTTTATTATTGCTCATAAATTCTAAATCACAAAAACATTTATTATTAGTATTAACAACACCTTGTTTTGTATTACATTTAGGTAGTTGAATATATAGATTATTTTTTGTAGGATTATTGATTTTACTATAATAATTATTACCACTTATGAGAGAAGGATTTTCTAACTTTACTAAATTAAAATCAAAATCATCTGTTAGTTCATATATTTTATTATTCATTTAATTAATTTAACATTATAAAAATGTAATTAAATTTGTGCGCATTAGTATTTAAATATTTAAATAGTAATATTTTAAATAGTACTATTTAAAATGGTTTTAAAGAATGCCCTAGCCAATCAATGTATTAACTTTCTAAAAACAGAAGAAACCAAAAAAGAATTAAAAGAAATATTCTCTCCTGTTTTAGAGTATTTTTTAAAAGAAATAAATATATATTTGTATTTTTTTATATTTTTCATATTTACAAGTTTTATTTTACATTTAGGAGTTTTACTGTTATTAATTCGTTATAATATTAA
>Ga0209355_1000387_pt1 | contig 26931 bp, 26 predicted proteins | sample LauGreSBDMM110SN_3_FD_187563 | JGI IMG/M metagenome (GOLD analysis project Ga0209355, IMG submission 187563) | Freshwater lake microbial communities from Lake Michigan, USA - Sp13.BD.MM110.SN (SPAdes) (version 2) | ecosystem: Environmental > Aquatic > Freshwater > Lake | place: Lake Michigan... | reverse complement strand
AAAATGCGGTCTTCATGGAGTGCTTCATGGATGAACTCGCAGAGTATGCTGGCGTTGATGCCTTGGAATTTAGGCGCAAGTATTCTGCAAACCACCCCCGTACCCTGGCAGTACTGAATGCCGTTGCGGAGCGGATTGGTTGGACCAAGCCAGCCCCTGCCGGTGTGTTCCGCGGCATTGCGCAACAAAGCTCATTTGGAAGTTGGGTTGCTGCAGCGTGCGAGCTGTCGGTGACCGATGGCAATAAGATCAAGATTCATCGAATTGTGGCAGCAACCGATCCAGGGTATGCGGTGAACCCAGCACAAATTCAGCGCCAAGTATCGGGCTCATTTGTGTATGGCTTATCTGCCTTGTTTGAGGAGGAGTGCACTGTCAAGAATGGTCGAATTGAGCAAACCAATTTCGACTCTTTTGGTTCAATCCGCTTAAAACAAATGCCACCCGTAGAGACCGTCATTATTGAGGGCGGGGGCAAAGAGTGGGGCGGCATTGGCGAGCCTACTATTTCTGTAGCGGCACCGGCCGTGTTAAATGCTTTCTACAGAGCGACTGGTAAGCGTGTGCGCACGATACCTCTGAAGAACAGCGGCATTACGCTGATCTAAGGTATGCGATATGGCGTTGTGCTAGCGATCAGTTCGCTGCTGACGCTTCCCATTCCTTCGGTGGGTCAAGTCATTTGGAATGGTGATGCAGTCCAAATGCCATTGAGTCTAAATCCGGGCGATCCCATCAAGGGTCGCTCGGTTGTGATCAGTCGCCAAACGGGCTTGTGTATTTTGTGTCACGCAGGCCCGTTTCCGGAGGAACGATTTCAAGGCAATTTGGCCCCTGATCTAAGATTGAGTATTGCTAATCTAACTGTGGGTCAGTTGCGTGCACGCCTCGTCGATCCGGCAAAATTCAATCCCAACACCATCATGCCCGCCTACTTTAAAACAGAGCATCTGCAGCGGGTTGCGCCTCAATTTGCTGGCAAAACTGTACTCACTGGGCAAGATATTGAAGACGTACTCGCTTATTTATTGACAATCCAAATACCATGAACCAGCGCCGCCAATTGATTGTTTCTTTGACTGCTTTATCCCTCTGTCCGTGGGAAAGCGCAATTGCGCTACCCAGTGAAGCCATGCAGGCGATGCAAGCGATTGTCGGTAAGAGCCCCGTCAACACCGGACGTGTTTACTTTGAGCTACCACCCCTGGTAGAGAGCGGTAATTTAGTGGCCGTCAAATTTTCAGTTGACAGTCCAATGACGCCAACCAATTTCGTGCGTGCCATCCATATTATTTCCGAGGCCAATCCGTCGCCCAATGTCGTGAGCTGCTATTTCACACCCCTATCGGGCAAGGCGGAAGCAAGTACCCGAATTCGCTTGGCTGATTCACAACGGGTGTGGGCTTTGGCGCAAATGAGCGATGGCTCATTTTGGCGAACCAGCGTCGATACAGTCATCACCCTTTCTGCATGCACGGAGATGGTATGAGTCGATCTTCAAGGGCTGTAGTCACCATGCCTAAAACGGCAAAAAAGGGTGAAGTGTTTTCAATCCGCGCGATCGTACAACACGATATGGAGTCTGGCTTTCGGCATACCGAGCAAGGTGAGCGAGTGCCGCGCGATATGATTCGGAGTTTTGTTTGCACCTACAACGGCAATGAAGTCTTTAAAGCCGATTTGCATTCGGGGGTTGCCTCAAACCCTCTATTTATTTTCTATGCCAAAGCGGAACAATCGGGCAATTTTGAATTCAAGTGGCAAGGCGATAACAATTACTTAACAGTAGTGAATCAGGCTATCACTGTTGCATGATCAAGAAGCAATTGGCCCAGCTTGGGGTGGTGTTCTTTTTTTTCGCAGTGGCTTTGCCAGCCTATGCTGATCAGCGGCAATCTGCTACCGCATTGATGACGCCCAGCAATCAAGCGATGCAAAACGACATGAGCTTAAATCCAGCATTGTTTTGGATGATGGACGGAGAAGCTCTTTGGGGTAATCGCAGCAATCCTGCAGGTAAAGCATGCGCTGATTGCCATCAAGACGTCAAGAAGTCGATGAAAAGTGTTGCTGCCACCTTTCCAAAACGTGTCAACGGAAAGCTCCTTAATTTAGAGGGGCAAATCAATCAATGCCAAACAAGCCGCCAACAGTCGCCAGCGTTTGCATACGAATCAAAAAACTTGTTGTCGCTTAGCACGCTGATCGCCTATCAATCTAGGGGGCTTCCAATTGCCGCCTCGATCGACCCAGCAATTGAGCCGGATTATAGGAAAGGCCAATCCTTGTACTTTCAGAGAATAGGTCAACTTAATCTTTCTTGCGCCCAGTGCCATGATGATCGGGCTGGACTTAGGCTGGCGAGCAGCACTATTCCACAGGCTCATCCTACGGCTTATCCGATTTATCGCATCGAGTGGCAAGGGGTGGGATCTTTGCAGCGCCGGCTGCGTAGCTGCGTCTCGGCTGTACGAGCAGAGCAATATGCCTACGGATCACCAGAACTTTTGGCATTGGAGTTTTACTTAATGCGCAGGGCCAATGGTATGCAGGTTGAAAGTCCGGGCGTGCGACCTTAATTTAAGTTAAGAAATTGATTCTTATTGCGCTTTAACACAGGCTTGCTGATCGCTAATGCTCCGATACTTTTCGAGAGAATTGACCGGTCATTTGATTTCACAACCATACGACTTCTATAAATTTTGAATTATGTTTAAGCTATCAGTATTGTGGTTTTTTTCAACCTAAACGCCGATTATTTATGGGGCAGTATTTGATGTACGACGTTGCGATTGTTGGCTACGGGCCAGTTGGTGCAACCTTAGCTGGCTTACTTGGTAAGCTAGGTTTAAGTGTGGCAGTATTTGAAAAGTCTAAAGAGATTTATCCTAAGCCTAGAGCTGTAGGATTCGATCATGATGCAATGCGACTTTTTCAGCGATTGGGTGTAAGTGAATCAATACAGCCCTATATTGAACCCTTTCGGGAAGAAATTTATGTGGGTGCTAATGATCAAATATTGCAACATTTCAAGCACATGGAGAAACCCTATCCACTGACTTGGAATCCGCACTTCACATGTAACCAGCCGAGTATTGAAAAAGCTCTGCGTGATGCCAATGCCAATTTGCCAAATATACATGTCTCATTGGGTGCAGAATTCATAAGATTTGAGCAATCACTGGATCATTTGAAGTTGCACATCAAAGACAGTCATAACCAATCAACCGTGTGCAACGCAAAGTATCTAATTGGTTGTGATGGTGCATCGAGTCCTATACGGCGCCAGGTTGGTTTTGAAATGGAAAATTTTGATTACGATGAGCATTGGATAGTTGTTGATATGAAAGTGAAGAAAGAGTTCCTCAACCAATTGCCCAATGTGAATGTTCAATATTGCAAGCCTCAAAGACCCAGCACCATGATTTGTTGCCCTGGCAATCATCGTAGGTGGGAGTTCATGACCGTTCCTGGTGACAACCTTGACGACATAGTTTCCGAGAGTCGAATATGGGATCTATTAAAACCTTGGATTAAACCAAGTCAAGCTGAAATATGGCGTGCTGCTGCCTATCGCTTCCATGCACTGGTTGCTAAAGAATGGCAAGATGAAAGAGTTTTTCTCGCAGGTGATAGTGCTCACCAAACACCACCTTTCTTGGGTCAGGGCATGTGCCAGGGTTTGCGTGATGCAGGTAATCTTGCATGGAAATTAAAGCATGTTATTTCAAACCAAGCCGATAAAAGTTTGCTCGAAACCTACACGCAAGAGCGAAGACCCAATGTGCTTGCGACAACTAAGCTGGCCAAAGAATGTGGTCTTATTATTTCAGAACGTGATCCCCAAAAAGCAAAAGAACGTGATGAAAAAATACTTTCAGAGAATAACGGAGATACAAAATTCATACTGCGTCAAGAATTAATTCCTCCATTCGATTCGGGCTTGATTGATTTGGGTTCACCACTTGCTGGAAGTGTTTTTCCTCAACCAGTTTTGAATATATTTAACCAGTCTAATATCTTGATGGATGATGTGACGGATCCTTGTTTTCGTTTAGTTGTTTTAGAAGAGAAGGTAAGTGAAAATGAAATATTTCAAATAAATCAACAAGCGATTTACTCAAATATAAAAATCTTTATCTTAAAAGTAGATGGCTCTTGTGTTGCTCAAAGGCAGTCTTCCACTATTGAAATCATTGAAACATTAGGCATTATTAGAAAATGGCTAAACGAAGCTGGGTGTATTGGTGCGATCATTCGTCCAGACCATTATGTCTATTCTGGTATTGTTAGCAGTTCAAAAATTGCAGGCTGCATGTCTGTTCTTTCCAGCCGGCTGAGACCATAAGCGTTGTGTACGTTTTTATTATTTATAAAAGGAGACAAAAATGAATTCAATCAAACCAACTACTCTCAACAATCTTTTTTCCATCGCAGCTAAAATTTCGATTGCAGCGAGCATTTTTTTAATAACTTCAATTGCAGCCGCACAAAATTTTCCAAATAAAACTATCAAAATCATTATCCCTTTTTCAACGGGTACACCAGCTGATACTCTCACCAGAGTTATTGCCAATCGGATGCAGCTTGATTTGAAGCAACCAGTTGTTATCGAAAATCGTCCTGGTGCAGGTGGAGTGATTGCCATCCAGGAAGTTTTAAGATTGCCAAATGATGGGTACACACTTGTTGCATTTGGTATGCCTATTACTGTGGCAAACGCACTTCAAAAAAATCCTTCTTACGATCTCATGAAAGATTTTCAGCCGCTGCTTCAAACAGCATGGTCTTACAATATTTTGGTCACTCCTGCTAATTCTGGCGTCGGTTCGATCAAAGAATTAATTGAAAAATTAAAAGCTGAACCTGGTAAATATTCTTATTCCTCTGGTGGGTTGGGTACGCCAGCACAGGTCGCCGGTAAGATGTTTGAGGTGCAGGCGCAAGTTTCTGCTTTGCACACGCCCTACAATCAATTACCACAGGCTATAGGCGATCTAGTTGGGGGGCAACATCTCTTTATGTTTGCTGCAACTGCTCCTGTTACAGGTTTCATTACAAGCGGTCGATTGAAACCTCTGGCTGTATCAAGCCCAGAAAGATTGGCTAACTTCAAGGATGTACCTACCATGTCGGAAGTTGGCTTCCCCAATTTTCTTGTTAGAGATTGGCAAGGAATAGCTATCCGAAGCGGAGCGCCTGTTCAAGTTACCGAGGTTCTGACAGAGGCATTAATTAGAGCAAGAGAGAGCAATGAAGTGAAGAGCGTTATTGCGACTATGGGTGCTTCACAAGCTTCTGGTAATTCAGCAGATTTTGCAAAACTCTTTGGTAGTGAACTCAAAACATGGTCAGAATTTTCTAAAAAAGTAAAATTAGACTGAGGAGACTTAGTTGATAAATTTAGAACTTTTCTATTCGCCTAATGCATGCTCATTGGTTCCATATTTGGCCCTTAAAGAGGCGGGCGCTCAATTTGATATTCGTCCGATAAATCTTGCTAAAAAAGAGCAAATGTCTGAGGAATATCTCAAAATAAATCCTAAACATCGGGTCCCAGTTTTAGTGATTGATGGTGAGCCGCTAACAGAGAATGTATCCATATTATTATGGATAGATCATAATTTTCCTCATGCTGATTTATTGCCTAAACAGTCAATGCGTAGAGCGCATGCTGTATCTTTTTTAGCATGGTGTGCATCAAGCATTCATCCAGCTTTAACTCCAAATGCTCTACCTCAGCGATTTTGTAATTTGCCAAACACGGCCGAGAATGTTAAGGAATGCGCACAAAAATTATTGATGGAGTATTTTTCAATAGCTGAAAATATGTTGGATAAAAAGGTCTGGTTTTTCGACTCTTTTTCATGTGCAGATATTTATTTTTTTTGGTGTTTTCGAAGGGCTCTGCAGTTCGATATTGATCTGAATGACTTTAAAAATTGTCAAGTACATTTTCAAAATGTTTTGATGCGAAGTTGTACTCAAGAATTAATTGGTTTCGAACGCAAAATTTTAGAAGATCTTAACGCCTAGAAAATTTTTGAATACATCTATAGTTTTACATCCAATACCGATTCATCTGATTTTTCTTCTAAAGCCTTAAGCTCTCGGGAAAACGTCGGGCCGGTTTTTGATGAGAGACATGTTTTTTACCACCTGCCGATAATGATGCCAACTTTTTCGGCACCTGCTGTTCGCTCTCTCACCACATCGTCAGAAATTGTCACTCGATTTCTTCTATCGGTGAGTCGTTCAAGTAGCTTTTCTTGAAAATCATTTCTAATTGATTGTGTATTTTGTGATTCACCTAGATCTTCAAACTCATGCGGATCATTTTTGAGATCAAATAATTGCGGGCGAAACCCTTTGTAATAAACATACTTCCATTCGTGAGTTTTTAGCATATAAGCTCGCGCTTGAGAGGGCTCTATACCCAATTCAAGTCTTGCTTGGTAATATGAATAATCGATTTCACTGAAGGCGGCCTGTCTCCATGGCTTTACAACGTCCTGACCACGTATTTTTGCCAGCAAAGATTGACCTTCAATCCTCTGCATTGGAACATTAACATTCAATGCATCAAGCATGGTTGGAAGGATATCGATACCTTCAACCAATCGATCGTCAACCTGTCCGCGCGTTGAATCGGCTTTTGGATCTGGGTCGACAATAATTAGCGGTACAGAAACACTAGGCTCGTGAAACATTTCTTTTTCACCAAGCCAGTGATCCCCCATGTAGTCGCCGTGATCGCTGGTGAAAACAATAAGTGTGTTTTCTAGCAATTGATTTTCTTTTAAATGATCCATCACGCGTGCTAGTTGATCATCGATTTCTTTGATTAGCCCCATATAGGCTGGCAATACAGTTTGACGAACGTCATCGCGTGAAAATGTTTTACCTATCTCCATGTTCATAAAGGCACGGTATACGGGATGGGCTGTTTCTTTTTCTTTAATGTGTTTATTAGCCTTTGGAAGTTCGGCGCCTTTAAACATGCTGTGATAAGGATCAGGAGCAATATAAGGCCAATGCGGCTTTATATAAGACAAATGCAAGACCCAAGGTTGATCTCCTGCATCGTCAATAAACTCAATAGCGCGTTGCGTCATATATGCAGTTTCCGAATGTGACTTATCTATACGCGCTGGATAAATAGAGTTACGCAAAGCCCACCCAGTCATTTGCTCATTATTTGGACCTCGTCCCGCATTAGCAAAATCATTCCAAGGATTTGGACTTTCATACCCATGACTTCTGAGCCATTTGTTGTAGGCTAAATCAGGATTAAATTTTTGGTTGGGATGCTCACCATCATCTCGCTCCCATGGTTCAAACCCGCACTCACTGGCCAAAATACCTAAGTCGCTACCTGCAGAAATACCAAGTTGCTGCATACCCTCAATATCTGCACGCATGTGCGTTTTTCCTGCTAAAGCCACACGAATTCCATGTGGTCTTAAATAGTCACCCAAAGTAAATTCACCAATTTGAAGTGGAACAAAATTCCAAGATGCGCCATGACTAAAGGCAGTGCGACCCGTATACAAAGACATGCGAGCGGGCCCACATACGGGTGAGCTAGTTACGGCTTGCGTAAATCGAACGCCACGCTTTGCCAATGCGTCTATGGTTGGTGTTTTTAAAAAAGTATGGCCATAGCAGCTCAAGTAATCGCGCCTGAGTTGGTCTGCCATCACAAACAGAATATTCTTTACTTTGGCCATTAAATTCTATGTAGAGTTATGTGAAATTAACCAACCCAAAATCATTCACATGAATAGGTTAATAATAATCGATTGATTAAAAATTTAGAAGCAAAAATCGCTTAAGTAAATGAAATGAAACGGCCTCAATGCCACTTGAAGCCGATACTACCTAAGCCGCCAAAATCTATGTGAAAGCAATCGCCCAAAGCTGCAGGCATAGGTCGGGTGTAAGCACCAGCCAAGATCAACTCACCAGCCTCAAGATACTCACCCGTCTGTGCAAGTGTGTTTGCTAGCCAAACCAGGGGTTTCCAAGCTTGTATGAAATGCCAACTGAATCAATTGACTATTTTTAACAATCTTTTGAAATAATCCTTTAGTATCAAGTACACGCTTTTGATTCGAGACTTTTTTGACGGAAAATACAATAGATTTAAAGGAACAATCATGACCTACCCCAATACGCAACTTTTCATCAACGGCCAATGGTGTGATGCCGCTGCAGGCGAATCGCTGGCTGTTTTTAATCCCGCTTCTGGTAAAGAAATTGGCCGGGTTGCGCATGCCCGTATTCCTGACTTAGACCGTGCTTTGCAAGCTGCACAAAAGGGCTTCGAAACATGGCGAGATATGCTCCCCGTTGAGCGCAACAAAATCATGCGCAAAGCAGCGGGTTTGATGCGCGAGCGAGCCGCCGACATTGGGGCCATGCTGACCCAAGAACAAGGCAAGCCGCTGATGGAAGCCAAGGGAGAAGCCATGGCCGCTGCCGACATCATTGAATGGTTTTCTGACGAAGGCATGCGTGTGTACGGCCGCATCGTGCCATCGCGCTTTAACCTGTCAGCGCGCCAAATGGTGATCAAGGATCCAGTAGGACCCGTAGCCGCCTTCACACCTTGGAACTTTCCAATCAACCAAGTGGTTCGCAAAATGGCTGCCGCTTTGGCCTCAGGCTGTTCGATGATTGTCAAAGCACCCGAGGAAACGCCCGCAGCCCCGGCCGCGCTTATCCGCGCCTTTGCCGATGCAGGCCTGCCTCCGGGTGTTCTGGGTTTGGTCTACGGCACGCCAGCTGAGATCTCCAACTACCTCATTCCCCACCCGATCATTCGCAAGATCACTTTCACTGGCTCAACGCCCGTAGGAAAGCAACTGGCGGGATTGGCTGGTCAGCATATGAAGCGTGTCACGATGGAATTGGGTGGGCACGCCCCCGTGATCGTTGCCGAAGACGCAGACATTGCACTTGCGGTGAAATCGGCTGGGGCTGCAAAGTTTCGCAACGCTGGACAAGTTTGCATCGCGCCCACTCGATTTCTGGTGCATGAGAGCATCAAAAAAGAATTCGCTGCTGAGATGGTCAAGTACACGCAAGGACTTAAGGTTGGCAACGGTTCGACAGAAGGCACAACAATGGGCCCCTTGGCCAACCCGCGTCGCTTGACAGCCATGGCCGAATTCACCGCTGATGCGATCAAGCACGGAGCCCATCTCGAATTGGGAGGAGAGCGGATTGGAAGCGAAGGTAACTTCTGGCAACCCACCATCTTGACCGATGTCCCACTGCATGCCAAGGTTTTCAATGACGAGCCATTTGGACCCATGGCTGCAATTCGCAGTTTCAACACTTTGGATGAGGCCATCACAGAAGCCAATCGTCTGGCCTTTGGCCTTGCAGGCTACGCATTCACGAAGTCTTTGAAAACTGCTGATTTATTGGCGCGTAGAGTGGAAGTGGGCATGTTTTGGATGAACATGCCAGCCATGCCATCTGCCGAAATGCCTTTTGGTGGCATTAAAGATTCGGGTTACGGTTCAGAAGGTGGCCCAGAAGCCATGGATGCCTATTTGAATGCCCGTTCTGTGACCATCATGAACGTCTGAGCGAAACCGTTGCAGCGGTGCTGTTGCATGGGCGCTCTGACATTGCAGGGTTCGCAAGTTCGAAACTTGCATCGGCCATCGTATCAATTAGCAACATAGCCACCTTTGGGTAGTTTTTTGTTTTTGCTCTTGCTGTAAAAGCTTATTGACCAATTGCTAGTTGGAGCAGTAATTGAATTGTGCTTTGATGAAAAGTTAATGATTGGAGACACCTGATGTCTAAATTTATGAGCCATTTTTTTCGCGATTGTAAAATTTTTTGGACATTGTTGCTGCTATTTTGTTCTATTTTTATGATTAGACAAACGATGGCACAGGAAACGCAAGTTGCTCCTCCAATTCAAGCAACGACTGTTGTTCCTGAGCAGAAGAGCACCCAAGCTGAAGCGAATGATGTCGAAGCTGAAGTTAAAGTTTTCAATGAAAAAGTATTGCGGTTTAATCTTTTATTCATCAATACCGTAGCCAATACATTAACGATTTACGCAAGTCCAGTTGGTGCTGCAAACTGGAGTGATCAAGTCCATTCAGTTAAGTCACAGAGTGATGCCAAGATGCAAGCTGAAGCATTGAGAAGCTTGATCCCTGTTTTTTCCAGTGAGTTTCAAAAACTCGCTTCAGATCCGGATTTAACGCTTCGAACTCAGCAGCTTTCCGCCGAAGGCGTTAAGCAACTTCGAGCTTCAACCGGTAGTTTTCTTATTTTGATGCTTCAATCAAGAGGAATACTTGAATCTGGAAGGAAAATTATCAATTCAACTAATACTAAGCCAGAGAATTTGGCATTAATTCTTCCAATTAAAGAGTCTCTGCCTCTATTGGCGATGAGTGTCACAAGTTTGTCAACTGCGTTGCCAAAAATTTCAAATGCACTTAAGCCTCCAGTTAATTCTTCCCAGGGAAAGACGATACCAAATTAACTTAAAAATGAAAATTAACTACATAAAGAAGTAGAAGTAAATGATGATTTGCATTCGTCGCAAACCATCTACTCGACCAATTTGTCGTCCGGCACCATCGTAAATTCTGTCGCCATCAATTCGGCCCATTTGCGTACCAGATGCGCTGTACAAGCGCTCACCGTCAAACCGCCCCATTAAATTTCCGGATGCGTTGTAGACACGCTTACCATCAATGCGTCCTAATTGCCTGCCAAAACCGTCGTAGATTGAGGTGCCGTCAACACGCCCTAATTGAGCGCCAGATGCGTCATAAAAACGGTCGCCGTCTATCCTTCCCAGTTGCCTGCCATTTCCGTCATACATGCGTTGACTGTAAGCAGAGGGAACAAGAAGTGCAGCTAAACATAGGGCAAGTAGTAGTGAGCGCAAGACAATTCTCCAATTTGAAAAAGCATTGTCAGCCACTCAAAGGGTTAGATAGTGGTAAGTAAACTGGGTCGGGGGCAATACATTTCAGCAATGACCGTACAAATTTTTTTTATTACATGAATGACTGTAGAATTTGTAAGCAATTATTGTGTGGGAAAAAATTCTAAAGCGTATTAATTTTCTAGATTAGAACTGTTTAGTAGTTAAGTTTATTAAATTAGCACTAAATATTTATAAGTTAATTTTACGTAATCTATTACCTGTGTAAAAAATTTGATACAGTTGAGTTATAAAATCTCTAGAGTTTTGTGTTTGTTTAACGAACAATGAGAAAATCATGCTTTTAAAAACTATTCGACTTTTCCTCTTGATAAGTCTCTTTGGAATGTTTGCTGGGTGCGATGAATTGCGTTCAAAAATAGTTGATGTTATTCAACCGCAAACGCCTCAACAAACTCTCTTAGCTGTTGATGACTTAATCGTGAATGGAAATACTAAGTTAGCTATATCCAAAGCTGAAAAAATTGCAGAGACATCCGGACCATTGCAGGGTCAGTTTTCTTGGAGCCTTGCAAGAGCTTATGCTTTAGAAGGTGATTTGGATAAGGCCTTGAAAAACTTGAGAACAGCGATTGATAAACTTAATTTAACCCCAGCTGATGTTTTGCACGAAAAAGCTTTTGAATCAATTCAAACCAACATTAGATTTATGGAAACAATCACCAATGTTTCAGGAACTCAGCAAAGTTCAAGCTCATCGGTTAATCAGGTTAGAAATCAAACAGATGCAAATCAAACTAGCATCAAAATGGACAGCTCTGGGACAGAGGTGCGTGCTGGAAATATTGTTCTAAAACTTCCTAATTAAATTCTTTTAACAAAAACTTAATATGAAAAAAACTGTTCTTCACTACTCATTGTGTGCCGCTTTATTGGGCTTTGGTTCATGGGGCTCTACCACATTTGCTCAAAACGTTGAAGCACGAGGTGAGTCAGAGGTTAGTGTAAAAGCTAACAAAGATCAAATAACTGCGCGTGGCGTAGCTCGGAAAAATGCCGAGCGAGATGCCATCAGAGCTGCCTTAAAACTAAGGCTTAATGTAGATGCAAAAGGGCCTAAGGCCGATGAAGCAATTCTTGAAATGGTTAAAGGACTTTCAGCCAACTTAAAAACAACTTATCGCTTAGAAGGAGATGTTCTCACTGCAATGAGTGTTTTGAACGTAGACAGCGCTGAATTAACTGACCTATCTAGGTCCCTAGGGTTGCAAAACATGAACGTAATGGAAGCTTCTTCCATTGTATTCTTTGTTGATGAATACTGGGGAATTGCAACATCCTTGGACCCGTCCAAACCGTTGATCAGTGAAATTGAATACGCCCACGACAAAAGCTCCTCATCTGACACCAGTTCAAAAGCTTCGGGAAGCAGTTTCTCAGATACAAGTAACAAATCAGCTTCATCGTCAACTTTTTCTGGATCAATGGCCGCCTCTTCAAAAGAGTCAGCAGCTTATTCAGCAAATCAAAGAACATCTGTAGCCGGTTCAAGTTCTTCAGCCTTCGCAGGCAGTGATCGTCGAGCAGTTGCCGCTCAAGATGGCGCAGGTGGTTCTGTTGCAGCAGCTAGAAATACTCAAGTTGCTGGCGCTCAGCAAAGTCAATTTGCTGGCGCATCCTCTTCTAATGTTGCTGCAGCAAGAAGCTCAGACACGCGTGTAGCTGCAACTGTCAATGCATCAAGCGCAAGTGCATCTGATCAAAAAAATGTGCAGGCCGGTTCTTTTTCTGCTGAACAAAAGAATGTGCAAAATCAAAAAGATGTCGTTTCATTTAAATCAAAAACCGTGTTCCCAGATGTTAGCAACGCGAAGCCAGCAGACTCACAGTCTGCCCTCATCACACAGCGTCTTGCTCAAGTCATGAAGCAGTACGGTTTGGAATACACACCGGAGAGAGATATTCGTGAAACTGGAAAAGGGAAAATGTTAGTTTCTGATATCGAGACTCAAAGACGTTTTGATTATTACACTCAGTTAGCTTCAAAGAATCCTTACAACGCCAAATTTGTGGTTTTTGGAAGCTCAGTTATGAGTTCAGAAGGAAAGTCATCCAGCGGTCGAACAATCTGTTCAGGAATGTTGAAGTTGGACTCATTCAATGTTGATACTGGACGAGGATTAGTTGTTGGAACTCTCAACAAACGAGCAGAAGGCAGTTCAGATCAAGATTGCCGTAGTAATTTATCTACTGCATTGGCAACTGAGTTGGCTCAGACGGTTGGAAATGCTGCAACTCGTGAACTACAGAGAGCAGCGACTCTTGGGCAATCTTACACAATTACTTTATTTAGTACGGTCAGTATTCCTAGGCGAGTGGGCGGACCATTTGAAGATGCGCTCCGTGAACTGGCTGGCGGCAATGTTCGTGAAGATAAGCGGACTGATGCGACTCGTGTCTACACACTTTCTGTTAAAGGAGCAGACATCAGCCGGCAACTTGAGAAGTTGCTAGATTCTTTGGGCGAGGGAATGAAAAGTGCAGAGGTTCAATCTAAGGGGAATCGAGTGGTTGTTTGTATTGAGGGTCGTTGCCCCACCGAGTATTAAATTAGTCTGAAAAGTATGTTCCCTAAAATGTTTCTAAAAATTTTTGCAATTTTATTTTTTGCAATTTCTACTCATTCAACTGCTTCTCAGTTTTATGTATTTCCAGTTAAAGAGTTGGAAGGTGTTAGTGACAAGGTTTCTCCGGAAAAACGCCCATTGATTGATAAAAAGGTGAGAGAGCTTTTCACCGCTGAGATGCAAACAGCAATCCTCGATAATTTCGCAAAAAAAGTTGAATCGGCTTTCACTGGTAGTGTTGTTCATGCTCTGCAAGTTCGCGATACGTTGGCGCGTGGCAATTACAAATATATAGATAACGATAGTTTGGTTTGTGGTGAAGGTTTTACAGTTCCTATTAAACAGTCTTATGCAGTTGTGATAGGACTGACTCGGGCCTCCTGGTATCAAGTTAATAAAGAACGTGGTGTTGTAGAACTGCTTATTCCAATTACTTTGAATATTCAGTTGATCAAGCCAGAAACAGCAAAAGTCGTTTATTCAACTTCACAAACCTTGTACTCACCATTTCGTTTCGGAAATCTGGCCGAATTGGAAAAAAATAAGACAACACTTATTTCTTCAACCATTCAGACAGGTTTAAATCAACAAATTAACGATTTGGTGAAAGAACTGCAAAATGGTTTCAAACCCAAAGAAACCCCAGTAAAAATTGCAGGTAAATCAAATGGAGTTCTTGTCGCGGACAAAGGATTTGAAGTTGGTTTTGTAAGTGGTGACATGCCATCCGCTGTAAACACAAAAACTCAAAAGGAAGTCATCTTTCAAGTGCTAAGTGCTGAATCTGGTTATTCGGTAATTAAATTAAGCGAGGGAGATGCAAATGTTGGGGATGAGTTTGTATTCCAATTTCAAAGTTCCGCTAATGACTCTAGTAAGCCGCGCGTTATGCCGGTAGTATCTGTCTCCAATCCACAAACAAGTTCAATCGCTGATTTTTTTGCAAAAGATATTGGATTTAAAGCCGACTTTCAAATTGCTGCTGTCGATGTAAATTTTAAAGATACGCAAGACAGTATTGATAGAAAAGCTAGTTGTGTGCCTTGGGGGAAGTACGCATCTGTACGTAAAGATTTAGAAAGCAGAGTTGACCATCCTGATTTCTTCCTTAGATTTGATCTTGCACAGTCTCCTGTTACGTTTGAGTCTGGTTTAGGTGGCGTTGAAACAAGAGAGTCTTTTGCAACTACTGTTGCAGTTCAATTGGTTGATTTAAAAGGCAATGTTTTATTTTCTGAATTAGGTCAAGATTTTTACAACTTAGAAAAAAAAGGCGGTAGAGGATTAGATATCAATAATGCCTTTGAAATTTCCATGAAAAATGCATCTTCTGCTGCGGCTAAGAGGTTTGTAGCGAATGTGAAATTTCAGCCCGGTGATTTCGAAATTACTAATCCAACTAAAACCAGTTTTACAGTTCAAGGTCTGAATATTCCAGATGGAGCAAAAATTTCTTTTGATGTACTAAGACCCCTCAACATACAAGTTAACGGTAAGAAAACTTTTTGGCGTTTGAGTCTTGGAGACGGTGCAACGGAGCCACAATCGGATGCTCAAAAAACAAGTTTTTCATATTCTGTTCTTGATACCGAGGTGCAGCGTGGCGATCGGTTAATTATTGTTAACTTGCCCAAAAAGGGTCAAACAAGATTATCAGAATGCCCAAGCCACTATGTAGCGCCTGGTTCTATCGCAGCAGATTATTTAGTTCCAATTATTAGAAGTGCTGCATTCAACAGTCAAAAAACTCAAATTTCTATAACTTCACCTCAGTTTTTTGAAGACGCAAATTTTCTTCTAAACGAAGGTAAATTCAAATTGAAAACAGCACCGTCACCACGTACTGAAGTTTGTGTTCGCACTGGTTATTCTGTCAAAGCTGAGCCTCCAAAATGCGATGCTTCTGGTTGCTCTCTGGATATAGTTGCTGCTTCAACAGTTATTCAGGAAAAAGGTGATCAACGAGTTGCCAATGTTGTGCAGGCTGAAAAAATAAGTCTCAAAGGCGTAGCAGAGCCTCAAGTTACATCTTTTATTGGATATAAATCCTTTGAAAGTGTAATTCGAAATTTGCCCAAACTAACCGAAAAACTCAACACTTTAAAGTGAAAATCATATGAAAAAGACTCGTAGAAACATCGTTATTGGTACATTAGCTGCAGCATCTGTTCCAGCATTCGCTCAATTTGGGGGTATGCTTGGAGGTGGCAAGTCTTCAGGTGGTGGTAATTTTGACGCAGACTTGAAAAGTTTCTTGGACAAGAGCTTTAGTATTGAAGCAACTGCCAGCAAAGCTGCATTGGCAATTTGTTCAGCATTTGCTAGTGAGCAAAAGCGAGCAGAATTTCAGACGTTGTTTACTGATGTAGGCAAGCAAACTGATCCAAAAGAAGCGGGCGCTACGTTCCAAAAAGTACAGGAAACTGCAAGTGCTGAACTTAAGAAGCTTGCTGAATCACAAGACCTTGAGTCTCAAACCAAAAATCTTTCTGCTGAAAAGCAAAAGCTATTAGCCAAAGGTGTAGGTAATTTCCTTATAGGTGTTTACAAGGGGAAAGATATTTTCTCAACTGGTCAAAGTTTAATGTCCAGTGCTACTAGCAATCCAATGAATCTTACAAAGGCAGCACCTGTTAAAGATGCTCTTTCTCGCCTTGGAAATGCGGCTTCACTTGCTGCTGGCGCCATTCCAAAATTTGTTAAAGCGCTTCAAGGAGCTAATATCAGTGTTGTTACGGCAAGTGCTTCATCAAAAGAAGAAGATATTGCAGCAATTTGATTCTATTAAATGGCGTAATGAATACACTTTCATAAAAATAGTCACCTAAGGTGACTATTTTTTTGCCCGTTAAATTGAAAAATTAAAATTAAAATTTCAATCTCAAACTACTTTCGGTAATTTCAATTCCTTCAAGGTTTTTTCCGATAATTTCTGGCGCTTGATAAATGGAAGTGCCATCAAATAACGTCAAAAGCGTGGCGTTCAATGTGGCTGCCAAAGCATTGGAAAGTTCCTTATCTTCGCCAAGTGTAATTTTAAGAATATTGACTTTGGAAATTTCAACGTTTCCTTTGCTTTTGTTCCATGCCAATTGAGTGTTAATGCAAAACTCACCTTTGTGTTGTGATATTTTGCTAAGCCATATGCCACACAGTTCTATTCTTTGCGAATCCTTGATGAACTTAGTGGTAGGTTTGTCAAGCGTGATTGATAATTTTTCTTTAGGGAACTTTTTTGAGATTGAATTGTCAACAATGCTCTTTGGAATACTCAAAGATAATGCATGAATAGAGTGGCTAAAAAATCCAATAACGATTGTTGCAATAATTTTTATGAACATTTGATGTCCTCTGAATTCTTGATTGGGGATGCCGTTTACTACTACCTGTAAATACATAGAATCGTTTACGGTTTTAAGCATTATTTATTTTGATGAGAACAATAGCAATTCCTGTCATCAAAAGAGGCCATTGACCAGGAACATGGTTCAACCAAAGCTCTAATGAAAATCCAATGATTGCTAAGCTTAAAACTTGAATAATTCTTCGAAAAATATTGAATTTACTTTTTGCAAAAGGCAAAAAGAAAAAAAGTACAAGTAGACAAAACAGCGCCCCCATTGCTATAGAAGTAGTGAATGAAGTAAGCTTAATTCGATACGCAACATAGAAAGCGTCGATCAATGTAAAGCTTGCTGCTGCTGCCAAAATAGTCAAAATAAACTTAAATTTCCATGATCTTGGCTGATTGTTTGTTTGAGGCGGTTTAGTTACTTTGGCTGTGGAAAATTTAACTGCTTCCGAGGACTGTGAAATTTCTATCGCAACTTGATTGATGTGATTTTGAATAATCGGTTCTCTGACCAATGTCGATTTGGCAATCGGCCTAGGAGTCGAATCGCCAGATTTATTGTGCAGCCAATTACAGGTTATTTCAAAGTTGTAATTGGCTTGAGCATCAATAGATTGTTCACGCATTTTTTGAGCGTAATTGGAAAGTTCGATTTTTTCATTTTCTTGAAAACACGACATCTGAGCACACTGGTTCAACATATTTCCCAGGCTATGGGCGATTACACACCATGGTTGCGCAATTCGATCAACAACCAAATTCGAACTCCAATCAGCTTTGTAGATACCCATTGGGATCTCAATTTGAAAATCATATTTAGCTGGCTCTAGAAGTTGATTTCTTTTAAAAAAATGCTGCCAGTCCTGCTTGATAGCGTCATACAAGATTGGGTGTTGTTGCCTTTCATCAGGCAACATAAAAAGAGGTTTTTCTAATGGAAATCGTTTTGAAACTGCCAAACTGAAATCTATCAAGCAGACTTTAATTTGTGAGGTATTGCTTGTTTGCTTCACCACGAAATTGCGAAGAGCGAGATCAAGATGCCAAATGTCTAGTCTTGCTAAATTTTCTATAATTTTTAACGACTGTTGAAGCGCATCAAATGCCTTTGACTGGCCTGGTACGGAGGCGGGTAGTTGATTCAACCAATCTCTTAAATTGACGCCTGCATGCGCCATTTCAATATACCGTTCTTTGCTATTGTTTGAATGCACTTCTGGCACAGCTGCATTTAACTGATTCAGCAAATCAAGAAATTGATACTCCCTAGATTGCGCATATTCTCCTCCTGCACTATCGGGAAATTCTTTTCTGTAGGTGATGGTCAAAATATTCTCTCAATTGAATTTAAGCCAGATCATTGCCACACTGGTGTCATCAGTACACCCAGAGTTTTGTGCATCGATTGCAAGTGAATTGCACAGATAAGCCAGATCGGCATCACTTGGTTCGTTTCTTCCAAGCATAGACAGACATTTCTTGAGAGCTTCTTCTGTGGTTTTGAGTCCGGGACCATCCGACATCATTACGGCGCAATAAAGCCCTTCGGGACGGTGCTCGCGGACGTGTATTGTTTGGCAAACTTCAGAGCCAACAAGTTGTGTAGGGTGTCCATTTTCGTCAATGTCGCGTGGCATTGTCTCAACGCATTTCCATGGCGCAAAACCTCTCCATGATTTGTGAAATAACCAAAGGAAACTATCGCCAATGGACGCTAATTCAAGCTCTTGGTTGCTTGCTTTAACTCTCAAAAGGGTGCTGCCAGTCTCAGGAAACTTTTGGCACATTTCAAGATGCCGTGCCATAAGTTGATCAGACAAATGTTGAGGCTCATCAGTGGTCATGACTTGACTTAGCCACTCAGCGGCCATTCCGCTGCCAGAGCAACTGTTGGCACCATCGCAAAGGGTGAAAATATTTAAATTCAAATTGGCACTAAAGGCATCAAACCCCTTTTTACTATTTCCGTTGACGTTAAGTGCACAAGCATAAACGCATCTCAAACTCATGCAACAGCTTTCGGTCTAGGTGTGTCCTCATGATTTTCTGGACTTGCATCCTGTAAAAATAATTGAATACTTGCATAGTCAGCATGTGACCCTTGAAAATTAATTTGATTAGTTATTTCTGATGCTATTCCTGTACGCAAGCTTGTTGCGACCTTGTGTTTGAGTGGATAAAGCTTAAGTTTTTCCAAAATCAAATCATCATCACGCATGCAGCTTAAGGACGCGTTATCAGGAAGGTAATAATATACTTGACCCATAATTTCAAGGATAACGAGTTGGCATCTAGAAACGTAAGTCGAACTTACTTTAAATGAACTCAAGCCAAATTGGTTGCTAAAGGGTGTTGGATCCCTTCCAATGAGGGCTGGCAACTTTAGTAATTCTTTGCGGTTACCAAGTGCGTCATTTACTTGAATTTCCACCATGGTTTCAGAACGCGTATTTTTCGAATGGGATCGTGTTGATATGTCAGTTTGTGAAAATGCTTGATTTTCTGTAGTTGAGGGGGTCGATATAGCCTTACCAAAGCGACTTGAAGTTATTTCTCGTTTGAATGGACCACTGAGACTCGCTACAACTTCGAAAGATATTCGGCGACCCTTTAGTGCAATTTGAAATCCTTCTTCACTTGTTAAGCTTTCCAATGAATCTGTTCCAAGTTGAACTGTAGCTTCAAAGTCAATAGGCACTCGAACAGAGCTGCCGCGTGAAGATCGATACTCGCGTTGAATAATTTGTTGGAAGAATTTTTTCCTAAATTCTGTATCTACGGATTCATGTGTGGATAGAAATTCTTCAAATTTTTTGGCAACTTCTCTGTCTTTAGGCGAAATTACCAAGCTGTCCAGTAGGAAGTAACTTTCTTCCAAAACAGATTTCATGTATTTGGTTTCGCGGTCTTCAATGGCCTGCTTTACAGCTTGTGCCGAAACACTTTTCAGCTCTAGAAGAATGGAGTCGACAAATGCATCAGTTTGTCGTGTTTTAAATTGCTCAATATTTGGCTTAGAGCCATTGCTTTTTAAAAAGTCTATCAAACCCATAATTTCACCTTTTATCCTATTTTAATTTCAAAACTATCACTTTCATGAACCTTTAGAGTTAACCTATTTTCAAGTTCCATATAAAGCGGTGACAAGGTATCAAATACCAACTCTTGGAATGACGACGACGGCACTGCTTGAAAAACTGATTTGGGAATCATTCCGATCAACTTGCTGTGTGTGCGTAATAATTTTCTTAATTCTAATGAAAACGCAAGTAGCTGAACTGCTGGCTGATTATCCCGGTCAAATGAAAATGTTGTAATCATTTTTTCCTTGTCAATCATCTTTCACCTCCATTGATTGACATTTCTGCAGCCAAATGCATGGCCAATTCACTTGCAACATGTACATTGTTAACTGGCGCTTTGGGGTATACAACGATCCCCATCGATAATTTTCGACCCTTTGACTCTAATTCAGACTTCTGCAGCCATTTGTTAAGTTGCGACACATCAATGATGCCAGTGAATAAAGTTGCCCCGCCAAAATTGGAATCTTTTTGACTGACTGTACCTGTCTTTGCCCAAACGCCGCAGTTTTCAAGGCATGGACGTTTAAACGCTTTCTGAAAAGCACCGGAAACGGTGCCAGGGCCAGTCCAGCCTTTCTCTGCAGGCTGGACGACTTTGTGCATCCCAATCAAAACAGTCTGAGCGGCTTTGCGGTGAGTTTCAGTAGGTACTGAGCTTTCTTTCGTGCCGTTCAGTTGCTTAATTAAGCTAGGTTGTTCAAGGCTTTGTCCTTGCGATATGCGATAAATTTGTCCTGATAAGTGCGCTAAACCAAGTGCACTTGTGCGGGAATCACCTGCACCTATCGAAGATTGGACGGCTAGTGATGTATTGAAATATGCAGCAGATCCAGGCGACTTCCTTTTGCCATCTCTTATTTCATCGTACTCTTTCCAATTCAGCATATTTCCGTTCTTTGAACTGGAATTTGTTATTTTAATATTTCCGATAAATCCGGGTAAAAGCGTTGATTCTGAATCAATTAGTAAGCTTAAGCGTCCACATTGGATGTCATTGTTTGGGCAGTCATCTTTCCAATTAAATAACTTAGCAATGGATTTTATTTTTTTTGGATGTTGACACTGATCCATCTGCCCATCACAGATTGCTTGTTTTTCCCACCACTCGTTGCGTTTACGGGAGTCTTGACCAGATGTTTTGATTTGCCTTTGGAGCATTAGCGTATCTACATTTCCATTTTCAGCCAAGACCATTGCGTGTAAAAGTTTTGCAGTGGATGCCGGAGGTGTTTCAATGAGCAGAGCGCCCAAATTCCCATACGTTTTAAATTTCTCACACGGACCAGACCAACAAAGCGTTGCCAAAACATCACCCGATTGTGTGTCCGTAATGACCACTGATACGTGCTTAAGAGCCGGTAATTTTTGGATGAGATTGCAATTTTCAGGGCGAGTCAGACACTGTTCTAAATGATCAAGTTTGCCTTGTAGCGTGGGATCCAAAGTTAGCAGTAATTCTTTTTGATTTATCCTAGTCAATGTCTCACTTGGTGCATTCGCTAAAACAGTTTTACTAAACTCAATCGTTTTCTTCATGCCGGAATTAGATGAAAATACAGGCGTGCCAAGTTCTAAATTTTCGCGAAGACATCGAACTGGGTTTCCAACGGCTAAACTTAAATTTTTCAAGTTGTGGTGGTATACACATGGCAATCTTCTGTCCCAGGAAACTCTTTGTGTCAAAGCTTCCTCAAAGGATTGACTCGTATTTTTATTTTTTGCTTTATCTTTATTAAGCATATTTATCTTAGATAATTTCTCCATATTTTCTATCCATTCGCTGCAGGAAAGTCTAAAGTCAATTCTTTGATCAATTTGATGGAGCAGATTTTCCGCACTCTCTGAATTCAGTGAATAACCATTCATCACACGAATTTTCAGAATTGCGCGCCCGCGTTCATTACAGGGAAACGATTTTCGATTCGTTTTTTCTGTAAGTGCTACGTGATTAGATTCATGCTGAGTTGCCTCGCTCATCATTTTTAATTGATGTATTTTTCGAGTGGGTTTAAATATTGAAGTCTCATTCGGCGATGATGAAGCTTGATCAAACCAAAAAATGGTTGCAACTAAAACTGCGCAAAGCCACAAAACAAGCCAAATAAGTCGAGTTAAAAGTTCTCTTGAATAGTGGTTCATGATGGCTCTTTGGTTTGTTCGTTACAAACTAATACCAATGCAATTGCCAGGGTAGGGGCCAACATTGCTGATAGTCCAATACTGAGTAGCGGTGTCCCCAGCCCTGTTAATGGAATCAATCGCCAATTTCCAAAAAATGTTACGACTGTTTGAAATATATTGGCAATAAAAAGTAAAAAGGCGATCATTGCTACAAATCGAGTACTGCCATTTCCAGTTAGAAATCTCCAGCAAGCAATTGTCGCCATCATTAAAAAGAAAAGACTCAGAAAGACAAAGAAAAATTTTGTGAAGTCTGGGCCCCATAAACCATTTAACAAGGTGGGTACATAGTCACTCAGTACCTGTAAAGGCAAACAAGTTCCTTCTTGGCTGCACCATTCAATTTGGCCGACTCCAAACCCAGATGGCTTAGTTGCTTCAGTGAACGCTAAAAGCCGAGCAAAATCACTGACAGATGCAGTCATCGGATCCAGCATCAGCTGGATTCTGCCTTGGACTTTTTCGGTTTGGCTAACTAAAGCGCCCATCATCGCCATGGCAGATAAAGACAGAATTGCAGGTTTGGCACCAAATACCAAGAATAGGGTGGTTATCAGCATCAAGGCAGCAATCAAGGCCCCGCCAAGATCATTAAACTTAACTGAAACAACAATCAATGCAATAAATCCGAATGCTGTAAAGTTTAAGAGCGGTGTTGAAATGTGGCTTAGAACCTGTCGGTTGGCGCTTAATGAATTCTTACTTGCATCCGACTTTGTCAGTAAAAGTTTGACGCCGCTTTTTAAAACATCGGGTGCGAACTTTTTTACCAAATGCAATACGCGCCCTTGCGTAGTTATTAAACTGGCTGCTAATACTGCCAATCCCAGTTTAAGCGTTTCAGAACCCAACGCCGGACTTTGCATATATGCGGCAAACACTAGTATGGCGACAAGCCATACGGCTAGAAGCTGCTGTTGCAAAATGATACTTGTTATGTTGTGAATACGTGGTTTCAATAAAAGAATGGCGGAAAGAAGAAAGTAGCCCAACAGTTGAATTTCTAATTGCCTATTGAGCTGATTTCCAAGTGGATTCAGAGAGTAGAAAAGATTATTTTGACCAAATAGCATTGCTGCATCTGCAGCAATATTCAGTCCTAGAGTTGAGAGGCAGAGGTATATGCCTATACAAAACAAGCCAGTCCATTGAGCCCTCCAATATGCAATTACAAGCACAATGACTGAAAAAAATAAAATAAGAAATGGTAAAAGCTTGAGGATTGTTTCCTGATGTTCTCCGCGTTTCATTAATTTCTCGGAATCGTCATTTAATCGAGCAATGTCCCAACGCGTCTTTTTAAATTGATCTTTGGCAGCGTCATATCCCGATCCATTGATCAACAATAACCACTGAAATGTTTCCTGATAAGACGTTAGGTTTTGTTCGGTTGTGCTTTTGATTTGATACTTTTCTGAAGCTTCAATTTTGGCATTCAATGCTGAAATTAAACTTGCCAGTATTAGTCGATCTTTTGTTTTGATTTCAATCTCTGATCGCACTTTTTTATACCATTCCAAATTTTCACTGGCTTGCGCTTGTGCCAACGAAAGCGTTTGGTCTGCGCTATCTGACTTCATGAGGCTCAAGTTTTCTATAGAGAGGGCCGTCCGACAGTCCACTAGGTGACGTGCTTGCCCTGTCCATTTTTCGCAAAAATCTTCTGGTTTGATTGTTGCCTGAGGGCGAGAGTTGAAGGTTTCACTGTCGATGATGTATTTAATGGCAACGACATTGCTTTGGAACGCTGTTGGAATTTTTTGAATTAAATAAAATTGCAGACTTAAGATTAAAAGAGCTAATAAAAAAGGCCATAGAAGACTTTTTTCCACATACTTGAGCTTGAATTCTTTTGAAACATGAAAAGTCATAAACTACCAAATTTGGATATTGATGATGATTGCTTTTAAAGTATTGAGGTTAAAACGCTCACAACTATAAAAATAAATATCGAAATTATCAGGAATGAGCTACTTTGTCAAAACTCTTTGCTGATGTATCAAGATAAGGTGTGCATTTTTGCGTGAAGATTTAATTGCAATTCTCACCGCATTAAAAGGGAAGATTTAAATGGCAAGGATAGAATTCAAAAAATCAAACTGATTGCGCATCCAAAATTAATGCAATTTAATTTCATGCCCACATTACTTCTATGCTACTTTGAGTTATCAGTAAACAGCAAACTAAATGAATAAATTGAGGAGCCTAGTGGTGTGAGGAGTTTTTAATACTGCAGGGGTCAGAAGCTCGAAACTTGCATCGCCCACTAGAAAAATCAAAAAGCGCCTATGAAAAATCTGAGGCGCTTTTTCTTTTGCCTTGGCTAGGATCATGCATTTTCAATTGCCCGCAAAATCAGTTATTTGGCAAATTGGAAAACATGACCATCATCAGAATTCCACCGCCAACGACTAAGGCCAAAATAAATCCTGTTCTGTCTTTATTTTTTTCTTGCGGTGTTTTTACACCGTCGCTATTGGAGGGTGGCGCAGGCAGTTTCAGTTTGGCTTTCAACTGGCGCATGGCTGATTGCACGACAACTTGAAACATAGAAGCTCCTTAAAAGATTCTTAATTGGGTCGATTACCTTATAAGATAGAGCAGATAGCCACAAGCCGGTTTATTTAGTTAGGATAGCCTTATGACATCCTTGGAATTAATGCTCTTGTAGCTGTTGGCCGCCGTATTGGGTGTCGTGGGCTGTCGTCTAATGAAGTTACCGCCTATGCTGGGCTATTTGCTTGTAGGCGTCCTAATTGGCCCTAACGCACTTGCCTTGGCGCAAAACTCCGAAAGTATTCGCCATCTGGCCGAGTTTGGTGTGGTCTTTCTGATGTTTGTCATTGGCCTCGAATTCAATTTGCCCAAGTTGAAGTCCATGAAAAAGCATGTGTTTGGATTGGGTGTCCTCCAAGTGGTGCTGACCATTGCGTTGATCACAACGGGGTCACTGTTTTTAAATAGCATCGCACCCACTTTGTGGCAGATGAGTTGGCAGACGGCGCTGGCTTTGTCGGGTGCTTTGGCCATGAGTAGCACCGCCATTGTGATCAAGCTCATGTCTGACAGTCTGGAACTGGACACTGAGCATGGTAAGCGTGTGGTTGGCGTGTTGCTTTTCCAAGATTTGGCGGTCGTCCCATTGTTGGTTCTCATTCCTGCCCTGAATGCGCCGCCAGAGGAATTGATACCCGCTTTGTTACTGGCTGCGCTCAAAGGCGCAGCATTGATTACCTTGTTGCTGACGGGCGGCCAAAGGCTGATGCGTTGGTGGCTGCTACTGGTGGCTCGCCGCCAAAGCGAAGAGCTTTTTGTGATGAACGTCTTGTTGATCACATTGGGCTTGGCTTACTGAGCTTGCCGGACTTAGCTTGGCATTGGGCGCTTTTGTAGCGGGCATGTTGATTTCCGAAACTGAATTCAAGCACCGGGTGGAGTTGGACATCAAGCCCTTTCACGATATCTTGCTTGGGCTGTTCTTTATCACCATTGGCATGATGCTTGATTGGCGCATTATTTGGGACAGATGGGCATTCGTCTTGTTCTTGTTCACGGTGCCCGTAGTTTTTAAATTCGGACTCATTGCGGCCCTCACTCGATTGAGCGGTGCCAGTGAAGGTATTTCTTTGCGCACAGGCTTGTATTTGGCGCAAGCAGGGGAGTTCGGTTTTGTGTTGCTTACTCTGGGCGGTCAAAATCAATTGATTCCTGCAGATTGGCTAAACCCAGTGCTGGCCAGCATGGTGCTGTCCATGTTAGTCTCGCCCTTCATCATCATGAACGCCAATGAATGGGTGATGAAATGGTCTGCTAGCGATTGGTTACAGCAATCGCTGGGAATGACTCAAATTGCGCAGAAAAGCATGGACATTGAAAAGCACATCATCATTTGTGGTTATGGGCGATGTGGCCAAAACTTAGCCAGGCTGTTGCAAACTCAAAACGTTCCTTACATGGCCCTAGATTTGGATCCTGACCGAGTCAGTAGAGCACAGTCTCATGGTGAGCAAGTTGTATATGGCGATGCAGCACGCTTGCAGTCTTTGATGGCGGTTGGCCTTGTGCGAGCCAGTGCAGTGGTTGTGACTTATTTAGAAAATGCGTCTGCAATGCGCGTGCTTGCGCTGACCAAAGAGCATGCCCCTCAAGTGCCGGTCATTGTTAGAACACAAGACGATTTGGAATTGGAGAAACTGCAAGCAGCAGGGGCGGCAGAAGTGGTGCCTGAAACGATAGAAGGCTCTTTGATGCTAGCCACTCATGCGCTTGCTTTGGTGGGTGTGCCAATGAAGCGTGTTATTCGCATGGTTCAAGAGCAAAGAAATCAACGTTATGCGTTGCTGAAAGATTTTGATCGCGGAAGCGAAGCAGAAGATTAAAGTTAGATCGTTTCACGAAAATGAATTAGAAATTTCCTGAAATTAAATATCAAAGCCATGCTAAATCAATACTACTTTGAGTTAACAGGAAACTGCTAACTCAAGGAATTCTTGGAGGAAAGTAGTGGTCTAAAGGAGTCTTCACATTCCAGGGGTTGCAAGTTGGAAGGCCATGCTCCTAGAAAAAGCCTACGAACCGCGCGCTGTGCTTGGCCACTCATAGGAAATGGCAATGTCATCTCACAGCAAGGGCGCCCACTTATCCCACTGGCGCGATATCATCTTGAAACTTAAACTTGAAGCTGCCAACAGCCTGCCATGTAACATTTTAATTTTGTTGAAGCCTTCGCCTCAATCATGTAACCAAACAAAGAGA
>Ga0209355_1000386_pt1 | contig 27019 bp, 23 predicted proteins | sample LauGreSBDMM110SN_3_FD_187563 | JGI IMG/M metagenome (GOLD analysis project Ga0209355, IMG submission 187563) | Freshwater lake microbial communities from Lake Michigan, USA - Sp13.BD.MM110.SN (SPAdes) (version 2) | ecosystem: Environmental > Aquatic > Freshwater > Lake | place: Lake Michigan... | reverse complement strand
ACTATAATATAAAAAACTATAATATAAAAAACTATAATATAAAAAACTATAATATAAAAAACTATAATATAAAAAACTATAATATAAAAAACTATAATATAAAAAACTATAATATAAAAAACTATAATATAAAAAACTATAAAATATAATATATTATATTATAAATGAAACCACAGTTTTTATATTATTATAAAAAAAACAAATTATTATTTATACTATTTTTACTTGCCATTATATTACTTTTTTCATTTATAAATCAATCATATATGTAATATAGTGATGCATATAATTAAACGCCATACTTTTCTTTAATCCATAATTTTAATGTATCGAGACTACAAGTTAAATAATTAGCATCACTATTAGTATTAAAGCCTTCTAATTTTAAAAACTTTGGTTTTTTCATTTTCTCGCTTTTATAAAATATGTAGTCACCAAATTTTCCTTTTCTAATTGACATGCTGCTTGAAATATAGCGTAGCAAACTATTTGATTCATTATCACATGAGTCTAATATACTTAGCGCATCTTCAATTGTTAATTCTTTAAATGGAACATTTATTTTAACACTAGTGAGAGATTTGCGCAACTCTCCACACTCTAAATAATAACCATAAGAGCCATATTTTAAGTAAACGTTTTCATTATTATAAACTCCCAATAATTTAATAGTCTCTTGGGATGACTCCATTACTTCTTCTAAAGTATAATGACCAGCTTTTAATAAGTCAATGTCTATATTTTTTTTTACTCCATAAAATCCCAATGTTCCATCTTCTTTTGTATATTTAAGCGTTGGTCCATTTTTCCCTATTATATATGTGTGTTTGTCATCTAGCGCTATTTGCAATTTTTTACTATCACTCTTTAGAGAGTCAGTATTATTTAAATTGCTTGATAAAATTTGTGCTTCAATTAAATTATTGCATTCACCACATACATCATAATACGCTTTATTTCCCGATGCAACAACATCTAGATCGTCTTCCATTAATTTTGTATATTCATAGTCAAATAGCTTATTAAAATGTGTTATTAAGAATTCAACAGTAATAATTCCAAGCTGCGTAATGACTAATTTGTTTTTTTCATTACCAAATTCTTTTATGCATGTTTCTTTGGTAATAGAAACATCAATCAAAGTATAATCAGTTGTTGTTATTTTTTTTCCTTGAATATGCTCTTTTTTCACATAATTACGTTCTTGAATTTTATCTAATAATGATGAAAATGTTGAAGGACGACCAATTCCTTTTTTTTCTAATAATTGAACTAAATATGCCTCACTATAATGTGATTTTAAGTCTTTCAAAGTTTCTTTGCATATTATTTTATTATACTTTGCAATACCCTGTGTAATATTTTTTAAATAGTTATAATATTTATCATCACTAGGTTTATTTACTATTTTCCAGCCTAAAAAAGTATTTTCCAATGCACTATACTTATAATGCGACTCGTGTGGGGCACTAATAGTCACATTGATTTGATTATAGCAAGCATTAGACATAACACTTTCCAAACTATTTGAATATATTAGTTTATATAACTTAATATGCTTTATGCTATATTCTGGATTATCAAGTGTTTCAAGTGTTATATTTGTAGGGCGAATTGCTTCATGTGCGCTATTTATAACAAGTTCAGTTTGACAAATCTTAGTTAAGTCTTCTGCATTAGCAAGATAATAAGCGCCATATTTTGTAGTAATAAATAGTTTACATTGTTCTATAAAATCTTCACTATAGCATTTACTATCTGTTCTCATATAAGTAATATATCCATCTTCATATAATTTTTGTGCACAGCTCATAGTTTCTTTTGGTGAAATGTGCAAATTATTACTTGCTGCTTGTTGAAGTGTTGAAGTGCTAAATGGTTCTGGTGGAGTTTGTGTTAGTGTTTTCTCTTTTGACTTGGTTAATATATGATCATGTGTTAGACTCAACTCTAAAAAGTCGTTTATTGACTCGTGGCTATTGTGATTTTTGTTTAATACAAATTCAATGTTTTTACTTGTAAAATAACCAACGCTGTTAAAACTTAATGTTCCGGGAGATGCTTGAATTTCTTTATAATTGTCATATACCAATCGTAGTGCCGGCGTTTGACAGCGACCAGCGCTTAGTGCATTTTTACAATTTGCTACTATAAACTTCCATAATAATGGGCTAATAGTAAATCCAACAAGTAAATCTAAAATCTGACGCCCGTGCTGTGCATAAACAAGATTCAAATTTATGATTCTAGGATTTGCCAAGGCATTTTTTAAGGCTTGTACAGTAATTTCGTGAAATACTATGCGTTTAGTTTTTGTCACATCTAAATTAAAAACTTGTGTAATATGCCAGGCTATTGCCTCTCCTTCGCGATCATCATCAGTAGCCAATATAATTTCGCGTGCTCCATTTATTGCCTTCTTAATTTTACTAAGTTGTTGTTGTTTGCTTTCAATTATATTAAAAGAAGGTTGATAATTAGCTTTAATGTTTATTTGTTCTAAACTTGAGAGATGTGTTATGTGTCCATAAGATCCAATTACTTTATATCCGGGGCCTAAGAATGTTTCTATTTTGCCACATTTTGCCGGAGATTCAACAATTAACAAAGTATAACTCATTTATAATTTAATAGTATTATTAACTATTAAATTATATCAATTATTATTTTAAAAACAAAAACAAAAACAAAAACAAAAATAAAAACAAAAACAAAAATAAAAACCAAAAACAAAAGAAAAGTTTTCTATTTGGGTTTTGCTATACTTGCTTTTGGATTTGAAAGCAAATGCCGTATTTTCATTAGTTCATGATCCGGATAAACTCCTCCTCCTTTTCCTGGTTTAAAAACATTTATTAATGAATTTCCAGTTAATAATAATATTTTTGCCAAAATGTCATTTTGAGTAAATTTAGAATATTGAGCTTTTTCAAGCAAACCTGACTTTATTTTAGCAAATTCTTCACTAGTTATTACTAAAGAGCTAATAGATTTTTTTGAAACATTTGAAACATATAATTTGTAAGCATCATCAACACTTGAACCAACAATTCCATCTTTAGTAAATTTGTTGTATAATTCAACTACAGATTTAAACTTTGATGCCAACATATAATGTTTTACACTAGACCAGTTTTTCCCATCAATTACTAAATTTGGTACTAAAAAATTTGTATCTAATTTTTTTCGCCAATCGAAGTATTCTTTATTATTATTTAGCTCTAATATATTTTTGGCAGTTTTAAATTCCGGTGCAATACTTTCACCGCTACCTTGACCCACTTTTACATGTCTAGACTTATTATATATTTGAATAGTGATTGAGTTATTATAATATTTTGAGTTTGGACTACTACTAATTAAAGCGTCACTGTTTGCTGTTGTTGTTTTTACATCATTTTTGTTGGCAAACTCTATAAAATCGGGTATTAAAACATATAGTCCAGCCAATTTTTCCATACATTTTTCTAAAATTAGCTCCTTAATTCTATAAGGCAATTCATTAAAAGTAAAGGCACCTCGCTCGATATTTTTATCATAAGTAATCAATTGGTAATGACTGCTATATTTACTTATTGAATAATCAAAAATAATATAATACGAAGGTTCAAATATTCCTTTTGCTTGTATTACTTTATCTGCTTCGCTACATTGTAAGACTAATTCTTTTTCGCCTTCTAAAAAGTGTGTCTGTGATAATATAATAAACTTTACATTATATAGTCTTTCCAAAGTAACAACCGCCCAATTATCTGCCCAATATTTTCCACCTACAGTTGAAATTACTTTTTTAAGATCTTGAATGCTATTTACATCTTTCATAAATTCAAATTCTTCTAATAATTCTTGATATTCTTCGGTTTCTTGGTTTGCAATAGTGTACTTATTAAAATTAACCTTGGCATCATCAATTAAATTTTTCTTTGTTTGACCGTCAATCGTTCCGCCTATTTGTTTTTTAATTACTTTATGTATATTTTTGAACTCCTTTAGCAAAGTTTGTGATTTATTCATTCCACCATAAAACAATTTAAAGAATTCGGAATAAACATTAAATTGTGCTTCATCCACTTGACCTGCCAATTTTTCACGAATAGCTTTTACAGAGGTTTCAATTTTTACCGTTCTTAATGCATCGCGCAATGCTGCAAAAAAACAATCACCACCGCCTTCATTTGCTTTTATAGAATATTTTACACTTTTAAGATACTTGTTTACCCAATTGTGTGTTGGATCTTCGGTGTATTTGCTAATTTCGTAATCGCTCTCTTCTTTTGTTTGACTGTCTAAAGCCAATATATCAATGTGTTGTTTTTTTTGTAAGTCTTTTCTAATATTCCCTCTTTCTCTAGTTTCGTCGTCAGTATCATTGTCGTCACTATCATTGTCATCACTATCATTGTCTGTAGTATCATTGTCATCGCGAGTGTCAATAGTATCATCGTCACTAATTTCATTGTCTTTATTAATATTAACTGTTGATGAATCTAATTTGCTTATCAAGGTTTTTACAAACCTAAAAAGGAGTGGTTCTGGCATTTTAGATAAATCAATATCACCATCATCATCTAATAATGAAGCATAATCACTATTATATGTTTCGTATATACCAATTTTAGCTACTACAAAACCATTATTTGCTAAATAAATATTAAAATAAACAATATTTTTATTTTTATATTCAAATTGAGGCAAGCCCAAAACAAACTGTATGGTTTTATTATATATTTTAGCCGAATAAACACATGAATCATGCTGTATATCACTAGATGCTAGTGCTGTTGTTTCTTCATATTTAACTGTATTATTAATGTTAGATAATATCATTATATAATATAATATAATTATTTTATAAGGAATATTTAAACTATTATTTATATATAGTTTCATATTTATCGCATATATTCATTAATTTAAATTTTATTTTATTTGTAAAACTCGGATAATTGCTATTATTTAATAGTAGCATTTTTATATTTTCAAATATTTTTAAATCACAATCTAATGTTTTAACAATTTGGCTATCTTTAAGTAATTCGTTATAGCATATTACTAAAAATTCTTGTATTGTTTCGCAATATGCTTTATTATTTTCTAATTCTAAATTTTTAATAAAGAATTTGTTAAAAGTAGAAAATAATGAAAACATAGAATTATGATTAATGAAAAAATCATTATAAAATTTGCTTTTTTCAACACAAGAAGTGTCCGAATTAAGAGTGCAAATCTTTTTATAAAAATTTATTATAAAAATTAGAAAACACTTATATTTATCATTATTCTTATTTACAACATAATCATCATTAGTTGCATTAGCATTATATTGAATAGTGTTATCAAAACAAGCAAAGTCTTCATATGATTTTTTCAATAAATTATATATGTGTAATGTTTCTAATTTATAATTTTTATTATAATATGCAGAAAATATTGAAAATAATATATTAATATAAATACAACTATAAGCCACGTTATTATAACATACGTAATTTATAATATAATTATCAACATAATCAATAGTTTCATTATTATTACTTTCTACACAATTATCAATTAATTGTATATAGAGCGTTATTAACTCTTGTTCTAATTTTGCATAATTAGTTGGTGATAGTTTGTTTAATATACTTTTTATTGTGCTTTTAAGCAATTCTATTTTTGTTTTAGTTTCTTGTTTTTTTTTGAGAGAACTATTATGACTATTATGACTATTATGACCATTATGACCATTATGACCATTATGACTATTATGACCATTATGACCATTATGACCATTATGACCATTATTATGACTATTATTATGACCATTATGACCATTATTATTATTATTATTATAAACACTATTATATTGTTGATAATAATTATCATTGACTTTAGTTTTTGTTCTTGTTTTTTTAAATCTAAAATCATTATCATTATCAATAGTATTTAATGAAATATCAACATTAATAGCATTCAAAATAGAATTTAAACTATCTAATAATTTTATGTCTAATGTCTTATTTTCCAATGATTCATAATAATTAGTAATAAATGAAGAAGAGTAGCAAATCATTTTATATTAATATAATTATTATATTTATTCTTTTAATTATTTTCGTTTTATTAATATATATAAAGTATTGCATTACTATTAATAAAGACTATGAATATACTTACAACAATTTTGAGTTTTTATGATGAACCACAAAGTAATGTTAGTAATGATTATGATGATTGCTTTAAATTACCAATTGAATATTTAGAAGATTCAAAAAAGAAACTTTTAAGTACTAATATTATTAGTGATTTAGAATTAAAATTAACAAAAGAAGATGAGAGCGCAAATAGCGGTGCAAATAATAATAGCGGTGCAAATAATAATAGCAGTGCAAATAATAATAGCAGTGCAAATAATAATAGCAGTGTTTATAATTTATATTATCATGTTTTTGATCCAACAAACATTTTTGAAACAAATATTTTAAATAGATGGTCAAACTATTATACAAATGATAAAGAATTTTTATTAGAAAGTCAAGAATTATTGAAAAATTATAAAGCTATTAAAAAAGTTAGTTTTGTTATTAACACTAACACAAGTGATTTAAACGCTATTAACACAGATGAGTTATGCAATAGCAATGATATAACAAAGGAAGAACAATTATATGCAAATTGTAAAAGTATTATTTATGATAATGGCTTTGTTAGTAATTATCAATATATTGATATTCCATTTTTAGATAAATACAATAATAATAGCATATTATTACAATGTTTAAGTATATATAATCTCTCAAGTCCAGTATTTTCTTTATTAATTCCAATAATATTTTTATTATTACCTTTTTTTATAATTAAATTACAAGGTTACGATATAACATTTGAGTTATATTTTGAACATTTAAAAAAAGTCTTTTCTAATCATATTATAGGTCAACTATTTAGTTCATTTAGCGAAACATCATTAAGTAATAAACTCTATTTATTGTTTAGTTTTGGATTCTATATTTTTCAAATGTATTTAAATTTTACAAGTTGTGTCAAATATTTTACAAATATTAAATATATAAACAATACACTATTAGATTTGAGAGACTATATAAGTAGTATATTAAATAAATATAAAAATTTTTTAAACTATTCATGCAATTTGAGCACATATAGTTTATTTAATGATGAAATAAGAAAAAATATAACAATTTTCACCAATTATTATAATGAATTAATTATATTACAACCTTATAATTTAAATATTTATAAACTCACCGAATTAGGAAATTTAATGAAAAATTTTTATTATTTAAATAAAAACAAAAGCTTTATAGAAAGTTTGTATTTTTCATTTGGTTTTACTGGATATATTAAAAACATTGAAAAGTTGCAAGAATTTATAAATAAAAATGTAATGAATTATTGCTCTTATAATCAGAAAGAGGAGCCAACATCATTTATAAATGCATATTATGCAAATTTAAATAGTATTCAATATAACAGCAATAGCAGCAATAACAGCAATAACAGCATAATAGTAAAAAACTCTTACTCTTTGGATAAAAATTTAATATTAACAGGTCCGAATGCGTCTGGCAAAACAACTATATTAAAATCAAGCTTATTTAATTTAATATTATGTCAACAAATTGGATGTGGGTTTTTTGATAATGCAAAAGTAAAATTATATGATCACATACATTGTTATATAAATATACCAGATACCGGGGGGCGTGACAGTTTATATCAAGCAGAAGCAAGACAATGTAAAAACATATTGGAAATTGTTGAAAATAACAGAGACCATTCCCATTTTTGTGTATTTGATGAACTTTATAGTGGAACAAATCCCGAAGAGGCTTTAAGTTCTTCATTTAGTTATTTAACTTACTTAAATAAGTTTAGCAATGTAGATTATATTTTGACAACACATTATACAAAATTATGTAAAAAGTTAAATAAGCAAAATAACTGTTATTGTATGAATGTTGTAAAAAAGAATAATGATTTTGTATATACATATAAACTTAAAAAAGGTGTATCAAAAGTAAAAGGAGCATTGAAAGTGCTTAAAGACTTAGATTTTCCTGAAAATATAATAAATAACATGAATTAAATAATAATATTAATTCGTTAAACAATACTTAAAATAATATAATTAAATAATAATATAAATGTTACATTTATTTAAATTTATAGATTCTGGATTTTTATTAACATTAGGATTATTGTTATTAATAGGAGGCTCAATAATGTTATACTGTTATCGCAGACTTAATTTATTAGAAAGAAGTATAATAGAACATGGTAAAATATTGCAAAATTTTATAGTAAATTATAATAATCAAATGAATAGTTTAGTTTTATTAGAGGATTGTAATTATGAAAAATGTAATCAAAAAATAATAAAAAAAATAACTATAGATAAAAAAATTCAGGTTTCTGATGATGAAAATGAAAAATGTAATAAAGACGACGATGATGATGATGATGAAGACGACGATGATGATGATGAAGATGATAACGATGATGAAGATGATGATGATGACGAAGATGATGAAGACGAAGATGATGAAGATGATGAAGACGAAGATGATGAAGATGACGAAGATGACGAAGACGACGAAGACGACAAAGACGAAGATAATAGTAAAAAAAACAATAACACCTTTGATATAAAAGAAATAAATGAAAGTAAACAAGTAAATATTGATAGTGAAATTCAAGAACTAGTTGAACCAAAAAATTCACCTTATTTAAATTGCGACGAAGATATATTTATAAAAAATTTACCAATTTTACTAAATTCTTTTGATGAAGATTTAGAAAAAACATCGAAAGTGATTACTTTAGAAAATAATTCAGAAACAATTCAAAAAGTAGAAAAACGGAATTACAGCAAAATGAGAATTGATGATTTAAGAACGCTTGTTGTGACAAAAAATATAATGGATAATGATTCTGCCCAAAAAATGAAAAAAAATGATTTAGTTAAAATATTACAAAAATGATTTTGAAAAACTATTTTTAAAATATTTATACAATATTGTAAAAATATTATATATTATTAATTATATACAAATATGGAGAGTGGAAAAATGATGTTGATGCATTCAATTATAATTGGTATAGTATTATATGTAATTATGCTTTATGGTCTTAAACAAAGACCAGTTGTTGCTGAAAATAGAAGTATATTATTAGCAGCGCTAATTTTAATATATATGATTTTATTTGGACACGGCCTACCTGGTACAATAAATAAAAATTTATTTTAATATGCCATTTAAATAAATATGCCATTTAAATATGCCATTTAAATAAATATGCCATTTAATATTTATAAATAGTAAATTTAGCAAAATAATTATAATTATTAATATTATTTATTACTATAATATTAATAATATGAGTTGGGCAACTTGTTACAGTGGTTCTAACAATATACATTTTAATTACCCACCATTAATGGATGATTCGAGATTATTTAGCGATTATAATTCATCGGTATTAAATGATAATGTTTTGAAAAAAAGAAATAATATACAAACTAACACTGATTATAGAAAATATTTACAAGTAAATAGCGATGCTATAATAAAAAATAATCAACTAATCGCATGTAACGAATGTAGTGTGTGTCCATATTATAATAATACAAATGCTACTATGAACAGTAATACACCATATATTTTTCAATCTACTTTATCACAAGATCAACCATATGGTTATGAAACCAGTAACTTAAAAAATTTGTATTTAACACAACAACAATTGGATTCTCAAAAACATGTAACAAAGTACATTGTTCGAGAACAAAAGTAGTATTTAGCATATTTTAGAATATTTTAGAATATTTTAGAATATTTTAGAATATTTTAGAATATTTTAGCATATTTTAGCATACTTTAGCATATTTATTATATTATATTTATTATATTTATTATATTATATTTATTATATTATATTTATTATATTATATTATATTTATTATATTATATTTATTATATTATAGTAATATAATATAATAAAATGAATTTTTTTGATAATTTGATGTCTCCTCTTAGTCGCGATTATTGTTTAATATTTTATGTAATTGGGTTAGTATCGTTATTTTTTGCATTATCAGCACTAGTTGGTTTTGTTGTGGCTTTATTTAGAAAAAATTCACAATATGCAATATTGTTCACGCTTTTTATGTCGTTTATAACTAATATGCTTTTATACTATATTTCAAGAACACATTATTCAATATGTGTCGCTGCGTTACGTTAAATAATTATAATAATACTAATACAACTATATAAACAACTATATAATACTTATTTAAACAAGTATTATATAATATGAAACTATTAAGTATAGATATTGGTATAAAGAATTTAGCGCTAATTATAATTGAAACAAATAATAGCAAACATTTTAAAATAATAAAATGGGATGTTATAAATTTATGTGATAAAAATAATAACTGCACTGAGCATAATTGTAATAAAAAAGCAGCATATTTTAAAAATGCTAATTATTACTGTAAAATACATGCAAAAAAAACCATATATAGTATTCCATCATGTAATATTAAAACTTTACATAAACAATCACTAAAAAAACTTGTATTATTAGCACACGAATATAAGATAGTTATTGATAAATCTCCAAGTAAAACAAGTCTAATAGTTTTATTAGAAGATTATTTAAATAGTCATTGTTTACAAGCAGTTGAAAATGTTAGTGCAAATACTATAAATTTAGTAGATATTGGAATTAATATAAAAAATGAATTAAATAAATTATTTAAAGACTATGATATATTAGCATTAGATAAAATAATATTAGAAAATCAAATAAGTCCCATAGCAAATAGAATGAAAACCATTCAGGGCATGATAGCGCAATATTTTATAAATTCTAACAATTATAATATATACTTTATTTCGGCAATTAACAAATTGAAATTATTTTTGAAAGATAATAATAATAGTAATAATGCTATAATTGATAATAGTAATAATGCTATAATTGATAATAGTAAACCTCATAAAATTAGTTATGCCCATAGAAAAAAACTAAGTATATATTATACAAAAGAAGTATTACAAAAATATAATATGACTACTGACATTACATTTTTTACCGGCCATTCAAAGAAAGATGATTTAGCAGATTGTTTTTTACAAGCTTATTATTATATTAATTGTTAATTATATTAACAATATAATAATATAATAATATAGTTTGCGGAGTATTTAAAAATTAAACTTCTATTTAATTCATAATAGGACTAATGGAAATAGTTGAAATAGAGCCAGAAATTTTAAATATTGACAGTTTCAGTATACCAGAATTTAAATTTAATGATACAATGGACAAGGACGATGATATAATAGGAAGCAAACCACGAGCTAATTTTGGTGGTGGTATTGAATTATTGATGAATGTGAAAAATAAAAATGACAAAAAATCAAATTCTTCAATTGATATTGAAGACATTACAAATTTAGAAAGTGAATTAAATAATTTAACAAATAATAATGAAAATAATAATGAAAATAACAACAATAACAACAATAACAACAATAACAACAATAATAATAATGAAACAGAAAAAACATATAATCAAGATAGCGATACTAAAAAAGAAATAAAGTATGGACAAAGCAGTTCAACTAAAAAATCTCTATTTGGTGATTTATTTGGTTCAAATAAAATGGATGGTGAAAATGTTAAACCAATTACAAAAAATAATGATTCGAGTGATTTTGATGCAAATAATTTAGGTAAATCAACCGCAAATATGAACGAAACAAAAACATGGGACGGGTTTGGTAAATTTAATAATATTCCAATTAATTTAGAAAAAGCCCAACAAAAACCACAACTAACAAAAGAAGAAGAGTTGCGTGAAAAATTTAAATATATGCGCAAGTTAGATGACCTAGAAAAGAAAGGTGTTGGTTTAAGTAAACGTTATAATATGGATTCAAATTTAGACGAAATGATAGGGGAATATGAAACTATTATTGCTGAAAAAGAAAAATCGAATGCTATTAAATTTCAGGGCAAAATGATGATGGCTTGTATTACTGGATTAGAATTTTTAAATAATAAGTTTGATCCATTTGACATAAAATTAGATGGTTGGGGAGAACAAATAAATGAAAATTTAGAGGATTATGACGATATTTTTGCCGAATTACATGAAAAATACAAGTCCAAGGCGAAAATGTCTCCTGAATTAAAATTATTATTTCAATTAGGTGGTTCTGCTATGATGGTTCATATGTCTAATACATTATTTAAATCTTCTATGCCAGGAATGGATGATATTATGAGACAAAATCCAGAACTAATGAAACAATTTACACAAGCAGCAGTTAACACAATGGGACAAACAAATCCCGGGTTTGGTGGTTTTATGAATGGATTATTTGGTGGAGAGAGTAATAAAAATGGTTATACTCCTGGATTTGGAAGCACAATGCCTCCAAATGTAAATAGTGGACCACCACCAATGTCCGTTGAAACAAAAATGCCCGAACGCAGCCAGCGTATGCCAAATATAGCAAATCGTCCTGATATTAATTCGGCACGCGGAATTGATATAACAAATAATCAAGCAAATCCATATGATCAAGATAGAATAACACGTCCAGAAATGAGAGGACCAAGTGTTGTACCATCTCAAAATCAAAACATTGCCTCTTTGTTGAATGGATTGAAGACCAAACAATTTGATAATAATTCTAATGAAATGACCACAAATGAAATGAGTACAATTAGCATTGATGATTTAAAAGATTTAACAAATGCAAAACTACCAACTAAATCAAAACGCAAACAAAGAAGTGATAAAAATATAGTCAGTTTAGATATTTAATAAAAATATATAAAATTTTATGTTATTATATAAAATTTTATATAAAAATATAAAATTAATTATGTTAACTTATGTACAAATACAATAACGAGCATTATATAATAAAATATGATTATTCCAATTTAAAAGCATTTACTATAAATTTAGATGATTATAAAATCAACTATAATAAACAAGCACATTATTTATTAAGATTGGGCATTATAAGTGAGAGATTTTGCGGAGTGAATGCACTAAAAGATGAACATTTTAAAAGTGACTATAAAAAATATGTCTCTAACTTTGCATTAAACTATACACCAAAATCAGTTATTGGATGTGCATTAAGTCATATAATGTGTTGCAAATATATATATAAAAACTATATAAAGAAAAGCAAAGCACGAACAGCCGATAACTATTTTTTAATAATGGAAGATGATGTATTTCCTTTATATGAAAAGGATGAGTTTTACAAAAAATTAAACACTACATTGCAAGATATAACAATTTTGGATGCTAATTGGGAAATTATTCAACTTCATAGTGATGGCATTATGCCAACAACAGATACTTATAGTACTCATATTTGTTCAATAAGCGCCGCTGCTTATTTAATATCGAAAAAAGCAATAAAAAAAACAATGAAGTCTAAAATATATAGTCATATTGATTTAATACATCATAATTTTATAAATTATAATAAATATAGAGCAAAAGAAAACTTATTTTATACAGATGAAAAACATAGCCTAAATCGTATTGTGGGGTATAAACTAAGTAGTTATAGTTTGTATTTAAAATCTAAAATTTTTGAAATAATTAATAATTATACAAATATAATTCAGTTACGTGGAGAGAAGAAGTTTTTACATTATTTTGAATATAAAATAATTAAAGAACCCTTTTTTAATAAAGAGTTTAATACAAACGAATTAATTGATTATTTTATAGGAGTAAAAATATTAATTAAATTATATTATTATAAAAATTAGGTATTAGTTAACTGTTTTATTTGTTTTATGTTAAAATTATATTTCTATTTTAAGTTAATACTTTATTTATTTGCTAATGACCAACAATGATGCTTCCTATAATAAATATGATGTTTCATATAATATAAAAGAAAATGACTTAAAGGAGCAAAATATAAAAGAAAATGACTTAAAGGAGCAACAAGCTTTAAAACCAAAACGAACATTGCTTCAAAAAATTATAAAACTACACATTTTTTTTTGTGTTCAAGTAACAACAATACTAATAGCAACACTTATAGCAACTAAATTTTATAAATGTTATGATGTGTTAATATATTTTTCTTTTGGATCATTTATTTCAGTATTATTTATTGCAGGTTATTCTTTGCTATTAAAATTTCAAGTGTTAGCTTCGCGGGAATTCAATGAAAAATACAACAATTCTATTTTTAATTTATGGAAAATCTATGTCCCATGTCACGAAACAAGTTTTTTCCCAGCGATGGCGTCTTTTGCCATAGCTTGGCATATAGCTTTTGCGCTTTTAGCATTATATTATGTAAAAGGTTTTATTGCTAATTCTATAAGTACAAAATATTCATATATTACTGGCTACATAGCACTAATGTTATTATATACTATGAATTATAATAGCGGATTTAAATTATATAATAATTCATTAAAAATGACTATTAATGAATTTAATCTTGCAATGGCTATTCTTTTTTTTATTAGTGCTGGAATAATATATTATTTTGAAACTATAAAAAGTAAGTATTTAAATACTAACTGTTTATAATATTTATTATGAGTTATTGTGAAGAAAATAGGTTTCAACCAAAGCTAATATGTAATAAAGGGGAAATGTTATTAACTGAAATAAAAAGTTTTAATTACAATACAAAAAGCTATAATTTAGCATTTACTATATCAAATATAGATGCTAATATAACAAATGTTAATAATCTTACTGGTTTAGAAATATATAATTTATTAGAAATGCAAAATAAGGAACTAATAGAAAAAATAGTTATACTTAATGAGACAGATAACGAAGCGGATATATGCATATTAATACAACATATTGCAAAAGAAATAGGAATAAAGCAGAAATATATGTTATTTAGAACTACAAAAATAGTAAATAAATTCAATAATTCGGTTACTTTTTATAATAAAGATTTGAAATTAATATGTGATCAATTAAAAGAAGACTATTTAAAACAACTTGGTTTGATAAATTCAAATTATGATGCACTAATATATAATTGTGGAAAAACTCAAATAAATGTCCAAAAAGGTAATAATGAACTTGTGAACGTTAAATTTAATATAGATTTTCAAGTTACTATAGATGATGATTTACCACTGTACATGGAGAATATGGTTGGCTTAATGTTTAAAAAGATGTTTTATAATCTTAAGAATTATTATTGTGCTTAAATCTTTTATTTACGACGTCTGGTTTTTCTTGATTTAGTTGGTTTATAATGAGAACTGGGTTTTCTTGATTTTTTTCGTTTACCACCTTCACTATCCTCTGAAGGTGCTTCTTTTATTACTTTAATTAGCTGCTTGGATGGAAAAAAAGGCGTCGGTTTAAGTTTAATAGAGTCTATAGGATAACCCAAGTTATTATATAGCCATACTTGTTCTTGAAAATTGAGATATGCAAAAGCATCACTATCACGGGCAATAGCTTTAAGTTGATGCGGCTCTAATGTAGTAAGATCTAAAAGTTCATTAATCGTATTATCTGTAGCTGTAGCTTGTATTATTTCTAATGCCTATGGACTTACTATTTGTGGAGCGGGTCTATAAGGGCAGTCATCATTGAATCTAATTGGATCAGCTCGAAACATAATATACGTTTTATCGAGCTTGGAAAATTCGTCGAATATGCTTCGGTTATCTCTAATAGCTATAAATGTATTTTTATTTAGCCTTGGAAGATATACAATCCTGCTAGTCTGGTCTTGTTCCACATTTTATATAATAGTAAAATATATTAAATAATTGTCACTATTTAATATATAATTATTATAAATGTATAATTTATTTAAAAACTATACAAAACATTACACAATATATTATCGCATTATAAAATTATTAAGTGTAATAATATATAGTATTACACACTTTTATGTTAATAAAATGCTAGACGTTTATTTATATAAAGTAAAACCACAATTAAGACTAAATTTAATTAAAACTATATGCTCTAAGTTAGAAAAAATTAATATATTATATGTTAAAATATTTCAATCGCTAGCATTGAACGAAAATTTAATATATGACAATGAAAAAGATTACTTAATTAACTATTGTGATAATGTTCCATACAATTGTGCTAATGTTGACTATAATTTGTTAAGAAGTTTGCAAGAAAATTATAATATTACTTTAACAACTAGTGTACCAATTGCTAGTGGTATAATTGGAATAGTATTTGATGCAGTAGACGCTTCTAATACAAAAGTAGTGGTTAAAATGTTGAAGAAAAATAGTGAAATTGACATACATAATGCGTTTGATGAATTGTTGCATATATCATATATATGCAAATATATACCTATTATTAATTCTTTTAATATAACCAAATTAATAGCAGACAATAAAGAATTAATGTTAGAACAAATTGATTTTACAAATGAAATTAGTGCATTGGAGAGATTTGCCGAAAAATATAAAAATAATAAAGAATATAGATTTCCCAAAGTCTATAAAAATATTACACAAAAACATAGCCAATTATTAGTTATGGAAAATATAAAAGGACTAACTCTTAAGAGTTTAGAGCCTATGGACGATTCAATAAAAGAGGAGTTTGCGTATATATATATAAAATTTGGAATATTGGGTATTTTACATTATTCGGCTATTCATTGTGATTTGCATTGTGGAAATGTATTTTTTTATATAAATAATAGTAATATATCAAATGTGTCTATTCCAAAATATCAAATGGGAGTCATAGATTTTGGATTAACCTGTTTTCCAAATAAATTAAATCAAAATGCATATTATATATTCTTAAATGAAGTCTTAATAAATAAAGATTATAATCAAATTTTTAAAGTTTTATACAATGTTGTAGAAGAAAAGGAGAGATTGTATGCTATGCCTCAATTAGTCAAAGAGGCATTCAAAAAAGACATAATTAATTGTATAAAATTATGTACTAATAGCGAAGTAAATGCTGCACTAATAATGGAGTTTTGTAAAATATTTAAAAACTATAATTTAAACTTTACACAAGAGTTTCACAAATTAGTATTGTGTTTGTTAAATGTGAATAGTATAGGAAACAAGTTGTCTAAAAATGTAAATGCTTGTCAATTGAAGCTTTTTAACAACTTAAATAGCATAAATAAATTATTGGAAATAGTATGCTAATTTAGTTTAGTTTAGTTTAGTTTAGTTTAGTTTAGTTTAGTTTAGAGCCAATCTGTGTTTACCCTCATTTCATGCTCTGCGTCTTTCATAATTGTCTTACCTTCATCTCCAAACATTGACCATATACCATTGTCTGTATAGTCTCTTACAAAAGTAGATAACAAATCACCGTTCTTCTGACTTATATATGCCGTATCTATCCAGTTTATAACATTTGTTGCTATTTCTATTGCTTTATTTTGAAACGGAATAAACTGTGTTGTATCGGCTATAAAATCGTTCATTCTTTGTTTGGTAGGTTGCAATAGCCCTTCAAAAAACACATCACCGATAGTGTTTTCTGCTAGCATGTCTTCATATATTGAGCTCTGAGTTATTGTTGTCTTAACATTGTCTACTATAATCCTAAACTTTTCAAGCTTTTCTCGATTATGTGAAAGAATGGGTAATATTTTAATATAGCTGTCAATTCTTCCCAATAGTGCTATTAACATAGTTGTTAAATGTTTTATCAATAATACTCTTTGCTCATGTTTCCAATATTCGGGTATTGTTTCATTCCGCCAATTTTTGCGGTGAATTTTGCGTTTGGTGTAAAGATCTATTCCTCTATTATAAACTGCTGAAGGTGGAGGAAAAATTGGAGCTAGTCCCAATCCCGTTTTTTCGGCCTCTGCTTTTACTTTGGCTTCTTCTTCTGCTTGTGATTGTGACAAAGCCATAGCTAAGTCGTAGTCAGTTTCTTCCAAATTAACTATTATACGTGAACTGTGAGGAATGCCTCTCATTTTATGAGCACCTCCTCTATATTTATTTTTACGACTCTTTTTACGAGTATTTTTACGCCTCTTTTTAGTATTTTTATAATATGATTTTTGCATTTTTCTTACACTTACATAGTAAACCATTTTATAATATTATAAAATATTATAAAATGACTTCGTCTTTATAATTAGCGTTTCATTTTTCTTGTTGTAATAAATCTTTTGCCTCTATTTTTTTTATGAATTGTTTTCTTTTTGGAATTGTATATTTTATTATGCTTGTTTTTTCCACCAATATTAGTATTACTAGTTAATGCTCTATTTATAATATTTATATTATCTTCTGTATAGTTCTTTTTTTCTAAATTATTTAATTCAGTATTTAATACTTTTAAAATAGAATTTATAAATTTATATGTATAAAAATTTAATTCTAATATTTTATATTTTGTTTTATGAGTTAGCGTTAATATTTTATTATAAGTTAAATTATCATTTAATTTTGTTATTATACTCTTTTTTTTATCATATACTATTATATTTTTTATAATATTTGTATACAAATATCTTCTGTTATGAAAATATTGTTTTATCATATCTTTCAAAATATTTTTAATAAAACCATATGCCTTATAGTTTATATTTTTAAATAATTCATCACTATTAATTGATTGATTTTTTGTTTTGTATGTATTGTGACTTTGTTCTTGATTTTGTTCTTGATTTGGTTCTTGATTTGGTTCTTGATTTGGTTCTTGATTTGGTTCTTGATTTGGTTCCTCATTATGTGTCTCAAAATTTATAAAACTACATAGTTTTAATAAATAGTCATTGCTTTTATTCAACTGTTGCTGAATCTCACCAAGTTTATTATTTATAACAGTTGAATCATTTTGTTTTTCGGTTTTATAATCAACCTTTAAATTTAAAAAATCTAAAGTATTCATAGTGTTGTCAAAAATTATAGAGCTCTGAGTTATTGCAGTTAAGTCGAATAATTTATTCTTTTTGAATTGCTTGCAAAAAAACTTTGCAAGCTTTGATAAATTTGCTGCAAATCTCTCATTATCTATTGAATTTAATTGTTCCTTCAATACTTTCTCGCTAAAATTATTTGAATTGAGTTCAAAATAATCTGTAAATAAAATTATAAAAATAGAATAAAACATATTTTTTGATGGTTTATATTTTACTGGATCTGGTTCTGGTTCTTTATGTGGTAATTCTTTTTGCGTAAAGGGTAAATAATCCCTAATATTATCTAGTAACCCTCCGGCGGTTTGTTGATCTGTTTTTGTTAACAATTGTGGCTGTGTAGCATTTTCAGAAGGTTGCATAGCATTTTCCGAAGGTTGTATACCTGATGCGTTTGCCAAAGGTTGTTTATCTGTATTAGGTAAAGTACCACTTGCAGGTAAAGTACCCGTTGCAGGTAAAGTACCGGTTGCAGGTAAAGTACCAGTTGCAGGTAAAGTACCAGTTGCAGGTAAAGTACCCGTTGCGGGTAAAGTACCCGTTGCAGGTAAAGTACCGGTTGCAGGTAAAGTACCCGTTGCAGGTAAAGTACCCGTTGCAGGTAAAGTACCAGTTGCAGGTAAAGTACCAGTTGCAGGTAAAGTACCCGTTGCAGGTAAAGTACCAGTTGTTGGTAAAGTACCCGTTGCAGGTAAAGTACCCGTTGTAGCTACATTATCTGTTGTTGGTAAAGTACCTCTTACGTGTAATGTACCGGATACTGGTAAAAATCCTGTTGTTGGCAAACTATCTTTTGTTGGCAAACTATCTTTTGTTGGCAAACTATCTGTTGTTGGTATACTATCAGTTGTTGGCATACTATCTTTTGTTGGCATACTATCTTTTGTTGGCAAACTATCTGTTGTTGGCATACTATCAGTTGTTGGCATACTATCAGTTGTGGGTAGTGTTTCATCTATTGGTTTTTTTTCATTGTATTCTGTTTTTCCCAATTCTAATAGTTGTTCTGATTTGTCTAAGTCAGTTTGCTCACCTCTTTGCTCACCTGTTTGCTCACCTGTTTGCTCACCTGTTTGCTCACCTGTTTGCTCACCTGTTTGCTCATTTGTTTGCTCATCGTTAAATTCATCTTTTAAATTATCTACAGGCTCTTCTTCATTATTAATTATTAATGATTTATAATTATTAAATGTTTCATGTATAGATTTTATAATAATATAAATCTTAATAAAAATTACAGAAATGATTTTGCACAAGATTTTTTTTTTATTTAATTCATCACTCGTACTTGAATATTTTAAATTTTCAGCTTTTAGAATATTTTTCAAATCTTCTACATCAAAAAAATACAATACATTATTTTTATAGTTATTTTTAGAATTTGGATTTTGTTCATCACTAATATTGATATTAAATGGTATTGTAATTTTTTTAACATAATTAATAAATATAGAATTTGTTAATATGTATAAATCTTTACATTCATTACAATAACTACTCTCACCATGACTATTTGTTTCAAAGTCTTTTACAATGTTTGCTAATAGATTTGTGTTATTTAAATATTGTGTAAATTTAACATTTATGAATTTATTAAACTCTTCGTCTGTTTTTTTAGGATTTGTAAAAAAATTAGCTATAAAATTATCTGATAAATAATCCATAATATTATATATAAATATATATTATTTATATTAATAATATAAATAATTGAAATAAATTAGTTTATAAATAAACTATTAAATATTATTGACTATTAAATGATACAAGAATCTTGCATTGGTGGATCAATTTCTGCTAATTCACATAAGCAAAATACAAAAAAAATAAAACAAAAAGATTGTTCAAATAAAAATTTATGGACTATGTTTGATGAGGAAGTTAACACTAACAAAATTGTTGAATGTGTGTATGTAAAAGAACAAGAATTAAATAAGAACGATGGCTTATGTATTAATTGTAAGAACTGCTTATTTATAGGTGAAGATGGATTTTTAACATGTTCAAATAATAAATGTGGTATTATTTATAAAGACAATTTGGATACTTCTGCTGAATGGAGATATTATGGCAATGATGATAATAATCATAATGATCCAACAAGATGTGGTATGCCAATTAATCCATTATTAAGAGAATCTTCATATAGCTGTAAAGTATTGTGTATAGGTAAATCTAGTTATGAAATGCATAAAATTCGTAGATATACAGACTGGCAAGCAATGCCTTATAAAGAAAAATCACAATATGATGAATTTCAGTTTATTTCTGTAATATCACAAAATTCCGGAATACCTAAAATTATAATTGATGAGGCTATGAGAATTCATAAAAAAATATCTGAAACAAAAACATATAGAGGATTAAATCGTGATGGTATTATTGCGGCATCGATTTATATTGCATGTAGAACAAATAATTATCCAAGGACAGCCAAAGAAATTGCTAATATTTTTAACTTGGATAATGCAAGTGCAACTAAAGGTTGTAAAAATGCTCTTTCTGTTATTAATGATTTGGAACAAACCAATGAAGTAAATGAAGATATTACATCGTTAAGTAAAACCACACCAACATCGTTTATTGAGAGATTTTGTAGTAAGTTATGCATCAATAATGAATTAACCAATTTGTGTAAATTTGTTGCATATAAGATTGAACAATTGCGCTTAATACCAGAAAATACGCCTCATTCTATTGCTGGAGGTATTATATATTTTGTATCACAAACATGTAATTTGAATATATCAAAATCAGATATTAATAATGTTAGCAAAATTAGTGAAGTAACAATAAATAAATGCTACAAAAAGCTAGATAGTTATAAAACTATTTTAATTCCACAAGCTATTATTGCAAAATACAATTAATTATTATATTAATTATTATATTAACTATTGTATATAATGGTAAAAATACCAGGCAAAAATATAATAAAAATTAAAGGAAATAATTATGAGAGATTAAAACAAAATATACTAAAATATGGAGCACTTATTATTTTATTTGTGCTAATTTTTGATAAATTAACATTACTTATACTTTTTTCTTTATATTATGCTTATAAACGTTATTTTACAAACACTAAAGAACAGTTTACTAAATTAGATTATTCTAGCTTTGATACTTCTAATAATGATTTATCGTATAACCCAATGTATTCGCAAATCTTTAAAAACACAGGCTTAAATCTAAAATCTTACAATAATGTGGCAATTGACCCAACAAAAGTATTATTTGAAAATAATAAATTTTTACCAGAATGTTGTTTATATAATAGTGAATATAGTACTTCAAAGGGCTGTGCTTGTATAACACCAACACAGCAAGAGTATTTAAGAAGACGCGGAACAAATAAATCAGAATATTCATTTATACAAAATAATAGTAAGTATACTAATCTGTTTTTTTCTCCAACTTTAGCATTTCAAGGAAAGTCTTTTCCATTTAAGAATAATACTACAAGTTATATTGTAGACTATCCTAATTTAAGTAGTGAAAAAATTAATGAATTTAATAAATTAACCAATTTAATAGATAGTAGAAGTGTTAATTATAGTCCAAGTACTAATGTAGTCATTTAAATAGATGCTCAACTAATAATATAATATATATTGTAATATTAATATGCCTATTAATATTAAATCTAAATTTGTTTTTTTAAAGAATAGAAAATCAAAATCAAACTCAAAATTTTTTACTCGAAGAATAAAACATAAACATAAAAAATATACCTTAAAAAAGAAAAGAAAAAACTTTAGAAAATTTGGTATAGGTTACATTGGTGGTATGCAGAAAACTGATGATATGCAGACAACTGATTATAATTGCCCTATATGTTTTGCTCCAGATCCAGAAAGACAATTAACATGTGGTCATCGTTTTCATCGAGCATGTATATTAACATGGGTAACAACAAATCCGTACGCTACTTGTCCTATATGTAGAGTACCAATAATAGAACAAGATCTAAACGCCACTGCTACAATAGCTCAAGCAGAACAAGCAGCACAAGCAGCACAAGCAGCACAAGCAGCACAAGTAAGAAGAACGCAGCAAGCTGATGGTAATGTTCCGGTTGAGGATCTTGCAGCTGCCAATGCCTTTACATATAGGCGGGGGCAATTTGCACGAAGACTGAGTAGTTTACGACAATCTAGCACTAATTTAGATACATAATGTCCAAATAATAATGTCCAAATAATAGTGTCTTAATAATATAGTGTAAATATATAAATACAAAACAATAGTAATTATTAATATGAAGTTATTTTTTATACTATATTTAAATAATGTATGTTTTAATTGCTTTTTTCTCTCTAATATCAAAGTAAGAGGTCTTAATTCTTTTGCATATAAAAGAAAACATAATAAACTAATGAGTTTGTCTGAAAATGACAACACACAAGAAAATGATTCTAATAGTAAATCGTTTTACGATTTTATAAAACAAAATAATTTAACGTTAAATGTTGATGAGAACTATGTAGAAAACTATATAACCAAATTTGTAGAAAATTATGAAAAAAATCTAAACTATGAAAATAATAATGAAACGCAAAATGAAATGCAAAATGAAATGCAAAATGAAACGCAAAATGAAACGCAAAATGAAACGCAAAATGAAACGCAAAATGAAACTCTAACACACAAATATTTAACTACCTATAATTCTTATGAAAAATATATTAAACCTCCATTATCTAAAGACTTAAAAATGTTAACACCCGAAACATCGAGAGAATGGGCGAAAACATGGACTTTTGAAATGATAAATGAGTCAAACCAATTTCCAACATTTATGTTTCATGATATGTTTAAAATGCGCGATTTTTGCACTATTAATTGTTCCCGCAATTATTTTTATATTGGTTATTTTCCGAAAAAAGTAGACTTAAAACAAGAACCCTATTTTATTGGTGCATTTGAACTTCGTCCTCATAGTCGGGAATTCTTAACACATGCAATAATACAAAATCCATATTATTACAATATTGATTATGATAAAACAAAATTCGTTGACTTTAAAACAGAATTACTTGCTTTATGTAGAGATGCTAGCGTATTTTTAAAATTTTCTAATCTTAAAAATGGAAAAAATGAGAGATATTATTATGGTTGGCTATATGATAATATTTAGTAGTGAAGACATACTATATTTTTATATATTTTTATATATTTTTATATATTTTTTTATATTTTTTTATATTTTTATATATTTTTTTATATTTTTTTATATTTTTATATATTAAAATATGCCAAAAACTTATAAAAAGAAAACACGTGGTAAAAAAACTAAACCTAAAGCCGGACATGTTTCAGCGCAAACGCATGCATTATTAGCAAGAATGGAAGCTGTTGCAATGCAAAACCATGCACAAGTAACACAAGCCATCGCTGGAATCGCTCCTACCCTTGTTTTGAAATCAAGACAATATAAAGCTTTTATAAATAGTGTAACAATGTCATATGAGTATAAACGTAAAAATATTCCATCTATATTATTAACTATATTAACTCAAATCATCACTGTTTTACAAAGAGTTAATCATTTACTAAGGTTGCATAATGAACCCGATTTTTTACAAGCAGAATTAATAAGACGTGGTTATAATGTTATAGTAGCTTTTATAGAAATAACATTAACTAGTATGGAACAACTAGAACAAACTATGCATGACTATACTTCTAGTGCTTTAGCTGATTATAGAGGAGCACAGTTGGGAATTGAAACACAACCAAATATGAGAAATAGAACTATACGTAATACAGACGCTATTGTAAGACCAGCACGCACTACAAGAGCACAAGCTTTAACAAGAAGAGTACGAAGCTATTAAGCAAATTAAGTGTATGCTAAAAAAATTGATTATATATATATTATTATGTAAGCAATAATTTATATTATATTATAATTATGACTAATATTATTAATGAGTTAAAGAAAAAAGGAATTAAATGGGTCAACGAAATATTACAAGGATCTATTACATACACTAAACCAGGGTCTATTACATATTTGTTGAATGGATCCAAACCAAGCGAACAATCTTTCAATATTAAAATGGGAAGATTTGGTGAGTTCATGGCAAAAGAATTAATAATGTGTAATCCTAATTTTGAATTATTACCATGCGGAATTCAAACTATTAATGAAAAAAACAAGGATATTGATTTAATATTTAAAGATGAATTAAACAAAATTATTTATTATCGCGAATTAAAAGCTAATATTGAACTTGATACAGAAAAACTCCCAGCAACAATAAATAAATGTAAAGAAATAGAAGCCTCATTAAAAACAACAAATAGTATTTATACTATTAATTGTGGAATACTAAATTGGAGTGTTTATAATAGAACAATATTAACAGCTGGACTATCGAATATACACTCATTTGAAAAAGCAGGAATTAAAATAGATCACATGGAAGATTTCTTAACATTAATAAATATTCCTTGGCCTATAGATGATTTTAATGAGTATTTTAGACACCTAGGAAGCTTGAAAGATGCTAAAAATAAAGAATAAAAAAAGAGAAGCAGTGTTTCTTTAAATCCTTTTGTATATATATTTAGCAGGAATATTTTAATAGTTCTTAATAACTAAGTGTTTTGTATTAATTTCATCACCAATGCGACCATCATATAGTTTAAATCTATAATTTTTATCATATTCATCAACAATATAATCTTTATATAGTTCTTGAATAAAAGTGGTTTTTCCAATTACCATAAGACATTTTATTTTTGTCTCCTTAAATAATTTGGCTAGTTTTTCTTGTTCTTTTTTTCCAAATTGACAATATCCGTAGTCAGTAAACTCACTATCATATGGTGGATCTAAAAACATAAAGTTGTTTTCATCATTATAATTTTCAAAAATATATTCAAAGCTTTTACATAATATTTGTGTTCTTGATAATAAAATTTCGTAATCTTTATTATTTAGAGCTTCATAATTAATAGTTTTATAACGCCCAAATGGAATATTAAATTTGCCATTTTTATTATATCTTAGCATTCCTCTGAAACAAGTTTTTCTTTGATAATAAAATCTTTGTGCATTTGTAAGAGGATTATTAATAACCATGTTATCTCTCACGTTATAATACGTTTCTTCATTATTAGGAGTTTGTTGCATAAATTTATATATTTCATTTGATTTACCTTGTCCAATTATACTATATAAATCAATCAATTCACTATGTACATCACTAATAACTGCGTTTTTTGGATTTGAATAAAAATATAAGGCACCACCACCAATAAATGGTTCCAAATAAATATTATAAATAGAAGGAATATGATGTTCAAAATATTTAATTTCGTCTGCTTTGCCCCCACTCCATTTAATAATAGGTTTCAAATGAATAGTATCAACTTCTTTAACTTCTTTAACTTCTTTAACTTCTTTAACTTCTTTAACTTCTTTAACTTCTTTAACTTCTTTAACTTCTTGTAATAAAGTAATAATTTCATTTTTATTTTTTTTAGTATATCCTTTAATATTTAATTGTTTGCATAAAGTAATTAATTCTTTACAAGTTTTTTCTTTATAATCCATTATAATTTTTATATTATAATAGTAACATTATAATATAATTTCAATTTTTATATTTATTTCTTTTTATAAAAAAAAGTTTATTTATAATCCTTTAATAATCCCTTATTAATTATACATTCCATAGGGAATGTTATCTGTTGTTCCTTTATTAATTAGATTGCATATAATCTCTCGTGTTAAAATACACGGAAAACTAATTTTATTTTTCAATTTTAGCCCTTCATTATTTTCAAATAAATTTATGTCAGGTTTCATTAACCTATATAAATTTAACTTTTTATAAATAATTTCCAAACAGCGTTTCAAATTGCGTACACCATCTTCTTTTTCTGTAAAATCAGTAATAATATATTCTAACAAGTCATCATTAAAGACAATAGAAGCGTTGTCAAATTTAATTTCTTCTCTAATTTTTGGTAATAAATGCTCTTTAGCAATAATAAGCTTTTCTTTGGTTTTATATCCTTTTGTCTCAATTTTATACATACGGTCTTTTAACACATTATTT